>ERZ837487.421-NODE-421-length-63760-cov-10.973330_pt1 | contig 63760 bp, 42 predicted proteins | sample MGYA00519911_ERZ837487 | MGnify/ENA primary metagenome ERZ837487 (study PRJEB31850, sample SAMEA3708818) | human gut metagenome | biome: human gut; feature: human-associated habitat; material: faeces | place: China | collected 2014 ... | reverse complement strand
AACATTTATAAAAACCTGCTCAAAAGTACTTGACTTTTGTTAGCAGGTTTTTTTGTGCAATAAAAAAGGTATTCCGTGTCCAATGACAAACTTTTTTACGAATTTATGACCAAAAAGTGTTATCCGCAAAAAATTACATATCCAATGCGCCTGTTCCAGCGAAAAATCACCGCAGAAAATCCACAAGCGTCCCCCATACTGACAAAAGGACAAACATAAGGAGGAACGCGGATATGGATCAGGGTTGTATTGCGTATATGTATGATTGCGTCTGGTCCGGGATGTGCAATGACTTCAAACCGTTCTATGAAGAACAGGAGCCGAAGATGCAGCCGTCCCAGATCTTAAGCATCTGCAGATACGCATTCCGATATTATCTGAAATGGACACCGGAAGACGTGGCTCGCTATCTGACGACAGACGTACTCCACCGGATGAAATTATATAATCTGGTCATGAAGCTCTATCCGTTCCCGGTGGAACTGACGGAAAACATGCGGGTGGAATATCTGGTGAAGAAGCTGTACCCGGATGGCGAAAAATTCGACCCGTTAGTATCAACGGAAGAAGCATACCGGAGGATGATAGAAGACGGCGAAGACATGCCGAAAGGATTTTTTAATGCGTCTGTGGAAGGCAGGCAGCGGGCTAAGATCTGTCTCCGGTACATGCTCAATCATTACCGGATTTTTAAGGATTACCAGGAGATTTTTGATTTTTTCAGTACCCTGGAAGGGCGGAAATGGATCGCACAGTATCGTTTGAAACAAAACGTCCATTTCTTCGGTACAATGGCGGATTACATTTTTGAGTCATTGACCGAAAAACCGATGGTACCGTCGAAATACGAAGAGTGTATGTATTTCAGGGAACGATATAAATCCATGTATTATATGGAACGGTACGAGCGAAAAAAGAAAAAACTCCTCGCGGACCAATACAAAAAGCAGGAAGATGATGAAATAAGTGAAAAGAAAGAGGAAGGGGTGTAGCTTATGGGTATGTCAGTATTCAACAGGCCACAGGCGGGGGCGTGTCCGGTCTGCGGCGCGCCAATGTATTACCGTCAGGCCCCGATTCTGTTAGAACATGATTTTGAACAGTATGATGTCTGGGCAAGTGTCCGCTACTGCGAAGACTGTGGCATTGAAATCATGGTCCCGGGAGAAGCGAAGATAGCAAGGCATTCCGCACGGTACACCGTAGAAAAGGACATCCGCGCCAAAGAGGCTGCGGCAAGAAACGCCGCACAGGCAAAACCGCGTAAGGAGCATCCGTTCCTTCCGAAAGAGGAAGCTGCAAATGCGCAGACAAAAAACACACCGGCAAGACAGGCGGCGGAGGAAAAGAAAGAACAGACCGTTCAAAAAACTGCACCACAAAACGATCAAGTCCCGAAACCGGAGACAAAGGCTTCCGTCCCCCAGACTCCGATGAAGAAGGCAGAATCGGCAAATGGAAAGTCTCAGACGCCGCCAAAAGATCCGACAGGACATCAGGAAGCGATAAAGAAGCAGCCGTACAGCCAGGGGGGACCGCAAGGTCGGAAAAACAGCGAAACCCAGAAAAAACAACCGGAGCAGATCGGACAGAAGGATCCAGGCAAACAGAACCAGCCAAGACAAAACCGGGGCGGACAGAACTTAGGCGGCATCTCACAGGCATTAAAAGACCGGTTGCCGATCGGCAAAACGAGCCCCGGCGAGCTCCCGATCACCAGGGGGCGGTTTGGGATGTCAGACTTAAATTTAACCTCAAGTGCCGCCCAGAATATCAGCAACCTGCTTGATATGACGGAGACCCGCGAAATGATCCAAGAAAATGGACTGGAGGCGGCCAGCAGCCTTACCGCGCAGAACGTGGATGCGTATATTTTTTCAGAAGAACTGTCTACAGAGCCGCAGATTGATCGCAGGGACAAACGAAAAAACCGTGGTCAGGATGGACGTAAACCGGAGCGTACGGATATGCCAAAAACCGGAGAACGACTATCTGCAGACACAAGAAAAGACCGGAGTACAAAGGAACAGCCCCCGGTAAAAAATAACGTGGATGGACGGCCGACAAATACCCAGAATCCGGATGCAAGAGGAATGAAAAGCGCAGGAGAGAAGCGCCCGAGTGAAGAACAGCCAAAGAATGCGCAAACGCCGGGGCAGGGTGGACGGTTGGAACGAAAGGAGCAGGGCGGGCAGCCTCAGGAAATCGGAAAGAATCCCAGGAATGTTGGTCCGCAAAAAACACAGCCTCAGGCAGCAAGCCGGGATGTAACGGGCAGACCGCCGCAGGCAGGACCGATGCAGAAACCGACTGACAATAGAGACAGAAACACTACGATCGTCCGCGATGAGGCTCCGGATGCGAGTCAGACTCTAAAACAGAACGGCCAGCCAACAGGCCAGCCAACTACTGGCGAACCAAAGCCCCAGATGACGGGAGCCGAAAATTCTGCACCAAAACCGGCACAGCCGTCAGCTCCGGAGCAAAAATCGGAACCAGCAAAAAGAACAGACCGAAATCCGAAACCGGAAACGCAAAACGCAGCCAGTCAAATGACCATTCCGAAAAAAACAGAACCCGAACAGAAAAACACCGGCTCGGGTACCGATGGTCCCGTCGCCACCGAAAAACAGGAGCAGACGAAAACAGCACCGGAGCCATCCACACAACTGCAGGCTGCTGCCAAGGAATCAGCTTCTGCAGAAAAAAAGCCGGAAGCTGCCGATGGGAAGGAAAAGGCGGCAAACCCGCCGGAGCCAAAAAAGGGAACGGAAAGCCCGAAGGCGGAGGAATTAAATCCGGAAGATAAGACCGGAAAAACAGAAGCAGAAAAAACGCCCGATCAGGAAAAGCCGCAAGGGTCAGAAAACGCGGCGGACGGCACAAAAGAAAATACGGAAGAAGCATCCAGTCAGGAAGCGGGACGCAAACTGGATCCAGCCGGATTCCGCAAGACCATCGCAAAGCACCTGCCCGCCTGGGTCGTATCAAGAATCCCTTTTTTAGCGGATGCCGTGAGCATGCCGACTGATACTCCCATTTCCGTGGAAAAAGATTTTGTGAAGCGGTATCAGACCCCCCATTGCAAAGAGATCGTGGGTGATCTGTTATATGATACGGATACAAGTGAGATGTTCCTTAGGAAGGAAAGCTCATACGGTTTTGACCGTCCTTGCATTCGTTTCAATTACCGGTCACAAAACGGGCATTTCTTCTGCTGCAGTGTCCGCTATGACCGGCATAACAAGAATGGACATGTTGAGCTGCGCCCGATGGATACAGAAATGGAAGTAAAGCCGATGCTCCGCCGGTATCCGGAATTATATAAACGTTTTTTTGAAAGCGATTTAAAGAACGCATAAATACATCCTGTATATGGGGAGAGAAAGAAACCCGTGACTGTTGCTTTGCGCAGCAAAAGAAAGAACGGAGGAAATGAACAATGTCAGAATTAACAGTATCAAGAAACATGGTATTGGGGACAAAGGCCTTTGTCGCACTCCTTGAGATGCTTGACAAAATGGATTCCACCCGCCTTGCGTATACAAGATTCCGCGGCAAGGAGGACATCCTGTCCCTGGCGCTTGACAGCCAGGGGGACCTCGACCCGAAAAAAGCATCCGAAAACCTGATGGTAATGGAAGTGGACCCAAAGCTTGCGGATGAGTTTAAGACCGCAGCAACAAAGGCGGGGATTCCGATCTCATGGCCGACCTATATCGAACCGACCAAACAGCCCGGAGACCTTGCAAAAGTGCACTGCTTTATCGTATTCCCGCGCTCAGAGACGCCGCAGATGGAGCAGGTCATCAAGGACTTTACAGACAAACAGCGTATGGCAGACCCGATGTCAAAAGAAGAAATGCTCGACTGGCTGAAGCGGAACCAGGCTGGTGACACGCAGGTTGGAAAAGTCGCGATCGACCGGGATGTATATGATTTCATGACCCGCACGCATATGTTAAACGTCCCGCGCACGGAACTCGGAGAAAACAAGATCGATCGGACCATGGAAATCTGTGTGCCGGCAGGCATGGGAAGCAGTGTCATGGAAACGGTGAAAACAGCAGAAGCGCTGTACTCTGGATCCTTCCGCGCGATGGAGGAAACGCGTGAGGAAAACAGGCGAAAAGCCATGGAACAGATGTTAGCCGGATCCAAAAACGACCGTCATTTAAGCATGATCGTGGACCGTTCCAACCCGTCCGAGTACGTCACCTTTGACCGGGACGGATACAGTCATTTCATCGACACACCGCAGGGCCCGCAGATGGTGGACCGCTGCCTGCGCAAGGATAGAAATTATGAACAAAGCCTTTATGATATCCTGTGCGGCATGCATGCCTGCAAGGAATACGAAGGCACGGAACTGGAAAACATGGAGAAGCTGCATGCGCTTCAGAAACACGGACCGGAACTGGACGGCATCACGGTCGAAGAACGCGTCCACCAGTTAAAGCGTCGCTACATCGAGGAGATGACCCAGGCGGGTGAGATCATTGGACAGACGTACCGTCAGGCGGAAACAATGGAAAAACAGCAGGACGCATTCAAAGGACGTATGAAAGATGACATCATCCGGATGCAGAATAGCCTGGATGAAATGTCCGCAGACGGACTGGGACTGTCCGCGGCAGCCGGGGACCTGCGCGGCGACATGCACCAGATCAAAGGAATGATCCTGTCTCCGGTTGCTGCAGAAAGCACCAAGGATTTATCCGACTTAAACGATTCCCAGGGCTGGAAGGAGTTATTGGAAAAACGCCTGCTGTTAGACCACCGCACCAAAGATGTAAGAGACCGCTACCTGGATCTCTTCGATGACCTGGCAGACGGCATGAGCCAGGAAGAGCCGGAAGTGCAAAGGGCATTTATCCGGGAATTTGAGCAGACCACGCGTGATATCTTCGAGCGTGATTACCGCTACGAATCCGAAGGTCTCACAGTGGAAACTGTAGATCTGCGCGAGGAACTGGCTCAGTCCAGGGAAAAAGAGACCGAACTCGATATCGTACGTTAACGATGTCGGAAATCGGCCAAAGATAACCAAAAAGTGTTATCCGCAAAAATGCAAGAAGATCCCGTTCAATGGACGGGGTCTTTTTTTGGCCATTTTGAAACTCCAGCTCTTCCGCGCATGCGACGACGCGGAAGATGTAAGGAAGCGCGCCGGCTCGCGGATGCCCGCCAGCAAATTGATAAACAGGTAACATACTGATGATGCCGCCCGGTATCCGATGGTGCGGGGTACTTGCCAGCCCTCACCGCGCGGACGGCACAAAACCGAAAAGGAGGAGTGGGGAGGTGCCCCACAAACAATGTCATGGTAACAAAACAAAGAAAACTTAAAATACGGTAATTATCAGGAATTCCTAGTGAGACAAAACACAAAGAAAAATAAGAACAACCAGAAGGAGAGAAAATTATGATCAAAACAAAGTTCCCGGAAACTTATCTTATGAATTACACGCATCCACTCGGTTCCACAAAGACCGACAGCAACAAAAATATCATCCTGTCCAAACACGTCCGCCTTGGCCGCGGCTGCCATGCAAACGACCATGTGGCCGTGATTGGAAGTGACCTGTCTCATATGGCCCGCTCCGTCGCGGTACCGAACGTTCTGCAGTGCTGTGGATCCTATGTGATCCTTGACCAGGATGGAGCGATCAAGCGCGAGACGGAGGAAAAGCTGAAAAAAAACGGGTACCGTATCCTGACCGTTACGCCACAGGATGCGCCGGATACCTATAATCCGTTCCGGTATCTGAAAAAGGATACTGACATTGCCGTGATGGCGCAGAGCGTCATCAACGCTATGGCTGTCACGGAAGCCACGGATGAATTCTGGCTGAATGCGCAGCGTGCCCTGCTGTACGCAGTACTCCTGTACCTGTACCATGACGGTTCAGACAAAGAGCAGAACCTGGCTGCCGTATCCGAAATGTTAGGAAAGGCAAACCAGAAAATGGAAGGGAAAACAGAGTTAGACCTGGCCTTCGAGCGTGTAAAAGAGCAGGACCCGGCAGCCGCATGCGTGGCCCAGTATGAGATCTTCAAACAGATCCCGGAAAAGACTGCGCGCAATGTTTTGATTTCACTTCAGGATGTATTCCGCAAATTTGCGGATAGAAGAGGGGCGGACACCCTTCAGCTGGAAACAACCGGAGAAGAAAAGACGGTGATCTTCCTGTCACTTTCGACTGAAAACCCATCTTCCCGCATCCTGATAAACCTTTTCCTGACGCAGTTTGTGGAAGCGGTATACAGTCATGCGCAGGCACTCAAGCAGATCCCGCCAGCCCTTCCGATTCAGATGATCCTGCCGGATTTTGCATCCATCGGGGCGCTTCCGGATTTTCTCAGCAAATTCCTGACCATGCAGCATTACCGGATCTCCTGTATCCTCCTGTTAAGATCCGCATCGGAATTAAAACAGACCTACCATGATGATGCTGATCTGATCTTAGATACCGGATGCATGGCCTGCGTCTATTCCGGCATCAGCAGCGAGGAGGAGGAAAAAAAGAGCGCAACCGTCCCGCTTGGCAGCACTTCCATCTCCAACCCGGAATACATCGCAAACCGCGCCGGATATGACCGGATGCCTTTCAGCGAGAAAAGACCGGTCCTGACGGCAGACCAGGTAAGAACGCTGGCCCCGGGACAGGTGCTCTGCCTGATTGGTGGATTTGACGCGGTCGCAGATGACGAATATGTACCAGAAGCGTAACTGGGACCAGCTATTTTGACGCATGGGGCCCGGATAGCGAAATCTCGAGCCTTAAAGCAACTTAGAAGGAGGAAACAAGATGGCATCAAACTACGTTGACAAAGACCGGCTGCGGCAGAAAAAGATCCTGATCATCGTCTGCTCAATCGCCGCAATTCTTATACTTGTGTATATCTGCGCAAGAGCAGCCTGGTACGCCGCAGACGCAGACGCAGACGGAACCACGATCGCGCACCTGATGGCGGCTCTCATGATGCAGGGGAATCCATTGGATCTGAACTTCTCCCCGGAATACTTTGTCCCGTTTGCAGTCCCCGTTACGCTGGTATGCGGGTTTATGGTGTTCGGCGCTTGCGACACCCAGGTCCGCGACAAACATAAACTGCATGGAACCGAACAGGGTACAGCAAAATTCATGGATACCAAAATGCTGGATATGTACAACATGAAATATACCTATCCGGAGGGCTCCAAAGAGACAGATAAGGGACCGAAAAGCGAACAGAATATCATCCTGACCAAGAACGGACGGGTCGGCTTCGGAAAATTAGGAAATGATAACATCCTGGTCATCGGTGGCCCCGGTACCGGTAAATCCTGGGCGGTTGTACGTCCGAATATCCTGCAGGAATATGGATCCTACGTCATCACGGACCCATCCGGTGAGCTTTTAGCAACGTGCGGAAATTTCTTAATTGAGCGCGGCTATCAGATCCGTGTATTAAACCTGGTGGACATGGCACATTCCAATACCTATAATCCGTTCCGGTACATTGAAAAGGAAGAGGATGTCATGACCCTGATCAACTGTCTGATCAACTGTACGTCGGACGGACAGAAGAGCTCCGACCCGTTCTGGGAAAAATCAGAGACGGCATTACTGGAAGCGATCATTTTTTACCTAATCCGTTACCGCAGCAAGGAAGAACAGAACTTTACCATGGTTTCCAGGCTGTTATCGGAAGCGAAAGCGGACAAAAACGGAAACTCCAAGCTGGACAACTTATTCAACCGTATCCGTGACATCGATCCGGACGATATCTGTGTCAGACAGTATGATATCTTCAAACAGGCTTCCGACAAAACCGCGCAGTCCATCCTTATCACGGCTGCAGTACGTCTGGCACCATTTAACATTGACGCAGTCAGCAACCTGACCACGGAAGACCAGATGCACTTACAGACCCTTGGCGACCGGAAATCTGCCGTATTCATCATTGTTCCGCAGGGTGATAATACCTACTCATTTTTGGTGAACATGATGTATTCCCAGATGTTCTCCACACTGTACGAACATGCAGCAAAGACAAACAGGTTCCCGCTGCCGGTTCCGGTACGCTTCATCCTGGATGAGTTTGCAAACATCGGTGTCATCCCGAATTTCCAGCAGAAGCTGACCACCATGCGTAAATACGGTCTGTCCTGTATGATCTTCATCCAGGCCATCGGCCAGATCAAGAACCTGTATAAGGATGACTGGGAAACCATCAAAGGTGCCTGTATGGTACAGCTGTACCTTGGCGGTAATGAGACCTCAACCCACGAAGAGATCGTAAAGATGGCCGGAAAGGAAACCATCCGTACCAAGAGTGTCGGACAATCTTCAAGCGGGAAAGGCACCGGATCAGACAGCAGGAACTACCAGTATACCGGCCGTGACCTAATCACCCTGGACGAGGTCCGCCGATTAAGGCCCGGCTGGGCGATCTGTATGATCGCCGGCCAGCAGCCGCTTTATGAGGAGCGCTATCCGACCCAGAACCATCCGAACGCCAAATACCTCGGAAACCTCAAGACGCACGAAAACCTGTATGAGTTCAATTACTGCAATGCAAAATCCAGCAGTGTGAAACGGCTGGAAGAAAACCGGAAGAAACTCGCAGAAAAGAGAAAGGAACTGCAAAAGAGCCGCGTGACGAGCGCAAGGCCGATTTCCAGCCCAAAGGAATTAAACCGTGAGGAAATGGAAAAACTTCGCGACAATCCAGAGGAAGTAAAAAAGACCGCAGCCCAGATGCCAGTCACTACAGGAGTGAACGAAAACGCGGCCAAGGAATCGGATGCGACCATTATCCAAAACACCGGTCCAAACCGGTTCCGCGAAACCACATATGGACGTACAGGAGGGTTATACCGTGCATCTTTCCAGCCAAAAATCAACCCGATGCCGGCAAGCGAAGAGGCAAAACGCTACGAGGCGGAAAGCCTCAACCGGGCGAGTCAAAGCGCAGCTGACATGAACCTTACAGATCTTTTAAGCGCATGTGAGCAGATCAGCAACAAACGGAATGGAACCTGATGCTGTAAGGCAAAACAATGACCAAAAAGTGTTATCCGCAAAAGGAACCGCATAAGAAAAGCCCCGCGATACGCGGGACTTTTTTGCGACATACTGAAATCAGGAAAAAACATGGAGGGATTTTTATGCTGAACAAACACAAGCAGTACCGGAAAGTCTGTGCCGTACTCCTTGCGGCATGTATGGTGGCCGGCACGGGTTCTTACGCTTACGCAGCGCTGCAAGCAACCGTATCGGATGCGGAGCCGCTGACCTGCAAGATTGATACGGACGGTGTATCGGAAAAAGACCGGAAATTTAAAACAACCATCCGCTTTGAGTCCTATGATAATGCGGATAACGGGTTTAACAAGGAGACTAAACAGGTTACGATCGGGGATACCGTCTTCCAACTGGATTCCATATCAGACCTTAAGATGGTGGATTCCCGGACGCCGGAACGGCGGACCATGGAGGTTACGTCAGATACGTTTGTCAAAGGGCAGGAAGATTCTTATCTGCCGCAGGAGACCATGGAACAGGACGGCATCACATGGAAATTGTCATCCAAGGAACTGGTAGACAGTGAGATCCCGGATATCGTCAAGGATGCCGTAGCCACCAGGGCATATAAGGATGTGGAAAACGGGGTCCCGATCCCAAAGACCATCGATTACACCTACGAGGATGCGGACACGAAGGCAAAGATTGAAACAACGCTGCCGCTCACAGATTCCAGTGATACAAAATGGCACTGGGTGGATTTCGAGTTTCCGATCACGATCAGCAATTACGATGCGGAAGTCCTGGATTTAAACGGAACGGAGATTCCGTCGGACGCGCCACTCATTGATTATGCAGACCAGTTCCTTGCCATGCTCAGGCTTGACCCGGATTATTACCGGATCAATGCCATTGACTGGGCAGGAGAACCGTACGAAAAAAACGGCATCCCAATGCGCAACGCGGATGGCATCGGAAGCAAGTACGTGCGGGATGTGAACGCCGTCTATTCCGGCACTGTGACACTTCCGCACCAGGAAGGCGCTGCCTGGAAGAGCATTTATACGGAGGAACTGACAAAGAAAAATTCGGCGGTCTATACATATGAAGCGAATGCCACGTATATCTCCACAGCGGAGCAGACCTTCTGGCAGAAACTCGCCGGCCTGATCACGGCAGCGTATGAGGCGGTCATCCGGGCGATCACGGAACATCCGATCCTGGCAGCAATCCAGTTCGTACTCTTGGCGGCAATCATCACGTGGATCATCGCAAAACGCCGGAAGCAGTGCCGGTTCAACCGAAAGCAGGAATGCCTTTATAAGAGGGATTGTGAGCACTGTCCGTATTACCAGTCACTCCTTGCGGAATCCACGGACGACGAGATCACAAACGGATAATTTTTTCGCGTTTTTGAAACAGAAGCGTGCACATACTGAAGACAGCATGAAGTTCAAGGAATGGAGAACTTTAAAATGCAAATAAAATTATTCCAAGGAGGAAAATTGTATGAATCGAGCTATTTTAATGGGACGACTGACCAGAGACCCGGAGGTACGTTATACCTCTGGAGAGAGAAGCATGGCTGTTGCGAGATACACCCTTGCATGCGACAGAAGAGGGCGTAATAATAGTGGTGATCAGCAGACCGCGGATTTCATCAATATTGTTGCATTTGACAAGGCCGGTGAATTCGCAGAGCGTTATTTCCGTCAGGGCATGCGTGTCCTGGTGTCTGGAAGAATCCAGACAGGCAGCTACGTAAACAAGGAAGGCCAGAAGGTCTACACTACCGACATTGTAGTAGACAGCCAGGAGTTTGCGGATAGCAAAGGCACTGGTTCTGGTTCCGGTAGTAGCGCAGCCCCAAGCGCTCCGATGGGAGATGGCTTCATGAACATCCCGGATGGAGTTGAAGACGAAGGTCTTCCGTTTAACTAAAACGGAAGCTCCGGTGACGAAAAACCTTTCAAAAAGGCAGAGACCCTGTGGTCCCTGCCTTTTTCTTATAGCTGCAAAATAAAAAACAGATCCTTTCCGCACGGGAAAGAACCTGTTTTGTCAAGCATCTGCAATAGATGCCGGCGCGAACGCAGTCTGTAATTTACGGATGGCGCGCAGATACATCTGTCTGCAGCATTCCGCCGTGCAGCCAAGGATCTCACCGCATTCCTGGAAGGTTTTCTGCACCCCGTCGTCGATTCCAAGACGGAGACGGACAACACGCTGTTCGGAATCCGCAAAGCACTCCATGTAACGCAGGATATCTGCCACCATGGCAGCGTCCACTGCTGTTTCTTCGGTGCTCTTTTTTTGATCCGCAATGAAATCGCCGACAGTTGCCACGGTATCGGATGAGCCGCGCGAACTGCCGGACGCCACTGGCGTATCCAAAGACCCGCACATGGACGCTGCCATGGCGGATTGCAACTGTTCCGACGTGGACGGATCGATTCCGCTCCTTATCATCAGTTCTTCCATGGACGGTTCCAGGATGCCTTCCGCGATCATTCGGTGCCGTTCTTTTTGTAACTTGGCAACCTGTCCTGCCATATGGGCCGGTACGGTAATTAACCCCTGTCGCAACATGACCTGTTCCCGGATCGTTTTCTGGATCCACGGGATGACGTAAGTGGATAATTTCGTTTCCTGCGATGCCTGATACCGGTCGATCCCAAGCATCAGTCCGACAATCCCGTATTCGATCAGATCTTCCGTTGTAAAACCGCCGCTTTCCGGATACCGGTTTGCGACCCACATAACGAGACGCAGGTTACATAACACGAGCCGTTCCCTCGCGCTTTCCCAGTCCGGCGTCCCCCTGGTACTTAATAGCTTCTGTTCTTCCTGCTCCGTGAGAGGAGGATACAGGGCTGCAATCTGTAAGGCAGTACATCCATTGGACACAAAGCAGACATCATCTGCGTCCGGCTGACCATCTGCCGCTTCAAAAATCTTTCGCATATCTTGCTCCTTTCTCTCATTCCTTGATATAAGACACTGATAACAGTATGGTATCCGAACGGTCCAAAAAAGGGCAAAAAAACAGACCCGCAGAATGCGGGCCTAAAAAGAAGCGTTAGCGGTCCATTGCAAGGTCTTCCGGCCAGAACGGTTTGCGTCCCTGCGTGCAAAAAGCCGGATTTCCATCTGCCATCGCTTTTGTCTTTTTGATCACCATATGGTTCCTTGTGATCGGAGGGATATTGGACATCTGCTTGCCGGTGGAAATGGGCTGCCCGAACTGCTCCAGGAACTTCTGTTTTTCAAGCGGAGTCATGGCGGAAACATCATACTTGTCGGCGGCGTCATCGCCAAGGACATCCCGTAAGACCCTACGGACACGGACACCGGTTGCGGTATCAACTGCTTTATATACATTTTCAATCTGGTCCGCATGACATACGACCATGCCGCAGCCAGGAATATCCAAAAGGCGGATTCCGCCATAAGCTTCCGGCGCGTTGATGGTGGCGCGGATCGGGACGTTTGCAGTCCCGACGATATTTTTTACAAGAATGGCTGGATTGACTTTCCCGTCCGGGGTCTCAGTTACAAGTGCGTCCTGTTTCTTTAATAACTCCATGCGGTCTACATGTCCGCGGATCATGCCTAACATATTGATGGTGGTATACATATTGTTTCCTCCTGTCGTGCGGAATACGGTGATTTATCAGTAAATACCGGCTTTTCCCGGCCGGTTTTGGATATCCATGTTTCTTTTATATCTATATTATACGAAATTGTTTCACAAAATCCAATGAAAAAAGACCAAAAAGTGTTATCCGCAAAAAAAATTCACGGATCTGATTTTCTGGCAGCAGCCGACATACTGAAAGAAAAGCAGGAAGGAGGAGGGGCATAGCCCCGAACGATATGAGAAAACAGATTACAGCCGCACTGGCATGCATGGTATTAGCGACCGCAGTATGTCCGGTACAGGCAAACGCAACGGAAAAGATCCAGAAGGTAAATGTAAAATTCCACATTGAAGGATATGACGAGGACGGATATCCGGAGATCACGGCAGAGAATTCCTCTGGACATTATTCGGTAGGAAGCGTGGAATTAGAGTCGGAGACGACAGACCAGGACGATGACGATTTTACGACCATGAAGAAAAAGAGCGCAGCAGAAGAGAATTACGTAGTGGAGCTTTCCGCGGACGACGGATATGCTTTTTACTTAACCAAGGCAAGTCAGGTAAAGCTTCAGGGTGCTGGCGCGGAGTATGTGAAAGCCTCCAGACTGGATAGCGGAACGACATTGCGCCTTATTGTCAAACTTACAGACTTAGAGGATGTATGCACTGCGATCAGTGACGCTTCCTGGAATTCCGACGGTACTGCAAGGTGGGAAGCTTCCACGAACGCAGTGCAATACCAGCTGACGCTGACTAAAAACTCCAGCAGCAAGATCTATTTTACCGGCGGCACCACGTACGACTTTAAACCGGTCATGCAGGCGGCCGGAGATTACCGTCTGCGCGTCCGTCCGATCTCACGCTCCGGCGATAAGGCGGAAGGCGCAGAAGCGGGCACCTTTTCCGTCAGCAGGGAAATGGCAGCAGAATATCGTGCCAAATATGCTGTCGAAACAGAAAAACGCACCATTGAAGGCATGGATGAAACAAACGGCCCCGGTACAACGGAGGTCATTTACAAGAACACAGGGTGGAAACAGGACGATCACGGCTGGTGGTACCAGAACAATGACGGATCCTATATCCAGTATAACTGGGTGGAATTAAACGGGGCCTGGTATTTCTTCGGTTCAGATGGATACATGGTTTCCAATACGACTGTCCACTGGGGCCCGGATGACTACTATTTCGGCGAGGATGGTAAGATGGTCAAGAACATGACCGTGCCGGACGGCAGAAAAGCAGGGGCAGATGGCGTCCTGGCGGGAAAAGTGAAAGATTCCAGCAAAACAAACAGCATGAGCGGAGATGAGGAAGAAGATTACTCCAACTCCGGTCCGGCTTTTGCGAAAAAGACGGAAAAATCAGCAGGTCCGGCAAGCGAATAAGCCGGAAGGATAGCACGGTCAGGAAACTGGCCGTGTTTTTTTGCGGATAACACTTTTTGGCAGCCATTCTATTCTTCCGAAAAGAATACCTGTGCCAAAACTCATGCAATGGCAATGGATATGGGAAATCATCCGGTTTTTGTCCTTCCGCTATCCCATACTGATACCGAAAAGAAGAAAAAGAAAAGGAAATGAGAAAGGAGAAAAATATGATGAAATTTGCATTCGATCCAATGAGCACGGGGATACCGTTCCTCTCGAAGGGGGAGGTAACCGGGTTCACAAAAGAGAGTTGTTCCAGTGTTGCGCCGATGAGCAAACGCCATAAGGATGCCATGGAGACGAAGTCATCCATTGGTTTCCGGTCCGGTGCTGTTACAAGGAACGTCTGGCTTACCAATTCCGTGTCCATGCTGGAATTTGTTAAATCCGAGCAGCTGCGTGCTGTCCGACTGAGCAATGGTGATATTTACGGACGACTTCAGCTAAAGAAGGAATCTGTATCATTTTGCGCAACGAACAAGACCGTACAGAAGATTGTTTCTGCGAAGATTTCCGGAATCAGCATGTATACGGACCACCAAACGCTCAAGGCGCTTGCATCCGTGATTTTTACGGTCTTAGCCATGGATAAAGATCAGGAGTGCCGGTCGGCGTTCACGGAATGTTACTATCAGATCACAAACCCCGCTTCTGCACTGACACTTTCGGATTCCTGTTACCGGTTCTGCGATACTGTGACATATTACTTAAGGACAATGTTGACATGCACCTGCGAAGTCCAGGCAAGTGACAATTTTTCCGCACAGTGCCTAATGGCGGTACAGACAGGCAATGCGCAAGCAATCCCTGGCATCAAGCCACTGGCAGAGTACGAGGCACAGACCCAGCAGGACAGAAACCGCGCCAAGCGGGAAAAGAAGGAAGAGGCTAAAAAGCCTCAGGAGGAAACAGCACAAGCAGAGTTGGAAACCGCAGAGGACCCGTTAAAACCGTACCGGGATGGAAAATACCGGATCAGTTTCGGCTGGACCGAAAGACAGCAGGAACGCGTCGTTCCGCCTGATTTCCTGGACAGCTTCGTACCGGTCCCTGAATTTTTCAGGCTGATGCGGAAACTGGACTACCGGCTGCGAGAGCGGATCCTGCCGTTATGGGAAGTAGGGATGACAGATCCGGCTTATACCCGCGGGGATGCCGTAAACGTTCTGTTATACGGAAACCCTGGCACCGGAAAGACTGTACTGGCGCATGCGCTTTCAGCCGCCACGGGGCTGCCGCTTTACGAGACCAAGTTCGACAAATATACGGAGTCGGATGAGATCGAGGGAAAGAATAAGATCGTGGAAGGGAAACTTGCATTTGCGGAAACGGATTTTCTGGAAGGTTATGAAAGCGGAGGGATCATCCTGATGGAAGAGATCAACTGTGCCGACCAGAACATGCTTACCGGTACCTTGAACAATGCGATCGAATATCCGTCCTTCATTATGAAAAACGGATACCAGAAGGTAACCCGTCATCCAATGACCGTGATCATCGCCACGATGAACGTCGGCACGGAAGGAACCATGTGGTTAAACCAGGCATTTGCAAGCCGTTTCAAGCAGAAATACCGGATCGCGGATCCGTCACCGGATGACTTTATCCGGTTCCTGACCAAATACGGGTATGCGCAGTATGACGCGAAATACGTCTATGACGCATACACAAAGATCAAAAGCACTCTGCTTGAAAACCGGTCAACTGCCGAATACGCCCTGAACTTAAGCACGCGAGCATGTCTTGGTGCCCTTGAGAACATGGCTGAAGGTGATGATCCGAAAACGGCGATCACGGATACCCTGATCGGAGCGGTCGGAATCGTGGACCCGCAGACAGCAGACATGCTGGAAACCAATGTTGTGACAAACCTGCCAAATTACAGGCCGCCTAAGAAAGCGAAGGGAAGAACAAGTGAAAACATATAAGGAATTAATGGAGCTGTTTGAGGCCAACCAGATACCGGAAGATACCGGGATCATGAGCTATACCGGCTGGGAATGCGACGCGACCGTGGTAAACGGGGCAGTCTGGAATCCTGAAGCCGGGATCGTGATCCTGCTTCAGGAGACCGCATCGGATGGCTGGAAAGAGATCGTAAAAAAAGTCCGGAAAGGAGGCTGGAGGCAGCTATGACAGAAAAAGAATGGAATACCAGGTGCCGCATCATGGGACTTTTAGACACTTCTCTTATCGGCAGGCGAACGATCGTCCAGGACGCGGCGCATCCCGCGCTTGGATATACATCAAAAGACGGGATCATCCATGTGGCCAGGGACCATGATTTTTTCACTCGGGTCACGGAGTCAGAAGTACGCATCATGCAGATGGGGATTAACATCCATGAAGCCATGCATCAGGTCTTTACAGACTTTGATGAAACGGAGCGTATCCTGCGGGAAATCCCGGATTACCAGCAAAAGGACCTCTTTATGACGATCGTAAACCTGATCGAAGATCCGGCCATCGAAAATTTCGCGGACCAGATCGTCGGAGGGCCGGCATTAGACGCTTTGTATTTTACGATCGACCGGTGCTATGACCTGGCAATACCGGTCTCAGAACATGCTGAGACGAATCCTCTGAGCACGGCATGGTATGAATATATGACCGCGCTGGTCCACTTCGGCGATGGAGGACTCGTGAAGGGCGATTTTACGTCTCAGGCGGCCAGGCGCTGTTTCGACCGTACGATCGGATTGGTTTACCAGGCGATCAATGAGCCGGATGGCAAAAAACGCGTCCATATAGCTGAGGAAATCTTCCAGACCGCACTGCGGATCCTGACACCGATCAACGGTTGGAACGCCTCTCTTTGTATGAGTGACCTGACAAATGCGACCGGAAAACGCAGTACGAACGGCAACGGCGAAGGCCGGAAAGCCGCGAATGTTTCTGATTCCTCCAAGCGGTCGGAAAGACGCAACAAGGCCAGAAAGCAAAGCATGGAAAAAGAAAAAGAAAAAATGCAGGATCAATTAAAAGAAGATGCTGGAATCACAGACAGACAGGAAGAAACGGAGGATCCGGAGGAAGGCGAAAGCCTGGGTGTCAAGAACAGTCCAGGAGCAGCAGGTGACGAAGCGGAGACGGAAAAGAAAGCCTCCACAACGACGCAGGCCGAGTCCGGTGCGGACGATGCATCCGGAACCGTTCCGGAAGAAACCACAGGACAGTCAGCTGGGAGATCGGAAGAATCATCCGGGACAGACACTAATAAAAACCATACTGGAGGCGAGGACGAGAACGAAGAACCCATTCCTGGTGACAAATCCGGGGAGGAACAGCGGGATCTTACCTCGAAGGATATGGAAGACCCGGAAGCGGAGCCGGAAGCTATCGATCCGGAAACACTTGCCGAGCAGTTAGATAGTCTGATGGAATCCTATGAGGACACCTGTGGTAAGTCCGCAGGGCAAGAGATAACAACAGCCATGAATGAGGCTGTCAAAGAGATCGCAGCCAACCATAAGCAGTTTTCGGACGTTATACCGGATGATATGGTCGTGGAAGACTCCGCCCCGGAGCTTTATGCAAAATATTCGCAAAGGGCAGCTGTCATTTATGAACCGTTGATCGTCAAACTGAAAAAGATTTTCCAGGATGACTGCAGCCGGAAAATGTACACGCAGAGTGGCATGGTCAGCTTAAAACGGGCCTCTGCAGGCCGGGTGACATCCCGTCTGTTTGAACGGAAGCGTCTCCCGTCAGATAAGGCTGACATGTGCCTGATGCTGCTGGTCGACTGTTCCGGTTCCATGCGGGGAGAAAAAACGACTGCTGCCATTATCACAGCAACCGCGATTGCAGAAACGATGGCGTATTTTCGGATTCCGACATACTGTATGGGGTTTCACACCACTTCATCCGAAGTGGAACAGCTCCATTTCATCCAGTGGAACAATACGTTGCCGGAACGGGAGACCCTGCCTTACATCGAAGGCAACGGCGGTAACTTTGACTCTTACAGCATCCGCTACGCGACGGAACTGTTGAAGCAGCGCAGAGAAAAACATAAGTTGATGAACATCATCTCCGACGGTCTCCCAAGCGCATATTTCAGCGGTTCTGAAGGCATCCGGCAGAATACGCTCGCCATCGAGGACGCCAGAAAGGAAAAGATCCAGGTATTCGGGACGGCGATCGGCAAACAGAATAACAAGGATTTCACAAAAATGTATGGGAAGGATTTTTACATGAATGTGCAGGATTTTGAGCTTTTAGCCGGCCAGACGGCGGAAATGATCAAAAAGATCGTGCAGGACTGGTAGATCGGGCCGATTTTTTATGGTTTCGTCCACATACTGAAGATGTTAAATCCGCAAGGAATAGAAGAAAGGAGAAATTATGGGATATTCAAGGATGATCTGCTCCGGAAACCGTGTCATGGTTCTTTTTGAAGGCTATACCCAGGAAGAACTTGCGCCGATCCTGCAGACATTAAACAAACTGGCCTTAAACGTGGGCAATGTGCCCCATGTCATCCCGCCGGAAATGAAGCCAAAATCCGGGGATGAGGCCATGAATGAGGTCTTGCGGCAGGCGGAGAAGCCAGCCGGAAGGCAGGAGAAGGTTGCGGAACAGAGAAGACAGTCCCTGACTGCCGGGATCCAGCCGCCAAAATTCATGGAAAATGCCATGAAACAGACGGAGGAGAAAGCGGCACCGAAGGAACCGCCAAAACCTGTCAAACCTGAGAAACCAGAGCCAGCTGCTCCGGGTGCTAAAAGTGTGGCAAAGCCGGCAGCGAAAACGCCTGCTCCTGCACCAAAACCGCAGGAAACAGCACCGCAGCCTAAAAAAGAACCTGCAAAGCCAGCACAGACCGCAAAAACACCGGAAAAGCCGGTCCGGGAGACAGCAAAGCAGGCGGCCAGTCAGGCACCTGTTATGCAGGAAAAGCCTATGACGCAGCCTGCGAAAACACCGGCGCCGGAAACAAAGGAGCCGGAAAAACCGGATGTAATGACCATGTCCAAAGCCGAGCTGCGAAATTTCTTTGCAACGGTCGACCGCATGGCATTTCAGAAATTGTTACAGTCAAAGGGAGAATTCGCAAACCGCGGAATCTTCCTTGGCCGGGCAAGCGAACAGCAGATGCGTGAATACGCAAGGCTGGTCTTAAACGCCTGACCCAGACTCACAGAGGCCTTCCAAATGGAGGGTCTCTTTTTTTGCGATTTTTCCGGCTGCCCGGCACGCAACGGTATCCATACTGTAAGGGAACCAACAAATGATAAGGAACAGGAGGTTAATATGGAACGCACAAGAGTAAAATATGGATTACTGCACAACCACACCATGGAATCCAGAAGGGATTCCGCGATGAGCGTGCAGACATTAGTCGACCGGGCAAAAGAGCTTGGTGCGCCGGCAGTTGCCTTAACGGACCACGGCGTCATGACCGGCTATATCGATTTTGCGAGATGCTGCGAGGAAGCCGGGATCAAACCGGTGGTCGGCGTCGAAGCCTACATCGAAGAGGGGTCGGAGGGCAGAAAGCACCTGATCCTCATGTCAAAAAACGACAAAGGATTCCGGGCACTCAGCAAGTTCACAACCGACACTCAGCACCGGCTGGCAAACGGATTTGCCAGAGGCAATAAAGAGTTGCTGATGCGGTATTTCGGGCCGGGCTCGGAAGGACACGGGAACGTGATTGCCACGAGCGCGTGCGTCCAGGGAGTTTTGGCAAGCATTGTCTTAGCTAACCGCTCCGTGGATGACGACATCAACAAACTGCGTGAACAGCAGGATGCATTCCTTTCCCCACAGGCGGAAAGCTACGCGAAAAACTGCTGGAAGCGGGATGCGCTCATGGGAGAACAAAGCGCCATGTCGGTAGAAATTGCGGCATTAAAAAAAGCCGCAAAAAAGAGCATGCAGGGACTTTACCGCAGGGCTACCACCGGAAAGGATGAGGCCAAGCGCCTGCTGGCAAAGAAAGAATACGAAGAGGAGGAAAGAAAAAAGGCGGAAGCTGCAAAAAAGCTTACCGAGGTGAATGCCGCATATGAGAAAAATGCGGCGACATTAAAAAACCTGAAAGCTTTCATTGCGGCAGATGAGAAACAGATCGCAAAATGGATGCAGATCGAGCGCAGAATCACAGCGATACGTGAGCGTTACGTGGATGACGCATCCTTAAATAATGCGCTACTATCGGAAGCAGACTGGTACAGCAAGCTGTTCGGAGAAGGGAATTTCTACATTGAATTGCAGTATCACGGTCTGGAGATCGAAAAAGCTGCCTACCCGAAGCTTGCCTGGGTTGCCCAGATGACCGGGCTCCCGGTCGTTGCGGCCAATGACGCGCACATCCCGGATAACTCCGCAGATTCCGTGTTAGCCAGGGCGATCGCCCAGTCCACAAGATACCAGTACGAGCGCTGGTACGCACCGGACGCGGCGGATTACGAAGTCTACGTAAAGGATGATGCAGAGCTTTCCGAAGCACTGTTAAAGATCCTTCCGGAAGAAACCGTACGGGAAGCCATGGAAAACGTTGGGGAAATTGTTTCCAAGTGCGAATTCCATTTGAACACGGAAAAGCATTATCCAAAATTCGTGGCACCGAATGGAATGACCCCGGAGGAATATCTGCGCGAGATGACCTACGCTGGCATTGCATGGAGATATCCGGACGGCGACTTCACGGATTATGACCGGCTGGAATATGAATTGAATATCATCTGTTCCATGGGGTATGCGGATTATTTCTGCATCGTAGAGGATTTCCTGCGCTACGCAAGGGTAGCGGGAAAACTATATCTTGACGACCCGGAAGAACAGAAGCTGGCGCTGACCTTTGATACGGAGCGGATCGCGGCGTATGTCAAGGACCGCCCCGGCGAGACCGTAGGCCCTGGCCGAGGTTCCGCAGCCGGCAGCCTGGTATGCTACATGACCGGTATCACAAACATCAACCCGCTGACCTACGGTCTGCTGTTTGAGCGTTTCCTAAACCCGGAACGTGTATCCATGCCGGATATCGACTGCGATATCGAGTCCAATGTCCGTCCGTACGCAATTGAATATGTCAAGCATAAATACGGGGAAACTACCGTATGCAGGATCATGTCCAAGAGCGAACAGACCGGAAAAGCGGCGTTGCTGACGGCGGCGAAAACCTATGCGTTAAGCCGCGGCTATGATACGCAGCACTATGTGGCACTCGAAAAGCTGATTGCAAAAAAAGCCGAGGAGTTGACAGACGACCCTCTGCATTTAGACCTTCATAAGATCGCGGATGATTTCGTGCGTGAGGTAAAAAATACAGGAACAAAGGTGCCGGAGAAAATCTCCGTAACCGGGTTGAAAAATTCCTTTGCTGGAAACGACGCTGCGCAGGGCATTATCCATTTCGCACTGTGTATCGAAGGAACCGTTCTCCATAACGGACAGCATGCCGCAGGTATCATCATTGCGGACGGTGCTCCGGTGGACGATTACATCCCGCTCATCATGTCCAATAAATCCATGCTCATGACGTCCTGTGATATGATCCAGGCCGAAGAAATCGGACTTCTCAAGATGGACTTCCTCGGTTTGATCAACCTGACAGTCATTACCAACACGGTGCGCCAGATCTATAAGGACACCGGGAAACTGATCGACATGGATCGGATCCCGATGGATGACGCGGACGTATACCGGGAAATCTTCGCGAAAGCGAACACAAATTCCGTCTTCCAGTTCGAGTCTGACGGCATGAAAGGCATGTTAAAGGGTTCCCGCCCGGAAACGATCTTTGACCTGACGCTTCTTGTTGCCATGTTCCGTCCGGGCCCGATGCAGTTCTTATCGGATGTCATTGCCGTCAAGAACGGACAGCAGCCGGTAACGTATCTGACACCGGAGCTGGAGCCGATCTTAAAAAATACGTACGGTGCCATCGCCTACCAGGAGCAGGTACAGGAGATCTTTAAGAGCCTTGCCGGCTATTCCTTAGGACAGGCGGATATGGTACGAAGAGCGATGTCCAAAAAGAAAGAAAAGGTCTTAAAAGCGGAGCGCCAGGCATTTATCTACGGCGACCCGGAACGAAAGATCGAAGGATGCAAAAAGCGTGGAATCAGCGAGGAAACCGCAAATGACCTGTTTGACGAGGTTATGGATTTCGCGAGATATGCGTTCAACAAAAGTCACGCGGCCTGCTACGCCGTTGTTGCGTACCAGACTGCATGGTTAAAGCACCATTATCCGCTCCAGTATATGGCGGCAGTGTTAAATTCCTCTGATTTTGACGGAATCCAGAAACTCTGCGGGGACATGCGATATATGCAGATCCCGTTCGAGGCGCCGGATGTCAATGTTTCAGGAGCAGGCTTCACGATCTATGACAATGCGGTGTATTACGGGCTCAGTAAGATCAAGGGGCTCGGAGCCGCACAGGCGCAGATTGAAGAAGAACGAAAAAAGAACGGCCCGTTCCGGAGCATAGCGGATTTTGTGATCCGTACCTGGCCGGACGCTAAGACCTTTGAGAAATTTGTCCGTGCAAACGCTTTCCGACATTTATGCGATAACCGCCAGGCACTTCTGATTGCCTGGGACACCGTGTATGCCAAGGCAATCAAGTCCCTGAAGGACTACAATAAGAAACTGGCCACTACTGCGGAGCCGGACAAACAGGCAAAGATCCGCAAGTCGATGGCAGATAAGGAAGACGCGATCTGTCAGACGCAGATTGATACTTCAGTCTGCAATGACGAATACCAGAACTTAAAGAACGAGCGCGAACTGCTCGGTGATTATTTCACCGGACATCCGATGGACCACTACGAAAGCCCCAAGGAATTAAAAACCGTCGCCATTTCCCAAGCATTAGGGCGCGGGAGAAAGAGCAGTGTCCGTGTAGCCGGTATCATTACGGAATACACGGTCAAAGCAAGGCGCACGGACGGACGCCCGATGGCATTCTTCACCCTGTCAGACCAGACCGGGAGCATCCCGATCTGCTGTTTCACGGAACCGTACGCTTCCTACAGCGACCTGCTTGCGGAGGATACGGTCGTAAAGATCAGCGGGGAGATCATGGTGGATACGGATAATGACGCGGAAGAGCCGATCCGTAAGATCAGCGTAAAGACCGTGGAGCCGTTAAAACCGGTCAAGGACATGATCATGATCATGGACACGGACCCGTTCCACTGGATGGACGAGACCAAGGATAAGGTCGTGACTTACGCCAATCCGAACGGCAACCCGGCCTACGTCTTCTTTGAGTCGCTTCAGGAGATCTGGAAAACGGACCTGGTGTTAAACCCGCTCATTGTAACGGAAGCACCGGTACGCTGCAGCATGACCAAAACCAGATGACAAAAAAAACACAAATCCCGCAGTTTATGACTGCGGGATTTTTTTGCGGGCAAAACGTTCAAAAAATCTACATACTGAAGCCGTAAGCAGTAATAAGGCACAGAGTACGCCAGAAAAAGAAAGGAGTTCCAATGATGGAAAAAGAAAAAGCAAAAGAAACGAAGGAGACCAGACAGGCACAGAACCCGACCATGGCGATTGAGGCAGGAGGCGCCATCTTCCATATCCAGTACGCGGACAAAGATGGGCACCGATACCTCAGCCATGACGGACTCGTAGAGTTAGCCCGTGACGCGTTCATGAGCTGTGAGTTCCCGCAGCAGACTTATGCGGATGGGAAGATCGTAACGATCTGTGTCGTTACAAACGACCTCGGTTCCCGCTGCTACGGCGTTGGTACCGGAGCGGACGGACAGACAGCTGCAAACCAGGCGTTTGACCGCGCCATGATCAGTGTGTTAAAGACGAAGGATGAAAAAAATGCCGATATCAGTCTTTTGGCACTGAACATCAAGGGGCAGTATGAGTATGAAAGTAAAAAAGCATCCGCTGCTGATTCGGAAGCATTAAAGAAGGCAGAAGCGGAGAATAAGGCCCTGCAGGATAAGGTCGCTTCCATGGAGCAGGCCAAAAAAGACAGTGATGCCCTGTTAAAGGATGCAGACGTAAAGGTGAAAGAAGCACAGGAAATGGCAAAAACCGCGGAAGCCAAGCAGGCAGAACTGTCCAAGCAGTGCGAGGAGCAGGGAGTCAAACTTGCGGAAGCGGTAAAAGCCGCGAAGGAAGCGGATGAGCGTGCAAATGCAGAAAAAGCAAAGCAGGAGCAGGCAATCCAGGCTGAGATCGAGGCCAAAGCTGTCATGCAGGAACACCTGACAGCAGCGGAAAACGGCTTAAAAGAAGCAGTAGAGCAGAAAGAAGCCGCAGACCGCAAGGCGCAGGAAGCTGCAGACGCCCGTAAAAAGGCGGAGGATGCGTTAGCTGCATACCAGGCAACCGCGGAGACCGACGGTAATGCGATCCGCCAGGAACGCGAAGCCAAGGATAAAGCAGAAGCTGAAAAGGCCGCACTGGAAAAGATCTGTGAGGCAAACAAGGCAGCATTGGAACAGGCCAAAACACAGGCAGCCGAGACCGCAAAGCAGTTAGACCAGGCAACTGGCGAAATCGCATCCTTAAAGGAGGCGAATGCAGCCAGTGAAGCAGCCTTAAAAGAAGCTGTGGAAGGGAAAAGCCATGCGGAAGCCGCACTGGAAGCCTTAAAATCCGAGGCTTTTGAGGCAAAACGCAAAGCTGACATGGCGATGGCCGAGGAAGCGAAGCGCAGAGCCGAGGAAGAGGAAAAAGCCAAGGAAGAGGTCCTGACGACAGAAACAGCCGTGCAGGAACCGGAAACAGCAACCGCGCAGGAAGAGGATACGTCCGAACCGGCAGCAGAAGGCATTCCGGAAAGCCCAGCTGAAGAACCGGCAGCGGAGACAGATGCAGGCCAGGAGACGGAAAGCAGCGAAGAGGAAGCATCCGATGCTCCGTCCGTAACACCGGAGGGAGAGGAAGATGAAACCGAACCGGCTACCGACTCCGAAGCAACGGCGGCTGCCGCAGCTCCTGTATCTACACCTGCAGCCCCGGCAAGACCAGAACCGGACCGCAGCAGCGTCTACTGGTTTGAGCACGAGCCGGACTGGGAAACTCCGCAGTCACTGACTCCGGAAAACCCGGATGACGTCCTGTTACAGGAAAGACCGTTTGACCCGAAGAGAAAAGCTTCCGATCAGGAACCGGCTGAGACCCGCGTGATGCGTCCAGGTCCGAAGTACATCAGCCAGGTCTTAAAGTACAACCCGGCACATATCCGCAGCATTATCCGCTACGTGGAGGCAGGCCCAATGTCGCATCTTGCCGGGCTTTGCATCACGTACTTAAAGTCACAGCATTATCTGCTGGACTGCAGTGGTGACCCGGTTGCCGCAAGCGTGCTGGATTCCTACGGAGTGCCGCATAAGTAAGGAGGAGGTCTATGTATAAGACGCCCACCGTCATCTACCAGTTCGCGGAATTCTTCGAATCGGCAGAGGACATTATCGTATACGACTGCGAAACGACCGGGTTAAACCCGGTCAGCAGTGGTAACAAACCACAGGCGCACGTCATCGAGCTGTCCGCAAAGAAATTCACGTACATGCCGTTTGTCGGCTTCCTGCCGATGGAAGAACGGCTCTGGTATATCCGTCCGGTCGAATCGCTCAGCGAGAAAATCGTAGAACTTACCGGAATTACGGATGAATTCCTTGCGGACCAGCCGGCGGAAGAGGAAGTTTTCCCGCAGATCATGGAGTTTTTTGGAAACAGCATCGTCTGTGGATACAACAACCTGCGGTTCGATGACATCTTCCTATTCGAGATGTATAAACGGTATCATCAGGTATTTAACCCAATGATGTCGTTGGATGTGTACAAACTCGCCCAGGAAATGATCGCTCCGTCCGAAGTGGTCAATTACAAGCTCCAGACCATATCGACCTACTGCGGTGCGGAACAGGACATGTACCATGACGCCGCGTACGATGTTGACGCGACTGTCGATGTGGCGCAGTACCTGATGCGGCGCCTGGAAAATAATTACCGGGAGACCGGAGTCCTGATCCCGCCGTATACCGGAGGAATCCGGGTGAAGGTATCCGGCATCTCACGGTATGAGAGAGGGAAGCTGCAGCGTATCTACGCAAACACAACGACTCCGGATGTAACCTTTTACATGGAGATTCCGTCATTGCAGTGGAACTGCAAGCAGAAAGACATCGATACGGACCGGTTTAACATGCCGGACGTGATCGCCCAGGTTTTAAAAATTGCCCGTGTTGGTTCCGAGCAGGAGCTGACAAAATACGGGAAATCCCAAAGCACCGTTTGATACGGTGCTTTTTTCGTCTGAATCTGAAGCCGAAATGTTAAAATATCCTGTTCAAAAGCTGTATCTGAGGTTTGCGGAAAAAATTGTGCTTTTTTCGTCGGAGAAAATTCAGAAAGCGTATACATACTGAACATGAACCAAATAATCATAAGGAATGAAAGGAGCGCAACGAAAATGACCAGAAACATGCTCACATTAAGAGCAGCGCCGCTCATGTCCGCCATTTTTATGCGACATGAAGTGACACGGGAAGAAAAAGAGCAGATCCTCTCCTCCGTAGAGTCGGAGCCGGGGTGCAAAACAGCGATCCAGATTCTGGCAGGCAAATTGCTGCATGACGACGACCAGCCGGACATGGAGCAGCTTTATGACCTGTTAAAGGAAGGATAGTAAGAAAGGAGAAATATGAGAGTAGCAGATGAAAAAGACCTGCAGAAGGCATTGGATGGTTTTTTGCTGGATACTTTCGAGGCATACGGGAATGACGCAGGACTGTTCATGAAGCTGCAACAGAAAGTTGCTGCAAAGACGGTCTCTGACCTCACAAACCTGACAAATATCTGCATTTACAGTGTACTTCCAGAAGAATACCAGACGGATAAGGATGCCTTGCTGGCCTACCGGCTTCCACCGAATGACTTCGGGCGCTGGTATTACGCCATGTGCAGAGCGAATGACAAATTAAATTTCCCCGGAGAGGGGGAAGAAACACAGGAAGTGGAGTGGACCAAAATGCAGTTAAAAACCGCAGTGATCGAGCGCTTTCCGTATGAGAAGTTCAAAACGACTTCCAATAAAAAGAAAACGATAAATAAAAAGCTGCTGGCAGAACTGCAGTCCACAGGACTGTTATTCGCGGACGTCACCAAAAACCGCCTGTACATCATGAGCCGCTACGCGCTTCCGACGCTCGGGCAGAGAGTCCGCGCATCTGGCGACTTTTTACTAGAAAGTACGTTCGCAAGGGATATTCTTTTGATGTCCCTGTTCGCAAATTCCAAGATGGTGAAATTCATCGTCCGGATACAGGACAAACTGTCCAAGATCTTCATGGTCACAACGACAACTTACAATGAGTTGCCGCTCACCATGATCGAACAGTTATATTTCATGTTTGCCCAGGCGAGTGGCTTTACCGGAATGACCTGTGATGGATGGTTGTTGAACCACAGCATTTCCTGCATCCGGTTTTCCTTCGACAACAACACCGTGATCGATGAGCTGCGGGCTGTGTATGAAGAAGAACTGGAAACGTTCGATTACACGTACGGACTGGATGTTCTGCCTAAACCCGGCATCGAAATCAAATCCTCAGATATCGGGGACTGCGCATTCATCGTACGTGGTTACTGGAAATTTCCACATACCATCCTGTATACAGAAGAGGTCGCAAGAAAGCATTCCGGAAAATTCACATCAGAAGACCTGATCACGGAAGTCAAGAATACAATCTTCTCCCGCTATACAGAACTGCCGAAGGCATTGATCCGGCTTTTGCGCATCGAGATCACTCCGGAAACTGTTTCCACGGTGTTCCACAACCGCGAAAGGCTGGACAGCCGTATCCATACCCTGCAGATGACAATCGATCGTCTGGAACAAGCAGGAGACGCGGATAAGACACAGCTTAAAGACTTCAAAAAGGAACTGGCAAATTGTACGAAGGAATATACACGAATGGATAACGACATGGCCCTTGCGATCAAAAAACACAAGGCCCTGTTAGAGAATATCGTGTTAACGACACTGCACCGTGTGAAGTCCGGAACCTATGCGACAAAAAAGGCATGGCGCGACCGTATCATCGACAAGCTGGATCCAACCGGCATCTATACCGCATACGATTTGGTATGCGCGATCTTAGACACCCCGTTTGAAGGAAGTGCAGAGAGCGAGGAGAAAACGCAGAAAGCGATCTCCGGACTGCCGTATCTGGATTACGAGGAGATCCTGTCCAAAGTTCTTTCCAAGAGAAGGGTACGGGCCGGAAAGAAAAACCGGAAGAAATCGGACGAAGCAGAGGATTTTACTGCCGACGACCAGAATATGGACGACGACGGTACAACCACCGCGGAGACATCGGAGGACCCGGATTTCGAAGATACCGACCCTGCGGCTGATGATAACGCCACGGATTAATGGACGGCAGCCGGGTTCTCCCGGCCGCCATACAAGAGAGGAGCGACCATGAGAAAAAATGGAGTGATATTAAATATTAACCGGACCAGTGGTCTGGTCATGCTGATCGGAACGGTCTTAAGCGTCACAAAAAAGGATGACAGACGGTGTACGATTCGAATCCAGCACGAAGTGGACGGAGAATGGAAACGCACGGATGTGACGTTCTGGAATGACCCGGATGCCGAAGAGGAGTGGAGACGTCATACCGCAGACCGCGTCCTGAACATGAAGCCGAGAAAGGGCAGCGTTGTCATGATGCGCTGCAAATTCCAGAATGAGACCATGCAGAACGCGACCGGATACTCCATGTACTATAACGGACTGGTAAAAATAAAGCCGGACGGGGAGCATGATGAGGAAAACCGGAACGTGGTATTCGGTACGGTCTCAAGTTTAAAGGATGTGACCGTATGTGGAAGCGATGCGGTGCGCGCCAACATTTACGTCGGAAAGCGTAACATTGACGGAGTACCGTCCTTCCATTACGTAACCGTCACGCTGATGAACGACCTTGCGATCATGGCAAGGACGGACTTAGCGCCAGTCACCAATGCAGACGATACCGTCACCAAAAAAAAGGCAGCGTTCTGTTGCGGAAAGATCTCGGTCTATTACCACTCGATACCGTGCCCAATCTGCGGGGAACCGATGGTATATGACCCGACGGACAGTTGCATGTGCTGTGCGGACTGTGGTATCACACAGGAACCGGAGCCGGACAAAAAACAGGAAAGTGCTTTTGCGACCGACTACATCGTAACCGGTGAGATTACGACACCCCGTTCATAACCAGGCAGACACATCATAAGAAAGGCAATCCACAGGCCCGCCACGGCGGGCCTGCGTCAGATTGTGAAAACAGACGAACATCAGAGGAAAGACATCCCTGCGGCATTTGCGGCAAGGGATGCAGAAAGGAAGAAAATATGAAATTAAAGAAGGTCCAGATCCATAACTGGAACGGAAAGAAATTTGAATTTGCCCCCAAAAAGCTCGTTTACGTGTTCCATGAAAACGGCTACGGCAAGAGCAGCCTGTTAAACGCGCTGCGCTATGGCATTTCCGGCAGCCTTCCAAAGGGCGCGGAGATCCGCGATTGCGCCGTAGAGCTTACGGAGGCGGAAACAGGACTGGATATTTACCGGGAGCGCGTGGCCGGAAACACGACCTGCAAGATCGGCGGCCCGGATGGGAACCGCATGGCAGAGAAACAGTTAAACGCCAAGGTCTCCGAAATCACCGGAGTATCCCCGTCAAACCTGCAGGTGATCAGCTCCAGCGATATCTTCGCACACATGAAGCCGGATGAATTCCTGGCACTCCTTTTGGAATACCTCCCGGAGGAATTCACCTTTCAGGATATCTTATCCTATATGCCGGCACTCACGGATGAGCAGAGTACCATCTTAGAACAGTACCTCTGCCCGGACGGCTTCCCGTTCGGGATCTATGCGCTGGATGTCTGCAGGGACGCACTTACTGATACCAGAAAGGCAAAGAAAGCGACAGTCAAACAGAATGAGGCGCAGATTTCGGTCATAAAATGCGAGCCGGTTGCAAGGACTTTGGAGGAGGTGGAAGCTGACCGGTATGATTTAGAGGCACAGGATCGGATGTATGCGGATAACAGCGCAAGGCTCAAGGAATACGAAATCGCGAAAAAGAAACGCGATGATCAGGAAGCACTGATCAAAAAGTGTGAGGACTGGTTACTTGTCCATTCCGTGAAAGAGCCCGATCCGGAGACCTTAAAGGCGTGCCGGGCAGAGCTTGCGAAACTGGATCAGTCCAAATCTGCAGCACTGACCACCAGGGCCACCGCAGAGACGACCTTAAAGAGCCTGCGCGCAACCTTGACCAACCTGGAATCCACCGTATGCCCGATTTCCAAGCAGCTTACCTGTACCACGGACAAAACAACCGTGAAAGATGAGATTTCCAAGGCAGTGGCCACCCAGGAAGCGGCCCTTAAAAAAGCGGAGGAAGAGATTGTGGCGGCAACCGCGCGGATCAAGGAGTTAAACGACCAGATCCTGGCAGAGGAAAAGCAGGCGAAAGCCTATAATAATGTCCGCCTGACACAGGAAAAGGTCAAGACCTTAAAGGATACGCTCCCGGTCCTCCCGGTAAAACCGGTCGCAGCTGGCAAAACGGATATCGCGGAACGCAGAAAGGCACTGGAAGCCGAAAAGCAGAATATTCTAAACGGTGTCATGAAGAGCCGAATGGAAGCGATGAACCGGAAGCTGACGGATGAGATCGCCCAGTATACCGTCCTCATTGACGCACTTGCGGAAAAAGGACCGGTCAAGCAGGGCATCGTCAAACACTATGTGGAAGATTTTGAATCTGTATGCAATGCCCACGCGGAGCATTCCAACGGCTACCAGATCAGCTTTAAGCTTGATAATGGTATCAAGGTCTACGCATCCACTCCGGCAAGCAAGGAACCGGTCTACTACATGGGGCTGTCAAGCGGTGAGAAGATCATCGTGACATTCTTAGTGATCGATATGTTAAACAGCCTGACCGGCATGCGGATGGCATTCATCGATAACCTGGAGCAGCTGGACCGACAGACGCTTGAATACGTACATAAGACGATCACATCCAAGGAATTCTTGGAAGGATATGACCACGTCTTCGTGTGCGGCGTCAACAATCATGATGTCATGGAAGTCTTTAATGATAAGACAGGCGTGACCAGAGTTTAAGTTTCATATAAGAGAGCCTTCCCGGAAAACGGGCGGGCTCTTTTTTTGACCGTCATGTTTATATAAACGCTCATCTGAAAATGCCTGCCAGCAAAATCACAACAGTCGACATACTGATATTAGACAGCCACCTGCCACGGCGGTCGGACGAAGAAAGATGAAGAACAAGCAGAAGAAAAAGAAGAAAAACGGTCCGCAAATTCCCGGAGCGGGCTGAAAGTGAAAACAAAAACTATCAGGCAAAAAAAGAATGAAAGGACGAGAAGAAACTTATGGCAAAGAAGAACACAAACACCACACCAAGACTGAATGAAGTTTTTTTAAGAGGAAAAATTTCCCACGTGTACGGAAGTGAGCGTGGCGGATCCTTAACAGTTCCGTACTCCGTACCGGCCCGTAAACCTGTCCGTGACGAAGAGGGCAATGTGACTTTCGTGGACTCCGCGAATACGTTTTTCCCGGAAGCCCTGTACAACCAGTATACCGTAACCAAAGAGATCATCCAGGATTTCAACAAAAACGACAACGTGATCATCAAGGGGTACTTAGGTTCCTATGCAACGCCGAGCGGTACCGGCTATGACGAGCATACCGTACTTTTTATCGATACGGTGGAGCATGACCATACTCAGATGGAACAGCTGCTCGGCGTTCCAGGATTTGGAAGCCGCTATGCGACCCCGACCTGCGAAGTCCGCGTTGAAGCCAAGATCATTGGTATCACGAAACGCTACGACACGATCTACGAACTTCGCTTAGAGTGCGAGAAGGATGGGCGTACATACCCGGTAACAGCCATGTATTACCGTTCCCCGCGTAACTTAGAGAATGATTTCCATATGAACGATATCGTTTACGTGATCGGCACCATGGAATCCGCAAGAAATGAGTTCCGCGGCAAGATCTATTTCCTTCAGACCTTTGTCATCCAGGAAATGGTAAAACAGAGTGATGTTTTAAATGCCTACAACCGGATGCGCAAAGAGCAGGAAAAAGCGCAGTCCGCACAGAGGGAACGTGATGCCGCTGAGCGCGCAAAAGCAAATGCCACCGCTTATGAGGAATCGGTGACCCAGGACGAGGCAGAAGCAATTGCCGAAGAGGAAGCAGTCGCATCCGAAACGGAAGCTTATGAATCTTCCGATTCCTATGAGGAGACGGAAGACATCCAGGAGGCGGATAGCGAAAGAGCGGAAACGGAAGAAAACGGCGCAAACGAATAATTAAATGACCATTTTGGGGCAGGATGCGATCCTGCCCTTATTTTTTGTCTGGTATCCAGATTGCGCGGTTGTACGGGCTAAAAACGGGAGAAAAAAGCCAGAGCACGTGATACATACTGATGATATATAAATGATGAGGCATTGAGTACATACATGCTGAAATCATTGAGAGTATCCGGTCTCTGGCAAATAATTTGCTTTTGCAGACCCGGATAAGAAAACAAAAAATTCAAAAAAAAGGACGGGGCTGTAATTTGCTCAACTTCCGTCCCAAGGAGGACTATATGAAAACAATGAAAAAAATGATCATGATATTGTTAGTAGCCATCATGGCGATTTCCGGTACCATGATCGTACGGAAGAACCTGCGTCTCAAGCAGGAGGCGCAGGAGTTTGCGGCGATCCAGGCTGCGATGTCCGAGACAGAAACAGCCCCGGAGACACAGCCGGAACCCGCAAAAGAAGAAGAGGACGGGGACAAGCCGACAGAACCGGCTTACGAACCATCCGGACAACTGACTGCCCTCATGGAACAGTATCCGGACTGTATCGGATACATTTCCATTGAGGGTACGAAAATTTCTTACCCGATCATGCAGAATGAAGATAATGAATATTATCTTCATCGCGACATGGCAGGTGAGAAATCAGTAGGTGGCTGTATTTATATGGACTCTAATCATGACATTCATGAGAAGGGGCTCCATACAATTTATGGCCACCACATGCGAAACGGTTCAATGTTCCGCGATGTAGCGCGTTTTACAGACGCAACCTACTTTGCGGAACACCAGAACGTAACAATCCAGACTTCCGATCGGGAGCTCCGCTTAAAACCTGTATATTGTTATGCAGGTAGAGCGGACGGCTCTTATCGAAATGTACTGGAAAACCACGGCCAGGTCATAGACTTTATCAAGTCCCATACGGGGCTTGATGTCGATGCTGATGACCTGTACGTTCTGGTGACCTGTTCTTACGGGAGCCAGGACGAGCGCACGTATTTATACTGCGTGCCGGAACAATGATTCAGCATGAGCCCCAGGAGAGATTTCTCCTGGGGCTTTTTGTGTGACAAAAATGACCAAAAAGTGTTATCCGCAAAAATACGCCTTATTTTTATGATGCATACTGGAAGGGATAATAAAAAGCCGCTCCGGCAGGGGGGGGTTCTCCGGGAACACCCTGAACGCCCGGCACAGGCGGCGCTCACAGTCTTATAGTCAGCCTGACATATTATGGATCTTTATTTTGGCACAATACGAGAAATGTTAAGAGCCTGTCTGCCGATTGATAACACCCGGCATCAAAATGACCGGTGCTCCGTAACGCGGGGATTAAGACATAGGCATTCAGGTAGAGAAAGTGGCCAAAAAGTGTTATCCGCAAAAAAATGGCTGATATCCGTAAGACATACTGAAGATAAGTTTGTTACGCAAAGGAGGACCCATCATTGGAAACATTGGATTTCAGAACAAAAACAGAATTTAAAAGTGTCAAGCATGCATCCTGCCGCACCTACTGGCCGGTTGCCATCGATATCGGATACTCTGCAGTAAAGACCTACTCCCCGAATGGCTGCAGCTGCTTCCCTTCCTATGCAAAAAAGCTGGGACTGCGCGAAACGATCGTGGGATCCCCGGTAAAGGATGAAATCTGGTACATCGACGATACCACGAATGAGGTATGGAGGGTAGGGGAATCTGCCATGCGCTCCGTTAGTGCAAATGACACGAATGAAACGGATGAGAAATTGTTCAGCAGACACCGTTACCTTTCTGAGATGTTCCGTATCATTGCCCGTACCGGTATCGGCTTCGGCATGATGAACACGGGGGCAGGCGCCTATAACGCAGGACTCGCGCCTTACGTGCAGACCGGACTTCCGCCAGCCTATTTGAAAGGAACGGACCGTCAGGAACTTACTCAGGCACTGACTGGGCACCACAAATTCACCCTCCGCCTCGGAGACCGGACTCAGTCCTTTGACTTCACCCTGGAAGAAAAGGATATCGGCATCATGGCACAGCCGGAAGGCACGCTCATGAGCATCAGTATGAACGATGACACGAGAAGCACCAAATCCGCAAGGAATTATTTTTCCTCCAACGTTCTGATTGCCGATGCCGGATTTGAGACTGTAGACCTTTACGAGCTCTACAACCGCCAGATCCGCGGACGCGCGACGTTCACAAGCGTTGGCATGCATGCGATCTTAGATAAGACCATCAAAAAGATGCAGGAAAAATGCGGCGGAGTACAGGTAGATCAGCTGACGATCCAGGCGGCTTTAGAAGCGGGCAAGGTATCCATGGTGGAGTGGAATCCGAGCAACGGACGCCCCCGCCGTGTTTATCATGAGATCGCACCATTCTTAGAAGAAGCGGTGAATGAGGTATTCGATGATCTCTGCGGTCAGATCGGAGAAAATATCAAGGACAGCATCAGTGAATACCGCTACTTAGTACTCACCGGCGGAACCTTCGCTCCATGGGAGCAGGCCATGAAGGAGTATTTCGGCGCACTCTGCGAAATCGGCGGAAACGGACTGACTATTTTAATGGGAAATGAGAACTGTAAGGATACGACGGATTTGATCTATACCAACGTCCGCGGATATTATCTGTATGCAGTTAGCGGCCTGCGCCGGAAAGAACGCGATACGGCCAAGTCAGACGGAGAGTAAGGAGGGATAGCAAGTGGCATACATGGAGATCAGACTGTATAATTACCATGATGACGACCTGCTGCAAATCCGCCTAAACGGGCTTGACCTGGGTTTTATTTTCGCAAGGGCTTTACAGGCGTGTTTCTTAGGAGAAGAGATCCGCTTTACATTTCCGAAACCGCTGACACTTGATAAGACCAGGAAAAAGAACAGCAGAGTCAAGGTCTGGCTGGATGATCGGACGCAAGGAGACCTTTGCACGTGGTTGGAAGGGTTCGAGCCGTATTACCGCAACCAGGCAATCAAAAACATCGCCCGCATGTATCTGTATGCGGGCGGGATCAGTCCGTTCAATGCCTTTTACCGGTCTGGGAAATGGGCACCGGCCAGCCCGGAACACGTAAAGGAAATTGAGATCCCGCTCCTTCAGCGGACTAGAAGGAAGGAAGACCCGGATGAGTGGCTGGACCGCATCAGCACTGGGAAAACCAGGCGTGGGCTTACCGGGGCAGCAAAAGAGAAAGCTGTGGAAGAGATCCGTGAAACTCCATTGCAGGAATTATTAAATCCACAGCAGTCCAAAAGAGAAAAACAACAGGATGAAGAAATGACGGCGGAAGACTTGTTCTTGCGAGAACCGGTAATCCGCAAAAAAGAAGAGCCAGATGAGCAGGAATATGGTATCATACAAGAAGAACCAGCCGTACCAGAAAAAACGGACGGCTCTGCATTAAAGAAAGAAGAACCGGAAATCATACCGGATACCGGGGGAAACGTAAAAGCACAGGCGCCTACGCCTTACGAGATACCGAAAAACACGCCCGCACCTGCTGCCATGACGCAGGAACCGGACGATAACCTGACGAACGATGAAGACGCAGATGACGATTATGATGTGTATCAGATGTTCCAGAGTATAAAAAACAACTGATCAAAAGCCGTTATCCGCAAAAAACGGACAAATCGCACGAAAGAAAAAATAGTACAGAAGAAAAAAGCCAAATTTACGTGAAAGGAGTATAAAACATGGGCTTTGACAAAAAGAAAGAATATGACGAACTTTATAAGGGATTCAAAAAAGATTACCTGAACAAGCTGGTGATCAAAAGAATCCCGTTCGTGTTCATCTGTGCGACTGCGGATGACGGTAAAAAAACAGAATACAAAAAGGAGATCTTTGGCCCTGGACCGATGGAATTAACACTGTCGCAGGATTATTTCAGGGAGGTATTGAACCTGTTTAACGGCCTTGAAACGGTATACTCAAAAGACCGCGCTCTGGCAACCATCCAGTCGGATGCGGAGCTTGCAAAGCCGACACCGGACATTAATGCCATATACGGCAAAGAACAGATTGAAGCCATCATCGGGGAAGACGCACTGGAGCCGATCACGGACGACACAGACGATGCGGACGAGGCTACTGTCGACCGGAATATCCGCCAGTTGCTCCAGGACACCGTACGGAAGTCAAAAGAGCCGGTAAAGGCATCTCCAGCTGCGGAATCAGACACGGAAGCAGGCAACACACAGGCAATACCGGCCGATACGCCACATTTCATGCCGCCGATCGTCAACGAGGAAGCTTTAAAAACCATGGTCAAGGACACAGACCAGAATTTCTCGGCCTGCCAGTTTACCTGGGAAGGGAACGAACCGCTTATCAAGCAGGATAACCGTTCCCAGGAACAGAAAGCATACCGCGCGATCAATCTCCTCTGCCAGAACATTAAGTGTGGGGACGATTCCTTCGGTCGCGCAATTGAAGAAAAACTGCGTAGGGAACAGGAACGTAAGGACAAAAAACTGGAAGTGGAACAAACAGAACAGGCAGAAGAGCCGTAGTGAGCAGATATATGCGTAGTGGGCCGGTACAAGGTCCACTACATCCAGAAAGAAACAGCCATCCGGCTGTTTTTTTGTGCCAAAAAGTGTTATCCGCAAAAATCACGACTTCCGTATTCGTCATGCTGTATTTGGAAGCCGCCATTTCACATCCATCCTCCATACTGAAACTGTGAAAAATCTGTCGGTCCCAGTCCTGTTTTCTGGGGTCAGGAACAGAAGACACAGAAAGGAGAATGTCATTATGAAAAGGAAAAGGATCACAAAAGCGATCGCCTGCTCCTTATGCGGTGTGATGGCACTCACGACTCCAATCCAGTCCATGGCATCCGGGTCGTCAGTGAAAATCACATATAGCACAGATGGTATTGATTATTCGGATTATTCGCCAAGTAATACAGCCCTGCCATCCGGATACGCAGTGGAGAACGCTTCTGCTACAGCCGTCCAAAACGGAACGCTGACGATCCCAGACGAAGCAAATGGCAAACCGGTCTACGCCTTGAACCGCCGTTTCATGGCGAATTCCGGTGCGGAAACAGTTGCAATTGGAAAAAACGTCCGCGCTTTTAACTCAGATGCGTTTTTGGAGGCATTATCCGTCAAAGGATATCAGGTAAACGCAGAAAACAGAATTCTAAAAGTAGAAATGGGAGAAAATCCGGTCCTATACCGATACGATGGTACCGTCCTCATGGATTACCCATCTGCAGCAGAAAAAGCTGACTTTAAGGTTCCGGACGCGACTGCGGTAATCTATTCCATGGATAACGCCAAATTCGGCACCTTGGATTTAAACCAGGTAAACCTTGTAGCGTACGATTCTTTTGCGGGTACGTATGTCGATACTCTGACTCTGCGTGATAACTTAAAGACCAACAATGGAAGTAAGAATGTCCATTTTTCCGGTCATGGGCTTCACGCAAAACAATTTATCGTAGCAGACACAAAAACAAATGATTCCGGCGCTTACCTGAAAACGAACGGCAACTATCTGTATACGGATGATGGAGAGCTGTTGAAGTTATCCTCTGACGCAGAAGCCTCAGATGTTGACTGGACAAGGATCACATCCGTATCCAAGGACGCATTTGACAGCTTGCAGCAGTATCAGGAGATGTACCCGGAAATCCCGGACAATGTCAAAGCATCCATGAAAAACACCGTATTCCAGTTCTATAATCAGAACAACAGCGTATTCATGGTAAACGGCGATGTTGGTTTCTGTTTTAACTACGACAAGGCAGTTCCGGACAGCGTTATCAACCTGGAGCTGCAGGATGGAAAGCATGGTAACTTCTCCGAGCTTATCGGGAAAGATAAATACCAGAAGGTGAACGCAATCATGTTTGCAGGCGTCCCGTATGACGGAGCCGGACTCTTCAAAAAGAACTTTGGCTGCTCTTACGAGGAAGCATTAGCAAGACTGGCTGCATCCGATAAAAAGGATAACGCAGCTTTAAACGCCGTAGCATCCGCGATCCATAAGACGGTATCCGGCAAATCCTTTGAAACAATTCAGGGTATCGGCTCCATTGACTGCTTTACAAAAGAAAATGTCGATTCCTACTTAAGCGACCTGGAAGCAGCAGCGAATGAGAGCGGAAAGTATACATTTGCCCCCGTATTTGAACTGGGCGGGGAGAGTAATGCACTCACCTTCCGGGAGCAGGAGGACGGCAGTTACTTAAGTGATGAATTTTCTGTTTATGCATATAACGGTGATGGTCAGAAAACAGATGCCTACCAGATCGAAATGACCATGACAGGCAGTGGCTTTACCGTTGTAAACCATGCAGGAAATGTATTCCATACCGGAGAAACAATCCGTCTGAGCGCTGCGGCAAAACCGGATACATCCGCAGACGCAAAACCGGTCACCTTCTCCTATAAACAGGCGGCACTCGATTACTACGATCCGGCACAGGGCAGTGATTACCAGCATGTCCTGGTATCCGCAACCAATACAGAAACGGCATCCGTTCCGTATACGATCGTCGTCCGCCCGCAGGTTGAAATGCTCACGCTTTCCAAGAAAGCAGTATCCGGAACGGAGGAACTGCCGGGAGCAGAACTGACATTGACCAATACGGCAACCAATGAGGTGACCGCACAGTGGACCTCCGGTTCCACCCCGAAGATCATCGAAATGCCGGCGGACGGCACTTACCGTTTCACGGAAGTAACAGCGCCGGACGGTTACCAGAAAGCAGAAAGCATTGATTTTGTCATCGCAGGCGGCAAGGTAACTGGAACATGGTCGGACAACATGGTCATCATGTATGACGCGCCGGTGCCAAAGACGGTCACCATTTCCAAAAAGGATGCGGTAACCTCCGATGAGCTTCCGGGCGCAGAACTGACAATCACAAAGGACGGCACGACCGTGGAAACATGGACGTCAACCACAACCCCGCATGTGATTGAAAATCTGCCGGATGGCACGTATACCTTAACAGAGGTAACATCTCCGGACGGCTATCAGAAAGCCGAGAATATTACCTTTACCGTGAAGGATGGCATCGTCGAAACCGGACCGGTCACCATGTATGACAACCCGGTTTCCGTAAAGATCTCCAAGCAGGACATCACAACTCATAACGAGCTGCCGGGAGCAGAATTAACGGTAAGCAACAAGACAACCGGACAGGTGATTGATACCTGGACTTCTACAGACACTCCGCATGAGATTACCGGATTAAAAGACGGTGTTTACGAGCTGACCGAGATCACAGCCCCGAACGGCTATGAAATCGCAGAGGCAGTTACTTTTACCGTACGTGACCGGGTCGTTTCAAGCGAAACAGTTGTTATGTACGATAAACCGTCTGAAGCCGTTCCGAACACCGTAAAGATCTCCAAGCGCGACGCAACGACTGGAGATGAGCTCCCTGGCGCAAAACTTACGGTTACGGATGAAAACGGCGAAGTCAAGGACTCGTGGACTTCCACAAATACCCCGCATGAGATCGAAAGCCTCGCAGATGGCACTTATACGCTGACTGAGGTAACTGCGCCGGACGGTTATGAAGTAGCCGAAAGCGTTGTATTTACCGTAAAAGACGGCGCCGTAATCGGAAATATTGTGATCATGTTAGATCAGCCTGAGGGCGATACACCGACTCCACCAACCCCAGATGAGGGCCACAGCTTTGTAATCTCCAAACGGGATATTACGAACGGCAAGGAACTTGTTGGCGCAGAGCTGACGCTAACAAATGAAGCCGGAGAAGAAATTGACAGCTGGGTATCTACAAAAACCCCGCATGAGATCAAGAATCTGGCGGATGGGGAATACACTCTGATCGAAGTGACCGCTCCGGACGGATATAAAGTAGCGGAATCCATCACCTTTACGGTGGAAAATGGAACCGTAAAAGGCGGCAGCGTAGTTATGTACGATGCTCCGATAAAGGCAACCCCGTCTGAACCGGAAGAAAAGCAGGACTTTACCATTTCCAAACGTGACATTACCACAGGCAAGGAACTGCCTGGCGCCAAGTTAACCCTGACCGATTCTGACGATTCCATCGTAGAAACATGGATCTCCGGTTCCAAGCCACACGAGATCAAGAATCTGGCGGATGGGGAATACACCCTGACCGAAGTGACCGCTCCGGACGGATATAAAGTAGCAGAATGCATCACCTTTACGGTGGAAAATGGAACCGTAAAAGGCGGCAGTGTTGTTATGTACGATACTCCGACAAAGGCAACTCCGTCTGAGCCGGAAGAAGATGAAGACACCTACTTCTATATTTCCAAACGCGACGCGACGACCTCTGCGGAGCTTCCGGGGGCACAGCTCAAACTGACCAATCAGGATGGTGACATCATTGCAACCTGGACCTCCACATCCAGCCCGAAGAAGATCGAAAATCCGGAAGACGGTGTTTACACGCTGACCGAAACGGCAGCTCCAAGCGGCTATCTGGTTGCAGAGTCTATTACCTTTACCGTTGAAAATGGCACGGTAAAAGGTGGAACGGTTGTAATGCTTGACCAGAAGAAATCATCCGGCGGCGGTGGCGGCAGCCATTCCGGCGGCGGTGGTGGCGGACACAGCCACCGTGTAGTCAATGGTGGAAGCGGCGGTCCTGGCGCTACGCAGGAAACACCGGTAACAACGGATACAACCGAAACAGTCACGCCGACACCAGTGGAAACGACCCAGCCGACACCGACACCAAGTGAGCTTCCAAAGACTGACGACATTTCCGCATTCAGCTTAAGTTTCTGGGCTGCTGCGATCGTCATGCTGGGACTTCTTGCGGACGAAAAACGGAAACGGACCAACATCCGTTAACACCTGGCATTTAAAGCAGAGAACAGGCGGCACAAAAGTGCTGCCTGTTTTTTGCTGTTTTTGAAGCCGATCCGTGTACATACTGATAATACAATCGGAGAAAAGGCATAGAGAACAAAACAATCGATATGCCTGAAGTTTCCGTAATCTTACGGGACATCCGAGAGGTCAGGAAAGTCTTTAAAAATATTCGCGTCGGATGACGCAGGTTTAGTCATCGCGCGAATAAATACCCGGTACATCTCTTGGGGATTATTTGCATAAAGCGATTCTAACTTGCTGAATCCGGCTTTATCGTTTTGATATCCCTGGATATGAACTCGATACCATCCTGACCATGAACAACCCCGAAAGGGGGAATGACATCCCATCTGAACCGCTTGTGGTTCCTTGACCGGTGGGAAATGAAATTTTGGCGGTAGTTTTTCTGCCGTCTTTACAACCGCTTCCCTATCCTGGGCAACGGTTATAGAGGCATCGAAGCCAGTATTGGTTTCCGACTTCATGCTATATGTAACTGTTGACCCGGGGCGCTGCACTTTGTGCGGTGGCCCTATTCCGCATGGGATCAAATCCCAATAGACGGGCAGGGAGGCCCGATACAAATGAAAAAAATGAAGAAGGGGTGCCGCGCCCTTATCGTGGCATTAATAATGGCAGTTTGCTGCAACTTTATCGCGTTTGGCGATGAGGTTGCAGCACCGGCGGAGTCCGCCATGGAATCCGTTACGGACGATACGGCAGATACTACGGCAGACACATCTGTTTCCGAGTCAACCGACGCAGAAGCAGATGGAACGGCTGCACCGAACTCTGATTCCGAGCCGGACGGTTCGGAGGCAGAAGAGACTCCGGAACCGGAGGAAAAGGGAGACGACAATCAGTCGTCTTTCGATTCCGGTAAGAAGGAAGACCATTCATCGTTTGATGAGTGGGACTTCCCGGAACCAGAGCCAGCACCGGAGCCAACTCCGGAACCACAGCCGGAACCACAGCCGGAACCACAGCCGGAGCCAACTCCGGAACCAGAAAAACCGGTAACACCGGAGCCTACTCCGGAGCCGGAAAAACCGGAGACCCCGGTAGTTCCAGTAGTACCGGAACCGGAAAAACCGGTAACACCGGAGCCTACTCCGGAGCCGGAACGCTGGCACGATGACGACAATGATGACGATGACACCATCATCGTCATCCCAAAGATGCCAGTTGTTACTACCGAGACCGATGAGGTTCCGGTAGTAAAGACGTTTGAGGTACCGAGCGGCGATACGCTGCCGGTACCGGAAACTCCGGTAGTGGAGATCCCGGAAACTCCGGGATCCGAACTGCCGAAAACAGGAGACTCCAGCCTGCCGCTGTATGCTTTTTTAGCATCAGCGTTTGGACTGGTGCTCCTTATAAGTAGCGGTTTCATTGGCAAACGCAATGCCGACGAGACCGTGAACAAAAAGCAGGTTTCCTGCTATCCGCAAATGTGCTGCGGACCGCGGAAGCCAAAAAAATCCAGAAAGAGCGTGAACGTAAAAGTTACGCGTTCTTCCGGAACAAAGAGTGCGTCGTCCCGTTTTGGGCTCCGGCGCCAGAATCGCATAAAGATTGTTTTAGCCCTCACCCATCCGGGTGGGGGCTTTTTGTGTCTGAAAAATCGATAAATAACAAGAAATAGAACCAAAAAGTGTTATCCGCAAAAAAATGGCCGATCGCGTTGGATTTTCATGAAAAATTTCGTATAATATAGTTATAAGAAAAGAAAGGGGACAACTTATATGAGAAAACGACTGATCAAATCCCTCGCGATGCTCTGTATGACGGCCTGCATGGCGTTATCCGCACAGTTTCCGGGTTACGCGGCATTAACATATGAAAATGAAAACTCTGTCTGCTATGTGACGAACCATCCGTATTATCAGGAGGTTTCGGAAATGGCCAAAACGGTTTCGGAAAAGCTTCCGGAGGCGGAACGTGAATTTTTATATCACGCCTGCATGGTGAGCGTCTTTGGCGCAAATTACAAAAACAGCAAAAGCAATTACCTGGGCGACCTGCTCTGCATCCTGACGCCATCGGAGGCCGAATCCATTGATTCCTCCATGTTTGTGGACTACATCCAGACAGGACTGGTTACGTGGTCCAATGGGCGACAGGAAGTAAGAACCATTACTCCGGTATCCTTGAATGAAAATGGAATCAACGAAGCAAATTATCAGGAGCTGCGTCTGTTTTATCAGGCGTACCTGGAAGCCCAGCAGAGCATGCAGGGGCTGGACACAGCTTCCAAGATCCGCACGCTCCACGACATGCTCATAGAAAAAATGGATACGCCAAGCATGCATGGCCTGGAAGAAACGACGAGAGCCCATGGCATGGGTTCCGCGCTTGCTGACCACATCGGATTATGCAATGTGTATTCCGGTATGTTCTACATTTTCGGTAACGCGAACGGATTACAGATCGCCATCGACCACGATCATATCGACCATGACTGTAACATGGTCTACATAGATGGAAAGTGGAGATACATTGATGTGATGTACGATGATATGGATCACAGCACCAAATATTACCTGACAGAAACCTGTGCAAGGGCAAAGGAGCATACGAAGCCCGCGCGATAAGCAGACGACAATTTTATACCAGACCGAGATAACAGATTGGCTACGGGGATACTATACCCTTTGATAAGCTCCTGCGTTTTTGCGGGGGCTTATTTTTTGTTTCCGTAATCTTGTAACCATCCGCATACTGATAAAAGAATGGTAAAGGAGGAAAAACGCAATGGCAGAAGAAAGAGATGAAAAGAAAATCAACCCGAGCGGACTGGAAGCGCCATCCCGCGAGGATGAAACCAGGACAGACCAGGGAGCGCCATCCGGCACCAGACGAACGGAAGACGCGAAACGTGGAGAAACGGAAGATAAGAAAAAACAGGACGCCCCCGAGCAGACCGAAAAGACCGGGGAGGAAATGAAGCAGTCACCGCCACCGAAAATATCGCTTTTTGAACGGTTCGGGCTGTTATTAAGCAGGATCCGCAGGTTCTTCCATCATATCCTACATCCGCAGCCGGATTCTCAGATCATCCCGAAACGCCGTCGCCCGTTTGAACAGCGCCAGAAAGCAGCTGAAGAACAGGCAGATCCAAAGAAAGAAGATCCATCCAAAGAGAAAGAAGAACAAAAGGATCAGGGTAAGAAGGGGAAAGATCAGGAAACGCAGAAGGATACGGACAAAAAAGGCGCTTCCAAAGAAGAAACTGAGAAACAGGAGACTGAGAAACAGGAAGATACCAAAAAACAGTCCGGGCAGAAAAAAGAGCGCGAATCCGCAGCACGGGAATCGGACGAGGTCTCCCGCATGGAAAAACGGACTAAGGAAGCAAAACAGAGACGGTCATTACATGATTACGGAAATCTGTTCTTCCACATCATAGCCAGAAGGGGTCTTGGACGGGAAGGCTATATGCATGCCCTCCAGATGGGAGAGCAGGCAGAACGAGAAGCAAAACAGGAGGCGGCTGAACGCGCATCCCGGGAAGATTCCCAAAAATCACAGCCAGACGGAAACGGCGGAACAAAAACGCCGATGCCAGACGTCAATAAACAGGACCAGCCAAAGACGGAAAAGCAGGAAGGTGAAAAAGAGCAGCCAGATAAACCGGAACCACAGCCGGAAAGACCTTTAAAGCATCTTTATGAGGTCTTTACCAAGGATACTGCCGAGAGCAACAAATTCCTTGCAAATTATGAGAAGCGTCTGGCAGAGCATCTGGAGCGGATTGCACATCAGCCGGTAGACGCAAAAGCTACACGAAACGGTGACGGGATAATCACTTTCGATATCGCCTGCAACAAGGATGAAATGGGAACGAAATCGTCCTTCTTAAAAGCAACCGATATCCATGTCACCATGGATTCTAATTACAACATCATCGAGGCAGTGGGAAGAGATGAGAACAACCAGGAAATGGATGTCACGGAAACCCTTGGCGCATACATCGCCGCAGATTTTGCCGGAAACTTCCGGGAGGATTACAACCGTGCGGATGATGTCCATAACGTATTAAGCGGGAAAACCTTCGCAGATGCCGTTACCCGCACCGTCAAGGATCCAGAACCGCTCCACTTTATTCCGTGGAGCGCTGCCGTTCATACCCCCGGTAGAGGCTACGGGGACGTGCGGATCGATAACGTGCTGTATCACGTGCAGAGCATGGGGTACACATCTACAGATAATAAGAGCAGTTCCATGAATGACATCGTATTCACCCCGGCAAACGGACAGGGAAAAGTCTTTAAAATCCCCAGCGACCATGCGCAGCAGGCAGCCGGTTTTTTATTCCAAACCTTAGCGGAAGCGAAAAAGACGGAAGCTATGATCGACGGATATCTCAAGTCCTGCGATCAGATTGATATTAACGCGAGGGAATTGCAGGAAAAACAAAAGGAGCTGTTTGCATCCCGCGCAAAAGAAAACGCCTTAAGGGAGCGCAGCCCGGAAAGTCCGGAGCTGGCAGAAATTGCCAAGCAGAATAAGATCTTAAACTACCAGTGTAAGGAATTAAAACAGCAGATCGGCGGAGCCTTAAAAGACCTGGTTGACGATCTGAACGTGAAACAGCAGGCAGACCATCTGCTGCAAAACGACCCGCCGTCTATGGACAATGCGGACGCTTTTCGGAAATATCTGGAAGCTCAGAAGCAGCCGGTTACAGAACGGATCCAGTCAATCGAGGCAACATGCGGTGCAATGACCATGGAGGAAGCCGAGGCAAAGGCCGTGGCAGCGAAAGACGCGATCGGAAAGCAGATTGAAGCAGCGCGCGCGATCCATATTGAAAACGTAAACCGAGAGCGTCAGGACATCCGCCATATCTTTGATACGGTCCTTCCTACGGCGAAAAACGGCCCGTTCGCGTGGAGCCTGGAAGAACTGAACGCAGCAGCCTTAGATCCGGACCGCTCCTTACAGGAAATCCTGGAGCCAGAAGCAGAAGCGGAACAGAGCCAGGAACAGGAGCAGACAAAAGACCAGGAGCGGGAAGGCGAAGAACACGAGGAACGGGAATGACAAAAAACTCCAGAAACAAAAAAGACAAGATCAGAAAAGATCCGACATACTGGATATAAGATTCTGCCCGGCCGGAAACGACCGGGTAGAACATTCCATCAAAAAAGGAGGAGGACTCATATGTCAGAAAAATTAAAACAGGATCTTCCTGGGCAGACGGAAGCTGCGCAGCCGGAAGCGAAGGCGGAACAGCCGCCGATCACACCGGATGACATCATAAAAGCCCTGTGGGATAAGGATTCACATGGGGATAACCTGACCGTTACTAATTTCACCTTGGAATTACTGGACACCCTGACCGGCGACGTCATCAAAAAACTTGCTGAACTGACAACAAGAGAGCCGCTCGTGAGCGTATTTGACATCGGCGGGTATGCAACTCTGCGTGTGACCTATAAATACGCAACCGCAACGGATTTTTCTCGGATGCTCACGATGCTGGAAGATTTCGCCAAGGAACTGACGGAATTTTCTTACGGAAAACATGATGACGCGTATGTACCAAGACTCAATGTAACAGTACGTCCGATGAGCTTGAGAGGTGCCATGATCACGGCCATCAACCCGATCTTCCACAATGTGCAGCCACATGACCCGATGTATGCGGAGTGCAATGAGCTTCAGATGTTATTCAGCCCGGATACCCTGCAGTTCTATTACGACCCAGATTTCAACGACCAGGCGGTATCCGATCGGGTGCGTGCTGAGATTGCAGCAGAAGAATCCATCCGCACGGCGGCAGAACGCAAAAAAGCTGAGGACGAAGCTTATCAGGCGGAGCGTGAGCGTGAAACCAAGGAGCGCATGGACAAAGACTACAACTTAAGCGGAGGTCATGTAATCAAGGAAGCTTATCACGGATTCGGCAAAGACCGCGAAAAAGCGGAATAGCCACAAACATAGAAAAGCTGCGGCATTTCGCCGCGGCTTTTTGCGTCCAGCTTTTGCCGCCTGTGGCCCCATTCAAAAAATAAAGACGAGGAAGTTTTCCAATTTCGGATAGATTTCAAAAAGATGCGACATACTGTATTTAGTATAAACGTGCGGCACCGGGAACCGCGCTGATATAACTAACCGAGAAAGGAGAAACATATGATTGTGTGAATAATCGGACACAGACATTTGCGAAAATATTATGATTAGAGATATCAGATACCAGGAACTGGTTTTGATTTTACGCCAGGCATCCATGTATGGATGGAATAACAAGCGGGACGACATCGGCCAGGAAAGCGATACACTGTTAGGAATCGTCAACCGTCAGAAAGAGCAGGGCGAAATGAATCTGGGCGCGGACTTCGAAAAACGATTCGGGCATATGTTCCCGTATGCGTTGGCATCAACCATGATGGAGTCGGCGGAGATAAAGAAACAGGTATGCGACATCATCTGCAGGAACTACCAGTGCATGGAAGTGTACGACCTTTCATCCGTGATCGCAGTTGCAAAAATTGCGATGCGCCCGAAGCTGAAACAAGAAGACCCGTTTTACTGCCTGTATACGATCCTCCGCATGCAGCAGAAAACGATCAGATAGAAAGAATATCACAAAGGAGGACCAGACATTGGGCAACATCATAAAATCCAGGGCGTGGCTGCTTACCGTTGCGTGCGGGACCGCAGTAATCTTATCCGCATCTCCGGCCTTTGCCGCACCACAGGATACCGCACCTGAATCTGCAGTGGAAACACAGGTACAGGAAGTGGAAACCGCACAGGCGGACCAGATGCAGGAAGCTTCGGAAATGCAAGAGGCCCTGGAGACGAAAGACGCAGAAAGCGTGCCGGAAACATCCGCAGAAGAAAATACGGAAGAGGATTCAGAGGAAGAATCTGATACCGAAGAAAATGGAAACGAGGTCCAGAATCAGGAAACGGAACAGGACAAATCCCAGAATGAAGATGGGGACGAAACCAGCGACGCAGAATCTGAGGAGACGGAGTCCGGTCAGGAAGATATTTATACGGCACCGGAAAACAAGAACCATGTGAATATCAGTTTCCAGTTTACAAACGCATCCGGAACGAAGCCGGTGTATCCGGTGAATCTCGTTTTAAAAGAAGTGGATACGGGCGCAAAGGAAAAGATCACGGTCCGGTCTTCCGGACAGATCGTGGAGCTTGAGCATGGTGATTATCAGGTCGTCTCCATGAAGGATGGCGGAACAATGCCGTTAGTGGCTTCCAATCAGACCATGAGCATTTATAAAAATGCCCGCTATACCATACAGTTCCAGCAGAACCGGGCAAAAAAGATGTTCTTCGATTTTTTAAAGGATAATATCCTTTTGATCGTGGTCTTTATCGGAGCTGCCGCGATCTATAACGCAACAATCATCAAGAACTTCAATAAGCACCCGAGACGTTAAAAAAATGACCAAAAAGTGTTATCCGCAAAAATTTCCGTGGATAACCCGCCAATACATACTGAAAGAAAAAACGGAGGGAACAATTATGCAGAAGAAATATCTTTATCTTGCCTCTCTCCTTGCCCTGACCGCGATCGTGGCAACAGGATGCAAAAAGAAAGAGGAAACACCGGCAGTGCCGACGGAACAGACACTGACCGCGGTCACTGTCAATGATTTGCAGGCCGGCAGCTACTATGTGAAGAATGCCGGGGACTTTTACGAGTTGCCGCTTGAAGGCATCAGTTTTGACGCCACAAAAGCCGTGACATCTACGGATGATACCGGAAATGGTATGACCCGGCCGGAGGAGAACCGGATCATCGATTACGTTTACAAAGACGGGGCGATTCCGACCATGTATAAAAATGACCAGCTGGTGTTCAAATCCAACGGAAACGTACCATCCTTTGTGTGGGAACGCTTCATCGACCAGGGGTATTCCCTGGGCGTTTACGGGTTAAGCGCGAACAGTGCCGGGAAAGTACAGTTCAGTCAGGATAAATCCGGCTGCGAAGCAGGTTCCAGTATCGTCCAAGCGTTAATGGCACAGCAGCAGGCCGGCTATGACATCAGCAACGGCTTCGTACTCGATAAGATTAACGGTACATCGATCACAAAGGACAATCTCCGCACCGGCGGTATCGTTGCCGGGCTGACCAAGGACGCGGTTGCAAACTGCGACACCTATATCGGCACCACCTTGGTCAGCATCAATGCCACAGCGGATACTCAGATGTTTACCTCCTTTGAACTTTATACTACCGAGGACTACAGCAATTCCCCAGATGGATACGCGATTGTCACGATCCCGGATTACTTAAAGAGCGGATATTACCTGATCAACAATGCCGGACTGGTGAAATATTATGATGTGGAACGCGGCGGATCGACCGGTGATATCGATATGACGGAACCATATTATTACACCGGGAAAGACGGCAAGACCCTGACCTATTATGAATACCAGGAAGAAACCGGAAAAACAAACGGTAACACGGAGGTGCAGGCATCCACGCTGGAAGCTACAAATGACGTGATCACCCTGAATACGGATTCTTCCCAGAACGCCTTAAATTTCTCAATCTCCTATCAGTACCACACACCGGAAGATGAAACGAAGGCAAAACAGCACGGAAACTTCCCGAAGATCGTCATGATGTCCCCGACAGGCACGGCAACCCAGCTTGCAGTGACCCAGGGCAGTGGGGATGAATCCGATATGTACTATGCGACCGCAACGATCGACGGCGCGGTAGCAGGCTCCTGGGAGCTCCGTTTTTATAATTTCGAGGATATCTACCGCACGATCTCCACGGACGTTTCCAGTGGCAATGCGAAGTCCTATATCCAGAGCGGCAGTCATGGCAGCTTAAATATCTACCTGGAAGCATCTGATGTCCAGAACGATATCACAGTAACCTGGCAGAATAAAGACCATGCCGCAAAGGTTGAGATCGTGACACCGAGCGGAGAGAAATATTCTGAAGAGACAACCCCGAGCAACCGCATTACTGGCAATGAATACGGTAAACAGGTATTCCGTCTACCGAGACTGGAAGCTGGCAATTACACCATCAACGTTAACGGTTCCGATCTTGGCCGGGTATGGGTTGATAACACGCCGGTCGGCACAGAAGAGGCGCCGGTAACGGATACTACACAGCCGACAGAAACAGAAGCGGAAACACAGGCAGCCCAGTAACAATTGCACAAAAGCAAACAAAAAGAAGTCTCACATCTGGAGGCTTCTTTTTTTGTCGGATAAAACCGGCTATCCCTTAAAAAATAGAATCCGGATGCGGAATTTCGGCCAAAAAGGATACCCCGCCATACGCATACTGAAGCTGAACCATGATAAAAGAAATAGAGAAAGGAGAGAAAAAATGTTTGTGAAACGGGAAGGAGTCCCGGAAACCATAGCGGGACTCGTTAAACAAAACACTGGCATGAACACGGAGACCCTGATGAAAGATACGAAAAAATACCGTATCGACGGATTAAGCAAGGCCAGGGACATGATACAAGCCGCCATGCGGGAAAAACGCCACATCTACATCTTTGGGGATTATGACGTGGACGGGATCTGCTGTGGGGCGGTCATGATGGTCGGGCTGCGGGCGCTTGGATATGAAGACCATGTGACCGTGCGACTGCCAAAACGCTTTTCTGAAGGATACGGCGTATCCGAAAAGGCAATTGATGAATTCGAAGGCAATTCACTTTTGATCACGGTCGATAACGGAATCTCCGCGACTGGACCGATCAAAAAAGCAAAGGACAAGGGCATGACAGTTATGGTCGTTGACCACCACCTGCCGACCACGGATGAGAACGGGGTTCCGGTCTATCCGGATGCTGACCTGATCATCGATCCGAACGCGATCGAAGGTTCCGCCGACTTTAACGGGTACTGCGGGGCCGGCTTAGCGTACCGGATCATGTGCCAGTTAATCAATGACCGTAAGGTCCTGATCCGCCTGTTATGCCTGGCAGCGGTCGCGACGATTGCAGACAGCGTGCCGCTCACCTATGAGAACCGCAGGATCGTGCGGTACGGTCTTCACTACATGACCGACATGGGCTATGCGACCACCGGACTGTTTGCGCTTTTATCCTTATGCGACTACAATGAGTACGTATCGGAAACGGATATCGGATTTAAGATTGCACCGTGCTTAAACGCACCGGGACGCCTGTATGACGATGGCGCCAAGCAGAGCTTTTTACTGATGTCTTTTGAAGGAGACTTAAGAGAAGCGAAGCTCATGGCGGAAAAACAGTTAACGGATAATGAGAAACGCAAGGAACTGTCCGATGAGTGGACAAAGAAAATCAACGAACAGATCCAAAAAGAGCATCTGGAAGCAGATAATCCTATGACGATCTATGTGCCTGGAGTTCCGGAAGGGATCATCGGGATCATCGCGGGACGTATCGCGGAAGAACGGCACACCCCTTGTATTCTGCTTGGAGATGCTGAGCAAGCAGGAGTATTAAAGGGTTCCGCAAGAAGCAGCGGGGGCGTACACCTCTACAATCTGTTAAAGACCGGAGAGCCGTACCTTTTAAGGTTTGGCGGACACGCCCCGGCAGCCGGCCTGTCTTTAAAAGCGGAGAACCTCAACGCATTTCGTCAGGCCATGCAGGACAATCTGATGAGCCTGTACCCGGGTTTTACCAGGGAAGAGATGCCGACGATCTATGACATGGAACTGGATGGCAGAAAACGTAACCAGGTTTTGCGTGTCTTTGAAGAAGTAATGCGATATAGTCCATACGGGCAGGGAAACCCAGCGCCAGTATTACACCTGAAAAACATGGCGGTCGTCCCGGTTCGTACGGAAGACGGGATGTCCAATTTCCGGTATTTAAAAAACAATGCTGGCATCCTGATTCACGCGACAGATTACAGCTGTATCTCCTTTAAGGATCCAGAACGATATGCGGCGATCGGTGCTCCGGGATGTATCGATCTCGTGGGCAGCGTGCAGCTTCATTATTACAAGGGCAAGTTCGATTACCGCTTTGAATTCTCCGGTCTGGAGGAAAGCAGCCATAACCAGAAACCGGCAAAAAGCGGCTTTGCGAAACGGCTGGAACAAAAAGCAAGGGATCGGACTGCGAAGCGCATCGCCACAGCGTAAAAATACGGACAAAAGAGGAGTACATGATACATGGGAAGTAACGAAAAGGCACGCTCATACCCAAAGCAGATCTTTGATGCAAAAAAAAGCACAAAGACGGGCAGCCAAGCTATCGTGATCGAAGACAGGCTGTCCCGCGTGGATGACAGTGCAAATGCCACATACCTGGAACTGGTCCATCCGGCTTCCGTTTACCGAGTCAGCATCTTAACCATCAATGATGAGACTAAGAAAAAGGAAGTCGTAAAGGCGAACATCCGGCTGGACGAGCTGGCGTTAATCGGGATCCGGCTTAAGAGGGCAGAAGAAAAACTGTTTGACATGAGATTCGATCTCGCAACCCCAGGACCATCCGTGGGAGAAAGCGGAGGGATCTTTCAGACAGCGGCATTCACGGAGCGGTTTAAGATCGCACCGCCGTCTTTCCCGGACTGGAAAAACAAAGCTCCGGGAGAACTGCTCCTGCAGGCTGTGCGGGAAGGCGCAGAAAGCATCAAGCGGACAATGGACGGACTGCAGAACCAGAAAAATTTCCTGGTGAGTAAACTGGCGCAGTACCGCGCAAACCAGTCCATGATCGATGCCATTGACATGGCATTCCGATTTTATCAGGAAGGAGAATTAAACCAGACGGAAGGCGCACCTGTCCAACAGGCGGCCCCAGCAGAAATTCCGATCTACGAACCAAATGAAAAAACATTCCGTTCGGAGACAAAGGAAGTGACAGATGCCACCGGTAAAAAGAAGGAACTGGTAAATTCCTATCTGTTGCGGATTACTTTTCTGCCGCAGAATAAAAAGACCAATTATAAGGTCTATATCCAGAACCAGTACGTAGATACGTTAAAAAAAGATGGGCTGGAGCAGATCATCCACATCGGGTCGAATGACCCGCTTGCAGCAAAAGCGGACCGGAAGGAAGCCGCTTATTATCTAACATCAAATGAAATGGTCGAGTTTTATGAAACCATGAAGAACAACCTGGAATATTATAAAATGGCCATTTACAAGCAGCAGCGCGCCGAAGACGAACGGATCTTTTATGACAATCGTAGACGGGCGCAGGAAAAACAAAAAGGGTGAGAAATGATCGCAAAAGCCGTCCGTCATCGGGCGGCTTTTCTCATACCAAAAACCCATAAGGGAGGAAATACCGGAATCTGATACAGAAGCCAGGATTCAGTGTATGCATTGTCCCGCACGGCATCAGGTATACATCCATAAGATATTGCAAATGCGGGCGGACCAAAAATATGCCATTTTTGACCAAAAAGTGTTATCCGCAAAAATCGTGCATGATTACATACTGCATACTGACAATATCACATTGATCGTGAACTCGTCCAGCCCATTGCGTCACCGATTGGCCGGCTGACCGATCGAAGAAAGGAGAAAAAGCATATAATGAGGATTCTGTTTAACGCTTGCTGCTGTCGCAAAAATTCTGATGTTCATCAACCCCACGCCGGGAATTACGGCACTGCACCTGACACCGATGGAACTGGTGAACTGGTACCGCATTCTGATCGGTCTCTTTTCAGGTATTATCGCATTCCTTAGGATCCTGTTTGCAACCGATAACTGCGACTGAAAACACAAAAAAACGCGACCAAAAAGGACTGATTTTTATGAATGAGCACGAAGAATTGACAAAGGAAGAACGTGAGTTGGAAATGATCTGCAAGGAGATCGAATGGAATTCCAAACGGATCATATCGGACCGGAGCAGAAAGCGAATCAAAGGTTTGTATTATAACAAAGGCCTCCCAATCCAGTCCTTAAGAACCCTGGTGGATATGGGCAGCGCCCTGGGCATGCTTGGCATCGATTTTCTGGTGGCTACCGGAGAAACGTGGGCGAAAGCCATCCGGGAAACCGGGATCCAGAGCCAGATCGAGGCATCGCCTCTTAAAACAACCGATAACAAACACCCCGACTGATCTACCGCATCGGTCGTTTCTATGATACAAAACAACACCCTGGATAAGCAGACAGATATGCTTACCGGGGTGTTTTTGCATCCTAAGGCACGTCAGCCATCCAGCACGTCAGCCGGAACGCTCCATCATCCGGATATGTTGCAGCCACCATGGCGTATATTCTTCCATTTTTTCGAGAACAGATTTCCATACTGATACCGTAAATATGAAATATAAGAAATGGAGGAAGGAAAAATGAATGAAAAACAGAAAGATCAATTAAAAGTTGCGGCCCATTATGGCGTTTGCAACGGCAAGTACCTGGGCGAGCTTATCGACCAGATCCGTATGGCAGGCGTGAACAAAAATGATTTACGCCAGATGTGCTATATCATTGCATGCAATGCGCAGGATTCGGTAGAATCGCTGTTTCGGGATTTTATCAATGATGACCAGTACCAGCGATTGTTTGCGTGCATTCAAACAGAATCCAGAACAGACGCTTTCATGGAGGCATTGGAATATGCGTATAGGGTTTACGGCAGTAAATCCGGTCGTCTTCCCGTGTTAGACATCGAGAAACAGCGTACCAACTGGGAACGCATTGCGGCTGTGGTAGCAGATAACCGTCTGAGCTGTCAGGACATGATCGAGCTTACAGAAATCTTCCCTGACTTTGCAGCGATCTTTCGAGAAACGCTTGAGGCTTTCGTGGAAAGCATGGATGTGTGGTCTCCGGAGGATCTGGAAAAAGTACAGCGTATCCTCGGACTACTGACAAAGGGAATCCTACGGACGAAAAACCGGAAAATCCTTGATATGCGCCTTCTTCAGGAAAAGAACGTGACTGATCAGTCCGATGGAGCCCGCAGGCTAAGCAAGTATTTTTCCATGCGCCAGATCCGGTATCTGAACGCAAAGTTGGCAAATCGCGCCCGGTTATCCGATGCGATCCTGCAAAAGATCGACGCATCTTTCATCCAGAACCTGATATGTTCCGGTGATGATGAGATAGCGCCCTATACGGAAATAGAAAAGGAACTGTTACTCCAGACGTGCGATCGTGAATTAAAGCCTAAAATCAATGGATATTCCAAGATGCGGGATTTCGTTCAGATGATCCAGACGGACCGGTATGAGCAGCCGAAACTGACGGAAGAAAACTGGATGTTTCTTTACCAGAAAATGGTATGTGAAACCTACAAAAAAGGATTCATGTCATTCCTTGGGATCTTAAAATTTGATTGTCTTGCGACAGAAAACCGGAACCGATGGCTGGCAGTGACCGAATGCGACCGACATGAATTATTGCAGGCCGCGATTTATGATGCGTCGTCAAAGGCAGACGAAAAGTCAGGCCGTAAAGCGGAAGTATTAAAAGCAGCCCTCAGCCTGATCGTCTGGACCATGCAGCAGAATGGCGTAGAAGTAAATGAAGAGACGAAATTAAAGACATGCATTCAATATGCCGGACCTTATACCCCTGCATTTATCCAAGCCGGGCTCGTGCGATATGAGACGGAAGCCTTTGAGGATTTTTGGAGCTGCGCACAGTCCTTATCAAAACTGGATAACTGGACGCTTCGCATCTTGTTGAAGCGTTATCAGGAAACTTCCCGCACGCTGCCGGATGCAGTCTTTACCGAATCCCCCGCTGAGTTCTTCGCTGCAATGTGCAATAACGAGAAAGAGCCATTAACAAAGACGGAACGGATGGGATTATTTGAGCTGTATGCTGATTCTGCTTACCAAAAACAGCCATTAAATTTGCTGAAGCTTTACGAGCACATGTTAAAGAGCGATATTAGATTTGCGGATTATATGGGCACAGAAACAGCGAAAGAACTGGTCGAGATGCTCTTACATCAGGATATTTTCCCCAACCAAAAAAATGCAATCCTTAACAATCTTCTTTCGAAGCAGGAATTTGCGGACTACTTAAGCAATGAGGAAGAAAAAAAGACCACAGACAAAGAACTGAAAGAGCTTCAGGATCTGCAACGTGAAACCGAAAAAGCAGTCATGCAGTTGTTAACAAACCCGAAAACCTTTTTAACGCATTACAACTATGTTCACCGTCGGGACGCAAGCGATATGGCAATCTTGAAAATCCTCAAAAACACAAATGTCCGCATGACCGGTAATTCCGGCATACTAGATGAGGCGCTTTATCAGTCCATGAGACTCCATGGGTGCAGTGTTTTTGAATATGCATACAGTATGACATCGATAGCAAAAGCCTGTAAAGATTCGTATTTTTTACAGATCCTTGCGAAACGGATCCAGCAGATGACAGATGCCGAATGGCGGGCTGTGGATGATGCGGAGACAGAAAGATCATAGCAGAAAATGACAAAGGAGAAAAAATGAAAAAGATTATAGAAAGAACAAAATTTGCCATCGCATGGCAGAAAACAAATAAGGACCAGGATCGCGAAGAACATGATGGACAGGTCCGACCCAACTGGAGATATGGTTATTATCCGTATCAGGTACCATCGTGGATGAATGCATGGTTGCTAAGGTGCGAACAGACACACGGTCTGCAGCGTCTATCCAGTGTCATCCGCATCCTAAGTGCCCACAAGGTATATCTGAGAACGCTTCATATCGGCTCCGGGTTCGGCGCTGACTACCACGAGAGTGTCTTAGGGCTGCTGGATCTGTTCTGTGGTACGCCGCGCAGTCTCAAACTGCTGGCGTGGTTCCCCGAAAAGAATTGTATCACCGAGGAACTATCGGAATTCTGCCGGCTTTATGAAGGCGATAAAGAGCACCTTACAGCTTGGTTTTCAAAGGATATGGATCCATTCTGGGAAGAACTGTCCGGATATGCGGAAATGAGCGAGGAAGACGCGATAAAGAACATTTTCTTTTTAATGTGTTACTTCACACCGGATGAAATCCTCAAAGTCATGCGCCAGGAATACTGGCGTAAAAAAATAGTGATGACTCGATTAGGTGAAAGCATCTTATTTTCCATTTATCCAAAAAAGACAAACGATGAGATCGCGGAATTCTACCGGACATTGCTTTTCACTCCCGCGATCCGCACGACTCCTTACAGGAACACACAGCACTCCATGGCGATGGCGATTACCGAGCATCCAAGTACTGCGCAATATTTTAACTGGGTCCTCTGCAACAGGAAACTCAGGGAAAAGATAAGTGTGTATTCATTAGTCAGCATGGCGGCTGCACAGGACGCCCCGGAAACAGCAATTGGTTACCTGGAGAGATGGAACGTGGCAGATGAAACACAGATTGCCCGATTGCTGCGTCTTTTCGCATATGGCGGCGGCGAGCCTCATTTTCTGCGGTGCCTTGACCGGTTCGTACAGGGGCATACGCAGGAAGAATTGGACCGCCTGTTAGCCCGGCCACTGGTATCCATATTGCTGGATATCTGCGGCCGTAAGGCATTTCCCGGAACATGGGAGGAACGTATCCAATCAGATTCCCTTGACGATGAGGAATTTACCGGTATTGACTTCATAACTGATGCGATCGTAAAAAACCAGAAAGCAGTTCTCCGCTATTTAAAGGAAGACCTGTTAACGGAAACAACAGTGGAATATCTTCAGAAGCACCGGGTAACAGTCCGGACATTCATATACTTAAACGCATGGAGCGCAAAAGACATCAATGCCATGGCAAAGAACGAAGTCCTGGATGTCATTGCAAAATATACGGATGATATCCTGGAATCCGGCGAAAAATATGGGAAACTCCCACCATACACATGCCAGGAATTAAACACGATCCATAAGATCTGCGTGAAGACAAAAGAGTGCCACAATGAACTGGATATGTTCTTCGCACTCCTTAGCAAGATGCAGTCTGAAACAGCCTGCCGCAGGATGTCACAATTCGCAAAGTGTTACACCCGTGATCTGTCAGGCGCTGAGGCAAAGAACGCAATGGCAGTATTGATGCGTTACGACCTGCCGACGGCAGCGAATGTACTGTTTCAGATACCGGTACCCATGGAACTTACCGCAAGAGCGATCTGCGCTCCGGCAGAGGCAAAAAAAGCTTTTACAGAAGCAGAAACGGAAACAGAGTGCGTCTTTGCCATCGAAAATCCGGAACTTTGTAAAAACGGACTAAAAGACGGCATGCGGCAATTTCTGTTAAAAGATGAAACCGTCCAGTCTGTGAAAGAGTCCTTAGAACTCCCTGATGAGTTTTATGACGAGCACAAAGAATACGTAGAACAGTTTTTCTTAGACGGAAGCGGACGGTACGCAAAAGAATACCTGACGCGGTCAGCCATCGTGTCACCGTTTAAGGTGGTCTTAAAGGCAGCCATGTCCGGGAAGCTTCCTGAACTTCGGTATACAGACCTGGAGAAGGAGTGCTGCATGCGAATCCCAGAATCCATGCTCCATGCATGGACAACAAACCAAAGCAGTCAGATCTCCGATTTTACCGTGTATGAAGATACTTCCTTTAACGGCATCATGAAAATGGGGGCTGTTCCGATAAGAACCTGCATGAATTACATCGATGGAAGGTACCGGGAATGTCTGCTGGCTTATTTTGACGGCAACAAAAAGATCGTGTACGTCAAGAAAAATGGCAGTATCATCGGGCGTGCCGTAATCCGTTTAACCAAAACTGCAAACCGGGTTGTGGATCAGGACAGCGTACTGAAATTTACGGACGTAACCGAAGAGCACAACAAACAGGAAACAGTGGAAGAACCGGTGATCGAGACCCCGGTGCTGTTCCTGGAGCGCTGCTATTCCGGTGTGCAGGGAAATGGCAGAGTTGAACTGGAAGCAACGTTAATCCGGTTCGTCTCAGAGAAGGCAAAAGAAATGGGTTGCGAGCTGATTATCACAAGTGACTACATAAAAGGAAGCCTGTCCGAAGCTGGTGCTCCGGATTTTGAACCTGATCGCCGGTTCATATTCATTACAAAATCAAAGGCCGGCGACCAGTATCTGGATTCCTTCGGTGGAGTCTACAGTAACAAAAAATATGACAGTCATCGTGAGAACGTGTTTGTGAAAGCGACATGCTATTGCAAACAGCGGGGTGAAACCTCTGCAAGCGAATGATCACAGTTGACAACAGATCTAAACACAGCAAAGCAAACCATAAAGAGCACCGCCGTTTGGCGATGCTCTTTTTTTGCCCAGAGACGAAAGGATGGGGCGATACATACTGATAAAGAAAAGAAAACCAAAAAAGGAGGTAAGGATATGCTACAGTTCCCGTACCGGAATCTGCTAAAACCATACGAGTACAACCAGACAGCATTCTTGTGTGACTTAACAAAGCGGATCGATGCACATGAGCAGTTATCCAGACAATCGGAGCGGACAGAGCGCTTCCATCTTCCGGTTGCTGACCAGACAGCCGGGGAAACGCTCCGGAAGTTCCTAAGAAATTCTGTAAACCGACAAAAGGAGAACTTCGACAAAGAATGGGAGGGGGCTTATGGCGCCGGATACCCTTTCATCAGAGCAGAAAATGGGGACAGGGAGGCAAAAGCCATAGCGGAAGAGATCTCCGTGACGGACAGTTCCAAAGACGGCTGGTACCACATTCCAGATCGCATGTGCGCCGGGAAAGCGGACAGGGAGGCTATCCGGATGTTCGAAAAGGAGTGCCAACAGACAGGCAGACGGATTCCTTATGCAGTCGGGAAACAGCTGGAAGACATTTTTATAAACGCAAAAGCAGACCACAAACAGATCTGGGCGCACCGGACCGGATTATCCATTGATGGCGGCGACTTAGCCTCTATCGCCAACCATGGGCTTGCAGTACCGGCACAGGGACACGGTTTGGATGAGCTTCCGGAACTTGGATATACCGCCACGAAGTTTACCATGACAACAAATGGATTCATCCACCTGTTATACGCGTCCGCCCTGGAGGAATATAAGCATATGCGGGGTACCGTAATATGCCTCACGGATGAAAATCCGAACATTTCCAGGGGTTACTTAGATCCCGGGCAGGTCGTCGGGTATGTTGCAAGGGATGAAAAGGGGCATGTATGCAAATTTTTGGATCCGTCCGAAATGGCCCAGTGCCACAATACCAAAACCATCTTAAAGGACGGTATCCAGATAGAAATTGACCGGAAATCCAATGTCGATCTCAGAAAACAGGACTATTTTCCATGCCGGATCGAAGGACTTGGCGAAGTCTGGCTGGTAAATGACTCCCATGACGGCAATCTCAAAAACTGTTCCATTGCCTGCGAGAACCGGATCTACGGAAACTTAAGCCTGTTTGCGCTCGAAAAACAGCTCACCGTTTCTCAGATACAGACCGTGCAGGCGGAAATCAGACGGTTTGAGAATACCGTAAAGGCATCCGCGGCATACGGTCCGGGCCACGAGGAGGAACAGGATCTGTCATGGCCTGATGCCGAAGCTGCCAGACAGGCCTGCTTATCTGAGCACGCAAAAGATCAGTCCATGTCCCTGATCGATGAATTAAATGCCATGGATCTGGACATGGAAGGAAACAAAAATCCGGAATTTCAAAGGGATGCCGGTGACGGACTGGACCGCTGACGGACTACGAAAACAAATCGCATTTCTCATCATGCGACAGACGCCCGCATCTCTGTGAGTGCATGCGCGCACCAGCAACATATGATTTTTCCATACAGGACTGCAAAAACAGTCCTGTTTTTTTACCGTTGCCCCGAAGGAGGTGTTTCCTGGGAACACCATTCGGAAAGAGGTAAAAGGAAAATCGACGACCCAGGAAGTGGCTTTGTCCGCATACTGATACTGTCTAAAAGAAAAAAGGAATTGTGAAAGGAGAAGCAGAAATGGAGAAACAGAAAAAACCGCTTGTGATCATCATAGGCCGATCCGGCGCAGGAAAAACCAGCGTGGCAAATGCCATGCGTGACGCATACGGCTGGACACAGATCGAATCTTATACTACAAGACCGCGCAGGTCCGAGGATGAGACCGGACATCATTTTATCACAGAGGCAGAATTTGACCAGATCCCGGAATGTGACCGCTTTGCCTACATGGAATACTGCGGATACCGCTACTGCGCGAAACGGGAACAGCTTGACCAGGCAGATCTTTACGTAGTGACGCCGGATGGTTATGAGATGATCCGGAAAGCCTATCAGGACCGTCCGTTTTTTACTGTTGTACTGACTGCTTCCAAAGCAGTGTTACAGGAACGTATGAAAAAGCGTGGCGGAAGCACGGATGATAAAATTCAGGAACGGATCCGCCGGGACGATGCGATCTTTCAGGACCTGCATCCGGATGTAGTGATTTGCACAGACCGAAGGTCCGCGGAGGAAACCGGGCGCACGATCTTTGCACTTGCTGAGGTCTTCATGACAGACCACACACAGCCGTAGCAGATACATCAGAAAACAGAAAGAGAAAGGAGTGCAGCCACATGAGCGGCTGCAGGAGGATGACATGGAAGAAATCATGAGAAAGATGCAGAACATGGGGAAAGCGCAGTTTATGGAAGGAACCAGAAAGACCCGAAGCGCCTGGGTAGAGGAAGCGGTAAAACGCTGCAGTCCCTATGCGCCGGACGGAATCCGTAAGGAACTTTTACAGGCCGCAGCCATCTTTTGTTATGTATGCGCACTGGAGCCAAAAAAAGAAGCGGAAACTGTCTGTGAACTACTCATGAATGCCTACACGATGCCGGAAGAAAGCCGGATCCCTGCAGCGGTCAAGCTCTTAAATGAGCAGTACCGCGATAAGATCACCGGGTCCGTCGCCTTTTACCTGCCGTATTTATTCGAACCGGCAGGAACGCGCAATTTTGCCATGAGACAGTTAACAAACCACGTTCTGGAATACTGCAGGAGACAGATGAAACGGGTTCTCACATTGCCGGAACTGACAGAATATGAATCACGCTGCGAGTACCTGAAGCAGGTCCGCGAACAGCTCAAACAGGCGGATGCAACAGCGGGGCAGATGGAAAAATACTGGAAAGAAGCGCATATCTTTTACAAGACAATCCGTTTCCAGAAGGATATGACCGCCAGTATCACGCAGTTTTTGGCGGACCCTACCCCAGAAAAGAACCCGGATTATAAGAAGATGCTTTTGACGCACACGTTCCCAAACGGTGCTATCTTAACCTTTTCGCTTCAATGCGTGAAGCGCACAGCCAGTACAGAAGTGATGCCAGCTCTGGTAGCTTCCGTAAGCGCCGGAACAGGTTCGGCGTGGAAAGCAATCTATGACATACGCAAACATGGTATCCTGGACATCAATGCCGAAGACTGTACCTACTGCCTGCAGTTGGAATATTACAAACCCTCTGATTTTGTATACGAAAGCAGCGGAAAAAGGCGGGCTTTGAAGCATCTGGAATACCCAAAAAACCTGATCGGCGAGATCCTGGACACCGAAAACCCAAAGGAGCCTACCGAGTTTATGAAAAAGGAACTGGATGCGGCACTCGCAAAACTCGACCAAAGAAACCAGGATTTTATCCTGTCGTACTTCCGTGACGGAAAGACTTACCGTGAGATCGGTGAAACGCGGGGCCTGTCCCCATCCAGGGTAAGGGAAGTCATGAACCGCGGGATCCGGAAGTTACGTATCATCCGGTTATGCCGTATCTTACAAGGCGAAATCATAACAGAGCAAACGGAACCGGCGGAAATTAAGGCGGAAATTAAGGCGGAACCTGATGAAATTCCGATCGAAAGCTGTAACTTCAGTACCCGACTTTACAACTGCTTAAGACGAGCTGAAATTTTAACCATCAGTGAGTTAAGAGTGAAAAGCTGGTCGGAGTTGTGTCTGATCCGGAATTTCGGTGTAGCCTGCCAGACCGAATTGGAACAGTTCTGTGAGAAGAACCAGATTATCTTAAAAAGCGATAACTAACAAAACCAAACGGCTTCCTGCATAGGAGGCCGTTTTTTTGCGCCGCTAAAGATATTTCCGATATCCATACTGAGCATGTATGAACAAATCAAAAGAAAAGGAGAAAGAAAAAATGAGAGAGACACCTTACACAAACAACGAGCTAGTGAAGCCTCTCATGACTGGAAGTCACAAGCATCCTTTCATGGACTGACGCATCCATGCCGGGCAAAGCCCATTAAAAGACACTTTCCAGTCGCGGTTTTCCGATACCTCCCTGTGCGCGCCAGCACAGGGAGTTTTTCCCTTTAGGGGAAACGGACTGCCCTTCCACCATACGGGTTCATCTCAGCCGGCTGTGACACCGTCAGTTGCAGGGGTAAGTCCCTGCAGTTCCGCAATGAGCCTAATCAACGTGGATAAGGTATTTGTGCTTCTATGGGCCAGTTCCGGGACTTTTGCCGTAACGGCCTGCCCCACCGTTGCCGGCAGGGTCTTTAAGCGCTCGCGGATAAAATACCGGGCGCCGATGTTATAGGAAGCATTCAGGTCGCAGTTATATTGCTTCCCGGATGCGAACCTGCATAAACTGTAACTTGGAAAGTCTGCTTCTTTTC
>ERZ837487.406-NODE-406-length-64814-cov-60.085780_pt1 | contig 64814 bp, 62 predicted proteins | sample MGYA00519911_ERZ837487 | MGnify/ENA primary metagenome ERZ837487 (study PRJEB31850, sample SAMEA3708818) | human gut metagenome | biome: human gut; feature: human-associated habitat; material: faeces | place: China | collected 2014 ... | reverse complement strand
CATCGGATTTGCGGATGCTGACAGCAAGCCAGTCCCATGTGTTGTGTATCCAGACCTTGATCTGTGCGGTATAGTCCCCGGTCTGTTCATACATGACTTTCCGGTACATGCATGGGAACGAAAACCCTGCTTTTGGTAATCCCGGTGTCAGCCCGCGGTTCTTCGTATCGGAAGATTCCCATGCGGCAAGGCTGCTTTTATAGGAAGATACTTTCCCGATTGCATTGGCAATGGCACTGCGGCGCAGATAAGACGGGAACTTGTAAAACCTGTCATCAAAGCCATAAGGGACAACTGGATTATCCTTTGTCCTGTGGATCATGGATTCCACGTAAGTCTTCCTTTCCAGTTCCTTCGGTATGGCAGCAACCTCCGTCCAGTGGTCCATGCATACAGAGATAAGGTAGTCCACAGCTCCACGGTACAGACGGACCGTATCATTGAAGATACGATTGTAATGTTTAATTTTCCTCCGGTACATCGTGTGGATTACCATAGATATCCTCCTGCATTATTTTTTCTTCTGGGACTCGATATACGCTTTTACCTGATCGAAGCTCCGTTCACTTACGGTAGCAACAAAATAGGAAGGGTCCCATAAGTGCCCTCCCCATAATGATTTCTTAATCTCAGGATGCGAAAGGAACAGCCATCTGGCGGAGTTGCCTTTTAAAACTTTGACTGCATCCGAAAGCCTTAACTGCGGTTTACAGCTGACAAGCATATGTACGTGGTCAGGCATGGATTCCATGGCGATCAGTTCCATATCCAGGGACTGCAGTGTAATAAGCAGATGTTTTTTAACATCAGCTTCGACCTGCCCGGTTAAAACAGGCTTCCGGTATTTTGTCACAAAAACGATATGGTATTGCAGGGAATATACATAACCCCTACCATGCGTAACATCTGAATTGATTGAAAATATAGTATCTTTATCCATATATAAAGTATACCATATGTTATGACTATTTTCAATAAAACTTGTACTTTTAACGTAGGAAATGGCGCCTTACTCATGACTAAAGTCACGAGCTTGCGGCTTTGTCTTTGTCAATTTCTAAGTGCTATTAAAAAAATGTCCACAGTTCTTAAGTGCAAACCAATTTTTAGAAAAAGTGTCATCATTTTTTAAGTGCTGGCACAAAAATGGCACAAATTTTTAAGTGTTTATATAAGCATATTACTAGATCCCTTGCATTATTATAAATGTGTCGTCAATTTCTAAGTGCAATGATATATCTGTCACCGGTTCCTAAGTACTATTCCTACAAAAAAAATAAATCTGTCATCATTTCTTAAGTGTTATCATAAAATATGCCATTATTCGTAAGTGTTACCAATGAAATTTGTCTCTTATTTTTAAGTGTTCTCGGAAATCTGTCATCACTTTGTAAGTGCATCACAAAAAAATAAAAATGTGTCGTTAATTTCTAAGTGCAATGATATATCTGTCACTGAATCTTAAGTGTTCCCTACAAGTTTGTCTATTTTTCTCATGTGTTTAGGCAAATCTGTCACCATTTTCTAAGTGTAATCACCAACTTTGCAAAAAGTGTCACTGAATCTTAAGTGTTTGCGCAAAAATGTCACTGTCCTCCAAGTGCGCAACAAGTCTATGTCATTATTTCTAAAGTGCCATTTCCAAGTTGTCGCTATTTTTTAAGTGCTTGTATAAATTTGATTTATCTATATATTTGTGCAAAAATCGTGATTATGAAAGGAGGTGCAAGTACAATGCCAACTATAAATCTTATAAAGCCAAGACTTTCCAGCAGCGTAAATATTAGCATTGAAGCTCTTGTTAAAGCTGTTGGCTTACGACCTAACTGCGTAGAAGTCATAAACAACAAGGTCACTTACATAAATGAGTATAATGCGTTTGGAAATGGCAACACTTTAAATCGCAATGCTCTTCTTGTCTATATGTACCTGCACTTCCTTGATGTAAATTCTGAAGCACATTGTGTACTTGATCTATATCAAGTACACAAGTACCTTGATCTTCCAGAAAGAACCATTCTAAATAATCTCAGAATACTGAGCAGAAAAGATTATATCTGTTTCTGTCCAGGCACTTTGGATGGTACCTATGATATTTTTATAAACTATTATACCACAAAAGCCTTACCTGCCAACGCTGGTGGTAAAGGCTTTATTGTGCTGTCTAAAATATTATTGGACAAGCTTAAGAAACTTCCGGGAATTAACGAGCTTAGATTTACTGTTCGTGGCTTAATGAATAAGGTTCCTGGAAAACAGAACATGAAATTAAGCGATGGCTGCAATATGTCTAAACTTAAAACAATGTTTCCTACATATACTCAAGTCAAAGACATTATAAAGGTTATGTCTAATGATATTATAAATTCTATCTTTAAGATCAGCCAATCTGAGTCCTCTAAATATTTTAAGATTCGTTTACTTGAGACCTATGACGCTTATGCTGAAAAGAGAAAGCAATTTGCTAAAGCTGAAAAACAGATCCGCGACTACTTTGATATCCTTAACTCAGAGTTCGCTCCAAAATCTGTCACTATCAATCCAACTGATCGACAGTTTAAGGACATGAGTAAAATTGCGAGCACTAACAGCATCGATAATATTAAGCTTGCAATCAAACAAATTTATACAAACTTCGATTTTATTGCACCGATAAGAAACCTGCCTGGACTGGTTAGAGTTAAAGCAAGGGAGTTACAAACTTGATATGAAGACTAATAACTTATTAGAGCTCACCCATCTGGATGGGCTTTTTGTCGTATCAAAAATAGAATTAAGAATATTAATAACATATTTTCCAAAATTAAAGTTATCCACATTACACAAAAAGTATAGTCAACAATTTAATTTATCTGAGAAGTCTACAACATTAATAGTTTATGTTACATTTCATGTGGTTATTTTCGTATTATCTTTTTCGAATAATCTACCATAAACTATTGATTTTATAGCATATCACGAACCAAGTTTTACCTACTGTGTTTACAATGTTTACTTTGTTCTTGTATACATTGTCTTGATTCATATACTTTATTTTATTTACTGATCTGAAAAATATAATAAAAACTGTCAAAAAAAACAGGGTTCCTTATTTAGAACCCCGTTCCATTTTACGTAAAATTTTTTTGGGTTTTTCCATGTCTTATAAATGCAATACCCTTTCTTTGATTTCCTGCGTTCTACCCTGATTCCAGAACTGCGTACCGATGTATCCGCAAGTACGACGAGCCACGCTCATTTTATTCTGATCACGGTTTCCGCATTTCGGACATTCCCAGATAAGCTTATGGCTGTGTTCATCTTCGACAATCTGGATTTCTCCGTCATATCCGCATTCCATACAGTAATCACTCTTCGTATTCAGTTCCGCATACATGATATTATCATAGATGAATTTGATCACTGATAATACTGCAGGAATGTTATTCTGCATATTTGGAACCTCAACATAGCTGATTGCACCACCCGGAGAAAGAGGCTGGAACTCTGATTCGAATTTCAGCTTTTCAAACGCGTTGATCTTTTCCCTTACACAAACGTGATAACTGTTTGTGATATAGTTGTGATCAGTTACGTCCTTAATGATGCCAAAACGTTTCTGCAGACACTTTGCAAATTTGTATGTGGTAGACTCAAGAGGAGTTCCATATACACTGTAATCAATGTTCTCCGCAGCTTTCCACTTTGCACAGGCATCGTTAAGATGCTGCATTACAGCTTTTGCAAATGGCATTCCCTTTTCAGTTTCTGTATGAGAAACTCCAAGCATGCGCCTACAGGTTTCACACAGACCGGCATAGCCAAGGGAAATGGTTGAATAGCCATTATATAACAGCTTGTCAATTGGCTCCCCCTTTTTCAGACGGGCAAGTGCTCCATGCTGCCACAGAATCGGTGCAACATCTGACGGTGTTCCAAGAAGACGTTCGTGGCGGCATCTTAATGCACGGTGGCATAATTCAAGACGCTCATCCAGAATTTTCCAGAATAAATCCATATCTCCATCAGAGGAGCATGCCACATCGACAAGGTTGATGGTTACAACACCCTGGTTGAATCGTCCATAATATTTATGTCCTTTCTTCCAGTTTCCGGCATTTGCAACATTTTCCTCGCAGCGGTCTACCGTTAAGAAGCTGCGGCAGCCCATAGACGGATAGCAGAATTCCTCACCCTGGTCATTGGTCTTAATAGACTTCATGACCTTTTCCGAGATGTAATCCGGAACCATACGCTTTGCAGTACACTGTGCTGCAAGCTTCGTAAGATAATAATATTTAGAATCTTCATGGATATTATCCTCTTCGAGCACATAGATGAGCTTTGGAAATGCAGGTGTAACAAAGACTCCCTGCTCATTCTTTACGCCCTTGATTCTCTGGTGCAGCATTTCTTCAATGATTGCAGCCAAATCATCTCTAGTCTGTCCCTCCGGCACTTCGTCCAGATACATAAATACCGTAACGAAAGGTGCCTGTCCGTTTGTTGTCATCAGGGTAATCACCTGATACTGGATCATCTGCACCCCGCGGTTGATTTCCTCGCGCACCCGCATTTCGGTAGATGTTTTCACCTGCTCGTCTGTGTACTTCATACCGTTTGATTCAAATTCCGCAATTACCTGCTTGCGGAATTTCTCACGGCTGATCTGTACGAACGGAGCCAAATGTGACAGAGTAATCGTCTGTCCACCATACTGTGAACTTGCCACCTGAGCAATCCCCTGTGTTGCAATATTGCAGGCAGTAGAAAAACTATGTGGTGTATCAATACCGGTTCCACTGATAACAGTACCATTCTGGAGCATATCCTCTAAGTTTACCAGACAACAGTTGTGCATATGCTGTGCGAAATAGTCCGCATCATGAAAATGAATTAATCCCTCTTCATGTGCCTGCACAATATCCGGAGGAAGTAAAAATCTCTTTGTAAGATCCTTACTGACCTCTCCAGCCATATAATCACGCTGGACACTGTTGATAGTCGGGTTCTTATTAGAGTTTTCCTGTTTTACTTCCTCATTATTTCTTTCAATGAGGGACAGGATCTGCTCATCTGTTGTATTTGACTTACGGGCAATTTCTCTTTTATACCGATAAACGGTATAATTTCTTGCCAGCTTATACAGACCGGCTTTCATGAGTTCCTGCTCGACAGCATCCTGGACATCTTCAACGCCAAGAGCATGTTCTGTAGAGTCTACCAACTCCTCCACCCGCTTTGCAACAGCTTCAGCATCACCTCTGGATGCACGATCAAACTCATCTACGGATGAATTTGCCTTCTGTATTGCTTTTACGATCTTTTCTGGATCAAAAGCAGCCTCTGATCCGTTTCTTTTTATAATATTTCTCATAGTTACATATCTCCTTTCATTTCGAAAATTTTGTTTACACTTCTAATATGAGATAAAAAAATGTACGAAAAACTACCCGGTGCGAGCATAGCACCGGGTAAAAGGGCACAAGGTACGGAGGCAATTTTCGTACGTCATTAATATGCAATAGAGAAAATGTCTTCAAACGATGAAAGAACATTATTTTTCTTTTTATCACATAGCTTTTTCACAATTTCCTTTAACTTTTGTATGTCTTTTTCTGTAAAGTCATTATCTCCTTCAAATGAATACTGTTTACGGGCCACATTAACATCCGCTTTATACTTATTTATAATGAGCCAATTTTTACTTTCGCGAACATTAACTGAAATTGTATCACCAGTTTTTAGTTTATCTCCAAAATTTTCTGTACCACCGATTTTTTCTTTTGTCTTTGTAAAGAAAAACGGACTTTCAATAAATGAAAAACTGTCTGAAGCGATTAAAGAATGTATTGTGCAGCGTTTTTTACCGATTCCATCTTTATTCCATTTGATTGAATTTTCTGGTGCATAAAAAATTTTATCACCTGAAATATCCATAGTAAAGGAATCATACATATAGCCATCAATACATTTCGTTCCTGTTCGCGTTACATTTGCAAGCTGAACAGTTGTCTTTATCTGACATCTGGATTGTGGAACTTTTGAAATATCATGATAAAAGCTCACAAGAATACATAAGATGAGACAAACAGCCCCCAAAATATTAAGAAAAGAAAGAAAAAAATCAAGAAAAGCTGGTTTCTCCGGTAGTCTTTTCGTTTCTTTTACTAACTCTCTCTTCATTTCTATATTTGGTACGGTCTGTGACCGTTTCCCCGGATACTGTTTCAGGATGGACGACTGTTGCACCTTTCTCCTCCGCTTAGACTTACTCGGCCCGCTGGCAACACGCATTTGTGGAAGATCATCAGGAAACTCTCCCTTATCTTTTGTATGTAGGAATTTCTCCCCTTGTAAAGATGGACACGAATTTTCCCGCTTCTTCTCCCTCTTCTTTCTGCTCGTTTTCCCCCTTACAGAAGATGGAGACGTGCAGCCGATTATATATTTTTTGTAATCTGCAGGAATTCCCATATATTGTACTCACACGGTTTCCCGTTCCTTTCTTTCGTTTTGTTATATATATTGACCCATTTATATTTTCGTCAAAGAAAATAGCAGGAAAAATTAAAAAAAAAGAGGACATTATAATTTGCCCCCTTTCTTCTTTTTTTGATATTCGCTGTTACGCCGCAGGGAAAATCTCATGAATACGCATGATCTGATCGATCTGATCAAAGAGTTTTGCTTTGCAGACACCAGCATCTACTTCAAAATCAAAAGCTCTGGAATCATAAAATTTATCGAATTCCTCCGACTCACTGGAAAGTCGCTCTTCAATCTTTTCTGGATCATCCCCACGAAGACGGGCACGTTGCCGGATCGCCTCTTCCGAAAGATTCATATAAATAACAATGATCTCCACATTGAGGTTTTTTGCATGTTCCATCATCCAGTTAACACCATCTGGATTTAAAATATAGGTTGCCGTTTCCTCATCTCCAATACTTGACAGAGTTGCACAGTACCGGATACCTGTTTTTGGAAATTTTGTCCATGCGAGAAGATCGTCACGCTTTTCCAGTTCGTCCATTTCCTGATCAGAGACAAAATAGTGTTGTACTCCGTTCTTTTCATATGCTCTCATATCCCGTGTTGAATAACTGATGACCTGTTTGATACCATATTCCTCTTTCAAATAATTACAAACAGTGTCTTTACTTGTGGATGTTTTACCTACCACGATGAATAATTTCTTTTTGTTTTTCATAATATGCTCCTTTCGCCAGAAAAATTGTTTACATCTTTAATATGAAATGCGGAAATATTTTTTTGTCTCATATTAAAGATGAAACGTAAACCATGATTTGAAAGGAGACCTCCATATGTTAAAAAAGAAATATCTTGGATTGTTAAATATCAGCTCGGATGAGGCAATAGGAACATATGCCTTTACAGGAGATTACGATGAGTATAACCTTATTATTCCGAAGGGACAGTCAATTGATAGGATCGATATTGCCGGCTGCATCGAAGAAACACTGCACCGTATTCTTAACAACGGTGGAAACGAAACGGATATCCGTTCCATTCTTGGAGCACGTAAGCGCGATTCCTTGAATATGGAAGAATTTGAGGAAGATGAGCTAACGGATATTGACCTCGGCTATGTCCTGCCAGGAATGTTATTGTATGCATGTTCCGATCCAGGAAGATTCGACACAGAAGCGTAAGAAAAATCCTCTGATTCCAGTACAAGGTTTCAGAGGATTTTTGTTAAAAAAAAAAGAAACTCAGATTTTTTAAATCCAAGCTTCTTAAATAAGAAGACAAAAATACATTTTAATTTTCCTTTCTTTGCTTAACTGATTACGACATAAGTTAATCTAAGAAAAATACTAAAATGATTAAAATAACAAGTGTCATACGTCACACCTCCCTTCTGTTGTAAATATAATTTATAGTTTTAAGATGGTTCTTTATCACCCTTTCACCTTATATATTGCGCCATTTGAAAAATCGTCAAGGGAATTTGCAAACTAATTTGAAAAATTTCAAAAATAATAAGGGCGGAACTTCCGCCCTTAAAATGGTGCTAATATACAATTCTTAGATCGATTTTTAACAGACCGCGTTTTCTTGCTTCTTCTGCAGATAAAACGAAAACTCCCCAGTCGATACCAGCGATATATTTTCCCGAATGTTTCTGATGCAAGTATTCTTTTGTCATATCCAAAAGAGCGCCGTGCATCTCATCGATTGCGTTGTGCGAAAATTCGTCCTCGAAGTCATCTTCCTCCATGACACGATGTATGACATCTGGCGGTCCTTCCTCAATCTCCTTGATTAATCTTTTGTATTCTTCCCGAACAATCTCCTCGTCCATCTTTTCACTCCTTTATACAAACAACTGAAAAACAAACTCTTCGCTTTCTCTATACATATTGAGCCTTTTTAAAATTCGTCAAAAAAAGATGCGGATTTTCCTTCCCAAAAGATGATTTGGAGTTTTTCTCATTTCATATTGAAGGTGTAAACAAATACAAAAGTTGAAAGGAGATTTGTAAATATGAGACGAATGGATTTTACACCGGAGGAATTAACCCCTCCAAATACATGTTATGCAGATATGCACCATGTTGCGCTTGATGTAAAAAAGGGCATTAACGAGCAGATAAAGCTTGTGACAGATGATGACGGAAAAACATTTTCTATCATTAGGGGAAGGGAAGGCGTGCGCGTGGGGCTGCAGAAAGCACGCGCAATGGGTCCATACCCTATTGAAGAGTTTCAGAATGAATATGAAAAACTCATTAAAAGAGGATTCCGATTGACATTTGACAGGGCACCATCTGAAATCGTTGTAAAAGGGGATGGAAAGTACAAGAAAATGCCAGATGTGGATACAGAAGACATAGTATCAAACCTTGTTGAAGTATCACGGCAAGCATTTGAGGATTACTATACTGTTGACACTAAACGTATTACAGATATCCCGCAGTCTTCCATTGATACAGCTAGAAATATGTTAATCATTATGGAAAAAAATATGAGAACAATGTCAGTAAAGGAATTCAACGACAGTCTGTGCATTGTTTACGAGGTTCTTCCAAGACGTATTGATAATCTTTGGAAACTGGTTGCACGAAAATCAGAAGATTTTCAGATAATCATCAAGCGTGAGACAGACGCAATCAACCTTATGGAAGAAAAAATTGCAGAGGCAAAAAAGGGAATTATCTCTTCTTCTAAAGAAACCATCTGTGAAGCGCATGGAATTGAAATGCGTCCTGTTACCGCGGAAGAAAAAGCGGAAATCATGGATTTGCTCCATGGAGATGCCGGCGGCGGAGACACTTATGATACCCGTAATCGATACAAAAGAGCATGGAAAGTTACAAATCGAGAAACCAGAAAGAATCTGGATGATTTTTGTACAAAGCGCGGAATTACCGGATATGACAATGGCCTGACAAGACTTTTCCATGGATCAGGAACAGAAAACTGGTGGTCAATTATGATCAATGGTTTGGTATTGCGTCCTAACGCTGCATATTGCGGCTCTGCTTTCGGACATGGAACGTACTTTGCTCCATCGTCCCAGAAGTCGTTTGACTATACATCCGGTTCGAATTTATGGCGTGACAATTCCGGACATACTGGTTCCATTTTTCTTGGCATCTTTGATGTTGCAACTGGGAAACCTTACGATATCTACCGAGAAAAAAAAGGGACACCGGATAATGAGGCACAGCTTCACGCGATCAGTCCAGATTATGATTGTTTATGGGCTTATGGTGGTATTACCTGGCTGTACCATGATGAAGTCGTTGTTTACAACGAACATCAGAGTTCAATCAAGTATCTGATCGAGTGTCAGTAAGTAAGGAAAATTAAGGGACTGCTTAAATGCAGTTCCTTTTTTTGTGCAGAACAAAGCGTTTTGCAATGGCATTCCACAATGCTGCATTCTGATTTTCTTCTTTTCCACACAACACTTTTCTCATCTCATATTAAAAGTGTAAAAGAATAAAAAAAATTGAAAGGAGCTATTTACTATGTCAAAAATTTTAAAGAAGGATCTTACAAAAGAGGCATTCTGTGAAAACAGAGCAAAGTATTCATTCGGAGAGGTTGAAACAAAATCAGAAGCTTCTAACCCTCTTACTGTTTATTCAATCGTTACGGAAACGATCAAAGGCATTCTTAACGATGAATATGATTCCAGTGAAGCCGCCGACATCATTGATACAGCTGGACAGCTTTCTACCCTTCCGGCAGAAGACGAAGCGATTAAATCCAGCGCAAAAAGAATGGTAAAAGCATTCTTCACTCTTACGCATGGAGAAAAACCCATATCGGTTATAAAAAACCCGGTCACAGTAAAACTTCCGTACAGCGGAGACGAGATCGACATTCGTCCGGATCTGGTATATGACGATGGGGAAACACTTACTATTGCATATATCAAAACAGGAAAGAGTTATGTGCTTGGAAATGAATTCCTTCCAACCATGTACAACGCAATCTTGTTCGGCAGAACTCTGGTTCCGAAAAATGAATCCCGTACGATTGCCTGCTCTTACATTGAGGTGAACATCGGAAAGATCCAGACGATCAAGGATGATGTCTGGCCGCTTCCAAAAGGAATCACATCTGAACAGGATGATAAGGCAAAAACCGAGTACGAGGAACGTCTGCAGGGAATCACCTGCGAAGGGAATGATTGCAAATATTGCCCGGGACGTTTTGAATGCCAGTACAAAGCACCAGCCCTTGCGCTCGATATTGCACACGAACGCAAGGTTACGAAGGTAAAGCTTTCTCCTGCACAGGAGGATGTTGTACATCACATAAACGGGAATGCACTGGTAATTGCCGGTCCAGGAGCCGGAAAGACAGAGTGCATGTGCCAGAACGTGCTGTATGCAATAGGGGAAATGGTGGAAAACGGAGCTGACCCAATCGAAGCGTTACACAGTTTTCTTCTGATTACATTTACGGAAGCTGGGGCAAACGAGATGAAAGGGCGTTTAACGTTCCGTCTTTTAACTCAGGGCATCGAAGTAAATGGGAAAAACCGGAAGATTGCAGCATCAACAGACGATGTTAAGGCAATGACTTTCAATAGTTACGCTTTTGACATTGATAAGATGTTCTGGCAGGAGCTTGGTTATTCCAAAGAACTAGCAGTGATCGAGAACACTGAGCGTGGCGCAATCATCCAGGATCTTTTAACGGACAACCCAATCGATGGACTCAGATATGAAAATGCTGTAGCAAGGGGAGGAGCGATCCTTTTCGTTGGAAAGTGTTTTGAGTTTCTGAAATCTAGAAAGGTAGACCTTGAGAAAGCTGGCATTGCGGATACCCTTCGAGAAGAATTTTATTCAGAAAATACTATGAGTGGTATCGACAAAAAAGAGCCTGACTGGAGCGGAATCGTTGATTTATTTGACGATTACTGCGAATGTCTCAAAGCTGAAGGATTGATGGAATTTGCAGATCAGGAACCAGCGGCACTTAAAATGATTGATGCTCACCCTGAGATTTTAACAAATCTTGGATACAGCCATATCATTGCTGATGAGTTCCAGGATTCTTCACCACTCCAGATGGAGTTCATGAAGAGATTTGCAAAGTCCGACATTGTAAAAAATGGCGGATCGTTGATGGCCGTTGGAGACGATTTCCAGTCTATTTACGGATTCCGGGATGCCGATCCGGACAACATGCTTAAATTTTATGAGCGTCTGGATGAAACTGGGAAAATATTTTTCCTTACAGATAATTACAGGTCTGTACAGAGTGTTGTAAACTTTGGAAATCGAGTAATCGCAAGAAATGTAAACAAGGTTGACAAAGTCATTACCACAACACGCGAGGAAGGCAATCCTGTAATTTTAAAACCATTCTACAGAAATGAGACGGAATTGAAATACATCGCATGGAAGATCAAACTTTTGATTGAAAAGCAGGGAGTTGCTCCGGAAGATATAGCTTTTCTTTCCTACCGTCGTTTAACGGTTCAGAAGATGGCAGCAATTCTTACAGAAATTAATGTACCAGTTGTTGTAAAAATTCCTACTTCTGTTGCAGAAGATCCAAATGTAGTAGCTGTAGAAGCATTATCAAAAGCTATCGAAGAACCTGGCTCTACAGAGTTATATCTTCAGTATCTGGTTGCAAAGTACAACGGTCATCTTTATGATGATGGGCGTACAAAAGATGATATCCAGAAAGAAATAGAAGAAATGAGAATGATGTTCTCAGGCTTTTCTTATATGAGTTTTGAAGAACAGCGTATGCAGTTCCATAAATTTGTAGATGTCTTGGATACCAGGGATGAAATCTTTGATTACTTTAAGCAGAAATGCTATAACAAAGAAGATTTTGTTGAGGAAATTGATTTCATTGATAAGTTCACTCGTTTTGGTCAGGAAGAAGAACGAAAAATGTCGCAGGAATATGCAGGAGTTACTCTGACTACTGCGCACTCTTCAAAAGGACTGGAGTGGGAATATGTTTTCGCTTCCATTTCGGATTATGATAACAAAGTTGTCAATAAGAAGGAAAAAGATGATCCAGAAATTGAGGAAATCAGACGTCTTGAATTCGTAGCATTTACCCGTGCAAAAGATTACCTGGTGGTTACAGGCACTTATGAGGCATGGAATGAACCGAAGAAAGATCCGGAATCAGGAAAGACGATCGGCAGAGATATTGGTTACAACCGGTTTCTGCAGGAACTGATGGAAAATGAGGATATGGAGTATATCCCGGTTGATCCAAACGAAGCGTTAAGGGAAAAGCATAAAGCTGCCGTCAGCAAAGCAAATGCCAAGAAAGCCGCTGAAAAGCGTAAGGCAAATGCCGAAAAGAAGGATAAAGTAAAGATGGCAAGACTTCTCGCAAAGAAAGAGACCGGACATATTCTTACCCTCGTAGAACAGGATACCCTTGCGAAACTGCAAAAAAAATACAACAGAAAGAAATAAAATTATGAGCCGTCAGTTTTGACGGCTCATTTTGTTACTTTGATTTTAAATATCCATACCGGTTTTTAATCGACCGGAGGCTCTGGAACAGCATCCGGAGAGATGTGCAGTGTTACATTAATCTCAACGATTTCTCTGATTGCCTCATCTGTCTCATCATCTTCGCTGCCGATAAAATTGATCCGGGGCCCTGCAATCTCCTGTTTCTGCTTATATTTCAGATCATTCTCCTTTTTGTACCGTGTGCCGGTAAGATAAGGAGTGAGGTGTTCTTTAATATAGGTGATCGCCCGATGGTAAATTGCTTCAATCTGGTTTTTCTTCATGCCAGTTTTTTTGGCAACATCCATCACACTCATAGGAGAGAGACACAAATCATCGCAGTTAAGGTCAACGCCAATGATCATACAGAAAATCTCACGTTCCGGGTCTTTCAGATCGTGGATGATGGAATAAATCTTTGACTGCGTTTCATGCGCAACCGCAGCTTCCTCCGGAATCCACTCCCTTCTCGGCGAACTGATTTCATCCGTATCATCAAGATTTTGAGACTGTTCAAGGGCTTTTTTAATTCCAAGCGTTGTAAAGATGCGCTCGTAACTCATGCCAGTCAATACAGAGGAAAGCTGGACAACATCTTCTTCATCACCGCCCCTGTCCCGCACAATCGCTGCGGCATTTGCAACACGCCGGACGTCATTACTGACGGATGGTTTTAAGTTACGCAGACGGTTGCTGTTCTTGAACTCAGAAATTGCGTGGGAAAAAGAATGACTGAAATAAGTAAGTGGAGCACTTTTCTCAGGGTCGTATTTTGGGGCATCCTTATCAAACTGCATATAGCAGTCATTCATCATGGTTTCTGTGTTCCGGCGGCGTTCTTCGGAATCAACTGATTTTACATAGCTGGATGCTGTTTCCGATATAAGCTTTAAGATATAACTCTGTAAGCAGTCGAAAAGAACGTGCTTTGCATACTGAATATTTTTGATGGTAAAATTTTCGAATTTTCCTCCGGCGATTTCGCCAAGAAGCTTTTTGGTGTTTTCATTATTGTAACTCTTTTTCTCATCATCCATATTCCGGATGCTGTGCCCGGTTACCCACATTTTTCCACAAAGGAATACCGCTTCCCGCTGTTCATCCAGATCGTTACTTTTCACCATCCTGTGAATTGCATCAACAATTTCGAGAATCTGTTCATCGGACAAATGATCATCTTTGCTGAACTCTTCTCTTGATCCTGAATAATCATACATATTTTTAATCTGCGGTACAGAAATGTACCGTACCGCCCTCCTCTCTTAAAACACATTATTTTCTTAGTGGAAAACCGGATGCCTTTTGACGAAAAACCGCCGTAAGAATGCCTTCGGCATTTTCCTCAGTCACGTAAATACAGCAGGTTCTTCCCAAATAGGAACAGAACCCGTTGAAGATACGAAGTTCATCCGTTTCTTCCGTTTTTTTAATGTATTCCCCTAACAATGAATACAATTTACTTGTTTCCATAAGTTGCACCTCGCGAGATTACACCTGTTTCATTGTATTATTCCTGTGTGTTTTCTGTCTGAGTCTTGGAGGATTCCGGCCAGCTTTTTCTTCCAACTACCTCAGAAAATTCATCTACAAAAGTAACCTGTCCGGAATTGATGCCACACTCTTTTGCAACACTGATGATAGCATCATAATCTGTTTGCTGCGGATCTTCGCACACGGTCACAAAAGCAAGGTAATAACCGTCTTCTGTTTCCCGGACGACAATTGATGTTGCATCGCTTTTGTATTTTTCAGGAAGCTTATTTTCCATATCGACAGAAAGTAAATCCTGCTTGGAATATTCTTTACATACATAGACACCATTCTGAATGGTCACTTCTCCTAAAGTAGAAGTAAGGTTTCCATCGCTGTCTATTTTTCCATACCACGCTGTGGGATTTTCCCCATCTGGCATTTCGGCACCCGGAAACTGAATACCGGTCCCATCTTCAAATAGGATCTCCGCATAGTCCCCGACAGCATCGGAAAGAAAAGATTTAATCTTCTCTGCTTTCTCCCGGTCACTTAAAGAGTCAAATTTGGATTTCTTCATCTGTTCCGCTTTGTTTTCAACTTTCCCCGCCATCGGATCCTCGAAAATTTCACTTTCCAGCTGCGCTTTTTCCTGATTGTTTCTGATTGGGATTTTTGCAAACATATAGATTACGAAAATCATCCACAAAAGAGACAGGGCACATACAGCATACCGGATTTTCTTTGGTGGTCCAAACTCATCTTTCAAATACATTATAATCCCCACAGGGGGAAACAAAATTAACATAAGGTATCTCATTTTTTCTTTCTTCCTCCATTTCTTGTTTTTGATGATATATATAAACAGATTAACTGCCTGCGCGTGTGGCAGGAATCTGGTAATTATTGTCCTCTTAAGCAACTGGCAAAATCCTGCGGAAGAAAACCGCAGGATTAAGCCTGATTTTTAACAGTATATGACTAAGTTAATTTATTGCAGAATGTTCGGAATGTTATGTTTTTCGAGAATGGACGTAAATTCTTCATGGTCAACTCCAGCAATAATAATGTTTTCATAGGAATCCGCAACCCGGTCGAGGAGTGTAAGCAGGTGGTCGAAATTCTCTGCGTCCAGCTTGTCTACATTGTCCAAAAGAAGAACCGGGATATTTGCAATTCTGTGTAGCAGATCTGTAACCGTCAGAAAGGCAAGCATCTTTTCACCTTCGGAAAGTGTTTCATAATCACGGCCATTTTCTGTATCAACATCCCCATTAACACAATATGAAATGGAAATTCCGTTATCATTTTTAAAGATTACACGGATTCCGGTTTCTGTCTCCGCTTTGCTGGCGGCGTCAGTTAATGTTTTTATGTATTTGCCAAGCAGATTCTGGGAAACGATACCTTTTTGTGAGAACTGCTTCGCAATAAAATCAGCAAGATAGAATAGTTTCTTGCGCTCCTTGATTTTTTTTACAATCTGCATCTGCTGTACCTTTAACTCATTATTTTTAAGAACATTTGACAGGAAGGTTTTTCTCTGCTTTTCTTCGTCTTTTAACTCTTCCACTTTCGGTTTTTCAATCTTTTCCGGAAGCGCTTTTTGCATGGATTCGATTTCCGTCTGCATTTTAGTTTTCTTCTCTGCCAGCGAAAGTTCGGATAACACTTTGTCACGTTCTTCCTTTAATGTTTCCATTTTTTTCGTACACTTTTCAATTTCAGCTTTCGCAGCATCAATTTGACCTTTAACAGAGCTCTTTGTTTCCGTCATATCTGTACAGCATTTGATATCAACACCATTGCAGGAAAGCGGACAGACACCAGTTCCCATCTTGTCGTAAAGCGGCTGCAGTGCAGACACAGTACTTTTTGCAGCCGCGATCGAAGCGTTTAATTTATTTCCCTTCTCAAAAAGCTGATTCTTTTCTGCTTTGACAACATCGAGGCTTCTTACTTCTCCCAGCTTTGCAACCTCTTCCAGTTTTTTCTGAATGGACTTTAAGGTAGCTTCTCTTGTTACATTCATGCGCTCGTAATTTTTCAGAAGCTTTTGCCCCTCTGTGTACAACGCTTCTTTCTTAATAAGAGAATCGTATTCTTCTTTTGCTTCTTCCGCAGACGGAATTTCTGCATTACCAAGATCAGCCAGATGAATAGACGAATAGGTGGACTCCATTCCTTTAATCTCTGCCCTAAGACCGCTCGTTTTCTTCTTGTACTCAGATGCAATGGATTCGGCATCCTGCCACATGATGTGGTCCGGAAAACGTACCTTATTAATATCTTCTTTGTTAAAGTCAGTCGTTTCCCCAGCCTCTTTCGTAAGAAGCTCTTTTACTTCTGAAGAAGTAAGCTCATCATCCGCGAACGATAACAGAATTTTACCGGCATTTTCTGCAAGGCTTTTTTCGATATCCTTCGAGGATAAAATTTTAAGATTATCCTTTGTCGTCTCAAGGCGCGACGCAAGATCAATCTGGATACGGTTGCCCGGGGTTTTCTTTCCATCAATCCATCCAGTCATAACGCTTCCCGTCTCTGTCTTCTTAAGCTGCCGGTCGATCGTAACGGTATCCGTCTGGATACGCACCGCCGAGTTGTCAACACCACGCAGCATTGCAGAAGATGTCTTCTCTCCTCCGATTGCCAGTTTCAGAGAATTGATTACAGAACTTTTTCCGGCCCCGTTCTTTCCAAAAAGCCCGACAATACGCGGGGACAGATCATATTCAACATCTCCTTTTACACCATACATATCTTTAATTCTTAATTTGTTTATTTTCATATTTTTCTCCTTCTAAGTGTGAGCATATTGTTTTCATCTCATATATTGCGCCATTTGAAAAATCGTCAAAATAATTTGCAAATATTTTTATTTTTTCAAAAAAAATAAAGGTACACTTCTGTACCTTAAAATAAAACAAAAAAAATAAGGGTACACTTCTGTACCCTTATTGAATATAATTATGCAATAAACAAAGAACCAATTTTTTTAATCAGCTTTTTATACTCTTTCGCTTCCTTACTTGTAAGCATTACATTTCCGTCCTTATCGAATAAGGATTTAATTTGTGTAATGTCTGCATTAAAATCATCGATGGAAAAAGGAGTCTTCTCGTCTTTCTTGTTTTTATAATCATCAATATCATTTGCTTTAACGGTTGTGTTATTAACTAAAAGGTCATCTGCTAAGGTCTTTTGCTCTTCAGCATTTAATTCCTTAACTGCTTTGTCCGCAACGGCGATTGACAATTTATCATCCTTTACTGCATCCAGTAATTCCGGAACTGCATTCTTTTGAACATGGGAAAATTTTTGTAATTGACCATGGCTTAAGTTTGCAGTCTCTTCGAGAATATCCATAGTTTTCCTTCCTTTAATTTGGATTTTTGGTACGTCCTTTCCTATCACATCATCAGACTCCGATAAATCCTTTGGATCAAGGTATTCAATCCCTTGATCCCGAAGTTCTTTTATAATTCTTTCCCAACATTCAAATTCCTTCATTTTATCCCCATCACTATATTTGCGAGACTCCTTGTTTGTGGCAATTATCGCAAAAAGCTCCTTACTTTCCAAAGACAATGGCAGGTCGATTTTATCTGGATCGCTAATTACGCAAGGAATAAGGGTATATTTATTCCACTCAGGAGCATCTTCTGCTTCAATCAGAAGATCAATTGCTGCCAGCCGCCTTTCTCCTCCAAGTAACATATAATTCCCGTCCGGTAATTTTCTCACATCCAGAGGAGCCTTCATTCCATAAGAATGCATAGACATGGCTAAAGATTTAATCCCTTTAATTGAGTAATTATTTTTAGGGTTTGTGCAAAGCTTGTTCCGTGGAATGTTGTAAACCTGCATCATGATAGAATCTTGATTTATAAGCCCAGCCCCAACCTGCATCTTATCCTCAATCTCCCTGTTTGTTATTAGTTCTGTATTTTCTTTTATATTGACCTGAGTATCAACAGTCACCGTACCATTTACTGCAGCGCTCGCACCGCGAATGGAATCTAATCCAAATTTTTTCTTTGCCATTATTTTTTCTTCCTTTCTAGGTTACACTTCTGTAACCATAATTAATGGTTAGTAGTATTGTATATATTTAAAACGTTTCATTACCATGATTTAATATATATTCTGTGAGTTTTAAGTATTCTTTTGTAACCTTGCTATTAGGACTATACTCAAGCAGTGGTTCCTGCGTTAAAGTACATTCTTCCATATCCTTGCTTGTGCTGATACTAACTGGCATAATATATTTCCCAAAATACTGTTCCAGTAATGCATATACTGATTTGGAAACGTTTTTACGACCGTTCCACTGTGTAAAAAACATTCCACCAATCTTCAAATTTGGATTAAAGGATTTTACGGTATTAAACAGGTTCATGATAATTCCAACACCCAGGAGAGATCCACCATCGCATCGAAGTGGAATATATAATTCATCTGCAGCATTTAATCCGTTAATATTAATAATAGAAACAGAAGGACTTGTGTCGATAATGCAGTAGTCATACTCATCTTTTATCTTCGATAAATGATTTTGAAGCTTAAACTGTTGCGGGACAACAACCTGTGCTTTCATAGCTTCTTCTGCTTCAGAAAGTGTCAGACAACTTGGAATAATGTCTAAATTTTCATAAGAAGTGTGAACAATGCAATCATGAATGTCTGCGCTATCATCTTTAAAAAGCTTTTCAATTCCTTTTTCTGCAAAATCCTTTTTCCCAAGATAAACACTTTCAAAAATTGAAACAAAATCAATTTCGCTGAACATTACACTACTATTCATCTGCGGGTCGAGGTCAATTAAAAGCACCTTCTTCTTAAATTTTGTTGCCATCATATGTACAATGGTTGTCGTAGATGCTGTCTTGCCTACTCCGCCTTTGTTGTTCAAAAATACTATTGTTTTCATAATCGTGTTCCTTTCTCTTTTAAATCTTATGTAATATGCGACATGTAAAGGCTAAGTCTATTTTCCATTGCCACCATTTTAATATTTTTTCAGGCTCATGGCAATAATAAAATGGGCATTAGGTTACATTTCTGTAACCTTATTTTGTCTAAATGACGAAATTAGACTTTTTATCCTTTACAATACACATATTACGCCATATATAAAATCGTCAAAAGATTTTGCAAACTTTTTAAAAAAATTTCAGGTTACACAAGTGTAACCAAGGCACATTTCGCCGACAACATTTTTCAAAAATCATGAAAAGATTGCAAGGTTACACTTGTGTAACCTTGCTGTGCAAAAGTGCAATGTTAAAAAAAGCAAAAACAAAGATCGAAAATTGCTTCGTTTGAATTTTACAGGGAGACAAAGATCGACTATATTTCTGTGTATAGATAAGCCAAACATTTAAAACTGCAATTGAAAATATTTTAAGGTTACACTTGTGTACCATAAATTTATGAAGAGGAAAATAAGGGTCAATCAGATTGATTACAAATAAATTTAATTGATTCCGTAATCAGAAAGGAAAATTCTCACTCACTTCACATCTGAAAAAATACAAACTATCGCTCTTGTATTTGAAAGATATAGCACGAAAGTAGGTACACAAGTGTAACCTTGTCCCATCAGTGATACACTTAGGGCAACCAAAGTTGGTCAAGTTATTTTTCGCGCGGTTAAGAATTCATCTCATCACTAAAGCACGATACTTTTATTTTGTACAAAACGCTTCGAAACATAAGGTTAAACAAGTGTAACCTTAAATTAATCGGCGAAAAGAAACAAACTTGTAAGACAATATTTGATGAAAGCAATTCAGATTCCATCTAAATCAACCTTGCCTTATTAAGAAACCTTCCCATGTGTTTAAACTTATTTGCATTGTTTAGCGAGTAAAATAAGCGATAAAAAACAGGTTACACAAATGTAACCTTAAAGTACATGATGCAAATCGAAGACGAACCTCACAAAAATAATCGCATTTACATCAGGTAGAAGCTCGGAAAAGTAAAGCTGTGGAAACCGAACTGGGGGCAACTACGTTCATGTAGTAAGAAAGTATGGTAAGAAAGAGACGAGAAGAAAAGGAGGGAAAGGGTAGGAAAGCAGCCATCAAAAAAAAACAAAGATACAACTATTTAAAAATTAAAATACAGACAAATACTTAAAAACACTGAATTTTATAAAATAAAATACCACGTATACCGTGGAAAATAGAAAAATGGCGATTTTCCGTGAAACATTTTGCTTTCAATGGGAATTTGGAAAATAAAATAATTGACATATAGAACCATTGAAGATAAACTGATATCAAGATATTATAGCCCACGTATACCGTGGTAAAAATAAGAAGTAAAAACGATAAACTGAAACCGTGAAACATTGAAGATAAAATAATGATAATAAAAGGAGAATGACAATTTTATGAAACCAAGAGCCAAAATTATTCCGGATAAACTATTCTTCAAGCTGTGGAAAGCCGCAAATGAAGGGTATGATAAACATAATTACATCAGCAATTTTACCTCATCTACGAGTGCAGATTTCGTTGATTTTAAAAACAAATATGGCATCTACTACGAGGAAGCCACAGAAATGCTTAGTAACATTTATGAAGCTGCCAACATGCCTTTCGATGAACTTATTAAAAAAACGGGAAAGAAGAAGAGCCAGATACGGGATATCTTCTGCATACCACAGAGAACAGTCGAAGACTGGTGTTACGGGAAGGCAAAACCGAACCAGTCAATCAAACTTATGATCTTAAGGAAGTTTCATCTCCTCCACCTTGGAAAATACATTCATGTGCAGTCTGAAATTGAATTTGCGGAGTTAAAGCCACGGGTTTATAAAAAACGCGAGCTTCCTGAAACACGAGAAGATGATATTGAAAATGAAAATTATGTTCAGGAAATTACAGAAGAGGATAAGAAAGAACAAGAATACCTTAACAACCGGACAAAGAATCTGACTCCAGTAAAATCCTATCAGGATATGAGCGATGAGGAATTGGAATATATTCTGAATAACATTAAGGGCAGTACAAAGGAACAGGAGGAAAAGATAAGGAATGCTGCGAGGGTTTCCGAGATATTAAGAAATACTGATTACCTGAGCGACATTATAAAAAAACAAAAACAGTAAGAGCAGGGGCTGACACCCCTGTTTTTTTATGCTTAAATACCCGACCAAAACAGCATTTCATATTTTTAATGTAGGGGAGATCCCTTTAGATATAAAACCGGTGGTTTCTGCCGTCCGGTTACAAAGAAAAAACAGGAAGGAGAGGACAGTAGATGTCCGGCAAAGAAAAATGACAGAAGAAAGATTAAAAAAAAGACAGGTTGAGAACGGAATCCTTGCGAAAGCAAAAAATGATCCGGCATGTGTTGCAAACGATGCCTTATTTTCCGGAAAAATTGTCAGTGTCTACAAAAGAGGGGATGAGACAAAATTCATCGTTACGTGTGGACACCCGGGGATGAAAAGAAATGCAGATGGGAAAATCGACAGAAACATTATCACTGTAAAATTCTTCGGCAAAGAGGGGGAGTTTTACGCAGAACGGTTTAAAAAGGATGATTTTGCAACATTTCATGCCGTTGTACAGACGAAGATTATCCGTCGGCATGATGCCAGAATTACAGAAGTATGGGGACTTTCTGTAGAATCAGACAGAAACAAAATCACACCACAGGATGTCAACCGCGTCCACCTTATCGGGAAAATCACATCAGCGGTACAGGATAATGATCTGTGGGCTTCCGTTCTTATAAAGACCCAGATCTGGAAAGAACGCCCGAACATTTTTTCTGAAAACGGTGAGAAAACAGAATCTTTATACCGGTCGCTGACAAAAGTCCGTGTGAACGGAGGAAGGGATACGAAGCATATGGCTGAACGTCTTCTTACCAAGGGAACGATCGTTGATATCCAGGGACATATTTATGGGCGCGTTATTGATGATAAACAACTCGGATACAAAAGAAGAGTAATGTCCGTTATTGCGGATGAGATTAATGCTGTGGGAACAATCCAGCCAGCCAATGTGGAAGCAAAGTCTGAGGTATTTAATCCTGAGAATGTCGGTAAAGAGGAAGGATGCGGCGATGGCTCTACAGCTGAGGATGTTTCTGGATATGAGGAGGAATAAAAATGAGCAGTAAAAGAAAGTTCTGTATTAACTGCGGTAAAGATATTCCCGCAGAAGCAGCATACTGTCCGTTCTGCTCTGCAATGCAACTTGATGTTCTTCCAAAACCGGTTCCACAAAATAAAACCGGCGGCATCGAAGAAAGCAATAAACCAGATAATCAGACAGAAGAACCATCGAGAGAAGAAAAAAACCCACCTGAAACTACAACAGGTGAAAACGGGGAAATAGAGCACGTTTATAAGCGGAATCAGACAAGCAGTAAACAGATTGTCCCAAAAACGTTGAGAGTTGCTTACCGCACGGAACGTAAGGAAATGACAGGTTCTGAAAAAGACGAGCTGATGAAAAAGGCCTATACCGATTCCGTAACAGGTTTTGCAAGCCGGGCGAAACTGGACGAACGCATGAGGAATGCATCGCCAAACGACATTATCGTAATCGGTGTATTAAATGTAGTCAATTATAATTCTACCGTAAACGCATACGGAAGAGAGACCGGGGATCAACTTTTAAAAGATGCTGCAGAAATCATCGGAGAGATCTGTCCACGGGAGACTTTCCGGATTGAAGGAGGAGAATTCGTTATTGTGCTGTTTAATCACACGATCAACGATTTGCAGCGCCGGATGGCAGATATCATCAACCTTTTTGGAAACAAATCGGTCAGAAACAAAAATTCAAAAGATAAATCGGATTTTTCCCCGGAAATAGTTTATGGAATGACAGAACTGAAACGTGGAGAAGCTTTTGCTATCGGCCTGCGGCGGGCAGAATCAGACGCTCTGGACGACTTGAAAAGTTCCATTGTAAGAAATTCCGGGAAGGCTTCTGAAAATTACGATTACATTGATGATGAACTGGCTGCATCTGCAAAAAAAACACAGGTCAGAGGAAACGAAAGAAAGACAGCACGGGATGAATACCGGAGCCAGAAGAGATCCTACAGCGATGTTTTAGCGAACCGTATCACGGAAACCGTGATATTGGGAATTATCCTGGTTGCAGTTATTCTTTTAAAAAATCATTTTGGATGTTAAAGAAAAGGGGCTGTGAAAAAAGAATAGTCCCGAAAAAAGAAAGACCAAGAGTTTATAATGAACTCAAGGTCTTTCTTTCTGTTATAATTAACTTGCAATGAAAATTAATAACATAATCTATTCTAACCCAAAACAGGCAGTTTTGCCAATACTAATTCAAGATTATCTGGACATCTGTGATCCGGTGCTGACATTTGACAGATTTATGGGAGAAATCGAACTGGAGAAATATCTGAAAAATATTCCGCAACATGATACAGGAAGACTCAGATATGACCCGGTCAGCATGCTGAAGACAGTTTTGTTTGGATTTATGGCAAATGGCTATATATCATTACGTGAGCTGGAGGATCAGTGTAAAGTCAATCTCCGCTTCATGTATCTCATGGATCATCAAACACCTTCTTACCGTACCTTCGGCTACTTTATAAACGAGGTACTTGCTGATTCCATAGAAGAAATATTTCAGGACATAAACAAAAAAATCTTCGAGACAGAACACGTGGATCTCCAACACCTATACATTGATGGCTCCAAGTTTGAAGCAAATGCGAATAAATACTCCTGGGTATGGAAAAAATCAACAGAAAAATCCAGATACCGTCTATTTGATAAGATCACCACACTCTTTGAGGAAATCAATAAGGAACTGGAATGTACGGGTATAAAGTTTTGTATCAATAGCGAGTATGCGCCAGAGTATCTGAAAGAAGCTGCTGAACAGTATGCAGAAGTCTGGCAGATTGATGAAACGATGTTTGTTCATGGCAGGGGACATCGCAAAACTACGCAGCAACGTCATTATGAGAAACTCAGGGAGTATACTGCCAAGCTGGAAGAATATGTAGAAAAAATCAGGATCTGTGGAGAAGATCGTAATAGCTACTCAAAAACAGATCATTCAGCTACTTTTATGCGAATCAAGACAGACTACATGGGAAATGACCAGCTGCTTCCAGCTTATAATGTACAGGTTGGTGTTGCAGATGAATACATTGCTGTTGTTGATGTAAATCAGTACCGTTCCGATATGGACTGTTTTATTCCACTAATGAACAAGTTTCAGAATATATATGGTTTCTATCCAAAGTATCCAGTCGCAGATGCCGGATATGGTTCTTACAACAATTACATCTTCTGTGAGCAGCATGGAATGGAAAAATATATGAAGTTCCCCATGTTCAAGAAAGAAACTACTGACAAGAAGTATCATGAAGATCCATTTCGTGCAGTAAATTTCCCAATCGGGGAGGACGGAATCATGCGTTGTCCAAACGGGAAAAGCTTTTATCTTCAGTATCGTAAAAATGTAAAGGGAAACAAGTATGGACGACAGGAAGAAGTATATCAGTGTGAAGATTGTTCCGGCTGTCCATATGCAGAACAATGTAAAAAGACAGATAAAAACCGTACCGTTCGGCTCAACCATGAACTTACATCGATGCATCAGGAAGTGATTGAAAATCTCGAAAGTATCAAGGGAGCGCTTCTAAGGATGAACAGATCCATTCAGGCCGAAGGTACATTTGGTATCATAAAAAACGACCGTTGGTATAAAAGAATTGTCCGAAGAGGGATAAAATCTGTATTGCTTGAAGTATTTCTTGTTTCTATTGGACACAATCTTTATAAATATCACAATAAACAGAAAAAAGTCGCAACTGCCGCATAGGATTCCATAATAGCATTCTTATGGGGAAAGGGGGAGTATACACTTTTTTATAAAATATAACTACTGTTGTATCTATAAGCAAAAGGACGCATGAAAAAACTTTCGTTTTTTCACACGCCCTTTTTTCTGAGCGAAAATTTTAATCAAATTTTGATTTATTGTAATAATAGAGGACAATAAGAAGTCCAATAATTGTAAATACTGGTGTGATTACATTCAAAAGCAGCGTCCAGCTGTCGGAAAATACAAATTTTCGGAGAATGGTGGATATAATTTCACCTATAATGAATCCACCGCCTCCGCCGAGCGCAACATACTTCAACCAGCTTTTATCAATATCATTCATGAAAAATTTCCTCCTCCTGGATTATTCTCCGTCAAGTTCCATCGTGTCATCCGAAACGCGGTCATTAAGGTTACGGACGGAATCCACAAGATTACAGCCTTCAAGGTATTCGTTCGAATACGGGGTTAGCTGCATCGCCTGACAAGGAAATTCAAATTCCTGCTGGCAGCATTCATTATCGCAGATTGTTTTCTGCTTATACGTCTGTGTATGTACATATCCATCGATATAGATAAGGGAGCCCTGTACCAGCTGTTTTTTATCATCGTCTGCAACTTTTCCATAACTGACTACCCACGGATAGTCTGCACGGTCTTCCTGTGTTTCATCATCCGTACTCAAGCGGTCCATTCTGGAACCATAAACCATAAATTTACGGTTTACTGCAATCTGGTAGTTCGCTTTCGTATGTCCGGCGTTGTCATTTGTGTATCTTACACCATCTTCATTACATACACGTCCGATCACATGAGCGATATTAGACATTTCTGCAACATCCGGATCCATCAGAATAGCGGTTGCTGCCGTTTCACCCTCCGGTCTGTTGCGCAAAGTTAAACTTACAGGAGTCAGGTACACCAGTATTGATTCGCGCTCCTGCTTAGTCCCACAGTCTGGACATTTTACAATTTTCTTTACATGATGCGTCACGATACAGCATTTTGCTTCAATGATATCATTTACCTTAAACTCGAGCATCTTTTTTGCCAGTCTCGGATCCTTCGTCCGGATCAGCGGTTTATCCCACCGAGGGGAGAAATTCCCGGCAGCGTCATATAATCCGCGCCGGATTGTCGTAAGAAACATGGCTCCTTCTGTAGGTCTGCCTGTATCTTTATTCTTCACGACAAATGGTTCTTTTCGGAGCTGTCCAATTACATAAACATAATTCTCTTTAGCCATGAAACGTAAACCTCTTTTCTTTCTTTATTTTTTGTAGCCTTAAGGCAAAACTTTTGCTTTTTCCTTTATCATCAATATGATTTCACGTTTTTACAGCCTTATTTTTGAGCACAGATTTTTATTTCATATTGTAGGTGCAAACAAAAATCGCTTCGAAAGGAGAATACACATGATAACATTTTTTAAGATTTTAAGTTTCTGGTTAAGCATTGTTTTCGTAATCGGAGGCATATGCATTTACCGGGTAAAAAAGAGAACAGGAGGAAAACACGGTAAGAGATTCCTCATATGGGGAATCATTATCGGGATGTTTCTGTTCTTTAAGGTATGCTGTGCGTTAAGTACGTACGATATGCATGGTCAGGCGCAGGAAGCATATAACCTCATCCACTCTGGAAATGTGGATGAGGTATATGTGGACGGGGAGTGGATCAAAGACTTCCCGAAGACAGAAGACCTCTACTCATATGAAAAAGTGGAGGTAATTAACAACAATGTATATCTCACATCGTTCCGGTAGGAGATATAACAGACTAATCAGACTGCATTTGCAGTCTGATTTTTTTGTCCTTCCCATTAAAAAAATAAGGCTGAAAAAATCTCATTCCATATTGATGATAAGGAAGATTTGTTCCAGAAGGTACTAATCAACATTGTAACAAACATCACGAAAGAAGAAATGTTAATACCTCGTAAACAACTTCCCACCAATCAAATAACCGGATAAATCCGGAGAAAAGGAAGGACAGAAAAAATATGAAAAATCTGGTAAGAGAGAGGTTTGATCCCGCAAAAAACAAAATGTGCTCTATGAACCAAAAATTGGCAACAGGGCTTGCAACAGCGGCTACAATGTTTGGTGTTCCGGTAAACGTATATGCCGACACTGAATTCAAACCTGCATCAACACAGGGAGGAGCCAACATCGTTAAAAATCTTATAACTGTGGTTGGCAATATTCTGACATGGGCCGGCGCACTTGTTTTGATCGCATCTATTGTAGCTTTCCTGCTTGCATTCCGTAATGAGGATGTAGAAGGAAAACATAAGGCAGGACTTGCTTTTGCAATCGGAGTCGCAATGGTTGGCTTCCCAGCTATTTTTAATACACTCGGAATCATGGGATAACCCCAAAAATGCGACATCATTAAAAAGACCGGAGGAATCCGGTCTTTTTTACCATCAAAAGGAGAGAAATTATGATTGAAGGAATTAAAATCGCTGTCACTTCGTATAAAGACAGCGAAGAAAGTGCGAATTTAGCGGCACAGATTTCTTTCTTTATTGCAAAAGAAAGAAAAAACCAGGTATTTCTGATCGTAAATCCGGAATACGACCTGATCGACAAGATGCGCGGCAGAACAGAGCTGAATGACGTAACGTTCTGTAAAGGAGAACCGGAATTAAATACTGATCTCGATGACGAGGAAAAAACAAGAATTTACATATATGATCTCGGAAAGACAAATGGACCGATCCCGATGAGTGATCAGTATAAGAAGATCTATATTGTGGTCGATAACAGTGAAATCCAGATGGAACAGGCAAAAGAGAAGATCTCATCTATCACGGATGCTGACACACTGGTCACCGTATTGCTCAAAAATCCAGACAACAACGTGATCAAGGAATATAAGACTGTGGCGAAAGGCGTAATCAAAACAAAGGAAGATGAGTTTCTGAGATGTCCATATGATGTAAAGGAAGATCTTGATACATTTTCCCACAAAGCAGGATTTTGTGTACCGGATCCAAAGAAAATGTACACCTTTGATAAGCTTCCAATCAAAGATAAAGAAGAACCTGTGAAAAATGGGAAAAGCTCATTTTTCGGGAAAAAGAAGGTTAAGACTGAAAAAGATGCAGATGTTTCAAAAAGAGAAACATCTGAAGTTGACGAAAAACAGATGCCTGAACCAGCGAAAGATCCGACTGAAGCTTCAGATGAGATTTCGGATAATTCTGGCAAAACAGTGGATGCGGCGGAACGGAAGCCTGCAGAAGAGCCAGAGTTAAAGAAAAGCATCTACGGGGATGATGACGACGATGACTATGAAAAAGAAGGAATGAAGGAAAAATTAACCGGGTTCGTAAGCGGAATGAAAACAAAAACAGAGAAAGTGATTTCTGCTTCAAAGGAAAAGGCAGACCAGAGAAAGAATGAAAAGGCTGAGAAAAAACAGGAAGAAGCTGAAATCCAGCCGGAGGAACGCACTGCCGGAAAGCCATTGAAAAAGCCACAGAGACAGGAACCAGCTAACCCGGGAAACAGAAGGAGAGAACCAGATTATGCAGGGAAAATCCAGTCCCTGAAAGACAAGAGCCAGTTTATTTACACAATCATCACTTTTGTAAATTTCTGCCTGATCGTCGCCATCTTTATCACCGGGATTAATTTTGCCAAAGGATTCCGGGATAAATGTCACACGCCTGTTAAAGCAGAGGAAATTGTGATTTCAAAGGTACCTACGACAAGCGGGATCAGTGGGATCGAGATTAAAAACTACAGCGGCGTTGCAAAAAATAAGAGAGTAGCGGTTATTATCGGGGAAGATACCTTCATCCGTCCGTATACGGAGAGTATGAAAGACCTGAAAAAGAAAACCTCGGTAAAAACGAAGAGGTATGCCGTAACCGTAGGTTTTACGGATGATCCGTTCATCCAGTCGATGTTCGGCGAGCTGACGTTCGTCCATCACTCCGCACTTGGAGAATCCATGTTCTCAAATGATGACTACAACGAGATTATCGCGTATGCGAAGAAATATTATACCAAAAAGAAATATGATTTCTTTAAATACAAAGACAAGGACAGCATTCAGCCGGGAACCGCGCCTGTGAGCATGATTCAGGATCTGGAAGAAGATTAATACGACAAAGACAGTGGGACAAAATCTTGCTGTCTTTAATTTTTGAAAAAAATAAAAAAGTTTGCAAAATCTTTTGACGAAGACCCTCCGCGGCTCAATATGTATTTTAAAGAGTTAAAACTCTTAAAAAAAATAAGAAGGGGGGAGGACTTTTCCATGAATATGAATGGCATGGAATATTTCAACACGTCAAAGGTTTCAGATCGTATTACAAGAGAAGATTTGCCGCTTGTGATTGGCGAGATCGAAAATGAAAATAAATTTGAAGTCGGTGTTGCCAAAAAGTGGTATAAGAGCCACAAGGAAGAAGTGTGTGCTATCGTTGATATCGTAAAAGAGAAAAAGCTTTCATTATCAAACCCGGATGTTACTCAGTTTGATCTTGCAGTTATGGATTCTGTTTACACACTTGCAGTATCAGGAATTATGAGGTTTACACCAGAGGATGTCGCAAGAATTATGTCCGGAAACCTCGAACAAAATCTTACACCTAAAAAAATCAAGGAAGTAAAAGAAAGCATCGAAAAGTTATCTTTCATCAGACTTACTATCGATTACACAGATGAGATGATTGCAAGGGGTGAAGTTAAGCCCGGAAAGCGTACATTCGAGCTGGAAAGCTATATGGTTCCGGTTCGCAAGATTGAAATCAAGTCACGCAATAATCAGACGAAGCTTACTGGATATCAGCTCCTTGAAATGCCGATTCTGTATCAGTATGCAGAAAAGACTCACCAGATTGCAGGAGTTCCACTTGAAATTTTAAACACTCCTTCCATCGGTGATACAAATGATGTGATCGTAATTAAAAGGGCTTTGATCCGTAGAATTGAAGCAATCAAGAATCCACGGAATAGTATAGTAAGTGAATCCATCATTTACGAGAGGGTAGATCACACTACGGGACAGATCACCGGTTTCTTTGCAAAGCTTGGATTCTTCGAGTCAGATAGCAGTAATAAAAAGCAGTGGAATAAAAAGAGGGCGGCTTTGCATAAGACGGTAATTTCTATTCTGGACGACTTTAAAGAAAAGGGCTATATTGCAGGCTATGAATTGGTAAGGGAAGGAGAACATGCTACAGCAAAAATTAATGGGGTGAAAATCATCACTAATTAGTTTTGACTCACTAACGAAAACTTATTTTAATGTTTTCGCATCAAGAGGAGATAATTTTTAAAGGTTGTCTCCTCTTTTTGGTAAGTTTTTCCACCGATTTTTAGATACGATTTTATAAAAAATGAGAAACTTTTTTGGCAAAACACCAAAAGATTCTCCACTAATTTTTGGGGGAAGTTCCACTAACTTTTGGGGGAAGCTCCACTAACTTTTGGGGGAAGCTCCACTAATTTTTGGGGGAAGCTCCACTAATTTTTGGGGGAAGCTCGCCTCTAAAAAATCGCCCTCCAGCCCAGTAAAATCAACGGCCCCGGGAAAATTGAATTTTCCCTGTAAGTACTGTAAGTACTGTAAGTACCGTAAGTACTGTATGCAAACGTACCTCCGGTACTTCGTTACACTTCGTACCTGCGGAAAGTTTGCGGGCAATCACAATAATCCAAACAGAAGAAAAATAAATCTGGGGTACGGAACCGCTGGATACTAGGGTACGAAAAGTTAGAAAAAAAATTTGGGGGTAAAAAAATTACAGACCCCAGATTGTGAAGGAAAAGGAATATGACAAAAAAAACAGACAGAAATGAAAAGTTGCGACAGAACGTAAATTTTATCTCAGAAGACCAAACTTTCATGAAGGCAATAAACGCTAAGAGGGCTTCGGTAATCAGAACAGGTTTTGGAAACATTGATAACATCCTAGGTGGTGGGCTTACCAACACATTGTACGTACTAGGTTCTGAAACATCGACAGGGAAAACGGCAATTATGACAACTTTTGCCAAAAATGCAGCCGAACAGGACGTAGATGTCTTTTATTTCGCTCTGGAAATGAACAAAATTGAACTGTATGCAAGGGGAATTGCTGCAGAATCCTACAAAAACAGCTTAAAAGAAAAAAAATGTCATCCATACACCATTGAAGACATCATTTTCCAGAAAATTGACTATTCCGAGTATGAAATATACAACAAATCTTATTTCGAGAAGCATAAAACCATCTGTATCATCGATCAGGACACTGCTGGAAGCATTGGAGGGTATTCTGCACAAGATGTCTATGATACCGCAAAAGGCTATGAATTTGCGCATCCAGACCGCAGAATCATGGTTGTGGTGGATTATCTCCAGTATCTAAAACCAGAGTGTCTGTCTGCTACGGACAAGCAATCCACAGATGCTGCAATAAGGATCTTGAAGGGATTATCCTCTACCATGCCAGTAATCGCAGCATCCAGCTATTCCAGAAAGAACTATGGTGGAGGCTCCAGTACAGAGTCATACAAAGAATCCGGAAATATTGAATACACTGGAGGAATCCTTATTGGCTGGGACTGGAATGGTTTTACAGACGTTAAGAGCAGACAGGAACGCAAGGAGACAGAACAGCTCTGCAATGAACGTGGCTACAGGGAAATGACGTTTTCCGTTCTCAAGAATCGAAATGGCAAGAGAGGAGCACATGCAAACCTGCTCTATTATCCAGAATTTGACTACTTCGAGGAAGCCAAAGAAGCTGAGTTAAAAGCCAATACCTTAAGAGATTCAAAATCAAAGAGAAAAAAGGATTTTCCAACGAATGAGAAGAAATACACATACGTCTAACTGATCTGCACGCGAATACGCGGCAGCTTCCAGCTTAGTTTTTTTGTGACAAAGAATGAAAGTCTTATCGTAAAATGCCAATTTTTGAAAAAATCTCAGAAATCCTTTGACGATTTTCTTTTTGGCTCAATATGTTTACCGAAGACCTAGTTTATAAAAATTTTTAACAGCAGACAGGAGGAATAACTATGTTGGAATGCATCAGACACCGTGCAAAGAGCACAGAAGAGACAAATGCAAAACTTTACGGCGGACAGAACAACCGTCAGACAGACAAAAACCAAAAGGAAACACCAAAGACGGTAAAGGAAAAATAAGGTTTCAAAAACAGTATTTCACATTGTTATTGATGGGGTAAGAAGGCATTCGTCCCCACAGACAGGAGGAAAAACTTTGAAGAAAATTTATGTTCTGGATACAAACATCCTGATGCAGAGCCCGAGGGCTTTGTTTGGATTTGCAGACAATGATATCTATCTTCCGACCACGGTAATCCGGGAGCTGGACAAGCACAAGACAGATTCCGGAGAACGTGGATACAACACACGGGAAGTCATCCGTATGCTCGAAGATTTAAGACGCAGCTATGTGGCAACACATGCGGCCGGTGAAGAAATCAAAGGAATCGAGATGCCGAATGGCGGCACGTTGCATATTGCAGAGAGTGAAATCGATCACCCGGATTTTTTGCCCAGAGATCTTGGACTTTCTTACGACATACCGGATATGAGAATCATTGGTGCTGTATACAAGCTGACGAAGGAGAACACGGAACCTGTAATCCTGGTCACAAATGATGCAGCAATGAGGTTCAATGCATTCGTCTCAACGAAAAATTCAATCACGATCCAGAATTACAGGAATGAGACAATCGAGACAGATGAACGCTATACAGGCAAGGCTGAACTTACTGTAAATCCATCTGTGATTGGTAAGCTGTACAAAGAAAAACAGATTGATTTCAAAGAGGTTTTGGAGTCTTTCATGGAATCTGCATTGTATGAAAACGAGTATATGCATTTTGTTGCAAACGATGGCAGTCAACAGTCAGCAGTCGGAATTTTCCGTGATGGAAAAATCAATCTGATCAATGCCGACATTACCACATATGGCGGAATCAAAGGCAAGAACCTTTCCCAGAAATGCCTGCTCCATGCACTCATGCAGCCGGCAGAACAGATCCCGCTTGTGATCGCAAAAGGCCCGGCTGGAACCGGAAAGACGCTTCTGTCAGTTGCCTGCGGACTCGATGGGACATATGATGACCATACCGGACGCAGATACAACGAGATGCTTCTGACCAGATCTAACGTACAGGCCGACAATGACCTCGGTGCTCTTCCTGGAGATCTGCAGGATAAGATGTCTCCTCTGGTCAGACCGTTTTACGACAACATGGAGCGGATTTTTGCGGGAGAAGACAACGACATTACTACGGCAAGACAGCAGATTGATTTTGTGCGTGCCTGTGGAACCGTCAATATCTGTCCGGTCGGATACGTCAGAGGACGTACACTCGACCACCGGTATCTGATTGTTGATGAGGCGCAGAACCTTACGGTTACACAGGCTCTCACGTTAATCACGCGTGCAGGCTACGGAACCAAGATTGTTCTTTGTGGGGATCCGGATCAGATTGATGCAAAGTACCTCGACAAGAGAAACAATGGTCTTGTGTTTGCAGCGGAGAAAATGAAGGGCAGTAAATATTGCGCACAGATTACGTTTGACCAGGAGGAAGCCGTAAGAAGCGACCTCGCAATGGAAGCTGTTAAACGCATGACAATTTGAGCCTGCGGTGGTTAAATCCACAGCCGGGATATGTGTGCGATTAGTCGCATAAACAAAATCAGACAGGGAAGGAGGATAACATTGAATTCCAGAAAACTACTTACGATGGTTCTGTCGGCAACACTCATTACAGGGGCAGCCGTTTCCAGCACGCCCCTGTATCACGCAGAAACTGTTGGAAGTACGCAGACCGATACAGGACAGAAAACCACAAGTGATGTTGATATGCCATACACGCAGAATATTTCAAACGTCCTGAGTGAACAGATGGAGCTGAAACTGCAGCGCGAAGACTGCGATAGTAACTTTGATTCCATGCGGTCAACCGCAAACGAGCAGATTGCGGATATGGAGGAAATCAGCAGCCATCTGAATACCCAGTATGAAAAATATTCGGATTATGGGAAACTGAAAAAAGCAAAGCACAGGATGGACAAACAGCTCGGTAGTGCGAAGTCACTTTTGATGTCTACCAATGGGGCATATACAACGAATGAGTACAAATACAACATTGAGCTGGTTCCGGATGAGGAGACTGTAAATGATGTGAATTCATCATTCGAGGAGATATCAAAGCTTTACTATGATGCGCAGAAAAACGACATGACCGTCCGAAAATACAGAGGGTTTTATGATATTGGGGATGAACGCGAAGACATCGTAAAAACTGCCATGGGAGCGATCGGAAAGATTTCTTACCAGTGGGGTGCAAAATCGACATCCGAAGAAATGCCATCGCAGCTTGACTGCAGCGGATTTGTCCAGTGGGTATACCGGGCAGTACAGGGGAAAACGGATGAAACCCTTGCTTCAACAGCATCGATCGGGTCTACATATGAGCAGATCCAAAAGGATGAATTAAAGCCCGGTGACATCGGGATGAAAAACCCAGAAGGTACATGTTTTAAAGATGCCAGCGGAACGGTTTTCTACTCAGAGGCGGCAGCCAAAGCGAGCAATGAAGAGTTTAACGAGAAAATCAAAAAAGCGATAGAACTGCAGAAAACGGACTACGAGGATGCGGTCAAGAAGGAGAATAAAAGCTTCAAGAAGGATCTCAAAGAAATCAAAGAGGGAAAGTGGAAAGGAATGACGGAAAAACTAAAATCACAGGAATCCGACGACCACGAAACCTTAAAATCTGGCAATAAGAAAGCAGATGAAAGCAGTCTGGATAAAACACAGGCAAAAACGCTGAAAAAGGTAAAAGTAGAAAAAAAGCCAGATAAAACCGACAAAAAAGAGAAGAACGTAAAAAAACAGGAGATAAAACAGAAGAAGACCTCAGATTCTGAAAAGAAAATTTCCAAGAAGGAAAAAACTACAGAGGATATAGAACTCCGTACGGAAATCCATGAACGCACCTTAAGGGATCTTAAGAGGCAGAAAAAGAAATCCATCAATAAGTTGAAAAAAGAATTTATTGATGACAACGCCATCACAAAACAGATCGGGCATGTTGGTATTTATGCAGGAAAAGATAAAGATGGTAATGATACATGGATCCACTGTACTGGAGGAAGCATTGACAACGTTGTCCTAACAACAGAAAATGAATACGATGGATTCCAGTATTTTTATTCCCCATTCGAGAATAAGCGGAAAAATGTATCAGCAGGGAATTTCCTTGACGGAACCAAGGTTATAAAGCTTCCGGAACTGGAAGGCTACAACGGCAAAAAAACGTATGAACCTTACACCACGATCACAAGTGTAAATTCATGGCAGTATAAGCTGCAACAGAAGGCTTATACCAACGAGGACGGTTTCCGAATGATCAACGGAAGATATATGATTGCGACAGGAAGCGGAGTCTCCCACGATATCGGAAGATACATAGACATCGTGCTTGAGAATGGAACGGTGATCCCGTGTGTTATCGGAGATGCAAAAGATGATGCACATACAGACCAGGAATTCCACATCATGACAAAAAAATCCCACTGTGTCAGTGAGTTCCTTGTAGATACATCTGTTATGAACCCGGATTTGTTATTGTCAGGAAATATGTCAAATTACAGGGAAGAATGGAACAGTAAAGTGGTAAAATTTATCCTTTATGACAAAAATTTCATTATTGCAGGATAATTGTTCATTGCGAATATTTTTTTATCTCATATTCCAAATGTAAACAGTTAGAGGTTCATAGAAAGGAGAATATTATTATGAACAAAGTAATTCTTATGGGTAGATTAACTAGGGACGCGGAGATTCGTTACTCTCAGGGAGAGAGTTCCAGTGTAATTGCAAGATTTACACTGGCAGTTGACCGTCGGTTCCACCGGAACAATGAGGATCAGACAGCGGATTTCATTAGTTGTGTTGCATTTGGTAAAACTGCAGAGTTTCTGGAGAAGTTTGGAAAGAAGGGTGTTAAATTCGCCCTTGAAGGCCGCATCCAGACTGGCAGCTATACTAATAAAGACGGACAGCGCGTTTACACTACAGATGTTGTGGCTGAAAACATGGAGTTTGCAGAAAGTAAAAACTCCAGTGGCGGCGCTTCCGGTGGCAATGCTTCTGCCCCACAGACACCGCAGGCGAATGATGATCCATTTGCCGGAGGCGGAGACGGTTTCATGAATATTCCGGATGGAATTGATGAAGAGCTGCCATTCAACTAAAAAAAGAAAAAAAAGGAGGGCTTCCGGGCTCTTCTTTTTTTTATACTTTTCCAATAAACTTTCCAAAATCCTTTGACGTTTCTCTATATGGCTCAATATGTATAGTAAAGGCGGGAAAAGGAAAATGGAAAAAGAGAGGAGAAAAGAGATATGTTAAAGAACGAAGCGCAGGAAAAAATTATTAATACAATAGATGGACAGCTTATTGTTGTTGCATGTCCGGGATCTGGGAAAACAACAACACTGGTAAGAAGAATCAACCACATGGTAAAAACCGGGATTGACCCGAGATCAATCATCATGATGACGTTTTCGAAAGCAGCAGCAAAAGAGATGAAAGAACGATATACAAAGCAGTTTCCGGAAAATCCACATGGGGTTAATTTCTGTACCATCCACGCATTCTGTCTTGCAATCCTTACCACGTTTTTCGGGTATGAAAGAAGATGCACCATAAATTCCATAGATGTCAACGATTTCTTTTATGGCATCTTAAAAGGGAACAGGGATGTAGCAGATGATATCCCTGGTTTTATCAAAAAGCTTCTGCTTGATATCGGATGCGTAAAGAACATGCTGATCGAGCCACAGGATTACACACCTACCTGCACTAGCGACAAAGATTTTTTCATACGTCTGTATGAGCAATATGAAGAATATAAGAATAACTGCGGGTTGATTGATTTTGATGACATGCTTGTGCTGACACTCAGAGGCTTGCAGGCAAATCCAAAAGTAGTCCAGACTCTGCAGGAGACCTACAAGTACATTCAGGTGGACGAATACCAGGATACCAATAATGTCCAATCACAGATCATTTACCTTATTGCAGGAGAAAATGGAAACCTTGCGGTCGTCGGGGATGATGACCAGAGCATTTATGGCTTCCGTGCCGCCACACCGGAAATCATGCTGTCCTTTAAAAAGCAGTATCCGGATGCAATTCAGGTTAACATGAGCACCAATTACCGGTCAAGTTCTAACATCATCAAAGCTGCTGACATGGTTATCAAGAAGAATAAGAACCGTTTTAGTAAAGATTTTATTGGCTCAAAGGAAACAGAAGGTAGCGTGTATGTATCCATGTTCCAAACGAGGATCGAGGAAACTGTAGACATTGCAAAAAAGATTAAAATGAGAAACGCACAGGGACAGTCCTATAAGGATTTTGCAATTCTGTACCGTAACAACAGCCAGGCAGACCGCATTGCAAATGAACTCGCAAAAGTGGGGATCCCGTTTGTATCTACAGAAGCGATCAAGTTTCGGTATGACAGTTGGATTTTCCGTGATATATCATACTTCCATCGTCTTGCCGAGGGAGATGATTTCGGATCAAAACAGAAAGAGGCGGAAGTGGTGTATTCCCTCATCAACCGCCCGAGCCGTTATATTCAAAGAACCATGACGGTGCACGGGGCAGATTACACATACATGAAGGAAGCGGCAAAGAGAAGTTTTTTAAAGCAATGGCAGAAAGAAAAAATGTATGACAACATTGATGAATTTTTCTCATTCTGCACATCCTTAAAAGGGAAAAATCCAAAGGATTCCTTGCGGGTTATAAGAACCGGACTCCGCTATCAGGAATATCTTTATGATTATGCAGAAAAGCGGATGGAGGATCCAAGGGAATATATAGATACCTACAACTCTTTCATGGAAGATGTCGAGAATAATAACATTGATACATGGGAGAAATGGGATGTTTACATCAAAAAGACGAAAAAGGCATTTGAGGATCACAACAAGAAAAATCTGGATGCGGATGCAGTTACGCTATCTACCATGCATAAATCCAAAGGGTTGGAGTGGAAAGTGGTATTCCTGCCAAATTCCAACGACTCCATTATTCCCGGAACGGAAAGAATGGAGAAAGATTTAAAAACAGAAAGCAATGTTTCCGAAAGACACAGGATGGAAGCAAAGATTAAGACAAGGATAGAGGAAGAGCGCCGACTGTATTACGTGGCGATGACCCGCGCGAAAGAAGAACTGTGGGTTTCTTATAACGGAAGGGCAAAGCAGTCCCGCTACGTGCGTGATTTCGAGAACATGGCAAAAAAGTACATTGACGAGTCAGACACACTAAACAGCAGATTAAAGAAATTGTAAGGAAGAGGAAAGCATTATGATAACACTGACAGGCAGAATCGAACACATTGAAAAAATAAAAGATGATGGAATCTGCTTGTTTGAATTTACCACACCGGACGGAAACGCAAAACGTGCGAAGAACGGGAAAGTGTACGCGAGATTCATTTCCTGCATGTGCTATGAGAAGGCAACGGTAAGGGTTGACGGATACTGGAAGGACATGATGTTTTTCGTGCTTCGCATGACGCCTGTCTATATGGGAGAAGAGGAGTGCGTCAAGCTCCTTGCTGCAAACGCAGAAGGTATCGGGATAAAATCGGCAAAGAAAATCGTTGGAAAATACAAGGAAGATCTTTATAAAACCCCGCGCCACAAATTAGAATACATGCTCCATAATGATTTTCCTAAATTTTCCGCAAAAAAAATCGGAAATATCTGCGACGTCCTCGGGGTAGTGGATGAAACGCTGAAAAAGCTGGAAGAGTACCTGCTTCCGTATGGAGTGCCGTATGAAAGCATATTCTACATCTTTAACGAGAACCGGGAGAGATCGCTTTTGTTCCTAAAGCACGATCCGTATGGCATCGGTGGACGCGCGGGAATCCGGTTCGCTGTTCTGGAGAAAATCGCATACGACCTTAAGATCGATGCGTATTCAGATATCCGTGTCCGTGGAATTGTGCATTATGTGTTAAACCTTGGCACAAACAGCGGGCATACATTTATGCCAATGGACGAATTTTATCAGACGGTAAACCGGATTTCAAAATCCTACGCATACAAAAATGAGATTCCGGAGATCATCCTTTCCAATTTGATCTATATGGATAACTATCTGTATATTGATGAAGCAGGAATCACATTCCGTTACCTGTACTCAGATGAGGTGAAAGTAACCAATGAAATTTCCATACTGGACAAAGGTGGGGAACTGCTTGAAGTACCGGATGAGGAAATCAAGGAAATCGAAGAAAATTTTGAAATCCAGTACAGTGATACGCAAAGAAAGGCATTCCCGCTCGTTACCCGCCCGGGTATTTCGATCCTTACCGGTGGTCCCGGCACCGGGAAAACAACAACCGTGCGCGGGCTGATCGAGTGGTACCACCGGAAGAACCCAAACAAGGAGATTGCGTTGTGCGCACAGACCGGGCGTGCGGCAAAGAAACTGTCAGAGTCCACCGGATATCCGGCATCAACGATCTGCATGCTCATTGATTACCGTCCGTTTTCCGGGATGCAGAGCAGTTCCAAGGACAAGAATAACCCAGTGGAAGCAGATCTGATTATCGTGGACGAAAGTTCCATGATCGGCACGCGTACATTCGGTCTGTTATTACAGGCAATCAAACCCGGAGCAACCGTTGTGCTTGTCGGGGATGAAGACCAGCTCCCGTCAATCGAGCCGGGAAACATCCTGCATGACCTTATTGCCAGCGGTCGTTTCCCTGTATGTAGGCTTGCAGAGAACTTCCGACAGGGAGAGAATACAAGCATTATAAAGAACGCCATCCGTATCAAGAAAGGAGCCGTTCCGGAGAAAGCTGATAACTTCCAGCTGATTCAGGTAAAAAATGACACGGAAGCTTTTGAAAAAATCAAAACCATCCTTACCAAAAGATACGACAGGGAATACCCATTCTATCTGCAGATGATCGAACCATCCTATAAAGGTGCCGCAGGGGTACATGCGATCAACCGCCATATGCGTGAACTGTTAAAGCGCGATGTGACAAGGAAAGTATCAGAAGAAGATAAGATTATCTTTACAAGGACAGACTATAAGCTCGGATATATGAACGGGCAGTTTGGCATCATAAAAGAATTTGCAGAGAGCGGAATAGTTGTATATACCGATAACGAGCGGGTGTTGCTTCCGTATTCAGCCGCCGCGGACATTGAGCCGGCATATTCCTTTACAATCCATAAATCACAGGGTTCGGAAAACCCGGTAATCTTAATCTATCTTCCGGAAAACCCGGCGGTGATGCTGCAAAGGAGCATCATTTACACAGCAGTAACAAGGGCAGAAAAGGAAGTTGTAATTGTATATGAGAATAACGCACTTGAAACAGCCTGTAAAAACAATTCCATGAAGCAGCGCCACACAAGGCTTGCGGATATGCTCACACAGAAGAAGCCGGATATTTAAGCACAAAAAAAACGGGCACTATGATGGTGCCCGTTTGGCTACTGCTACGAAATAGCAGCAATTAATTTTGCAGATTTCTCAAGATACTGGGAAATCTGCACGGATGAAGCCTTCTCAACGTTAAGTTGAGGAAGACCGTACTGTGCGGCGAAGTTGGAATACCTTGCCACATTTCTTTTTAAGGCAAGCTCATCAGCTTCCCTGTCTTCACGGTAATTTCCCGTCTTGATATCCTGATACAGTCCGTAGGCTGCATTAAAGGAATCTATTAAAAATCTTCTCATAGTTGCAAATCTCCTTTCGATGCGTAGATGTGTTTACTACCAATATGAAATAAAAAAACTTCGAGAACTTCAAAAATAGCAAAATTCCCTTGACGAAACAGCAAATGGCGCAATATATAAAATAAGAGAGAACAAACAGGGAAAGGAATTTTAAAATATGAGAAAAAGAATATTAATGATCCTTGCGGTTTTCACTGTATCCATTTCCGGATGTGCAGGCACGAAAGATCTGACAACCACGCTGGAATTTGACACACAGCAAAAAATCCCGGAGTACGGCCAATATTCGGAAAGCAGCCAACCACAGACAGACAGCTCATCCGAAGAAGTGAACAGCGAAGCATCCGGCGCCGGGGAGACCGCAGATACAGCAAAAAATACAGAAGAAGGTATTCTGGAGTACGATGGAACATCGGCATACGCAGTCGTCAACTCCAACAAACCATTTTTTACGAAGCGTGATTACACCACAGAACCGTTCGAGACCTATTCCAAACTAGATTCCCTTGGAAGATGCGGTGTTGCTTATGCAAATATCTGCAAAGAGACCATGCCGACCGAAGAACGGGGAGAAATCGGAATGGTTAAGCCAAGCGGCTGGCATACCATCAAATATAATGGTATCGTGGATGGGAACTACCTGTACAACCGGTGTCATCTTGTCGGATACCAGCTTGCAGGGGAGAATGCCAACGAGAAGAACCTGATCACCGGAACCCGCTACCTAAACGTAACCGGCATGCTTCCATTTGAAAACCAGGTGGCGAACTACATTGAAGAGAACCCAGGCAACCATGTGCTGTACCGCGTAACGCCGGAATTTGAAGGCAGCAACCTGGTTGCATCCGGCGTACTCATGGAGGCAACCTCCGTGGAGGATAAAGGGAAAGGGTTAAGCTTCTGTGTGTACTGCTATAACGTACAGCCGGGGATTCAGATCAACTATGAAACCGGCGAGAGCAGCATAGATGAATCATCCAGAGAAACGGAGGCGCAGGAGGGTAACAAGGAAGAATCCGGGAAAATCCAAAGCAGCAAGGGAAACAAGAAAGAAACCTATATCCTTAACACTAACACAAAGAAATTCCACAAACCGGACTGCAGCAGCGTATCTGGTATGGTAGAAAGCAACCGCAAACAGGTCAAAACAACGCGGTCAGAACTGATTGAAGAAGGGTACGCCCCGTGCAAAAACTGCAACCCGTAAGAAAAAGAAAGAAGGTATTTACTATGGCAGCTTACAACAACATTGATGATGTAACCAAAAAGAGATTAGAGAAAAACCATGAAAAAATGCAGGAAATCTGTGATGATCCAGTCGTTGCTCAGATGCTGGAAGATGCAAGAAAAGAAGAGAAAAGTGATCTGTATATTGTAAAGGCAGAAAAAGAACTTACTGGAGACCCCTTACATGATGCTTTTTACTCGATGACAAAATACAGAGAATCCATCAGGGGATTTATGGAAGCACTAGGGAAAAACAGTTACACGGATGCTATCACATGGTACAAGCGTTACTGCTGGGTCTCACCGATGACCGTTACTGCGGGATTCGCGATTCTGAATGAAATGGGAAAAAATCTGGATGACTATATGAGTGATGCAGACTCTTCCGTACAGGAATACGGTGAAACAAATGTAACTATTGCTTTAAACGAAACAGAAAAGATTACGGAAGAAGCCACAAAGAATGATCCAGAGGCAGTTGCATATGCGGTTGCACGCGTATTTGAAAATGATTCCCCACTTTCCAAATATTTTGATGAGAAAATCAACGAAATGCGCCTCCTGCTTTTTTTTGTCTGCAAAATGCCTGTTACATATTAATGTATAGAGATAAAAACGAAGAAAGGAAGATTTTTTATGAGAAAGAAAGCACTCGCCCTTATGCTTGTGGCCGTATGTGTTGCGGCTATGTGCTCCGGCTGCGGCAAAGGGAAAACAGATGATACAGAAGTAAAAACCCCGGATAATGTACTGCCAACTTATTATTCCGATGAGAACGAAATTCCATCCGACACTTACTGTATCGCACATAAAGAGAAAAATAAGAACGGGGATGTGCAGGTCCTGTATTATCCACTGTACGCAGCAGATTCGACGGCAGGAGATGATTTCGATGATGCAGAAGGATACCGGCCGGAGCGGTATTTCTGGGTAAACTACAATGAGGATGAAGGACTGATCCCTACCATGTATCCGGGAGATAAGCTGATCTTTAAATCATCCACCACAACGCCACTTAAATATTCCATGGAGAAGTTCTTTGATGACGGGTATACCGTCGGTATCGCAGGACTGCAGGAAAACAGCGCAGGCAAATATAACTTCGATACCGGAGACGAAGACTGCCGGACGATGCCGTACTCGAACGCCAAGACGATCGAGAATGTCGGCGACGATGTTGTGATGACATTCAACAAGTACGGAAATATCGAGATCGGAAGCGAAAATGTCACGGATACCGGAACAATCTCCAGTTTGGAAGAAGGAAAAGACTATAAGTTTGATGTCCGTATTGGTACAGAGTCGCATAAGATTACCTTAAAGGCAAACATCCATCTGTTTGTTTCCGCAGAAACATACCAGATGAAGGATTTTGATTACATTACAGATCAGATTGTAAGAATCAATGTTCCGGAATACATGACTACGGGATATTACGAATGCAATGGCGCAGGAGTGTTCCGGTACCTGAAGGAAGAGACCGATTACAAAGGGCTGCTGCCGGGCGATTACAACGATACCATTTACGTCTATGATGACAGCGGCAGCTCTATCAAGGGTTCCAAGGACGGACTGGTGCTGGATGATGACGGCTACCTTGTAACCACAAGTGAACAGTACGAAGATGAAAACATGGAAAACCTGGACGAAAACGGGGAGCATGATTATTCGCCGATCGATGACGATGAGGATATTGACAGCTACTTCCGTGGAGATGGGGCAGACGTGAACAGAGGAACCGGTGAGACGGAAGAAACAACCGAGAACATTCAGAACACCGAGGATGCCGCAGAAACAACAGATGGGAAGACGGATACAAAAGAACCATCCAAAGAAAAAGAAGGGAAAACAAAGGAAAAAGATAAGGCCAAAACCAAAAAAACAGAATAGGAAAAAGTCAGACGGCTTCCGGGGCGAGAATGTCCCGGAAGTTTTTTTATTTCATATTGAGGATGTAAACATTGAAGCTATTGAAAGGAGGATACAAAATATGAGTAAAAGCCGAATCCTGTATAAGCGTGATAACAGGATTTGTATCCTGACAAAAGTATTGAACGTCATTCCGGGAGAAGGGCGTTCGGAGGACTGGAAAACGGGTCTTCTGGTTTCTACAGGGAGACAGCAGGTAATCTTAAACTGTTGGAATTCCAAAAATCCGGAGAAACCGCAGATGGCAACGAGGGCAAAACAGCTGAAGCCTGGCGATACGATCGTTGCATTGATTATCGCCCAAAACGGGGAATTTTCCTGCATTGCCTATTTGAAAGATGAGGGTTTTCTTTCGATTGATAACAATGGATACCCTATCTTTATTATTTATGGTAACGTAAGGATTGATAACAGTCCGGGTGACAGTTATCGTGTCGCTGTGCCATTACATTACAGGAACCGAAAAGTGTGGCAGTTCTGCTGCTTTACCGGGAAAGAAAATATCCAGAAGGCGCATGCTGCCGCAGACGGAGCTGAAAAAGTCATCTTTACGGCAGCGGGACGTGAGAAAATCACCTTAAAAAATGGTGATACCGCATACCGTTACAAGGGCTACACGATGTTTCCGGTTGGTGGTTCTGATGTAGAATCCGTGATGATCAGTATTGGACCATACCGGAAATGCCCGACCAGACTGGGAGACCTGTTTAACAACAGCCCAGGACGCAGAAGGGACGTCCTGTACTGGCTCAAATATGTAGACGAGGTCTACGAGCCGGCGACAGAAGAAGAGCGGATACAGAAAAAAGCAATCTCTGCTTATTTGGACAATGTTGCAAATTAAAGAAAGAGAAAAAGAGAGGAAAAGACTGGAGAGATCCGGTCTTTTTTCTTCGCTTCCGCCTGATTCCCATGCGGTGGATTTTTCTCATTTCATATTGAGGATGTAAACAAATGTTCAAATACGAAGGGAGAAAAATATGAGTAATACAAGAATTTTATATCATGGAACAACCATGGAGAATGCGATCACAATGCTTGGCAGCAACTTTTCATCAATCGTGGATGAAACCGTCTGGAACTGTTCCGATGACGATATGCTTTACATGGTCGAAAAAGACTATGATGGCGAAGAAAACGAAGGCCTCCGTATCGCGGCAGAGGCAGCACAGATAGCGGCTGCATACCTCGGCTCGGAATCGTCTGATCTTGTTGTCCTGAAGCTGGAAATACCGGAATTTATGTTCGAGGAAGCATACGTTACAGAGGATGATTCCTGTAACAACATGTACGGATGCTGGCAGATTAAACAGAACGATCTGAAAAAATCCTGCTCTCTCGGATGTCAGGCGGAGAAGAAAATCGGTGTTTCTGTCATTGTGCTGCACAACGCGTACAACAGGGAGCTGCGTCCGTTTTACATTCCGGAGAACGAGCTGTTGAAAGATCTGAATGACCAGCTGCTTGCCACGGCAGTACATGTAGTCCACACATCAGACATAATGGATTACATTTACGATGACGTGATTGGTGTCTGGGACAGCGAGGAAGAACTTGGAAAGCATGACTTCCTCCGGAAATACGATCCGGACAAAAAACGATTGTCTGCTTAAAAAGACGATGGAAAAGGAATCAGAAATGGTTCCTTTTTTTGTGCGTGTTTTGCGGCTGCATACCTGATACCGCGCAAAAACCTTTTCTCATTTCATATTAAAAATGTAAACCAATTTTCATATTGAAAGGAGAAGGAAAACTATGAAAAAAGAACTTAAAAACCTTATCGATACAATCAAAAACAGCGGGGAGGATCTTCGGACAAAATGCGAAGATCTAAATTTCATCGTTGAGCGTATGCAGCACCTTGCAGATTACGTAAATGCTGTAGTCATGATGTCAGTTCAGGTACAGGTTCTGTACGCAAAGGAACTGGATCAGGAAGACCTTGTATACAAGGTCCAGGGTATTGACACAAAGCGCAAAATGGCACATGATGTTGCCATAGACGCCTGTGTGCAGATTGACCGGCTGTGTGGAATATACGGCTGCGATCCATTCTGCGGAATCGCAAAGGAACTGGATGCAGAAGGCAGGGTGACCTGGCAGAACCGGCATGAATTTGCGGTATTCATCGGAAAGACGGTCAATCAGATCTTTGAAGGTGAGATTTATATTGACCGTACCGACGAATTCGTAAAAGATGTCACAAAACAGCAGATGAAAGAGCTTGCTGGGAAAATCGAGGAGGAGTAGAAAAATGGAATATAGAAACAAGAGGTGGAAGAACAGACGGCCTTCACAGGAAAGAATCACATTCCAGAAAGTAGGAGACCGCACAATGCCGACCGAACCGCCGATCCGGAGAGTCAGATACTCATCATCATCGTACAATGTCAGTCTGACACTGGACGATGGAACAATAACAGTCTCCGGCAAAGCAAAAGGCGCATACACCCCGTCGATTACGGGGCGTATGCCAAAAGGCGGGGAACTGGAACTGGCATATACGTTCCTTCCACTTGCAGGAGAAGAAGATCTGGATGAGATTGTGGATGGAATTAAAAAAGCTAAACTTACAACAGAGTGGCTTAAGAAAAACATCAGCGATCTCATTGCGGAAGAAAAGCAGACACCCCACGGGAATTAATTTTCCTGATGGGGTGTTTTTTGGCTGGAAAAACGGGGATGCATATTGAAGGTGAAGGGGAAACAGGATCTTTCCCGTAAACCACATAAAGAGAAGGAGAGCGTTTTTTATGAGAAAAGAAGAAAAACAAAACCATTCACGGATGACAAGGAGAATGATAAAAAGAATGTCAGCGGGAAAACTGACGGCCATGATCATCTGCACATCCCTTACCGGATGTAGCGTTCCGGAAAAATTTGCGGATAAAATCCCGTTTCTGAAAGAAGAGGAAAGCACGGAGCCGAGATATCTCGTGGATACGGAATATAAGCAGAAAATGGACGAATTTGTCTCCGTAGCGGACGTAACGGTAAAGACAGCATATGGCAATGTTGCCGTGATGACACTGCCAGAGCGCATGCGCCAGTACACCACGGACCATCAGAACAAATCATCCACGTTAAAGGAGTCGGTATATCTTGCAGAGTATTCGGAGAATAAGGAGAATACCGATCCGGTGTATATCGTGCATTTCGCCTACGCAAAGGACATCGGGAACATCGAGAGCCTATGTGAAGCAATGGTGCTTGAAACGGGGGATGTGCCGCAGAGTATCCTTTCAGACAGCGGCAACGCGCTGCATACGCTCTTTGACGCAAAAGAAGAGCCGTGCGACCTGACAGTGCCGTACCTTGATGAAACAACGGAATCTGTGCGGAAGTTCTCCATTACGGAGCGATCCTCTGCCGTAACGAAGAAGGGGAAAGACAGCAGGTTCTCCACGGTGTACGTGTTCCCTTATAACGGCGGATATATCTTCTGCGAATGCTATGCATTCAAAGACCGTACGATCGACACACCGTTTTACGATGCAACACAGGCGGCAAGAAATGATATCAATGACCGTGTGATTAACCAGGCATTCAAGGAGAGCATTGCACGGGAGAAGAATAAGACGTTCGATGACGGACAGGACATCACAGTGGAAGACAGCGACAGGAAGATGGAATCCCTGATCTCCGAAATCTACCTGACGGTAAAGAACCCGGATAAGGAAGAACAGGAGGAGAAAAAGGATGCCGGCTCTTATATCAACGAGATCGTCAAATACATCCCTGTCTACAAGCCGGAAAATTACCTGTATATCCCGGAATTTAAAAATTTCAATGCCAGCATGCAGGCAAATGGATACGGATATAAGAAGGAAGACAAAAAGATCAAAAAAAGTAAAGGTAAATTTGAGGACTGGTCTTCCTGGGGAAGCCGGGAATATAAAAACACAAAGGCAGAATGTCTCCAGTTTGTGAATACGATGGAAGATGTCAGCAAATACAGCATGACAGAAAAAGAATACAATGCTCTTGAAAAGAAGAAGCTGAAAAACCAGAAGAAATACTACAACAAGTATGTAAAGAAATTAACAAAGGAATACGGGGAAGATGCAGGATACGAAGTCCAGCAGAAGAAGGGACAGAATTTTACAGTTACGATAGGGCTGAATAAGAAGGAAAACCGTATGTGGGCTGCATATCTGTTTGAAGACTATATCTTCTCTGCAAACGGGGATATCCGGCCGGTGATTCAGTTCATGAACCTGATTCCATATGGAACACAGAAGTTTGACTATAAGGCGCTGGATGCTGAGAAACAGGGGATTGAAGAAGATTAAGAGTGTTTTTGAAAGAGTTCGCGATACAGCGGGCTCTTTTTTCATTTCATATTAAAGATGTAAACCATTTTTTAATATCGAAGGGAGAAAAAGAACATGAAAACAATTAAGAGAAAATACAACACTTATGATTTTTCCGAACTTAACGAGTCCGCAAAGGAGCGTGCTCGTCAGTGGTACCTGGATGATGATATGCGATCTTCTGACTGGGAAAACGAGATTGAACAGGATCTTATGACCATGTTCCCAAACTCAGATCTTCATATCCAGTTTTCCTTAAACAGCTGCCAGGGAGACGGCGTCAATATTTACGGAGAGCTTGCACCGGAGGAACTTGCAAAAGTCAAAGACTTTTACGGAGATCTGGCTGTGCTTAAGGATGAACCGTTTGAACTTCCGGAAGAACTCCGTGGAAAATTCCATTTCGAGCTTAAGAAGAACACACGGTATGCATACTGCGTTGCACGCTGCATGGAAGTAGTGCTTGACGGTGATGTGGATGTTTCAGACGAAGAACTTGAAACTTACCGCAAGTGCGCAGTATCCGTAATCGAAGCACTCTGCCAGTTTTACGAAAAGCAGGGGTACGATTACATGTATACAGCATCTGATGAGGAAATCCAGGCTACATGCGATGCGAATGAATGGAGATTCCTAGAAAACGGGGAATTTTTTATCGAAAAGCCAGAAGATGAGGAAGAGTGCCCAGACGTTCCATTCGGTCTGTATGTCATCGAGTATGTTCCGACCTCAACGAAGTTCCTGGTAAAAGCATGGAACGAAAAGGATGCGATCGCTCTCGCGATTCCGGCGAATAAGCAGGTAGGCGAGATGGAAGAGGAAGACCTTGAGGATGAAAAAGATTACAAAGCTGTCCCGGCTGACTTTACGGCAATTCGGGAACTCTTCTCGGAGTGTTCCAGAGACTGCAGCTACTGGGGAGGCGATGATAAGGTTGTCATCTTCGACATTTGAGATTTAAGAAGATCCTTCGGGGTCTTCTTTTTTTTTGTCTCATATTAAAAATGTAAACAAAGAATTGATGTCGAAGGGAGAATACAGTATGAAAAATATGGAAGAAAACAAATATAAAAATCCTATCATGGAACATTACGAAGTTGACGGGCAGATGAATCTTTCCGAGTGTATGCAGGCAATGCAGATGCAGCGGAAACTTACAATCCTTAAAGGAGCGCTCATTTTACGGGAAATTCTTGGAGTCAGAGTCAACAGTAAGGAAGAGACGACACGTATGGCGCAGAAATACACGGATGCAGAACTTTCCTTCTGGATTTCCTTTCTTCGGGAAGAGTCCCACAAAGCCGCAGATATAAGGGAAAAAGAAGCAGAAGAGAGAATTCAATGGGAAGTGGACCATGACAGCCCACAGAACTGTATGGAGTCTGGACGGGAATACACCTGTTGTACCAACCACGATTATGGCCCTTTAAATCCGTGGGATGCGCCGGGTATGAGTGTAAGGGATTTCATTTAAGATGAGAAAAAGAACTGTCAGTTGCTGATGGTTCTTTTTTTGTGTGCGTGTAAAAAAATTCAGAAATCCTTTGACGATTTTAAATATGGCGCAATATGTGAAGTGTAAGGACAAATTTTGAAAAATAAGGAAGGAGAAAAGCAACATGAGCATCACAATGACAAAATTAATGTTTGCAATCCCGATGGCTTTTTTTGCATTGAGATTAATTGTGCAATATATAGTCGGACATCACGAGGAAGACCCGGAAATGTTACAAAAAGCTCTTAGAAGTATGATTTGTTTTTTCATGACGGCATGTGCAACCACATTTTATAAAGGAAAAGGTGATTTCACCCCTTTTACATTAAATGCAAGAGGAGTGGTTTCGCTCATCATGCTCGTCACACCGTTTGTTCTTGATTTCATATCGATGTGGATCGACAGGAAGGAGAAAATGTAATGGGAAACCTCTCAGTAATCGGGAAAGTACATATCAAAGATATCAATGCTCTTAGGGAATGGCATGCATCCGGTGATTTCAAGAAGTGGCATAAAGTAAACTGGTCACCCGAACTTGCCGCTTACCATCATATCAAATGGGAAGATACCGAGCAGATTGCATTTTACCAGATGCAGAATCAGATTCCTGGACTTTCCGAGAGCCTTGACCGGACAGGCTCATGGATGAGTGATCTGCTTGAAATGGCAGGGTATTTGCAGTCCATCGGGCTGTCTCTTAATCTTCTCTATCTGGATGATCAGCATCGGTTTGCAGTAATATCCGGCGCGGACACGGAAAAAGCATATACACTTCCATGCCAGTTTCTTGACATTGAGGAGTATAAGGATTATTCCGACTATACACCAGATCAGATGTGTTCTATCGCAGGAGAAACAGCATCATCCATTATTCCTTCAGGTCAGGGATTTTCTTCCGTCACAGATGTTAAGAAAGACATATACAGTAAGGAAGAAAAATTAAAAGAGCAGGAGAATGCCCTGAAAAAATTACAACAGGAACAGGAAGAAAAGTTGGAAGAAATGAAGCGCCAGCTTATGGAACAGTACCGCCCGCTCTGGGAAATGATCGAGAAAAAGCAGGCAGAACTGGAAGAGGAGAAGAAAAAACTGGAAAACCAGCTTACGGTGCTGGATACGCAGATTTACGCCATCCGATGTATCACAGGAGAGGTTGTGGATTTCACGCAGCTTGTCACCGGCAGGCATGCAGATACAGACGTCCCGGTTGTGATTTACCAAAAACTCCGTTACATGGACGAGGAGCTTGGAAAGTACCTGGCATTGTATGACGTGGACGGGGACGATGCCGGGCTGTTTGAGGACATTCTCAAAAACCGTGAGGATCTGCGCGACCTGTTCTGTCCTGGCGAAAAATCAGTCTCTTTTGTCAAAGTAAGCCGGAGCGGTATCGGATATAAGAACCACGAAAAATTTGCCAACATGCTTCAGAAATACGAGAAATACCATGGACATACCATCGGTATCCTTGTCAAAGACGGAGAAAACCTATACATGGGGTGGACGGATGAAGATCGTATTAACATCCATGATGAAAATATCTTCTTTGCACCACAGGAAGAAACCGTATCACAGAAAACGGAAGAAACTTACAAGTCAACTTCCAGGGAAGAGAAGATTTCTCGTTTCTTCATCTTTGCACTGCTACAGGGAATCATCAATGATGGAAAGCTGATCCGGCTCCCGGAGAAGGTAACGGTCATAAAATCGAATCCGTATGTGGTATTTTCCATGGCTGATGGGTGGATTGAGGATAATACCTATGGTTCGTGGAAGGATATTCTTGACTCTTCTAACGGAGAAATCAAGAAAGGTGATATGGTACTGACCATGCAACGGATTACAAGGGATGATGCTAATGATTTTAAACGGAAATATGAGGCATTCAATAATGACAGAGGACGCGGTGAGAAAAACCGGACGCACGATGTAAGCATCAGCGACTGTAAAGTATACCCGGTTAACCTTATTGACCGTTACGAAGTATGGGAGTTTTCGTATCTGGATTACCCGTGCATGGTGATCGAGCACAGGGAAGATGAGAAAACCTCAGAACACGGAACTTCCTGCTACATCCGTAATGAGTATAAACAGCTGCAGGGACCGCCTACACTTTCCACGAATACGGTAGTCCTTAAAAACGACATGGGGCTGTGTAATTACGGCAAAGTAACCGAAGAGAATGTCATGGAATATGCCAAGTGGGAGGTGGAATATTATGGAAAGGATGGATTTTACTGCGTATATAAATCATTCAGTCCGGAGAAGAAAGCTTACCGACGGGAAGTGTATTCCGCAGAGCATGTCGGAACAGAACGGCATTACTTCATTTCCGAAGTCAAAGAAGACAGTGGGTATGACTGGAGAACCGATTCGCACAAAAAGAAAGCACGCGCAAACATGGAAGTTTTCAATGGGGAATTTTTAAACCTTACCTACCTTGATTCCGTCCGTCTCCGGTATGCCATTGCAAACCGTAAGGTAACTTCATGGCGGATCGGCAGATGCGATGTAAATTACGCGGCAGCACTCCGGTATCTTAACAAGGCTCTCGAATACCTTGACGAAAGAGAAAAGAAAGAAAAAGCAATACTGCTGAAATATATGGATGAGTTGCCGGAGAATTGGCAGGTTGCTCTTACGCTGTGGCGGAAGGAACACGGGTACCATACACTGACGGAAGCGAGAGCGAAGAAATGGGCGATGGAAAGAAAATAGAAGGAAAGAAGCGAGCGGAGGTGTCGCAATGGCGAGAATAAAATCCGATTTAAGGTGCTGCAAATATTGTTCACATCGGAAGGTGGATATAGCCAATCTATCTTATTATTGTTCAAATCGGCAATCTGATCATTATTTAGAAAATATAATAGATGATACACTTATGCATCATTGCAAAGGCGGTAATGCAAAATTGGAAAAAAATTAAACTACTTGCAAAAAAGCAGATAAAATATTTACAATGAAAGGAATATTGCAAACATGCGAGTACGAGATCTACATGGGTTTATTTCGGATGATTTCTGTGTTAATGTTTTTATTTTAAATGATGATGACATATGATAAAAAATAAACGTTGGAAAGAAAATGGTAAGAAAAAAAGGAGAGAATATGAAAATTTTTGCAGCATTTGTATCAACTTTATATTGCAAAGCACTGGTTGGCGCGCTCACCATTGAACTCGCTGTGATTTGGCTTTGTAAGAATAAAATCATCAAAAAAAATAAGACAACGACTGCGTTAAGTGTTGGTTTGGTCGCGCTGGCGTTTGCAGTCTGCTTTCCAATATACAGCATGGAGAAAATAAAAGATATCCCATATCAGACTATTTCCTGCAATCGATACAATATCGTCAAAATTGTGAGTCAATAACCCATCACTAAAGTGACAGGTTTGTGTTTCAGCCACTACACAGTGGATATGCAGGCCCGATATTGACTAGCCTAAGTGCTTCGGGCACTACGTTAAGAGAGAATACATAGTTACCTGCAGATGTAATGCCTAGTCTGCAGCAATAAGGGGACGTATTAAACAGTTTCATTGGGGTGGAACAGTGTGCGGCAGATAAAGATGTATCTTTATCTCTTATCCATATAAACCTCTCTTAACATTGGCGAAGGCATTTTAACCACACTTCGGTGTGAGTACTTAAATCCGAAAGGATTTCAGAAAGGAGCATGGCCTATGGTCTGTGTGTTATCAAAAACCGGACAGCCCTTGATGCCGACAGAGAACCATGCAAAGGTCCGTGTTCTGTTAAAACAGCAAAAGGCAAAAATAGTACACCGCTGTCCGTTTACCATACAGTTACTGTATGACAGTACAGACTATACACAGCCGGTAAGTCTTGGCATTGATGCCGGAAGCAGGCATATCGGCGTATCTGCCACTACGGAAACGAAAGTCCTGTACGAAGCAGATGTGACACTCAGAAACGACATCGTGGATCTTTTATCTACACGCCGGGAAGCACGGCGCACCAGAAGAAGCCGAAAGACTCGCTACCGCAAGCCGCGGTTCAATAACAGAACCCGCAAGGACGGCTGGCTGGCTCCGTCCATACAGCAGAAGGTGGATACGCACCTTACTACGGTGCGCAAGGTAACGGAGATACTTCCAGTAAACAGCATCACGGTGGAAACTGCATCATTCGATATCCAGAAGATCAAGAACCCAGATATAGCCGGTACTGGCTATCAGCAGGGCGAACAGCTCGACTTCTGGAACGTACGTGAGTATGTACTCTTCCGTGACGGCCATAAGTGCCAGTGCTGCAAAGGGAAGTCAAAAGATCCAGTGCTTAACGTGCATCATATCGAAAGCCGCAAGACCGGAGGAAACGCACCGAATAACCTGATCACACTCTGCGAAACATGTCACAAGGGTTATCATAACGGTACCGTAAGCCTGCCGAAAAACATCAGGCGCGGCATGAAATTTAACGATGCTGCATTTATGGGTATCATGCGGTGGGCCTTTTTTAACAGGGTAAAGGAGACCTACGAGCCGCTTGGCATCATGGTAAACATGACATATGGCTATATCACAAAAAATACAAGGATAGAGCACAACCTGCCGAAGGACCACTTCATCGATGCCAGATGTATCAGCGGACACCCGGATGCAACAAGTGGCGGTACGGTCTTTTATCAGAAGAAAGTGCGCTGTCATAACCGCCAGATCCATAAACAGAAGATATTAAAAGGCGGTATCCGCAAACGGAACCAGGCCCCGTACCTGGTGAAAGGATTCCGGCTGTTTGAAAAAGTCAAATACCACGGGAAACAGTATTTTATCTTTGGCAGAAGGAGCAGCGGTTTTTTCGACATAAGGACTTTAGATGGCACCAAAGTAAATAAAGGCAGTGTAAGCTGTAAAAAGATCAGATCTTTGGACATGCCACGTAGTTATTTAACAGAAGAAAGAAAGGTAATAGTTTAGCCTATAGTGTGTTCTTCTCATGACTAAAGTCACGAGTGTCCGCACTTGCCTTACTAAAGGTATTTTATGAAAATGGAACAAAGAATGGAACAAAGGTTAGGGCAGTCGTGCAGGATGAGTCTGGAAAAACAAAGAATATTTCCTTTTATTCAAATCGTTTCGATATCGGAAGTAGCGAAGACAAAAAGCATTTTCAGATTTTTGAAGAGACAACAGGAACATCGTATATTGAGAAAAAATTTATGGAAAAGAAAAATTCTTTGATTCGAAGTCAGTATAAGCAGATTGTTGTACATTTATCAAAAGAGGATAAGAAAAATATGAAATAAGATATGTTTAGGAAAAGTCTGCTGAAATGTATCTGTCCGCAGATCTTTTTTATCTTTTCTTAAAAAGTATGACAATCTATTTAACGATTTTTCAAATGGAACAATATGTATGTTGTAAGGGTCAAAACGTTAACAACAAAAATATAAGAAGAGAAAAATATGAGAAAATTAAAGAAAATTGTCAAAGACTGTATCGACACTGGTACACCAATGGAATGGTTTTAAAGGGAGCTATGCATATGAGCCAAAGAAAAGTATCGACAACTCACGCAACAGCTGAACAACAGAGCGAACAAAAGATTTGTAATGAACAGGTGGCGGCAACATTTTACATACCAGCGAATACAAAAAAAATAAAAGAAAAGGAGGATAGCTGGTAACAGTGATGTTTTACATTCATTAAGGTATTTAGGAAAACATTACGGGTGACAACTGGGATTCAGTTGTGGTATCCAGCTTAGTATTTATGAATAATGGAAAAATAATGAATATGAATGGGGATGACGAATGGGCGGGGACACCTTTCCCGTACAGAGTCATTATATGTGGTGTTTTTATTGTTGCGTTCGTATACCTCATAATGATGCCATTTTATCTGTATAAGGGTAGACTAATTTCAGAAGAAACGATAACTGCAGATGTAACTATTGTAGATGGAACCAAACATGTTAAAACACCTATAACTATGCCTTATGAAATCGATATAAAGTATGGTTCGCAGTATATATCTTATTACACGAAGGATGTAAATGAATATTACAAATTTAAAAAACAAATCAATCACAGATGCAAGGCTGAAATGACCATATTAAAATATGGAACTGGAGATGTGAGAATAGAAGTAGAAAAACTAAGAATCATACCCAAAAAACCAACTAATATGAAGCAAATCAGAGATTATCCAAATTTATATTACAATTTATCTGGCCATATGGTATTCGACCATATGGTATTCGAAATGGTATACAATGATGATCCGCTTCCTGGAGAGCCAGAATATAAGTATCTACCACTTATGTGTGGAGATAAATTTTATTACTATGATCCTGATTCAAACGAGATATTTGTGAAAAAATAATCATAAAAAATGTTTGAGATCCTTTGACTTTTCCGGAAACGGTGCAATAATTTAAGAAAAGAGGTAGCAATGTGTAATATACGTAAAATAACAATGAAGATGATGAATAACATTGTTGGAGAAGACATTGGTTCGTCAATTGGATGCAATCATAATAAACAGAAATTTTTTTCTTCAATGTTGAAAAGTAAGAAAATATTTCTTCTTGATAAAAGAAATGAGTATAAGGCTGTCCATGACGCTATACAGCCAAAAAATATTACAAAGAATATTTAAAAACATTTCTTTTCCAACATAATGCGTATTATAATAGTATAAAATAAATAAAATAAATATACATAAGATGGAGGACAAATATATGAAAACACCAAAAGGAACATTATCACCTAGACAGGAAGAATTGATGCTTTTTCTCTGGGATAAGGACGTGTCTTTGACAGCGACTCAAATGGCGGAAGCAATGAAGGAAAAGGGATGGAACAATGTAACTTTATTTAAAACAGTACAGGCTTTGACAGAGAATAATTTTCTCGAAGTTAAAGGGCTTGAAAAGGCTGTTAAGACATATGCACGAAAGCTGGCCCCATCTATGACAAGGGCAGAATATTATGGTAATTTACTTGCATCAAGAGGCATTACCAAAGAAGATCTTCCACAAATTATAGCTTCTGTAATAGGTACTGAAAAAGATTCCGTGGAAAAAGAAATTGATGAAATGCTGCAAAGATTATAGTAATAAAACAAATGATAAACAAAAACATTCTGAATATAGCAATCCAATAATAGAATTTTATGAGGTTGAAGGACAAATGGATATATTTGATTTCCTGGATACGGAACAGAAAAAATCAAAAGATCATTTGTAAATTTTGCATATGTTGGATTTATTTGTAACAGCAGAAGGAGATTGTAATAGCAATCTCCTTTTTATTATTGAAAATCCTGCAGCGAATACAATTCGATTGTCTGGTTGTGTATCATTCTAGCAAATATTTCCAGATTTATAGAAGGTCTAGCAGAAAACCGCGGCCAACATTGTTGTCCGCTATGGTGATACATTAAAGATGTACCACAGGGGATGAATGCGTCATATCCCCCCCCAAAAAAAATATAAAAAATTTTTCAAAATCTTTTGACGATTCCCCAGATGGCGCAATATATATACCGTAAGAGCATAAAAGGAGAATTTTTCAAAGCCCCAGTCAACTGTACGGAAAGGAGGAAACAGTATATGCGTACCTGGAAGATGACAAAAAAACCAAAAGATAAAAAAGACGCTGTGCTCTGTCAGTATTTCCTGACAAACACCACAGATGCCAAGTGTATGTATAATACTGCCAACTTCTACATCCGTAACACCATGACGGGGATTCAGAAGTCACCGGAGGAGCGCACTGCTAATGAAACAGAAGTGCTCCGCTGTGTCTTTAACGGCATCCTGAAAGCGAATGTCCTTGTGGATGAGAAATATGATGCCGCAATGGATGAGTACAACAAAGCCAAGGAGTTGTATGACGAGGCGGTAGAGGAACGCAAAAAGGCTGCGGAACAGTATCAGGAAATAAAGATTCCTGTTGATACAGGAAATGCTTCTGCCGGCACAGATGCAAAGACTTCTGCTGATGAAACAGAAGATGCCGCTTCCGGTCCATCTGGCAAGGAAGCAAAGCTTGTCGAGCCGGAGAAGCCAAAGGATCCAAAATACTTTAAATATCCGACCCCAAAGAAGTGGTTCCTGTCCTATGAAACTCTTGACGCAATCTTCAAGCTGATGGAGAACCCGGTGTACTGCCGGATGAACAGCCAGGTCAACCAGAACGCCATCCGCAAGCTGGCAAAGACATGGAAGGCATACTTTGCCGCCCTTGCAGACTACAAAAAGAATCCGTCAAAGTACAAGGCAAAACCAAAGATGCCGGGGTACTTAAAGTCTGCACAGTTCACGGCATGGTACACCAACCAGACAGCTCAGTTCAAGATCATAGGCAGCAAGGCATACATTCGTTTTGTCCACTGCAAGGAGCTGTTCTGCATCGGTAATGCTGATCTTTACAAAGATATGAAGTATGTCAAGACGGAAGTAAAACCTTCCCATGGCAGATATGACGTCCTCGTCACCTTTGATGATAAAAAAGATGACAAGGTTGAATTCCCGGCCGTTCCGGATAATCCAAAGCGGATCATCGGCATTGACCCGGGCGTGGACAACTTCGCTACCGTGGTCAACAACTTCGGCAAAGAACCGTTCCTGATCAAAGGCGGTGCCATTAAAGCGAAGAACCAGTGGTACAACAAGAGACGTGCCATCGCCACATCCAAACTGACCAAAGGCTCTGACAGCACGCACTCCGTAAAGAACAGTAACTATCTGGATACCCTGGACCGGAAGCGTGAAGACTTCATGCGTGACTTCTTCTACAAGGCTGCATGGCATATCTGCCGGTTTGCTATGGATAATGAAGCAGATGTGATCGTCTTTGCAAACAACAAGGAACAGAAACAGGAGATCAACATCGGGAAGGCCAATAACCAGAACTTTGTTTCCATTGCGTTCTGCAGCTTTGAAAGCATCCTGGTCCACACCGCAGCAAAGTGCGATATCCCTGTGGTTATCCGAGAGGAAAGCTATACCTCAAAGGTAAGCGTCCTTGACGGTGACCCGATCCCTACTTACAAACAGGGAGACAGTCAGAAGTATACCTTCTCCGGCGAGCGGATCAACCGCGGGCTTTACCGCTCTGCAGACGGCACCCTCATTAATGCGGATGTCAACGGCGGGGCAAATATCATAAGGAAAGAGTACCCGGATGCCTTCAATGGACAGAACCTTGACTACCTGTGGAAAACCACAAAAGTCGTAAAGTATACCGACCTGTATAAAGGTGCAAAAAGTACCTGTAAGGAAAAGTATAACAATAAACAGCACAGAACAAGTCCGAACAGTAAAATCAGACATTTTTACAGAAAAAATACGCGGCTGGAATACCGGATGTTCTGGGGAAAATCAAAATCTGCATAAAGTAATGCAGAGGCACCTGCGTAAGCAGTCAAAAGTAATCCTTGTAACAAAGGATAAAGGGAAATGTGTATTTCCAGCGAGGCGTACCATGCCTCGTAAAGAAGCCTCGGCCAACCCCGGTTGTCCGATGGTGTATCACATTACAATTCATATAACCATATTGTATTTAAAAGTATGCAATGATTCTCCATTTCTGTGGTGTCTGAATATAAACATTTTCCGGTGAAATTTTATTATTGGAATCTTGATTTAAGAAAAATAAAAACAATCATAAAAACTTTCAAAAAATCATTTGACGATGTTACATATGGCGCAATATATATAGTGTAATTAAAAATAAAGCAAAAGACAAGGAGATAATAATATGGGAAAATTAAAGAAAATCGTTAAAAGTGATGCATTTAAAATTGTTGTTCTGGTAATCATTTGCGACCTGCTTATTGCTTCACTTTGTGGAGTCAGATTATATTCTTACCAACAGAAAATTACGTCAATTAGTCAGGCGGATAAGAAATTACAGGAGTACACGAAGCAGATGAAGGAGGATGTCCGGAAGATGTCAGAAGAGAGAAAAACTGCAAAGAAACTAATTGATTCAGGTGAAGCAGAAATTTACATGGAAGGCGAACCGGTAAGCGATAAATTCGAAATTGAGGGCATCGACATTAACCGCTACCGCGTCAAAGTCAAAGGGAAGAAAGTATATATTTCCCGTTAACATCAAGGAAAAGAAGGAAGTTTCAATGATGGAATTTTTAGAAGATTATTCAATGTCTGCTGATGCAGCGTTTAAACTTTTTCTGATTATTTTTTTAGCCGATTTTGTATATAAGATTTTTACAGACCGTGGGATTGTTAAGAAGGGTACAGCGCTGTATGTATATTGGATTCAGATTGTATTTTATTTGATTATTATTGCATTTTGTAAAGATACCATTCTTCGCGTTTTATATTGTATGAATTGCATTCTTACAGTAAAAAGTTTTTATTTTGATTGGCGAATTAATCATCCAGGACGCCGGGAAACTGTAGTAATGGTTCCAATTTTCCCAGATGGGACAGTTGCCGGTAGATTAAGAAGAACACGGGGTGGCATAAGAAAAAAGGATTTATGCAAGCTGGAAATTCTAGCCCGATACGATAAAGCCAAGGGGAAATATATCATAGACGATCAATTAGATCTTAGCAGTGATAATATACCAGAGGTAATAAAAAATAACATCAAACAAAATATACCACCAATGGAAGATGGCATGATATTTTATCTTTGGAAGTCAAATCTCCCGGAAGATGAAGAAGAATTAAAAAAATATCTTATGGATAGCTTAATCGTGCAAAAGGAATATGTTTCGAATTTAAAGAGAGATTTTTTAAAGCCTGCAAAGATAAGGTTACAGTTTATCGGGGAACGGACAGATTCCGTTGTAATTCCATATAAGGAATTTGATGATCGAAGATTCTAGGTGCGCAAACCCTGTGTCGATGAAATTGCCCTGGGGCTGCGATGCCCTGTAAGGGTACCGCACGGCACTAAGCTTTCACCAGTAAGCTATTGTAATTACCAGCCATGTTTTCGCATGGCTGTTTTTCTTTTCTTTCGGGCAGGGAAATCCCATGTATCCCGGCAATTCTGTCTGCCATTCCACGTTTCCGTAAAACCTTTTGAAAAAATTTTAAAAACTTTCCAAAATTCTTTGACGATTTTCCAAAAAGCGCAATATTTATAGTGTAAGGGTTAAAAAGCCACAAAGGAAAGGAGGAATAACCGATGGCAGAACAGAAAACAGCATTACAGCCGAAACCGATGGCGATCCATACCTGCTATGTTGTGGACATCAAAAGCCAGCTTGTCACAGAAAAAGGCGAAGTTACTGGCAGCCACAAGGTAGATGAATCGATTATGCATGCCACAAGGAAAGTATGCCTTGACGCATTAAAGTTCTGTGCAGAATTATTCCTTAAAGAGTGGGACAGCCTGAAAGGTCTTCAGTTCCTTGAGATGAAACGCAGATGTGATGTGCTGATCCACACGACAAAGGCCAGCACCTCAAAGTACGCCTTTGACGGAAGCGGCACCACCAACCGCCGCAGTGTTTACCACTACGAACACGGTAACAAAAAGTATAACTACAGTGTATGTAAGTTCCAGAACGGGAAGATATACAACTGTGATCTCAATGCATCGTATAACATCGTGGCACGGTTCTTCTTCCGGGAGTATGAGAAGCTGGATGGCTGCCCGAAACTCCCTCCGGTGCCGATGCGTACACTGGATACCCTTTTGACGTTGTTATACAGCAGCGATGAAAAAGCCGCTTAAGTATAAATGTAACTGTAAACCTGTGTGACTGTAAATAAAATCCACACCCGTATAAACCCGCAAGGGTAGTAAGGGGGGTGGTGGCACGGCAAGGCAATAGTTCCTGCTGCTGTCGACGATACCTTCGCGCCTGCCTGTTGGCAGCTCTTGTGTGGTGAACCGCCCTGCGGGACGGGGAGCTAAACCTGTAGCAGCGTAATAGTTTGTCAGTAGGCACTGGTATTCCCGGCCCTAAAGAATGGGAAGCGCCGGCCAATGCTCTTTATTGCCCGGTGAGGTATCACTTTGTAAGAGAATGTTTGGAAAAAGCTATACGGGAATTTTGATATAAGAAAACGGTCTTATGTTATGAGATCGTTTTTTGTTATTATGAGATTGATATAAAATTATCGTGGATGTAAAAATAAAGCATAAAGCAATTTTATGTTGACAAATGATTGATTTGGGATTATTATAAATATATCAAATGAAGCGTACGATAATTATAAACCAATTTCAAGGAGGAATAAAGATGGTAAGAAAATGGTATAACACAAATGTCCAGAGAGTATCCGCAATGATGGACATTGATGACGATTACATCCTTTTAAATTCCAAAGGAGAAGTATCGGGAGTATTTGACGATGAAGATCCGGAAAGTATTTATCACTCTACATTGGATCCGGATATTTTTGGAGAACTTCTATCCGGAAAAGAAAGGGAGAAAAAAGAGGAAAGTCTTAACATGGGACACATCACACTTCCTCGTCCTGTTGTGAATATCCAGTATTTCCTTGGAAGAAAACCTGTCCTTTCTAAAGAACTTAAAATGTCAGTCGAAGATCTTGAACGGGTGATTTACTATAATGGGTGGGTGATCATTGATCCGAAAGAAACGAATTATACATACAAACAGGTACTGGGCATTCAGGAATACATGAATGCTGCAGCGAAAAATGATTTTGTTGCCATGCAAGGCGCGGAAGCGATCGAGAAGCTTCTTGAAAAAGAGAATGTGAAAAACCGCCAGTATATGGTTCTTCATTTTCTCCCGGTACTTCCGATTGCCGTAAGATATCGGTATTTTAAGGATGAGACAAGCGAATATGGCGGAAGATACACTCCAATTAACATCAATTTCCTGTATGAAGGGTTGGTTATGAAAATTGCAAAATTAAAGCGGATGCAGGAGATTGGGATGCCTAGTGTTATCATTACAAGTGAAATGAGTTTAATCCAGAGAACGGCGGACGGATTAATCAGCAACGGAACACATTCCACTCCATTCGTATCTCTTCAGAGTTTCGAGCCATACGATTCGCTGGATACGCTTTATGATTTTATTACAAGTATCCATGCCTACAAACCGCATTGGGAGAACCACATTGATGCTGATCTCTTACTTGATGCATACAGAACGTACAAGGATCACGATGACACTTTAAACGGGGATTCTTACCCATGCGACGATCCAGAGATGGTCAAACAGGAAGAACTTAAGCAGAAGGTCAATGAAAGCTTAAGGGGGTTTGTTACAGAGTATATCAAGCAGAACCACCCACGATACACCGGCTTTACGGATAAGATTTTCGAAGTATCCGTATTCAATATTGTTTATACCCTCGATTATTGGCTCTGCCCGAAAATGGAGTATGTCGATAAAAATGGCAACGACCGCGGCTTTGTGACTCACAGATGGTATAAGGAAGAGGAGGAAGATCCAGAGGAAAGCAAAAAAATTATTGAAGAAATGGTTCCTGTGATCGAACGCGGCATCGTCAAACATGTTGACCTTTATATAAGGAAGCAGTTAAAATGGAAAATGTAAGCAGGAAAGGAGAACAGGCGGGAAATCCCGCCTGGTGAAATAAATATGAAAGAGAATAAATTCAACCAGAAGAAATTCCGGGAATTGTTAAAAAAAGGGATCGGACTCCGGACACAGAAGGAATTCGCCGCGCAGGCTGGTATGTCCCCGGCAACGATTAACCGGATGTTAAACGAGGATGTCATTGCCCGACCGAAGATTAAAACACTGGAAGCGCTTACAAACCATATGCATAACGTGACCTATTCGGAACTGATGGATGCCTGCGGATATGAGACACCGGGTATTGAAGAAGTGGTCAGGGGACTGGAAAGTGATATTTCTGATTTCTTTGCTTTTTCTGATGGGATCAGCTTTTTCCCAAGCATGGAAGCAATGTTTGAAAGACTTCATTCTTTTGTACAGAGGGATGGGGTGCAGATCGTCAGAGTAAAGGAAAAAGAAAATACCGGTGATGATATCCCAGGGAATATCAAGGAGAAAGGAGCAGAAGAGGAAACAATCGTTTCCATCAACTGGCGGTACAATAACTGTGAATGTCAGACCGAATTTCATGTATACTATATTCTCACAAAGGGAAACAAGGTTATTATTGTTGATAACGATATTGATAAACCATATGATGCACCAGCCGAAGCGAAAAAAAACTATATCCAGCATACTGTAATCGTCAGTACAAAATATTCCCCGAAAGCATTAAGATTGCTGGAAAATATTTTTGGTGGTGTATTACCGGGAGGGGATGTGGAAATTCTTCCTTCAACATACGCCGGTTACGGTTTTGAAGTACATGGAACACCGGAAGGATTTGTTGACTTTCTTAATACACATTCTGATACATTCTGCGACAGCAAGGAGAACGCACAGCTTTACCGCCGGGTTGCGGTGGATGGAGAAGATCCGGAGGAAGTTTTCAAGAAATATGGATATTCAGCATTTTCTGTGGGTCCGTGTGCGGTAATTGCGGATATCATGAAAAAAGAAACCGAAGAGGAATATATGTACTATACGGAGGATGACCGTCTTCCGAAAGACATAAGGAATGCCTGCATCATGAACCGGGCAGAATACGATTTCATTGAACCACTTTCCAATGATACAAAATACTACCTGTATGAATGTGCAAGAACGCTCAAGCTCTCGACATTTGGTGTCGTTTACCACAACACCACAATCCAGAAAGCCGTATGCTGGCAGTATAACACAGAAACATTTGAAGCATAGTTTTTAAAAATAAGATGGAGAAACAATTATGGCAAAATACAACATTACTTACAGCTGCGGTCACGAAGGAA
>ERZ837487.383-NODE-383-length-67128-cov-6.095910_pt1 | contig 67128 bp, 43 predicted proteins | sample MGYA00519911_ERZ837487 | MGnify/ENA primary metagenome ERZ837487 (study PRJEB31850, sample SAMEA3708818) | human gut metagenome | biome: human gut; feature: human-associated habitat; material: faeces | place: China | collected 2014 ... | reverse complement strand
TTACATATATTTTACCATAAAGAAGGTACTTTTTCTTTACTTTGTCAACAGGTCCAATATACTATGTAAACTCAATTTAAATATATACTTTTGATACGAAAGGAATTCTTTCAATATGAACGGAATAAACGTAACTATCACAGATATGATGAACTGCCGCGACCGACGCGTAAGCATCCAGAACGAACTGATCAGTAAATATGATAAACCAGTCCTGTCTTTTTGCATGAACATCCCAGGACCGGTAAAAACCAACGAACAGATCCGAAAAGCTTTTGATTCTGGAAAAGCAGAATTATTAAAAGCTCTTTCTGCTCACAATATAACAATCCTTCACACCGAAGAATTCCACGAACCTTCCGGTGATGAACTGATCATGGCATTGAATGCACCCGCCGAAGATATCAAGACACTTGCTACTGAAATTGAAGAAAGCCATCCTCTCGGACGGCTCTTTGATATGGATGTCATTGGAACTGACAGTATGAAATTATCCCGCGGCACCTACCGTAAATGCATCATCTGCGGATGCCAGGCACAGGAATGTGCGCGGTCACGGAAGCATTCCGTGGAGGAATTGCAGGCAAAGATTGAGGAATTATTAAATCAGTTTTCTACTTAATTCACTAAGCCAGATCCCCGGACCGTAATAAAAGTTGGAAAGGCATTCCTGTTCAGATTCCATCATCGGGAACTTCTAAGATAAAAAAATCGGCCTAAAAGCAGCTTTCAAAAAATCCAAACTCGCCATCTGGCTCAAACAGTGGATTTTTTGAAAACTAACGGCCGATTTTTTTATCTTAGAAGTACCAGCGATGACTTCATATTCACTGGAATGCCTTTCCAACTTTTATTACGTGTGTATCTAACGCTATAGTGAATTAATGTGATACCAGAAGTATATAGAAGCACCGGAAAATTAAAACTTTTACTATAACTTTCCGGTTACACACAAAGGTTACGGTTCTCCATTTAATTATTATGGCATGCGAAAACATAGGACCTTGTAAGTTTATTCCGATCGGTGACAGCCGACATGATAAATTAAATAGCAACTCACTCCCGGTTCTTATTATACACAAACATCCAAAGTGCCATCGCACATATGATCACATACCCCAACACGCTATACCTATCCGGCACCTGCCCGAACAGAAAGAATCCGAGGATCGTCGAAAAAATAATCTGCGAATAATCATAAATGGATATCTCTTTCGCAGGTGCATGATAATAAGCCGCCGTAATTCCGAACTGTCCGCCTGCAGCCGCAAGTCCCGCACCTAGAAGCGTTAAGATCTGCAAGCCGCTCATCGGATGGAAATCCAGAAGCAGATATGGCAGTGTAACCACACACGAGAATCCCGAGAAGAAGATTACAACCGAAGAACCTTTCTGTCCTCTCTGCCCAAGGATACGCACCATCGCATAAGCAATACCTGCGCAGATCCCGCCGCACAGTCCGATCAGTGACGGTACCAGTGCCATATTCGTAAATGTCGGTTTGATTACAAATAAGCTTCCGATAAATGCACCCGCAACCGCCAGTGCCTGTGCCGGACTCATCTTTTCTTTCAGCAATAAAAACGAAAAGATAATTACAAAAAACGGCGACATCTTATTCAGCATCGATGCATCCGACAGCACCAGATGATCCACCGCATAGAAATTACACAAGATTCCCACCGTACCGAATGTCGCACGCAGAATCATATATTTCAGATTTCCTTTTTCGATTTTGAATCCATCCTTGCTTCTTATGATCATGATCAGCGCAATAAAAAAAGCTACCAGATTTCTGAAAAAACTCTTCTGTACCGAAGGCAGATCACCGGATAACCTTACGAACGCATTCATAAATGCAAATGATAACGCCGATAATGTAATAAAAAATATTCCTTTGTATCTGGAATTCATAAACTTACACTTCCTTATGATTTATTTCTTTATATCTTATGTTATGTCATTTATCTTACCACGAAAACTTTTGCATGTGAACACATCCGACTGTTGGACTTGATTTTGTGCAACTAATACACTTCTTTCACATTGTCGCATTCCCCCATAAAAGCTTCCCTCTGTTGATAGAATTTCAACTACAGATATGCTAAAATATTTCTGGATAACGAAAGGAGAAATGCAACGTGAAACCTCTCGAAACATTTATAGAACAACGCAAAGAACGCTTCGTCAAAAACAATCTGATGTCTGACGAATTTCTGGATTTTGTTAATAAAAATATGAAACCAATAGAGAAACAGATGTCCTATTATCAATGTGCCATCATGGAAGTAGAGACAAAATTCAAAGTATTAAACGAACAGTATTCCCTGGAATATGACCGCAATCCGATTGAAGATATCAAATCCCGTGTCAAATCCATGGAAAGCCTGATCAAAAAGATCCGTAAAAAGGATATACCGCTCACCCTTTCTTCTATTGAAGAAAATATCCATGATATTGCCGGTGTCCGTGTCATCTGTTCTTTTCCGGATGATATCTATATGCTTGCGGACTGCCTGCTTTCCCAGGACGACATCACACTTCTTGAGAAGAAAGACTACATCAAGAATCCAAAACCGGGCGGATACCGCAGTCTTCATCTGATCGTCAGTGTACCAATCTTTTTACAGGACGGAAAACGTAACATGACTGTAGAAGTACAGCTTCGTACGATTGCGATGGATTTCTGGGCAAGTCTGGAACATAAACTGCGTTACAAGAAAGATATCCCGGCTGACAAAGCAAAATATCTGGAGGATGAAATGCTTGCGTGCGCACAGATCAGTGCCGACCTGGATATGCGTATGCAGAATGTCCGTGATGTGATTGCTGAGAATACAACACCAGATGAGCGGCCTTTATTATTAAAAGAATTGTCATAAAAAGACATATTGAAAAATACACTAAAAAAGCACTGTGAAATCCGGTAATATTTCACAGTGCTTTGCCACTACGATATTCTAAAGTGCCCGACAATATCCGTTCTCTCCTGCAGGATATCTTCTTCATAATTCTTCTGATACGGATCATTATGATGAATCACATATGGTACACCTTCCACATTCCGTCTGTCAGAAATCACCCCGATATGATTCTTGAACACTACAATATCGCCGCCCTGCCATTGTTCAATGTCATTTACATCCGTGGTCAGGCTGATCGCTGTATGTTCAAAATATATTTTCAGGTTCTTTACTCTTCGGAAATCAATATTTTTATCCGGCTCATCGATATCATAATCCTTCGGATTCTTCCTGATATCTTCGTCTACCAGTTCCCGCAGATCATATCCGCTTTTCTTAAGCGCATATCCGACAACATCTGTACAGACACCATATCTGTCATCCGGATAACCAGTCTGATAATATCTGCTCTTGTAAACCGGCCGCTTCTTCACGTAAACCAATGCATTCGTCAAAATATCGGTCTGATCATCCGTACCGTCACCATCTTTATCCACACTGCTATGATACGGTGTGATCTCTGTGCCGTTATATTCATTCTTTGGCCGGTCTGTCTTCGTCAATCCTACCACATCACGTCCTGCCAGGAATCCGCCAAAGGTCAGCCAGATGATAATAGCGATCGGAACTAAGATCCGGAATTTCATCTTTCTTGTCTTATGATGAAATACAATCATCCCGGCAAATGCACCAAATGCACCGCCGACAAACGCAATCCCTATCAACACTGCCTCTTTGATCCGCCACTGATGATGCATTGCTTTCGCTTTATCCGTTCCATATAAAATAAATGCAACAATATTTACTACAACGAGATAATAGGATATCGGTGTCGCCGCCGTAAGTAATTTTGCCATCTTCCGCTCCCCTCCTTCGCATCTCCATTGTATCTTACCTTTGGTTAGCTTTCAATCAGAAAACGGATATAATTATAAACTTCCGAAAAATCAATCTCACATTGTCCACCCCATATATATACTGGTACTTTAGAATCAAAGCCATAGATCACCGGATAATTTTCTTCATCAAAAATATATACGAATACACGTCTTCCTTCTATATCTACCATCCAATATTCTTTTACTCCTGCATTCGCATATTTCTGAAGCTTTATAACCATATCTCTTCTTCTCGTAGACTTTGATAATACTTCTAATATAAAATCCGGCGCACCATATATCCGATTCTTATATAGTTTGTCCCGGTCACATACAATCATCACATCCGGCTCCACGATCGTCTTATTATCACAGTCAAGCTGTACATCCAACGGAGCTATTAATGGTATGCAATTTCCTTTATTTTTGGAAATAAATTCAAGAAACCTTGCGTAAATATATCCTCCCACCATCTGATGTAATGTTTCCGGTGACGCCATATCATAGAGCACACCATCAATCAGTTCTGCTCTTTGCTCATCTGGAAGAGCGTAATAATCTTCTACCGTATACTCTCCTTGTCGCTTCACTGTATATGCTGCACTTGCATCCTTTACAACAGATGCATAATACCGTTCCATCGGCAAAAAAATTTTTTCCAAAGCCTTCAATGTATCATAACGAGGTGAAGTTGTCGTACCTCCAAAAATCTTCTGCACGGTTCCAAGTGGTACCCCGGAAAGCTCCGCAATCTGTTCATTGGTGTATCCTTTTTCCTTTTTCTTTTCTTTCATTTCTTGAATATTCATGGCGCACACTCCTTTATAACAAGCCTGGTTATACACCTTTTTAGAAGTAATACTTATTTCCTAGTATATATACTATCATATATTCCATTTATATTCAATCATTTTCAATCCATTTTTAATCCATTTTTAATCCATTTCATCAATCCACATCCAATATCCGGAAATGATTCCGCTTCACTTCGATCAGCCCGTCCTTCTGCATTTTCCCCAGTTCATTCGACATTGCCGACCGGTCTACTCCCAGATAATCTGCAAGCTGCTGCCTGTTATACGGAATATCGAACTCTTCCTTTTCACGCTCCATTGCCTGATAAGACAGATAAGACAATAGTCTGCCACGGATCGTCTTCGATGAAGTGTGAAAGATGCGTCTGGACAGATTCAGGTTCTTCTGCGCCGATATCGCAAGCAAGTTCTGCACCAGATTCTGATGAAACTCACACGCATTCGGACACACTTTTAAGATCTTTCTCACATCCAGAAATAACACTTCGCAGTCAGACATCGCAATTACATTGACCATCAGCTTCTCATCCAGTGCACAGGCATACGTCTCTGCGAAAATCTGACCTTCTTTTACATAATCCAGGACACTTCTGTTTCCCCAGATATCATCGTTTTCAATCAGGGCATTTCCTTTTAACATAACACCGATCGATGAGACAATATCCCCCGCATGAAAGATGATCTCATCTTTCTGGTATTTCTTCTTCTTCGCACTTAAGCAATTCAGCATAGAAGATACTTCTTCTTCCGTTGCCCCTGCGAAGATCTCTGTCTTTGTTAATGCTTTTAAATTCACGCTTTCCATTTTTGTTTCCTCTCTACATCACCGTCTGATACAGAAGCACCATAAGCGGCATCGTTATGATTGATAACAATGTCGTCATAACATTGATCGCACTGGCATATTTCGAATCATTTCCATACACCTGACACATCTGCGTGATCGTTGAAGCAGACGGTGTGATCACCGCAAGGAATACGATCAACAGTAATTTTTTTCCATCCGGATGTATGTTCACAAGCCCGCTTATTTTTAAAATTGCCAATGATATCACCGGTATCACGACCAGTCTCAGAAATGAAATAAAATACACTTTTACATTTTCAAATATATTCCTAAGATTCATCTCTGCGATCAGCATTCCCGTTACGATCATACTCGCCGGACCGATCATACTGCCCACAGAACTCAATGCCTGATCTACGATTTCCGGCAGTCTGATCTTTGTAAAGAATAATACAACTCCTGCAAATACCGAAATCATATTTACATTAAAGACAATCTTTTTCCAGTCCCACTTTCCTTCCCGGCTGATCGTATTCTTGCCATGTGTCCACAGAAATACCAGTTGGACACTCATGAACACACAACCATATAATACCCATTCTTTTCCCAGAATAAAAGTCACCAGCGGTACGATCAAATTACCCGAATTTGAATAATAGATGGATGTCGCCTCTACTTCATTTAGTTTCAATACCTTTCCGGCACCCCATACTGCTGCCAGTAATATAACCTGTAATAATACCGACGCTGCAAATACCAGCAAAAGTTCCTTCACTTTTTCACTTGTATAATCCACCTGAAATGCATTGATGATCACACACGGAATAACTAGATATAATACAATTTTAGAAATGACTTTGCTGTCTTCTCCCTTTAACAATCCTGTCTTTACAATAATATATCCCATCAGGATCATAAGAAACAGTTCTGCGATCTGTTCCATTAAAAGTATACTGATTTCCATAATAATCTCTCTTTCCTTTTACAGTCCTACCGAAAATCATATACACTTTCCCGATGATTGTCAATCTCACAAAAACCTGACATCCTTCTATTAATCATACTTATATTGACATGTTATTTATCATTCATATATTGATTCCTTCTATCTATAAGGCTATAATAGTGTTTATAAAAATATAAAACAGGCAGTATAAAATACAGGGAGGAACTTAAGATGAAATACAAGAATATTATTTTTGATTTTGGAAATGTAATCGGAAAATTTAAAGGAGACTATATTCTGGGGAAATTTGCTTCTACACCGGAAGATTATGATATTCTTGCTGATGCCATCTTTAAAAACTGGGTAGCTTTAGATGCCGGAACTATTGACTATGACCAGAATGCCGAAGATACGATTGCAGGACTTCCGGATCATCTGAAAGATACTGCCCGTGATTTCTTCGAGAACTGGTTCCAGTATGTCGACCCGCTTCCGGAGACATGGAAATTCATCAAAGAATTAAAAGCCCGCGGGGTTCCGATCTACCTGCTTTCCAATGCCTCCACCCGTTTTGCGGAACGCGCACTGGAAGATTATCCGATCCTGAAAGAATTCGACGGCATCGTGTTCTCTGCTCCGCTTAAAATGGCAAAACCGGGACACGATATCTATTATCATCTGTTCAATGAATTTAACCTTCTGCCGAGAGAATGCTTCTTTATCGATGACACGGTGGAAAATGTCATTGCAAGTAAAGAACTTGGAATGGAGAGCATCTTGTTTACGGGAGATATTGAGGCCGTTAAAAGGGCAATTGAGTTTTAATCAATTGCCCTTTTTTTATAAACGCTTCCCTGGTCACAATCATATGAATGATATATGGAATCAGAATAACCGGGCTTCTCAATTCCGTTACAGATACGCTTTACCATTGCCGCAACCATATTGACGGCTGTCGACACCGCACCGGGAATGATCAGAACTGAAATGAGAGGTGTCATAAATCCACTTCCGGATGTTATGTAAAAAAATACTTGATTTTTAGCTTTTCGTTCGGTATAATTCATATTCGGACAAAAAAATAAGATGATTTTGGTTTAATTGGAAACGACACAAGTGTATGCTTGATTAACGAACAACACAAGTGTCTTTTTTGTACCCATTTTTAAATATTTCATAAAAAGGAGAACAAAAATTATGCCAAAAACTTTATTTCAAAATGTTATTTTTACACTGATGATGTCTTTTCTGATGGTTTACGTCATGATTTGCTACAATATTTGCCTGAATGTGGGAGGAATGAGCAACGAAGTATTCCTGATGGCTTTCGGCGAACTGAAAATCATGTGGCCGGTTGCCTTCGTTCTGGAATTTGCTTTCGTTGACAAACTTGCACATATGCTTGCCTTCCGTATCGTTACACCACAGGACAGACCAATCTTCATCACTCTTGCAATCTCTTCCATGATCGTATGCATCATGTGTCCTTGCATGAGTCTTGTTGCAACGATTCTGTTCAAGAACGCAGGAAGTAATGTGATCGCTACCTGGTGTCAGACAACATTCATGAACTTCCCAGTTGCTTTCTTCTGGCAGATCTTCTACTGCGGACCATTCATCCGTCTGATCTTCAGAAAGATGTTTCCTGAGAAAGAAAACGTTGCCGCTTCCGCTGTAACCGAATAATTGATACAAAAAAACCGAGCCTGTTTCTATACAGTGCCCGGTTTTTCTTTCTTCTTATTCTGTTCTTCCTGTCTATACAAAAAGCAATGCTATATTCAGCCCTGTTACAATCACAGCAATCACCAGAAGCAAAAAATTCAAACGTCTGCTGTTCACATATTTTCCCATTACCTTTTTCGAAGCCGTCAGATATATCTGTGTAAATATTGTAACTGGAAGCTGGACGGCAAGCAGCATCTGGGAATATACCAGACCTTCGAATGGCTGTCTGATAAACAGGATGATCACCGCCGCCGGAATCATCGTCAGCAGTACTCCTCTTTTTGTTTCCTTTGTCTTAATATCATATGGCTGGTTAAAGATTCCGGAAAATATCGTTCCACCGGCCATTCCTGCAGTGATACTGGATGAGATACCCGCCAGCAAAAGTGCCAGTGCGAAGACCACCGTTGCCGCATTCCCCAACAAAGGCGACAGCATCTTTCCCGCAACAGTCAGATCATCCACCTGTTTTCCACTTCCGTTCTGATAAAGCGTCGCTGCCGCCATCAGGATCATCGCACTGTTGATTGCCCATCCAATGATCATGGAAAATAATGTATCTTTAAATTCATACTTCAACTGCTGCTCGATCACCGAACTGTCTTCCAGATTCCACTGTCTGCTCTGAATAATCTCCGAATGCAGAAACAGATTATGCGGCATCACCACCGCCCCTAATACACTTAAGATCACCAGCATGCTTCCCGACGGGAATGACGGTTTCACCCATCCGACCACAGCTGCTCCCCAGTCGATCTTCGCAATTCCAACTTCGAATAAAAAAGAAAATCCAATCAGCGACACGAATAATATGATCAGTTTTTCTATTCTCTTATATGCATTCGTAAATGCAAAGAATAATACCAGAACCAGGATCAGGATACTCCCCAGTCTGATTGGTATATGGAACAACATCTGCAGCGCAATCGCTCCTCCGAGTATCTCTGCCATCGCCGTTGCTACCGCCGCAAGCATTGCAGTCAGAAGTATCAGGTCTTTTAACAGCCTTGGCATATATCTGCTCGCCGCTTCCGACAGACACAGTCCGGTTGCAATTCCCAGATGTGCCGCGTTATGCTGCAGTACGATCAGCATAACTGTAGATAATGTCACCATCCATAATAACTCATATCCGAAACCTGATCCCGCCGCAATATTCGAAGCCCAGTTTCCCGGATCTATGAATCCTACTGTAACCAGAAGCCCCGGCCCCAGATAACGCAGGAAATTAAGTGTCTTATTCTTGGATTGATTCTTGGATTTCCGCTTCATATATAATGAACTCCTTTACTTAGTAGAATCTAAGTTAGTTGTAACTAACTTAGATTCTACTAAGCATTTTCATCTTTGTCAATTCATTATATGAATATCATTTCTCATTTAGAAGCAAAACGCTGAAAAATCCGTCCTCACAGGTTAAATAGCTCTTGTGTATTTCTTCAGCCACTCCTGCTCTTCCTCGTTCAGGTAAGGAGCAATCACTTCGTATACTTTTGCATGATAATCATTCAACAGTTTCTTGTCTTCCTGTGTCATAATATCCGGATTGATCGCATCCAGATCCATTGGAATCAGGGTGATTGCTTCGAAGTACATGAACTGACCATATTCATTCAATGTTCCTTTGCAGGTCAACAGTTCGTTCTCCAGACGGATTCCGTGAGATCCTTCAATATAGATTCCAGGCTCATCTGTGATGACCATGCCTTCCTGTAATACTTCTGTCTCACCCTTACGATATTTCCAGCGGAAACCTGCAGGTCCTTCGTGGATGTTCAGAAGGTATCCGACTCCGTGTCCTGTACCATGGTTGAAGTTTAAGTCTCTGTCCCAGAATGGTTTTCTTGCAAGGATATCAAGAATCATACCGGTAGAACCTTCCAGGAATTTTGCACTGCCAAGCTGTAAGTTACTGATCGCAACCAATGTGAAGTGATCTTTCATGATCTGCGGAACTTCGCCGAGTGCGTAAGTTCTGGTTACATCTGTGGAACCTTCATAGAATCCAGCTCCTGTATCCGTTAAGAATAACTGTCCTTCTTTTAACTCTACATCTGTCTCCGGTGAAGATGTGTAGTGTACGATCGCACCATGCTCTCCAAATGAAGAGATTGGTTCAAAGCTTGGACGGATAAAATTGCCCATCTCAGCACGGAATTCATCCAATTTATCAGATGCGCTCATCTCTGTGATCCTCATCTTGCCAACATTTTCTTTCAGCCATTTCATGAATCTTACATGCGCAACACTGTCTTTGATCTGTGCCTTGCGGATGTTCTCGATCTCAACCGGGTTCTTGATTGCTTTCATGAGAATTGCCGGATTTCTCTTTTCTACTGTCTTAACATTTTCAGGAATATTGTTGAACAATGCATAATTCAGTTTTCCAGGATCGATCATTGCAACCACATCACTGCCAAATTTCTTCACGTCTTCGTAAATGTCGTTGTATGGGTGTAAGTTTACGCCATCTTTTGCAAGTTTGGCTTTTAACTTGTCATCTAATTTTTTCTCATCGATATACAGCTCGAAACTGTCCATTGTGATGATTCCATAAGATAATACCAGTGGGAAGAAGTCTATATCATTTCCACGGATATTTAACGTCCAGCAGATGTCGTCGATCGTAGATACAACGTGCACATTGGTTCCTGCTTCTTTCATCTCTTCACGGATTCTTGCAAGTTTGCTTGCAACAGTTTCTCCGGCATATTTTACATCCAGATTAAATGCAGGCTCTTCGGATAATACCGGGCGGTCTTCCCAGATCTCATCGATTAAGTCTACCTGATAATTTACTTTTGCATTCTTCTTCCCAGCGATGGCTGCATAACCTTCTCCTTCACCGACAGATACGACTCTTCCGTCGAATCCAAGTGTCTCGCCTTCCTTTAATACCTCTTCAATATATGCATTCATCTCTGGCACACCAGGCTCACCCATTTTCATAAGTTCTACAGTTGTCCCCTCCAACTGTGCTGCTGCCTGGATGAAGTAACGTCCGTCTGTCCAGAGTCTTGCTTCTGTCTTTGTGATCACGGCCGTTCCCGCTGATCCAGAGAACCCTGTAATGAACTTTCTAGCTTTGAAGTGTTCCCCGACATATTCGCTCTGATGAAAGTCTGCAGTCGGTACTACATACACATCAATGTTCTTTTCTTCCATGCACTTTCGAAGTGCGGAAAGTCTTTCTGGTACTGTCATGTTTTTGTTCCTCCTTGATATATACAGTGTATTGTTATTATAACGCATTTCTTATCATTAATCTTCTATCAAATCAGATAATTTTTCTTATCTTTCATAAGTAATACTTCTTTTGAATGGATGACAAAAAAAAGACTTTGAAATAGATTTTTCCGAATCCCTTTTAAAGTCTTTTTTGCTAATATTATTCTATTTATTTTTATATCCGTCCTGCTTTTCCAAGTTCCACCATCACCGGTGTAAGCCCTGCAACATCCCAGCCTTCAAAACTGATCATACATAATGCACGGAATAATAACTTCACCGTCTCAGATTCTTCTGTCTGATCTGCATGATACAATTTTGCTGCAGTCTGGCAGATTACCATCAGGATTGTATTCTTAAATGCTCCGATTTCTTCGGATTCTTTCCACAGATTCTCCATATCATAGTCATCCGTATTGCCACATGGTGCTGCACATGTTACACATCCCGGTGAGACTGTATATTTTTCATTTCTTACCTTTTCTAACATCTCACTCATATCAAAGATACTTGCCGACCAGTCTCCGGCCACCGTCAGTGCTTCTAGGAATACCCGGTTAGTGTTCTCTGTCTTTTCGTTATTCTCACAGGTTCTTGCAAGTCCGATGACTGCACCTGTCAGTTTCTGTCTGATCTCTTCTTTCACGATTTACCTCTCTTTCTTTGCCGGAATCACAAAGATAAATATCATAGAACTCACAAATAATAAAAACGGATAAAAAAGCTTCGGCATGATCTGAAATGCTGACACATTATATCCCAGTTCACTCGCCGCAGATATCGCAACCAGCATCTGTGCTCCATAAGGAATGATCCCCTGAAAAACACATGAAAATGTATCCAGTATCGAAGCTGCTTTTCTCGGTGTGATCCCATATTCTTCCGCCATATCCTTTGCGATCGGATTCGCCATTACGATCGCCACAGTATTATTCGCCGTTGCAATATCCATCGTTCCTACCAGAAGTCCCATGCCGAGCTGACCGCCTTTGCGTCCTTTGAATACCTTATGGATTCCCGCCAGCAATGCATCGAAACCGCTATATTCACGGATCAGTGCACACATCGCTGCCACCAGGATTGCCACCATACTCGTTTCGAACATCCCGGAAGCTCCGGAACCCATATTGGCAAGCAGATCTGTCGCCGCAATATGACCGCCGGCCAGCATAATAATAGAACCAGATACAATCCCGATCAGAAGTACCACGAATACATTGATCCCGATAATTCCTCCTATGAGAACCAGTACATATGGAATAATCTGCACTAAGTTATAACTCTTACTTACCCGTCCTGCAATATCCGTCTGAAATGAAAGAATCAGGATCAATACCAGAGTTGCAATCGCTGCCGGAAGTGCAATTCCAAAGTTCTCCCGAAATTTATCCTTCATCTGGCATCCCTGTCCGTTGCATGCCGCAATCGTTGTATCCGAGATAAATGAAAGATTATCACCAAACATCGAACCGCCCATAACCGAGCCGATACAAAGTGCCATATCAAATCCAGATGCCTTGGATACGGACACTGCGATCGGCGTGATTAATGTAATTGTCCCAACCGACGTTCCCATGGCAACCGACACAAAACAGGCTACCACAAATAATACCGCAACTGAAAATCTTGCCGGAATCAGTGACAACATGAAATATGCCACACTTTCCGCACTGCTTCTTCCTACCACTCCGACAAATGCCCCCGCTGTCAGGAAGATTAGAAGCATTGTAATAATATTCTTATCCGCAAGTCCCTGTGCCATAATTTCCAGTTTCTCGTCAAAACTCACCTTACGATTCTGCAGACACGCCACCAGAATTGCCGCAAGAAATGCGATAATGATCGGGACATTATAGAATCCCATCGGAATCTTCATCACATATTCGAATAAAATTCCAAGTCCCAGATAGATACACAAAAATACGCCGATTGGCAGTAATGCTATTGCATTTCCTTTTTTCATTCTTTATCCTCTCATTCTTTCCAATAAACTTTTATGAACATTTCTTGTTCTTCCTTCGGCTTTTTCTACCCGATTCCTCCAAGTACAATTCCAAGAATTAACACAATAAAACATACCGGAACATAAAAATATTTACATACCGTATGATACCATGATACATATGGTTTCTCTCTTCCGGTATTGACCTGTTTTTCCACAAATGTCTTGCCACATACCCAGAAGAACATGATTCCCGCAAGTCCGGCTCCGAGCGGACAGATATAGATAGACAGTACGTCCATCCAGTCTGATACAATCCCCTGGATCAGGAGTGACACGACCACTCCCACAATCCCCGTAAGTGCACATGCCGGAACTCTTCCAAGCTTTAACTTCTCCTGCACTGTAGCAATCGGAGCCTCGTACAGATTGATCAGCGAAGTCATACCTGCAAGCAATACTGCGACAAAGAAGATGATCGCGATCAGCCATCCCCCAGGCATTCCTTTGATCAGATTCGGAAGGAAGATAAAGAGAAGTCCCGGACCTCCCTGATCCAACTGCGCTCCCGTTGTTGCCATCGCCGGAATGATAACGAGTGCGGCAAGAATTGCTGCAATCGTATCAAATAATGCAACTCTTCCTGCAGAAGCCGGAATGTCCTCTTCATCCGAAAGATAAGATCCATAGATCAATGTTCCATTTCCTGCTACCGACAGGGAAAAGAATGCCTGACCAAGTGCAAAGATCCACGTTGCCGGATCTTTGAATGCCTCTGGATCTACTCTGAAAATATAACGGTATCCTTCACTTGCTCCCGGCTGGAATCCGACATAGATTCCCAGAATCACGAACAATGCGAAGAATATCGGCATCATGATCTTATTTGCTTTTTCAATGCCGCTTCCGACACCTAACATCAGAATCAGCATACAGGCCACAAGCGCAAGTATCTGCCATATATTATTACCAAATGCTGACGCCATCTTACCAAATGCCGCCCCGAATTCATCCACATTTTCAGGCGAAAGTGTTGCTCCTGTAAATGTTCCAACGGCATATCTTAGGATCCACCCCATTACAACCGTATATCCGATCGCCATGGCAAGTGATCCGAATACAGGGATCATCCCCAGTGCTTCTCCGACTTTTCTCTTTCCTTTTTTCTCACAGGCAATTCCAAATGCATCGATTGGACCGGCCTTTGCCGCACGCCCAAAACTCATCTCCCCGATCACTCCCGTCGAACCGATCAGTATTACAAATATAAAATATGGTATCAGAAATGAACCGCCTCCATACAATGATACTCTTGTTGGGAACATCCAGATATTTCCCATACCGACCGCTGAACCGATACAGGCACAGATAAATCCCCATCTGCTGCTAAATGATTCTCTTTTATTCATAATTTTCCCTCTCCAGCCATTGGGGACGGGGTTTTTGGTCTTTTTACTGTCCCTGCCGGCTCAAAATATTCCATACACATGGTAGATTTCTCTATTTTAGCATGATTACTATAAAAACGTCAAAAAAAAGGGGATATAAACTTATCCCCTTAGTGTCGCCACCATCCTTTTCGGCATTGCAAGCACATCCAGTGCTTCCTCTATCGATCTGGTACAGATATCAACATTTGCAATCAGTCTTCCATACGCACCTTCCGCCTCTATAATTCCAACACTGAGTTCTGCTATCCTGCACATAGGCAGGTCATTCCGTCCGTTTCCTACTGCAATACACTGTTTCCCACCCAGTTGCTCTATGATTTTTCTTTTTTCTTCTGCTGCCGCATTACCAGGAAATGTCTGTATCTTTAACGGTAGTCCTTCACATATCTTTCTCGCAGTTCCATGTGTATCTGCTGTCAGAACATAAATCTCATATATTCCACTCAGCTTTTTCAGCCGTTCCTTTACACTTTCGGGTATTATGCCATCTTTCGCAATAGTTCCGTTATAATCCAGAATCAGATATTTCAGATCCATCGTTTTATATCCGGGAATTTCTATTCTCATACGTTCTCCTTTACTCTTACATATACTGTATCTGCTCTCTTGCAGGTTCGGATGACGGATGCTCAAAGAATGTCTTTGTGTCTGTCACTTCCAGTACTCTTCCCTGATCCATAAAGATAATCTGATCTGCAATTCTTTTTGCCTGTGCCAGATTATGTGTTACGATCACAAATGTATATTTTCCCTTTAATTCCAGAAGTGTCTCTTCTATCGCAATGGTATTCTTCATATCAAGCGCAGAACACGGCTCATCCAACAACAGAATTTCCGGATTCACACACAAACTTCTTGCTATGGCAAGACGCTGTTTCTGTCCACCGGATAATTTTTTTGCAGACTTCTTCAGTTGGTCTTTTATTTCATCATATAGTCTTGCTTTCTGCAGACACTCTCTGGTGATCCGCTCTATTTCTTTGGAGTCTCTGATTCCGTGATATTTCAGGACGTACGACAGATTCTTCTCTATACTGTATGGAAATACAATCGGCTGTTGGAATACCATTCCGATTCTGGTTCTTAATATTTCCGTTGAAAGTCTTTTAATGTCTTCACCGTCAAGAGTAATCTTCCCTTTGTAAAAGCCACCTTCCTCTTCTATCATCCGGTTTAATGTCTTTAAAAATGTTGTTTTACCGCAGCCGGACTGTCCAACGATTGCCGTAATCTTTCCTTCCGGTATTGCAAGGCTGATATCATGCAATATCTCCTGTCTGCCAAATCCACAGCTTATCTGTTCTATCGTTAACATATCAGTAGTCCTTTCGTATATAAGTAATACATTTGCATATGATCTGTATGATCAGTAAGAACAACATCAGTACGAATGCCGTTCCATATGCATAATCCAAAGAAAATCCATTATTTACCAGCATATAAAGATGATACGGCAGGGACATAAATGGATCCGTGAGTTTTCCCGGAACATCTGCCACCATAACCGCACCCGTATACAGGATTGGTGCAACCGCCCCCATTCCATAAGCCATTCCAAGCGCCACCGTTCCAAGCAATTCCACCGCGCAGACCGGAAGAATCAATCGTATGACTGCATATTCTCTGGACATTCCAAGTGCCAGTGAATTCTTCATGTATTCTGTGCCCTTTTCTTTCAGTATCTTTTCTGCACGGATCGCAATAAACGGTACAATCATAACAGCCACACAGATAGCTGAACACAAGAGACTTCTTCCCAGACCAAACTGATAGATCAACAGCGTATAGCCAACCAGACCGAACAGAATAGAAGGGATTCCAGACAGTCCTGTAATACAGGCACTGATCACATGGTAGAATATACTCTCCCTTGTATAAAATACAAGATAAATTGCCACACCGATTCCTATGATTCCTCCTATGAGTGCCGAAAGCGCACCAAGATAAATGGATCCCATCAATGCCGGATAGATTCCTCCCGCTGTTCCAAGTGGTACCCCCGCCGGCTTATCCAGAATAAACGAAAGACTCATCACATTCTTTCCCTTCCAGAAGATATACAGGAATAAGAACAGCGTCACTGCGATTGTAAAAATTCCAAGAATTCCGAGCAAGGTACGTATCATATACTTTGTCAGTTTATTTTTCATGTTCTGCAAACCTCCTCTTCAACAGCTGCCCTGCCAGTGTCACTACTGCAAGTATCACCAGCAGCACAAGATTTGCTACATAAAGCACCGACAGATGTATACTTCCGTACTCAATGCTTCCCATCTCAAGAGCGGTCAGTGCCGGAAGTGTCTGTCCACGGCCTAGCAGCTTCGGGAAAATTGCAGAATTACCAATCACCATCATTACTGCCATCGTTTCCCCAAGCGCACGTCCAAATGCCATCATTGCACTTGCTACAATTCCCGGCCGGATTGCCGGAAGTATCACTTTGATCAACACATATTCTCTTGATAATCCAAGTGCCAGTCCGGATTTCTCATATGTCTGTTTTGCATTTACAAATGATTCCTGACATGTCGATATGACATACGGCAGAAGCATGATTCCCAGTACAATACCTGCCACCAGTACACACTGCCCCGCTGCCATCTTTAAATATTTTGTAAATGCTTTTACCAGTACAGTCAATCCGATAAACCCGAAGATTACCGATGGAATCCCTGCCACCAGATCTATAAAAGCCAGGCAGACCGATGCCAGTTTCCTGGGCATGAAAAAAGTAAGAAAGCAGGCACATGCCACTCCCAAGATCATCGCAAACAGTACCGCCAATCCGGACACATACAAAGTACCTGTAATAGCCGGCAGGAGACCATACTGTGGAGTCGCACTTACCGGACGCCATTCTGATGATGGCAGAAACATTTTGATTCCTACTTCCCTTAAGGCCGGAATACTTTCCTTCAAAATATGTATCAACATAATCCCCATCAGTGCCGCTACCACAAAAGTAATCACATATATCAAGACTTTACAAAATGTATTCGCTATTTTTCTGTACATAACAAAGTCCTTTCTTACATACTTTGGTATACCGAGAACCTGCCACCTGCAACTTCTCTTGCATGCATTAGTAAAAAAAGGATGTATCTATGCGACACACCCTTTTTCCTATTTTTCTATTTCATTGGAATGAATCCCATATCTTCTACAGTCTTCTGTCCTGTCTCTCCAAGGATAACATCCAGAAATGCCTGCTGAACATCTGTCGGCTTGCCAGATCCTACAATAAGAAGTGGTCTCTGAATAATGTAAGAACCATTCAGAATATTTTCTTTTGTCGGCTCTACACCATTAACTTTCATGGTAACTACCTTGCCTGCATTCTGATTTGCAACACCAAATGATGCATATCCGATTGCATACTGGTTATCAATAATATCCTGTACCAGTTCTCCCATAGAAGAAGCCTGGATTGCATCACTGGACACTTCTGTATCTCCCATGATATTCTTCTGGAATACTTCATGTGCTCCACCGTTGATATCACGTGTAATCACTACAACCTTCTCATCTGGAAGTGAAGGATCAAGATCTTTCCATGTAGCATATTTGCCTGAGAATAAAGAAACAATCTGATCAGTAGAAAGATCATCCAATACACCTGTTACAGGGTTCTTTGGATTAACAGCAATTGTTAATGCATCGATACCTACCTGATACTCTTTTTCGTTTTTAATTGCCTTTTTCTCTTCATCTTTTACACTTCTTGCGACCATACCAAATGTTGTGGTTCCATCGATAACCGCTTTGGTTCCCTGTCCAGATCCGCCTGCTGATACATAGATTGCAATGTCTTCTTTTGGAAGTGATGAATCATATGCATCCCACGTTCCATATGTGTCAAAGAAATCCGTTGCAATCGATGTGATAACCGGTGCTAATGTAGACGATCCGTTAAATAAGATCTGGTTACTCTCTGTTTTCTTCTCTGTGCTCTCTGTCTTCTTTGTATCCCCAGAGTCAGAAGATGCCTTTTTGTCTGATCCACATCCTACAGCCATTGATGCAACCATGGCTGCCGCAAGAAGGACAGACATCAATTTCTTTTTCATAGATATTTTTCCTCCCATTAATAAATTTTATCTATATTGAATAGTATAGACTTGAATCCAATTATTTTCAAATTGATAATGCCTATAAGCGCATCCACTTATAGGCATTATCAATATATTTATGTAAGTTTTTTCGGAATTTTGCCTTACTCTTTCAATTCTACCTTAGATTGCATCCAACGCATTCGAAATATCTGCAATCAGATCCTCTTTATCTTCCAGACCAAGACTGATACGAATCAGTTCAGCCGGTACTCCTGCCTCTTTTAACTGTTCATCCGTCATCTGTCTGTGTGTAGACGTTGCCGGATTCAGACAACAGGTTCTTGCATCTGCTACATGCGTCTCGATCGCACCAAGCTTTAATGTCTTCATGAAGATAGATGCTGCTTCTCTTCCACCTTTTAATCCAAACGATACAACACCGCATCCTCCGTTTGGAAGATATTTCTGTGCTCTTTCATAATATTTATCAGACGGAAGTCCGGAATAGTTCACATATGCTACCTTTGGATGTGCTTCCAGGAATTCTGCGACTGCCTGTCCGTTCTCTACGTGCTTCGGCATACGTACATGCAGGGATTCCAGACCAAGGTTTAAGATAAATGCATTCTGTGGTGACTGCATAGATCCGAAGTCACGCATCAGCTGTGCTGTACATTTGGTAATGAATGCACCTTCTTTACCGAATTTCTCTGCATATGTAATTCCATGATAGCTTTCATCCGGTGTGCAAAGTCCCGGATATTTATCTGCATGTGCCATCCAGTCAAACTTTCCGCTGTCTACGATTGCTCCGCCAAGTGCCGCTCCGTGTCCGTCCATATATTTTGTAGTCGAATGAGTTACGATATCTGCTCCCCATTCAAACGGTCTGCAGTTGACCGGTGTCGGGAATGTGTTATCTACGATAAGCGGCACACCATGTGCATGCGCCACTTTGGCAAATAATTCAATATCCAGTACGGTAAGTGCCGGATTGGCAATTGTCTCACCAAACATTACTTTTGTATTTGGCTTAAATGCTTCATTTAACTCTTCTTCTGTTGCATCCGGCGACACGAATGTTACATCGATTCCCATCTTTCTCATCGTTACATCGATCAGGTTAAATGTTCCACCGTAAATGGATGAAGATGCTACAATGTGATCTCCGCACTCACAGATATTGAACAGTGCGAAGAAATTGGCTGCCTGTCCGGATGAAGTCAGCATCGCTGCCGTTCCACCTTCCATCTCTGCAATCTTTGCCGCAACCATATCATTAGTCGGATTCTGCAATCTGGAATAAAAATATCCTGACGCTTCCAGATCAAATAATTTTCCCATATCTTCACTGGTTGCATATTTGAATGTTGTTGACTGTACGATCGGAATCTGTCTTGGTTCTCCGTTTCCCGGAGTATATCCGCCCTGTACACATTTTGTTCCTATTCTGTATTCATTCATGAATTTTCCTCCTTAGTGCATGTTTTTTCACGCACTCGCTAAATCATACCTTTTTAGTATACTTTAGCACTATACCGAGGAAATTTCAAGGAAAGATAATAAGACTAATTTATCGTCTTCTCAAATCATACAATGGGTTCTTGCCGAAGAACATGGGAATAAAGAAAAAACTGCCAAACGTCTTGGCATAAGCAGAAGCACTCTCTGGAGAATGTTGAAAAAATAAAAAAAGAATCACAAACGGAATAGGATGAAGTAATACGCCCCTCGTCTAATTAACAGGGAATATATTACTTCATCCTCTTCCACCTGTGATTCTTTTTATTTCATATTCATATTATTTACTCGATCGCATCCGTCTCAATCACAAATTTTACATTACCATCCATTGCTTTATCCTTACCGCTGAATGTACTATATTTGCAATTTTCTGATGTCAGTACATCGATTCTGTCAAGTACATCACCAAGTTCATCTTCCACGGTGCTCTTCAACTTGCTTGTTCCTTCTTTGTCAAATTTCGCCATGCCTTCTGCAAGTTCTTTTGCCCCTGACTGAAGTTCGGAAGCTCCGCTTCTAAGTGCACCGCTGTTGGCTGCAAGTGTTGCAGATCCGGAAGACATCTGGCTTCCCAGTGTGTTCAGTCCGCTTGCTAACCGGTTTGTACCGCTCTGGAGTGTATTGACACCGGCTACTAATGTCGGACTGTTGGATTTCAGTTTATTTGCACCGCTTACCAGGGAATCATTGTATCCGCTTAACTGAGCGAATCCTTTATTCAATGCTGTGATTCCCCGGATTGCTGTCGGGAACTGAGCGGATGTTGCATTATTCAATGTTGCCAGATTGCTGTGCAGTGTTCCGATCGCACTGTTCAGTCCCTGCATACCTGCATTTAACTGATCTACACTTCCTGTCAGTGTACTTAACTGTCCTGCCTGTGCAAGAACACCTTCTGCATCTTCGATACTCTTCAACTGTTTTTTCAATTCCGGAAGAGCTTTTGACAATGCTTCCGAAGATTTCTGCAATGTAGCTGCATTTGTCATGATCGTTGCAGCACCGGCTTTTAATGAATCTACATCTATTGTCGGCATCTTTGTAGTATCAATGCCTGTTAACTCTTTGAGATTCTGTACGGAATCTGTGGAAGCTTTTGCGCTCTTCAGTGCACTGATCGAACTCTGTAATTGTTTTGCTTCTTCGGAATTCTTATCTGAAATTCCTGCATACTTTGCTTCCAGTGTTTTTATAGATGCTGCAATAGAATCGGAACTGTTCTTCGCTGCTGTCTTTGCAGCCTTAATCGTCTGATTATCAGAAGCAACTACCTCATTGATATTCTTGCATGCATTCTGTAATGCTCTCTGAGCTGCATCTATATTTTTCAAGGATTCCTGCATACTCTGTAATGTCTGGCCGATTGTTGTAAGTGGTTTTTCGATACCTTCCGTAAGTGTTCCGCTTAATGTCTTCGTCTCTTCCATCAGCGTATTTCCGGTTGTTACCATAGAATTTACCTGAGACATCAGACTCTTTACTTCTTCTGTTCCAAGTGCTGCTTTCATCTGTGCAGTTCCTGCCGCCAGTGCTTTGGATGCTGCCTGAAGGTCTTCTGTCGTTGCACCCTTACCATCTGTTGCAGCTTCAAGCTGTGAGATAGCGCTTTGTACCTGCTTCAGTCCTGTACTTAACTGTGTCAGCTGTGAAGCTCCGGCTGCCAGCTGCTTCTCGCCGTCTACATAACTGCTCACACCGTCTGCAAGTGTATTCACACCACTTGTATAATCCTGTACACCTTTGACAACTTTGTTTACACCATTCACATACTCTGTGACGCTGCCATTCAGCCCTCCGTTAGAACCAAGGTATTTCTGGATGCCGGCGTTCAATGTATCAACGCCTTCTGTATAGCTGTTCACACCATCTGCAAGTGTTCCTGCTCCATCAGCAAGTGTATCGGAACCACTTACTAACTGAAGTGCCGCATCCTCCAGATCATCCAGAGCGTTCTGAAGATCATCTACATTTACGATACTGTCCATATCCACATCATCTAACAGATCAGATAATGCAACAGTATAAGTAGAAGACATTGTAAAATCTTTTACATCGGCTTCGATACTTAAGCTTTCCGGAATTGTAACTTTGTCTGTCTCTTCGCTGCTTAAGTTCAGGCTGTCTTTTAATCCCGGCATTCCGAATCCGACTACGATATTCTTATTACCATCAGAAATGATCTTGCCGTTATCAATTGTTACATTACTGAATGTCTCATTCGGAAGGATCATACCTGTCATCATGACGAATGGTGTATATACTTCTGTATCTTTTCCGTCTACAGATACATTCTTCTTTTCATTATTCTTATAATCCACCGTGATCTTCAGGTGTCCGCTCTTTCCTTTTAACTCAGATGGTTTCATCTCTTTTCCATCCAGGTAATATTTTAATTTAACAGATACCGGAAGTTTCTTATCTGTCGTTCCCTGATAGTAGATATCCTCGCCATCAGTAGACCATGTCAGCTTATCTCCGTCTGCGGCATATTTTTCATCGCCTTTTACGTTCTTGATATCGCTCAGTGTACTTTCATCTTCCAGATTGCCGGATACGCTTCCGGAATTCTTAAGCCAGTTAGATACGGTTACCTTATCCGTCTTACCACTTGCCTTGGCATTCACGTATACTGTTTCTTCTTTATATACATCACTGTCTGAAGTTCCACTTGCCGCGAAAGCTGGTGTCACACCCATCATCACTGACATTCCGACTGCTACAGATGCTGCAATTTTTCGTTTCATTTTTCTGTTCTTATTCATAATTCCTGCTTCCTTTCTTAATTATCATGGATTGTTAATAACAGGTTACTTTGCTTCACTTGTCTGCGCTTTTGCCTTTTTCCCAAGAAATCCGATGGATGTCTTGCAGATTAATTTGTCAAATATCATGAACATTGCCGGCAATACCAGAAGCACGACTACCATACTGATAATGGCTCCTCTTGCAAGCAATGTACAAATCGAACCGATCATTTCAACCTGAGAATAGCAGGCAACTCCGAATGTTGCAGCAAAGAAGCTAAGTCCACTGCTGATGATGGACGGCATACTCGTTTTATGTGCAATGCTGATTGCTTCCATCTTATCTTTTCCAAGGCTTCGTTCTTTCTGATATCTTGTCGTCATCAGGATTGCATAGTCAACGGTTGCTCCTAACTGGATCGCACCGATAACGATACTTGCCACGAACGGAAGGCTGACTCCCTGATAGTACGGGATTGCCATATTAATCATGATCGCAAATTCAATAACCGCTACCAGGATTACCGGCAGTGAGATCGATTTGAAAATGATCAGAATGATTACAAATATAGCTGCGATCGAGATAATATTTACATTAACCAGATCAACATCTGTAACATCCTGCAGGTCTTTCATCAAAGGTGCCTCTCCGATGACCATTCCCGACTTATCGTAGGATTTTACGATCTTATCTATCTTTTTGATCTGTGTATTTACCGGATCTGTTGCGGATTCATATTTCGTACTGACGAATGCCAGTTCATAATCCTTACTCTGCATCATCTTACGGACATCCTTTGGGATCATGGAATCCGGTACGCTAGGACCGATCAGTGAACTCATGCTGATGGTCCATTTTACACCTTTTACTTTATCGATCTTCTTGAACATCTGCTGCTTATCTTTGGCACTCATGTTCTTATCCATCATGACAATGTGCATGTTACTTGTACCAAAGTCATCTTTTACTTTTTTGATCGATACATTACTGTTCAGTGTTGCAGGAAGTGAATCTGCAATGTTGTAGTAGATCTTTGTATGATTATTACCGTAAATTGCAGGAAGTAATAATACAAGAAATGCTACGATCCATACTTTATAATACTTTGTGATAAAAGCGGATGGACGATCCATGTTGCTTAACAGTAATTTGTGTCTTGTCTTTTCAATCGGCTTATCAAATACAAGGATCAGTGCCGGCAGGATCGTTACACAACAGATAACGCCGATCACAACACCTTTCGCCATTACAATACCAAGGTCACGTCCGAGTGCAAATGTCATAACACACAGTGCGATGAATCCGGCTACGGTAGTAACGGAACTTCCGACTACTGATTTGAATGTGTTGGCAATCGCATGCCCCATGGCTCTTTCTTTCTCGCCAGGGAATCTCTTCTTATTCTCTTCATAACTATTCAGAAGGAAGATGGAATAATCCATCGTTACACCAAGCTGCAGGACTGCTGTCAATGCCTGTGTGATATAAGAAGTTTCACCAAGTATAATATTACTTCCAAGGTTATACAGAATCGCAAGTCCGATACTTAACAGGAACAGAAACGGAACAACAAATGATCCTGATGTAATCTCCAAAACTACCAGACTCAGAAGTGCTGCAATTACTACATAGATTGGAAGTTCTTTCATTGCAATGTTCTTAATATCTGTAACAATACCTGTCATACCGCTGATGAAACACTGTTTATTCGCAATCTTACGAAGCTGTGTCAGTGCCTCCATGGAATTATCGGATGACGTCGTATCATCGAACAATACCAGCATCATCGTGGCATCTCCATTGATAAACGCTTTTCTGATATCTTTTGGGATCATCTCAGTCGGAAGACTGATATCTGTCACATCGTCATACCAGAGTACATCCTGTACATGTGGCACTTTCTCAAATTCTTTTTCCAGCTTCTGTACGTCTTTCATATCCATGTTCTCAACCGCGACCATGGAGAACGCACCCATTCCAAATTCATCTACCAGTATATCCTGCCCTTTTACCGTCTCCAGGTGATCCGGCAGGTAACTCAGCAGGTCATAATTTACTTTCGTCTTTGCTATGCCGACTACTGACGGAATAATTAATAAAACTCCAATTATCAACATCAGTATTCTGTGCTTGGCAATCCATTTGCCAACTTTGACCATTATTTCCATCTCCTCTTATTTTCTTTATGCATTTATTATTATAGCCAAAAATGACCAGTAGTCAATATTTTATTTAAATTATTTTTTTATTTCGTTGATAATCTTTATCCATATTGGCGCACACAAAAAAAGAAACAGCACATCCCGTGTTGTTTCTTTTTTGTTTCTATTCTATAATTTATTGCTTCACACATTCCGAGAGCAGCTTAATGTGCTGCTGCCTCTGCATTTCCGGCAACTTTTTCTTTTCGTTTGTCATGCATTGCAAATAATCCGGCTAACAGAGTTCCTGAGATGGAATGCCATGTACAGGATACCGCACAGATAATTGCAGATTCCGGTGTAGATGCAAACTGGGCAGTTGTAGTTGCAAGATTCGTTGCAAGTCCGGCATTCTGCATACCTACTTCGATAGAAATGGTTCTCTTCTTTGACGTATTCATACCAACCAGTTTTCCTGCTCCATATCCAAGCAGATATCCAAGTCCGTTGTGCAGTAATACTGCTACGAAGATCACAACACCTGACTGGAAGAACTTGGCTCCCTGTGAAGATACCACACCGCCGACAACACATGCAAGTCCGAGAACAGCAACTCCCGGCATAACTTTTTGAAGTTCCCGGAATGTTTTATTCTTTCCCAACAGATAATTTAATAAAAATCCAACACCAACCGGAAGGATAACAGTCTCAATGATTGATACGAACATCGGAAGTCCCTTGATCGTAATCTGTGTACCGCTTGCCAGTAAAGATACCATGAGTGGTGTCATAACCGGTGAGACCAATGTGGATACTGTTGTCATTCCTACGGAAAAGGCTACATCTCCGCCGCACAGATAAGACATGATGTTGGAAGATACACCTCCCGGACAGCAGCCTACAAGAATCAGCCCAAGTGCGATTCCATCTGGCAGATTCAATACCTTTGAAAGCGCAAATGCAAGGAATGGCATAATCAGATACTGCGCAACAGCACCAACACAAATGTCAAACGGACGCTGTGCAAGAATCTTAAAGTCTTCCGTTGTAAGTGTCAGTCCCATACTGAACATGATAATACCAATGATAATCGACTGACATGTGAACTTGTTCGATACCATATCTGTGAACAGTGCCAGATTTACCCAGCCCATCATAGACGGAAGGAAAAATGTAACCACTGCGATCGCGATTACAACAATTGACGTGTAGTCTGATAAAAATTTGCTTGCTTTCTGTAATGCTTTCATTACTCTTCTCCTCCTTTAAACAATCACTGTCCACCAAAAAAAATCCCTTTCCAGAATATACTCTGAAAAGGGACGAAATCTATCCGCGTTACCACCCTAATTCTGTAGAATCTTTCTACAGCTCTCATACACGTACTATCATACATGCTCCCTGTAACGGGGGATACCGGCGAGGTTTACTTTGATATTGCTTTCAACCCGCTTCTTAGAGAGGATATCCTTATCTGCTTATTACCTGCTTCCACCAACCGCAGGCTCTCTGTGAAATAACGATAGATACGGCATTGTTCTCATCAACGAATTTCGGTGAACTATATATATTTACAAGTCCTTATTATAAACCTGTCATTTCAAATGTCAAGCATAAATTTTCATGCTTTTGCATATTTTTTCATCACATTCTACAAAATGCTCCTTGCCTTCCCGGATTTCTACTCTCCGATCCTTGGAAGATTCCATCTGTAATGAGCCGCAAGAAAACGTATCAGCATAACGATTAGTGATGACACCACCATCGCCGGAAGTTCTCCGTAACTTCTGTATATGATCACACATATCCATGCCCCGGCAATGGATGCGCATGCATAAATATGTTTCACAAATATATACGGCGCAACTCCTGCCATCGTATCACGCAAAAGCCCTCCGCCGACTCCCGTCATTGTACCAAGGAAGACCAGCAGAAATGTATTGTCGATATAGCCGCAGTTGATACCTTTTGTCACCCCCATCGCCGAAAAGATTCCAAGTCCTACAGAATCCATTGCCAGCATAAGTTTATCATAGACCTCACCAAAACCATCCTGCAGATATTTCCTGCGGAAATATATAATACAAAACACAAGCACCGCAGCAAGTACGGCATAGATCACATATACCGGATGCAGAAGTGCCGATGGCACCTTCCCAAGTATAACATCACGAACCATACCTCCGCCAACTGCCGTTGACACACCAAGCACGATCACTCCGAATATATCCATGCTGCACTCAATTCCAACCATTGCCCCCGATGCTGAGAACGCTACTGTTCCGATCAGTTCGATTGCAAATATAATCCACTCCTGAATATCCATCTTGTTTCCCCATCTTGTCTTTTATTTTTTGTAAATTTACTGTCCTGTTCATGCTCTGTCATTCTATTTCCGAAGGTCTTCCAGCATCTCTCTGACCGTCTTTCCATACACCGGATGACGTTTATAAGGTGCAATCTCATGCAAAGGCTCCAGTACAAACGCTCTCTTATGCATCTCCACATGTGGAATGCATAAAGCATCCGTCTCTACAACCAGATCGTCATAGAATATAATATCCAGATCCAGTGTTCTCGGTCCCCAATGTATGATTCGTTCTCTTCCTGCCTCTTTTTCAATTCGGTTCAGCTCTTTTAATAACTCTTCCGGATATAATAATGTCGAAAGCTTCAGACAACCGTTTAAGAAATCCGGCTGATCCGTCACTCCGTACGGAGGTGTCGTGATAAATGTCGATACCTTCTCCACCTTTGTATTCTTCATCTCATCCAGCGCCTGTACCGCGGCTTCCAAAATGCTTCTGCTATCCCCCATATTCGATCCGAGCGCAATATATGCCGTATGCCATTCACGCTCAATCTCTACACTGACCGTCTTAAGCGGCAGTCCGACCGGTGCCCACGGTTTCTTGATCTCAATCTGCACCTTCTGCAGACCTGCTATACGCACCAGCATCTCCTCTGCCAGTCCTTCCGCAACCTTCTCCAGAAGCTTAAACGTATGACTTTTCAAATAGTCTGTGATAAATGCACTTGCTTCTCCATAATGGATAGATGCAGTCAGCTCATCTGTCAGTCCTGCCCGTCTGGTATCTGTATACATAACCGCAGACACCACAAATTTCTGACCCAGTACATTTTCCTCCGGAAACACACCATGATTGGCAAATACTTCCAGATCTTCTATCTTTATCTTGTCCGGTTTCATCTCATTCCTCACTCTTTCTATACTTCGTGTCTCCGCATGATTGCTTTTGTCATCTGAATGGCTCTCTTATTTTTCTCTACATCATGGACGCGTACGAATGCACATCCCTTTTGTACTCCATATACAGTCGTAACCATCGTACCTTCTTCCCGCTGGGTCACCGGAAGATCCAGCGTCAGTCCGATCACGGATTTTCGTGATGTTCCGAGCAATACCGGATATCCAAGTTCATTTAAGATCTCCATCTTGTAGATAATCTCCAGGTTCATCTCATAAGTCTTTCCAAATCCGACACCCGGGTCAAGGATGATCTTGTCATCCTCAATGCCTGCTTCCTTCGCAAGTCTTACACATTCTTTCATATCATCCATAAAATCTTTCAGAAAGTCCTGATATTCTGCCTTTTCCCGATTATGCATCAGACAGCATGCAGCCTGATACTTTGCGATCACACTTGCCATCTTCCCGTCATATTTTAATCCCCATATGTCATTGACAAGATCTGCACCTGCCTGAAGTGCAGCCTCTGCGACATGGCTTTTGTAGGTATCGATCGACACCGGTACATCAAATTCTTTCTTAAGCACTTCAATAATTGGCGTCACTCTTGCAATCTCTTCTTCATCCGTGATCTGGATATGTCCCGGACGCGTAGATTCCCCGCCTACGTCAATGATATCTACACCTTCTTCAACCATCTGGTGTGCATGTGCAATTGCCGCATCCATTCCGTTAAACTTTCCTCCATCGGAAAAGGAATCCGGCGTCACATTCAGGATTCCCATAATGTATGTATGATTTGCTGTATCAAAATTCTTTCCACCTATGATCATATTATTATCTCCATATTTTTCTCTTCTTCATTCCAGTTACACTTCTTCTCTGCCATGCAGGAAAGACACATTCTGGAACGTTTATCACTTTCATAGAACAGTTCCTCTATCGGCTTCATATGCTCATGTCGTCTGCGGTGTCCCCTGACTGCCAGACAGATCAGTGCTTTTTCTTCATCCGTAAATGTAAAACCAGTCGGAAGAGAATCCAATATCCGCCTTGCTATTCTCTCTCCTGCGATCTCATGCGGGATCTGCTGTCTGTACTGAAAAGATTTGCCAATATCATGCAGCACCGCCGCTACGTAGATCAGTTCCTTATCGAATCCAAGTCCTTCTTCCAGATTCTTAATGTAAGCAATTCTTGCCACATCCAGAAGATGGTTCATCTGATGACAACAGAATACCCTATCCGTCTCACATTCACAGATACGCTTATAGTATGTCTGATACACTTCATGATTCACCACCGCATTCAGACGGGGCATCCCTTTTTGTCTTTCTGTTACTCTTTTCATCTACATCTGTATCACTTTCTTTTTATCGTCCAAGCATCCGGAAAAATCTCTCTTCCAGTACCGGATCTGTCTCAAATACACCGCGTCTTGCAATTGTCACAGTCTGGCTTCCCGGCTTCTTGATCCCACGCATTGTCATACACATATGCTCTGCTTCGATCATAACGATAGCCCCTTTCGGCTGCATATACTCCATCAAAGCATCAGCAATCTGTCCGGTAAGCTGTTCCTGAAGCTGCAGTCTTCTTGCGAATACCTCCACGGTACGGGCAAGTTTGCTTAATCCTACAACTTTTCCATCCGGAATATAAGCAATATGTGCTTTCCCATAAAATGGCAGGAGGTGATGCTCACATGTCGAATAGAATGTAATATCTTTCTCTATTACCATCTCATGACTGTCAACGGTAAATGTCTTAGAAAGATGTTTTCCTGCATCCTCATCCATACCTCCATATATCTCTTCATACATTCTTGCGATCCGGTCCGGTGTATCAATCAGTCCTTCCCGGTTCACATCTTCTCCCATTCCTTCCAGAAGCAGCCGCACTGCCTGTTCTATCTTCTCATGATCTATCATATTCTTTCCTTTCTCTGCGGATTCTGTATGCATCCTTCCATACACCGGATTACTTCACTTAGATATGACAATGAACCACATGCGATCACCACGCGTTTCTCACTGTCTTCTGTTGCATAAGTGTACGCTTTTGCAACAGCATCTCCAATACTCTTTTCTGCGTACACGCTCAACTGTTCTGTCATACAGTCTCTTACACATTCTGCAAGCTTCTCTGCCGGCAGTGTACGTTCCTTATTCGGCAGATCTACCGTATACACCCGCTTTGCTGACGGACACAGAATCTGTACGATCTTCTCATATTCTTTATCTTTAAATACACCCATGATCAGGATAAGTTCCTCTCCCGTAAAATACCGTTCAATGGATGTCCTAAGCTTCTTCGCCGCATCTTCATTATGCGCACCATCTACGATCACAACCGGATCTTCAGACAGACAAGTAAAACGTCCCGCCCATCTTGTTGCATCAAGACCGTCCCTCACTGCTCCTTCCTCAATCTGATATCCCAGCTTCCTGAGGCTTTCAATTACTTCCAGTGCCACAGAAAGATTTTCTCTCTGGCACTCTCCTGCAATGTGGTTCTGCATATGCGCATATTTTTTATATGAAAATGTAAGTCCTTTATAATCTTCTTTTTCGATACTCATCTGTTCCGGCTCTGCTTCTGTGTATATACAGTTCAGACTCTCTGCTTTCTTTCGCAGGATCAGTCTGACATTCTCCTGCTGTCTTGCTGACACTACCGTACATCCCGGTTTGATGATCCCGGATTTCGTCTGTGCGATCTCTTCCAGGGTATCTCCGATCACCCCCAGATGATCAACACTGATCGTTGCAAATACTGCGCAAACTGTATTCTTAATTACATTCGTCGCATCTGTCTCTCCGCCGAGACCGGTTTCCAATACAACCAGATCACATTTTTGTTTCTTAAAATACAAAAAAGCCATCGCCGTCTCTACTTCAAACACTGTCGGAACAGGTTCTCCTTTACATACAAGCCGGTCAATTGCTTCTTTTATCTCTTCCATGATCTCTGCAAATTCTGATTCAGAGATCCATTTCCCATCTATCTGTATCTTCTCCAGATAAGAAATGACTGTCGGTGAAACATATCGCCCGGTTTTGTATCCTGCCTTGCTTAATATCATTGAAGTGTATGCAAGCACAGATCCTTTCCCATTCGTTCCTGCAATATGTATGAACTTCAGATCATCCTGGGGGTTCCCAAGTTCACGCAACAGACCTCGAATCGTATCTAAGCCAAGTACACTTCCGTATTTCGACATCTCGTCCAAATATACCCTCGCTTCTTTATAGGTCACGTCTTTATTTTCCTTTCATCAAAAAAATAGTGCTGTCAAACAGACATTTCTGCCTAACAGCACTATCATACCACTATTCAATCACACTAACAAGTAATTGCTTCTTTAATTTATTAGATATTCAGCAGATCACTGAACACCTTCAGTGCACCATCTGTCTCGTGTGCAAGTACACGTTTTGCAAGTACTTTACCAAGCTGTACACCTTCCTGGTCAAAGCTGTTCACATTCCATACAAATCCCTGGAACATAACTTTATTCTCAAAGTGTGCAAGAAGTGCACCGAGAGATCCCGGATTTACCTGCTCTCCGATAATGATGCTTGATGGACGTCCGCCTTCGAAATTCTTATTACGGTTCTCATCGGATTTACCACATGCAAATGCAACGATCTGGGCAGCTACATTTGCACAAAGTTTCTGCTGGCTTGTGCTGTCCTGGATCACAACATCTGTTTCCATCTGGCTGTTCTTGTATCCAACGAACTGTAACGGCACGATATCCGTTCCCTGATGCAGTAACTGATAGAATGAGTGCTGTCCGTTTGTTCCAGGCTCTCCGAAGATGACCGGTCCTGTAGGATAGTTAACCGGCTCACCGAAACGGTTGACAGATTTACCGTTAGATTCCATATCCAACTGCTGTAAATGTGCAGGGAAACGGCTCAGTGCCTGGGAATATGGAAGTACGGCCGTACTTGGATATCCCAATACATTTCTCTCATATACACCAATCAGTGCATCCAGCATTGCAGGGTTCTTGAATACATCTTTGTTCTTAGAAAGTGCATCTTCTGCTGCAGCACCATCAAGGAACTGTGCAAATACTTCCGGTCCGAATGCCAGAGATAATACAGCGCCTCCAACTGCAGATGTAGAAGAATAACGTCCTCCGATATAGTCATCCATGAAGAATGCTGCAAGATAATCGTCACTCTTAGCCAATGGAGATGTCTCACTTGTAACAGCGATCATGTGCTTAGAAGCATCCAGTCCCGCATTCTTCAGTGCATCTTTTACAAATGATTCATTGGTTAATGTCTCAAGTGTTGTTCCTGATTTTGATACCAGTACGAAGATAGAATGTGCAACATCAATAGAATTAAGTACAGCTGCCGCATCATCAGGGTCTACGTTACTGATGAATTTGGCTTCCATCTTGAATGTGTCATTCTTCTTAGCCCAGTTCTCAAGTGCAAGATACATTGCACGAGGTCCGAGATCACTTCCACCGATACCGATCTGTACAACCGTTGTAAATTTCTCACCGGCTCCGTTTGTGATCTCTCCTGCATGTACTTTATTTGCAAAATCTGCGATTCTTTCCTGCTGTTCTGTATAGAATGTACGCTTGTCCACTCCGTCAGCCTCTACAGCTTCTCCAAGCTGTCCACGTGTCATGTGATGAAGTACCAGACGTTTCTCTCCTGTATTGATCACTTCTCCGTTATAGAGTGCTTCAAATTTTTCTGTCAGCTGAGCTTCATCTGCTAATTTAGCAAGTGCTGCCAGCACTTTATCGTCAACCTGCTTTGCAGCATAGTTATAAGTAAGTCCCTCTGCCATCGGAACGCTGTAATTCTTTACTCTTTCGGCTCCGTTTTCTCCTGCCATTGCTTTTACAAGATCTACACGTTCTACGTTCTCAAGTTCTTTGAATGATGTAAGGGTATCTAAGTTGTTCCAGGTAATCATAATATTAGATTCCTCCTTAAAAAAATAAATATGTTGCTGGTCTGTGATCCAAACCGCATTCTATATAAATATTAGCATATTTTAACGATAATAACAATTCCTATGGCGCCCTTTCATTATTTGTTATTCCTGCTTCCGTAATCATAGCCATATTTTCCATATGTATGATCCGTATCATTTTTTCCTTCTACATCGTTCACCACAAATCCTGCAATTTTTCCCTGTACACTCTGCAGCATTTCCATTGCTTTTCTTATCTCACCTAAATCTTTATACATTGTCCTTACAACAAAAACATACCCGTCTACATAACTGCTTACGATTGCCGCATCTGCCACAACACCTACCGGCGGCATATCAAGAATGATATAGTCAAACCGCTTTCTGAACTGTGCAATTAATTCTCCGAATAACCGCCCGCCCAGAAGTTCCGATGGATTCGGCGGAACCACTCCCGCCTTCAGGACAAATAAATTTTCCTGCTCTGTATGTACGATATTGATCTTTTTCTCTATTCTTGCCAATATTTCACTCAGTCCTGACATCTCCGACAGCCTCAGATAGCGGTGAACCGTCGGATTTCTCATATCACAGTCAATCAGTAATGTCCTTTTCCCGGCCATCGCAAAAGATGTTGCAATATTGATCGAGTTCAGCGTTTTTCCCTCGCCCATATCTGTACTTACAACCGCATACACCGTCCCTCCGTCTTCGTTCTCTGTAAACATCAATTTTGTACGGATTTTGCTGTATGCCTCTTTTAATTTAAATGAAGAATCTTTTCCAAGAATCTTTTTATATTCTTTGAATGAACTCTCTTTTTTCTTACTTTTAACCACTGTCCTGCTCCTTTTTATTTATCTAATTTCGGGATTGTCCCAAGAATAGGAATATCCATTCCAAAGTATTCTCTTAGATCTTCTTCTTTTCTTACTTTTGTCCGGAAGTATTCTTTGAGAAGATAAAATCCGCATACCATCAAAAATCCTGCCGCAGCGCCTGCTGCTGTGTTCATCCATACATTCGGAAATATAGGTTCATCCGGTGTTTCCGCATAATCTACAATTTCTATTCCTCCGTTTTTAACTACACGCGATATTTCTCCCGGAAGGACTTTTGCAATTGTATTTGCTATTTCTGCAGCTCTTTTTTTGTCTTTATCCGTTACTTCAACAGACAGTATTTCTGTATTTTCAACGGATACCGTCTTTATCTTTTCTTTTAATTCATTCTTCGTCATATCAAGATCCAGACATTTGATTATTTTTTCCATTACCGTATTGCTTTGTATGATCACTCCATATGTTTCTGCCAGACTCTGCGATACTGTGATGTCTGATTCTGTAAGTGCTGTTTCTTCTGCCGCGCTTCTGTTTTTATTGCCATATACATACATGCTCATGGAAGCTGTATATACCGGCTTTATCACAATCGTACTAAGCACCCACAAAATGACCGCCCCAATCAGTGCCCCAAGGATAATTCTCCATTTTCTGTTCCACAACACAGATATAAGTCTGTTTATATTTTTTGAATTATTCTGCATTCTCTTTCTCTCCTTCTCCATTATCTTCTTCCATCTGCCGGATGAAATATGCCACCAGCAGCATTTCCAGTATTGAACAGGTCGCCGTAATCCTGAATGTCAGCGATATGACCGTACCTGCTGCCATCATTAATAAAAAATACCGGATCCATCTGTCTTTGATATTCTGAAAGATTCTTTTTACCATTCTGGCATAAAATAATATCATTACGATTAATCCGCTGATTCCCTGCTTGAATAATATCGTGTACCAGTAATTATGGAAAATAGTTCTTTGAAGCAGTTTTCTGAACATATACCGTCTGTTCCAGCTTGCAAGCCCTGCTGCCGTCAATGCTTCTTTGGTTCCCGCAGCACTTCTTCCAAATCCCCATCCAAACCACTTTCTGTACCACGGAATTCTTTTCATTAATTCTCTCACATACAGATTCTCATTTTCTCTGTATCCAAGGCTTTCATCCAGACGTAATATCAGTTCAAAAGTCTTCCCGTGATCGAAGATACATATCCATAAAATTGCTATTGCCGCAACGAAAAAAATTACACCGATTCTTTGTAACATCCGGTTCCCCTGATCCGGTATATCCATGAAATATATGATCATCGTCACAGCCATTATCATAGCAAAAATGATCATATACCCACGAGTCCCTGAAAGAATAATCAGAATCATTGATATACCGTCATATAAGAGCATTTCTCCCGCACGGAACAGATGCTGCCGGTAGCAGATTCCTACGACCAGTGAGATACCAAGAACAATCCCACCGCCGATCGGCTGATGATTTGTTACCACTCTGGACCCGATTCCATCTTTCATCCACACCACTATTACAATCAGAATCTCCGTTAATAATCCAGATTGTACCATATAACGATAATCATCGGCACTTACCTTTTTTGTCTGTTTTATCTTTTCAGAAAATATCATACATATATAAATGATTATATACGCATATCTTGTAACAACCGTTGCAAGCGTCATATATGCATCCTGATACACAATTCCAATACCTGCATACAGACAAAGCCAGCTGCCTGTTATGATACCTCCAAGAGATATCTTCTGCAGTTTTCCGATCCCTGCTATCAAAAATACTGCATATAACGACAGGCTCATATCAAAGCTTCCCGCACACAAATATGACAAAAAATACAGCATCGTAATATCTGCCATATAACGGATAAAATTATCTCTTCTTTTTATCAATGATATGATTGATAAAAGTCCCTGTACTAAATATATAGCCATTCTCTCTTCCTTTTCTTTCTGCAATATATGAATTATAACATAGTTCATATTCTGATGCCATTCTCCACGCTCTTTATACATTGACTTTTTATATAAAAACATTTAGGATTTTACTATAAAACATATATACACAAAGGAGAAATTTTCATTATGGCGTCGGTCAACATGAATTTTATATTTATCCTCAGCGTTATTCTGAAAGGCATCGGCGCTGTCCTGGAAATAGCACTTCAAATATTACTTACAAAATTAATTGGTCTGAGCGGCTACGGTTCTTATTCCACCTGGATCAGCGGCGCCGATCTGTTATTCTGGGTCTTTTTCTCCGGACTTATAAAATGTAATACCTACTATCTTTCACGGAGATTCTCTTCTCTTTCTCATTTTAAGAAACTATATTACATCCGGTATATGCTTCCGCTTACAGCTGTCTCCGGTCTGGTTCTTATCTTGTTAAAGAGACCTGCTTTCTGCATCATCCTTGCGATCACGATTGCAGAGACATTCATCATGGATCAAAGCAGCACACTCCTTGCCAGAGGGAATTATCACACATCTCTTATCGGAGAATACATCCTTGGCAGATTATTTTTACTGCTCGGAGTCTGTTTCCTTGGTTTCACCGGTCATCTGGATCTTTGGAAAACAATTGTCCTGTATCTGGTTCAGTATGTACTTGTCTTCTTTTTCTTCTTGTACCGTTCAATGAAATGCGGCGCAAAAAGCAATAAAAAAGATATTTCCGATACAGTTTCCATTCCCAAACTGCTTCAGTATCAGCGTTCCGATATCTTGCAGGCAATGATCGGGCAGCTTCCTGTCATTTTACAGTACTTCTTTTTCGGTGCGTTTGAAGCAGGTATCGTCAGTATTGTTCTGCTTGTAAAGAAACTGATCAATTTCGTATCCGGCCCTACATCCAAGATATTTCTTCCGGAATTCTCACGGTTGTATCAGGCCGGTGATAAAAAGAAACTGGCATCCAGCTTTTCTATGATCATGCGGATCCAGATGTTGTTCGTCGGTCCGCTCTCCGTTGTACTAATCGGATATCCCCAGGTCATACTGAAGTTTCTTGCAAAGGAAATGTTAACCCAGACCGAACTCTTTATCGGCTGTTCATTTGTCTTCCTGTTCGCTGCAACACTGGGGCCATGCGGCGGTCTTATGCAGATGACGGATCATGAAAAAGCAGATAATGTCTTCCGTGAAGCGGCGATCTTCCTTATGCTCCTCGTCTTTGCCGTCATGCACCGCAATCCTCTGTTTGCACTGTACGGCCTGTGCATCCAGACCTTTGCTGAATCCTTCAGCAAATTCGTCTTTGTATGCAGGTGGTTCGGATACGTTCCTGTAAAGATCCGGACTTACGTTTCCTGGTGGATCCTGCCGGGATTTTGTATCCTTATGACCTACCTCTTCCATCTGCAGGCATCCCTCCTTATGATGCTCCTTATGAGCGGCAGTGTATTCCTGTTCCGTCTTATCATGGAACTTTATTCGGATAATAATCTCTTCCGTCTTCTGGCTTCCAGAAAGAAATAAGCAAATCTGCCGGAACCGGCAGCTTTTCTTGCATACTTTGGTATAAAAAATGTGCTGTAAGGTTCTATTCGATAACCTTGCAGCACATTTTTCGTTGTATACAATAATTTTATTCTGTCATGAATACTCTGTTACAATACTCCGTCATAATTATTCGCTGATCACTGTCAATACTGCTGCTTCAGATGTCACACTTCTTCCATCTGCTCCTGTGATCACGCAGCGGTATTTCTGGCCGTTTCTCCATGATCCTGCCGGAACCTTGATGGTTGCTGTGTCGTTTCCTTCCATGCTGGATGTTCTCCACTTGTTAGAGTTCGCATTGCAGTATTCCCACTGATAAGTTACATTGTCCCATGATGTTTCAACCGTAAATTCTGCTGTTGTTCCTTTGACTGCTTCCACACTTACAGGCTGAACTTTGATTGGTTTCTGTATCGTTACAACGGCTGTCTCTGAGATCAGCTGTTCACCGTCTCCGTTTGTTACCACGCAGCGGTATTTCTGACCGTCTCTCCAGTTTGCAACCGGAACTTTTACAGTTGCTGTATCGCTTCCTTCCATTACGGAGGTTCTCCATTTTGTAGAATTTGCATTGCAATACTGCCACTCATAAGTCAGTCCCTTACCTGTTGCTTTTACTGTGAATTCTGCTGTCTCTCCGGCAACTCCTTCTACGCTTTCCGGATTCTTGACAATTGCGAATTCTTCTTCCTCGCCCTTTGTATTTACAGCTGATACACCTTCCAGTGTCGGTGTGATCTGCATGTATCCGTTCTCATCAAATGTGATCTCATCGATACATGTTTCTCTGTGTTTTCCTAATCCGTCACCAGACTGGAAGATATCCAGTGGTGTGTAGAATCTGTGGTATGCCATAAAGTATCTGTCTTTTCCTTCACTGTCTTTTACGTGAACGACTGACTGATGTGCAGATCCTAAGATTCCTTTTTCTGTATCTTTGGCAAGCAGGTTTTTCTTTACAAGTTTTACGGCTGCTTTACCATTTGCATCAAACAGACTGTCTGATACACCGTAATTTACATGATAATTCGGGCTGTTTGCATCGTCACATGACCATGTCCAGTGATATTTTCCGTTAGCCTTTGTTACTACAACAGATTCACGGAAATCTGTAAGTCCGGTGATCTGTTTCAGGCTTCCTTCTTTAATACTTGTCATATCATCGTTCAGTTCAGCGATTGCTGCTGATCCGTTACCAAATGTAATGTAAGATGTTCCGTCATCATCTGTGAAAATAGACGGGTCAATTGCCTGTCCCATGGATACGCCTGCATTTCTGCACATGCTTACTGTCAAAAGCGGAGTTCCAAGATCCGTATATGGCCCTGCCGGGTTGTCTGCCCATGCTACTCCGATTGCAGATGTTCCGTTTGAATCTTTTCCACAATAGTAGAAATAATATTTATCACCTTTTTTCTCGATTGTCGGTGCCCATGCACTTCCTTTTACTGCCCATGGTGATGCAGCGATCTGTACTCCTTTTTCGTTTACACCAGGATTACTGTTGGCCAGTTCCATGATAATGCCTTCATCTGTCCAGCCTACCATGTTCTCGGAAGAGAATGCATGGAATACAGTTCCGCTCCATGACGGATATCCGTCTGTGGTAGGGAAAATCCAGAATTTACCGTCAAAGTAATCAATGTCCGGATCTGCATACTGTCCAGGAAGAACAGGGTTATTGCTGATCACAGGTGTCTTAACGGTCCATTCTTCATCTTTTCCATCACGTGTAATGGTAAGTGTTCTGTCTTTTGAAAGATCTACAGAAGATCCATTCACAAAGTCTACACCATCCAGTTTCAGAGAAGCTGCATCTACATTCATAGATAATGTAAATGGAATATTGGTAAGGTCTGTGCCTTTTCTTACATAAGATGTAATCGTCTTTTTCTCCTGATCGATCTGAGTCGCGATCGCAGTATGATCATCCGTACCTCTATAGTTCAGTGCTGTCTCTCTGTCCGGAGCTGTTCCTACAGATGCACCTGATACAGCCGGTAATGTGCTGACAAAATCAGAAGCTAATTCTTTGACCTCGTCTGCGCTCAGTGCTTTACTTTCGATACGAAGATTATCGATCCATCCCTTGTAATATTCGCCGCTTTCCCAGTTCGCTTTACCAATCTGAAGGATACCATTCTTACCAACGATATCTGATAATGCATAACTACTATCTTCTTTGGATACGGCTTTTCCATTGACATACATTGTTGTGTCAGTTTCTGTCATGACGATGTCCACTCTCGCCCAGTCATTTCCCGTTGAAGCTGATGGATTTGTCGGTCTTGAACCACTGTTCTTATAACGTTCCAGTGTTGTGCTTCCGGATTTCTGCATAATTCCAAGATATGTCTCACTCTGGTAGGTCGGAGCACTGCTTCCCGGTGCCGCATACAGAACCCAGTTCGTTCCTGTACGGTCTGGTTTTGCTTCGTAAGAAATCGTCAGTTCTTTTGCGCCTGCAAGAAGTGCCTTTCCGTCTGTTCCTTTAACCGTAAGGTAATTAGAAGAACTTCCGTCCAGATAAAGTGCTTTTCCTGCTGCTTCGTTATAGCTGTCTTTTAATGTATAAGTACCTTCTGCCTTGGCATTCTCACTGGTGAATCCTGTACTGTCATCGTTGAAATTAAAGTCTGCCAGTACTTTTTCATCCATTACCGGATCCTCTGTATCATCTTCACCGTAAGCTGCCAGAATTGCTTTTTCTTCTGCTTTGGAAAGACGCATAACTGTACCATGACGAAATCTTCCGTCTTTGAAGGTTGCTGTTGTTGCAGTAAATTTACCGCTGGAAAGATCATCTGTTACAAATGCTTTATAACCACTGTGATCTCCCATTGCACACAATTTTCCATCCGGAAGCTGGTATACAGTAAATCCTTCTCTTGAATCAAATCCTGCAGAACTTGAAGAACTTCTGGTAACAATTCTCTTCCAGTCTCCGTTCTCACTCTGGTTTGCATTGACTCTTACATCGAATAAGTCTTCTGACAATGTGCTGCTTGTATCAATCACTGTATTCCAGTCAGAAGTTGAAAAACGGTAGTACTGTCCGTTATCCTGTACGATTGTTGTATCAATAATGTTAACTTCTTTTCCGGAATCCTGATCTTCACTTAACCATACTTTTGGTTCTGAGAATGTATTGAAATCTCTGGTTCTGCATACATACATGCGGAGTGCGTTCTCATCTGTTCCTGCTTTGGACTTGTCACGTGCTGACCAGTATACCAGGTAATCGCCTGTTTTCTCATCATAGATTGCTTCCGGTGCCCACACACATCCTGCCTGGTCAAATCCAGCATAGACAAGCTTTGGTTCACTCCAGTTCACAAGGTCTGTAGATTCCCACACAACCAGATTCTGGCTTGCACTTAACTGATTCCATCCGCTTCCGCCGCTTCCGCCGCCTTCTGCATGAAGGTCAGTTCCAAGAATCCAGTATTTATCTCCGTCTTTGGAACGGATGATATGTGGATCTCTGACACCAAGGTCACTTCCGGATGCATCATTTACAAGAATCGGCTGTGCATTTCCATTCTCATCTTTGTTGAGTTTTTCCCATGTCAGTCCGTCTTTGCTGTATCCTAAGAAGATCTTCTCATAACCGCCGGATGCCTCGAAGAATGTCCAGAGATATCCTGCATCATAATCCGTATCCAGGTTCGCTGTCTTTGGCTGTACTGTTACAGTGAATTCTTTTGTCTGTACTTCTGTTCCGATCGTGATCGTTGCAGTCAGTGTTACCTGCACCGGATCAGATCCTGCTTCCGGACGCGTAACAACACCTCCGTCATACTTGTCATCTGCATTCTCGGAACTGTCTGTGATCACTTCCGGATTGCTTGATTTCCAGTCGATCACTGCGCCGTGCTTTCCTGATTTTACAAGCGGCAGGTTACCTCTTACATCATCGGTATCTGTAAGCGTCAGCGCATCGTACGCTTCCTGAATGTCTGACGATTCCATTTCGCTTTCAAATTCTTCATATTCCTTAGCAATGGCTTCGTCTGACAACACTCCTCCATATACACGGAAGTTATCGATCCAGGCCTTACTGTATTCTCCGCTTCCCCAGTTAGCCTTTCCGATATAAAATACTCCGTCTTCTCCGACAATATCCGGAATACTGATATCACTTGCTTCTTCTGCTTTCTTCTCACCGTTTACATACACAGATGTCGCATTTTCTGATACAACGACGTCTACATGTGACCAGTCTGAACCTGCTTCGCCTTGTGGTGATGCCGGTCTTGACCCACTGTTCTTATAACGTTCTGCTTTTACTTTGCCGTTTTGCTGCATTACTCCAAGATACTGCTCACTGTTATACTTCTGTGTCCCCGTGTCTGCTGCTGCATAGCAAAGCCAGTTTGTACTGGTCCGTTCTGCCTTGGTATCGAATGAAATTGTAACCTCATCCTGACCTTTCAGCAGACTGCTTCCATCTTCGCCGGTTACTTCCAGATAATTCTGACCTCCGTCCAGATAGAGTGCAGTATTATCTCCGATCTTGGTTTTGATCTGGCAGTTGCCATTGATCTTGGCTACCGCATTGGTTCCTGCGATCACACCATCCGAAGCCTGCGAATTAAAATCAAATTCCGCAAGAAGATCCGGTTCTGTTTCCGCTGCTGTCACGGCCGCAGCCGGAAGTACACCGCCGGTCATTGTCGCTGCCAGAGCTACTGCAATTCCCTTTTTTACACTTTTCCTCTTCATGTTTTCCTCCTTTTTATAGATTTTTATATATTATATCTAGTTTCATTTTTTATAAAAATGTAGTTTTTTTTGAATTCTGTTGGTTTTCTTTTGAATATGATCCTGCATACAAAAAATGGGTGGATTTTTTATCCACCCATACATTTTTTTACGTTTTTTGTTGTCTGTCCAATAATCTTGATACTTATTTTACTGTCAGAACGGCTACTTCGGATACCACCATTCTTCCGTCTGTTCCGGTTACCACACAGCGGTATTTCTGACCGTTTCTCCAGCTTCCCGCTGCCACTTTGATCGTCTCTGTCTGGTTGCCTTCCATACTTGAAGTTCTCCATTTGTCTGATCCTGCGTTGCAGTATTCCCACTGATAGGTTAAGTCTTCTCCCGTTGCCTTTACTGTAAATTCAGTAATCTCACCTTTATTCTTTGTTATGCTTTCCGGTTGTGCTGTGATCACCGGTGCGGTATCTGCTTTGCCGACTGTCATTACTGCATCTTTGGATATTACGGTGTTGCCTGCTGCATCTTTTACCACGCAACGGTATTTCTGGCCATCTCTCCACTTTCCTACCGGAACTTTAATGGTTGCTGTAGTACTTCCTTCCATGCTGGATGTTCTCCACTTGGATGATCCTTCATTACAGTATTCCCACTGGTAAGTTAAGCCTTCTCCTGTTGCCTCTACGATGAATTCTGCAGTCTCTCCTACGACACCTTTATAGTCAGATGGATCTGACACGATTGCGAGTTCCTTCTCTGTCTTTTTTACTTTTTTAATTGTGATCTTGTATGCCTGCGCCGTCTTGTGATCCTGTGCTTTACTCGTCAGATTCACAACTGTCTCTTCTCCGGTCAGGGTAATATTTCTCGGATGCTTGTCGTCGATCAGGACATCTCCCACGTATACAAGTCCGCTTTCTTTCTTCGGTGTTGCTGTCATTGCAACAGTCTCTGTATCTTCCGGTACTTCCAGTACATACTCGGTTGTATCTTTGTCATATGCCGGTGTCATGGTTCCTTTGTCAAAGGAAAGTGCGGCAAGGGAAGCATCTGTATCATATGCGGTTGATGAAGAAGTACTGATACCAAAGAGACCTCCTACATAACTGTTCTTTCCAGGAATTGCCTGGAATTTTACAGTGATCGTATCAGATCCTTCTGTCAGGTATTCTGCCGGTATCTCTGTTGTGTCTACATAGAACATATTCGTTCCTGCAGCTGTATTGATCGTAACTGTCTTCAGTTTCTGTCCGTTTACATATACATCGAATGTTCTTCCGTTGTCTCCGGAATAGTATGTACAGTTCAGATAATTTTTCTCTGCTGTCGGATCGATCTTCAGATCATAGCTGAACCATCCTATATTTTTCTCTCCGTGACGGTATCCTTTTCCATTGAATACACCTACGGATGTGTTCTCGCCCTGCTGGTTCTTTGCTGCCTCTGAGTTATTGTCATCGAATGTATACAGGGAATCTGTGCTCATCTCGGTATCCCGGATGGATTTCTTATTCTCCAGGATACGGTCCTGTGAAGACTTGGAATCTGCTTCTTCCATGTACATATACAGACCATAACGTTCTTTGTAACGCATATAATGTGGTGTATAGATCAGGTTCTCAGATTCAGAGTCGACATTTTTCAGCTTGAACTGTACCTGTCCGTCTGCGCTGTCTTCGATTCTCACCATGTTCTTTTCCAGATCCTTAAGCCATGTCTCCACAGAATCACTTTCTACTGTGATAACGGTCTGGCAGGAAGAATCATAAGTTCCTACTCTTACAAGGATTCCGTTCGGATTCGATGCTTCGATGTTGTTGCTAGAAAGTGCGGTACTTAATACGACCGGTCCGTACTTGAATGCTACCATGTTGCTCTTATCCGGCATGGTGTATGCAGTCACTTTCATCGGCATCTGGTATGTGATCTCGTCACCTGCTTTGACATCTTCGATCACAAAGTATCCGTTCTGTTCTTCTGCCTTTACGATCTTTCCATTGACGGTGATCACTGCATCTCCTGCTATCCAGTCCGGTTTTCTGAGCTTCAGGTCTGTTCCTTCTGCTACCTGTCCGCCATCTGCTGCAGATACCTGTAAGGTGATCTTGTCTTCGTTTGGCATATTGGCAATCTGTTTTAATTTCAGATTATGTGTATCATCCTTCAGTTCTGAGGAATAGAACATCTGCACTGCAACGCTGTCTGCGCTTACGGTATAGATGTTGTCACCCAGTTTGGAGAAGTTCTCCATACCGGTTCCTGTACAGCACCAGAATTCATCGAACGGTCTGTTGAATACTTTATTGTATCCAGGTGCCATCGGCTGGAAATACATTGTTGTTCCTGTCTCCGGGTTCTGCGAAGAAAGGATAGCATTGGTATACGTTGTCTCGAAATAATCCATGTATTTTTTATCACCGGTCACCTGATAGAGCGCTTTTGAAAGTTTTAACATGTTATACGTATTACATGTCTCACATGTCGTACTTGCATCATATTCACTCTTGGTTGCGTCATATCCGATCTTATCTGCCGCATGGAAATGTTCAGACTGACTATTGCCTCCGGTTACATATGTATGATGGTCAACCGTGATCTGCCAGAAGTTCTCTGCTGCTTTCAGGTACATCTCCAGTGATGACTTCTCACTGTCGGACAGCGAATTATAATAGTCCTCATTCTCTGTCAGGACTGTATATCTCTTTAATGCACCGGTCAGTTTTGGGATCGTCGTGTTGGCATGTAATCCATTTAATACATCCTGATTATTGGCAAGCTTTGTGAAGAGATCTGTCTCGTCAAAATACTGTGCCGCTGTCTTATAATGATCATTGCCTGTGATGTTATAAAGCTCGTATAATGCTTCATTCATTCCGCCATATTCGGTACGGAGCATCTTGTTTTTATCAGTCAGTTTACTCAGACGATTGTTCAGATATTCTCCGAATCCTTCCGCAACACTAAGCGCTGTTTCCTTGATTTCCTGATCATCGACGTTCTTTGTCACATCGATCAGACCTGCCAGTACCTTATGAAGGTTATAGTATGGAACGTATACGGTATCACCGCTGATCTTCCTGGTGTTGGCAAGATTTACACCATCTTTGTCTTTCAGCCACTCTTCCGGGAATGGGGATACATATCCTGCACTGTCCGGATATTTTGTCGCATAGGCATCCTGGCATTCTTTTAATCCGTCCACTGCTTCTTTGATCTCTGTCTTTAATGCCGCTTTAGTCTCTCCGTCCGCACTCAGATATGCCTGTGAAAGTGCTGACATATAATGTCCGAATGTATGTCCGCGGAAGTTATTGCCATGACTTCTTTCCCATCCTTCGTATCCGGAATCTGTCTTTGGTGTCAATCCGGATATCTTGTAGAATTCATACAGGAATTTTTCTGAATCCAGGCTTAAAAGATATTCGTCTTCTTTCTGTGCTGCATTTACCAGATAATCATCTTCCAGTGTCACATCCCCCATGATGCTGCTTGTCGTAATATTGATCTCCTGTTTTGCTGTTACCGTTACTTTATAGGTCTTTGTTACTTTCTCGCCATTTAAGTAAGATGCTTCCGCTGTCAGCGTAACCGTCACGTCCTTCTCTCCTACGCCCGGTCTTACAACGGTTCCGTCTGCTGCAACCACTGCTTCATTGTCTGATGACCAGCTGATCGCAGAACCGCTTTCTCCTGTTGCCGGAAGAGAAAGGTTCCCCTGCGTCGTCTCCGGAATGCTGATCTTATCCAGATCCGCCTGTGCAACCGCCTTACGGTCGAATGTCTGTCCAGATTCTTCATACAGAGCAATGACCTCCTCCGGAGTTGCCACATCATTATAAAGCTGGTATTCATCCAGGGATGCTTTCAGATATGCACCTTTGTATTTTGGTCCGTTATAACCAACCGATTTTTCCATCGATGCATCGGAGCCGAGCACTCCGGTTGATTCCCCGCTGATACCATAAGTTGTTACCGTGCTGCATTTTACACCGTTTCTGTAAAAGCAGATTTCTTTGCTGTCCTTATCATAAGTAACTGCAATGTGTGTCCACTCTCCGGCCGGGAAGAAATCACTTCTTTTTCCCGATACGGACACTCTGTACGGCTGGCCGTTCGTCTTCGCCGGTCCGATGGAAAGTGTCAGTGGTGTGTTATCATTTTCTGATGAAAGATACCATCCGTCTGTGTACCATTCATTCTTATTCCAGGAGATTAGTTCCTCTCCTGTCATAGCCGTATCCGGACGGATCCAGAATGATAATGTAAGATTTTCCGGCTGGAGATCTGTGCTTGTACCCAGATTCACATAGGAACTTCCGTTCATCTTCAACGCTTTTCCGACCACTCCGTCTACATATTCCGCATTTCCGGACGAAAGTGTTCCGTTATTACCCTTTCCACTGGAATCCTCCAGACTGTTTTCGAATCCCAGATCCAGCACCGCATTCTGAAGCCCTTCGCTATTCTGTTCTGCCCCCGCTGCTGCTGCCGGAGTTACTGGAACGACTGTCATTGCCAATGATAGCGAAAATGCTATCAGCTTTTTTCGGTTCATACCATTATTCTCCTTTCACACTTTACCTTCTTACAGATATAACAAAATTTTATTATGCATTCCAGCTATTGTGAATGGATTTTTTTGTGAATTTTGTGTGATTTTTTATAATTTTTGCAATAAAAAAAGAAGAGACAGAAAAATTCTATCTCCTCTTTAAATAACATTTATTTATCTGTCACTGTCAGGACTGCTACATCAGATGTCACACTTCTTCCATCTGCTGCTGTGATCACACAACGGTATTTCTGTCCGTTTCTCCATGATCCTGCCGGAACCTTGATGGTTGCTGTGTTGTTTCCTTCCATGCTGGATGTTCTCCACTTGTTAGAGTTCGCATTGCAGTATTCCCACTGATAAGTTACATTGTCCCATGATGTTTCAACCGTAAATTCTGCTGTTGTTCCTTTGACTGCTTCCACACTTACAGGCTGAACTTTGATTGGTTTCTGTATCGTTACAACGGCTGTCTCTGAGATCAGCTGTTCACCGTCTCCGTTTGTTACCACGCAGCGGTATTTCTGACCGTCTCTCCAGTTTGCAACCGGAACTTTTACAGTTGCTGTATCGCTTCCTTCCATTACGGAGGTTCTCCATTTTGTAGAATTTGCATTGCAATACTGCCACTCATAAGTCAGTCCTTTACCTGTTGCTTCTACTGTGAATTCTGCTGTCTCTCCGACAACTCCTTCTACGCTTTCCGGATTCTTGACAATTGCGAATTCTTCTGTTCCTGCAATCTCATCCGCTGATAATGCTCTGTTATAAACCTTTACATTATCATAAGCGCCCTTGAAATATCCGTCAGCACTGTAGAATGATTTTCCAAGATATGCTTTCAGATCTTTTCCAAGATCTGTAACATCTGTTGACATTCCTGTCTTTTCTGCAATCTTTTCGCCATTCAGATATAATGACATCTTTCCTGCTTCTTTTACGATTGTAATATTCTGCCACTCATTCAACAGAGTCTGGTCAACACTCTGGTCAACTCCCTGTTCTGCACTCCATGAACCGGATGTGATCACACTCTTGATAGATCCGGATTTCTGACGCATGAACAGATATTTGCTGCTGTCTTTACCAATTGCAAATGTGAAGAAGTTGCCATCTACCTTTTCCGGTTTTACATCCATGGAAATGGTGAATTTGTTTCTTCCATCGAAGAATCCTGTCGGAAGGGAAGCGAATGTTCCGCTTGTTCCATCCAGATATAATACGTTGCTTCCGTTTTCTTCTTTTACGGTTGCATTTCCGTTCAGCGTACCGTCATTATTGTGTCCACTGACATCTTTGATTGTTGTTCCATCTGTATTTTCAAAATCATAAGAAAGAACCGGATCTTTTTCCTCTTCTTCTGTATTCTCCTGAACAAGATTGGTTCCCCATTTTGCCATTAATGCATTGTACTCTTCCTGTGTTACAGGGATCGGTGTACCATGTCTTGCACGGCTTGGCATCTTATAGCTGTCCGGTCTTGTGAATACACCGGAAGACAGATCATCGGATACCAGTGGATAATATCCACCGCCGCCATAATTGTCGACTAACAGGCACCACTTGCTGCTTCCGTCTGTATCCTGTGAGTTGAACTGGAAGATTGTAGGACCTTCTACCCACTGGTTACTGTTCAGGGAATCTGATGCAATATGCTCCCACTCGCCAAGAAGTGTTGCACATCTTTCTACATATACAGTCTTTGTCTTTGCACCGAGGCTGTTCGTACTTCCGCCTTCATTCTTGGTGTATCGGTAGTACATCTGGTCATCGTTGTTATAGATGATCGTTGTATCGATACTTGACTGATCCATATCGATATAAACCTGTGGCTCTGTAAATGTGTAGAAATCTCTTGTCTTAGAGTAATATAATCTCTGTTTTGCGTAGTTGTCATCAGATACTTTAGATGCCCAGAATACAACATATTCGCCTGTCTTATAGTCATATGCTGCTTCCGGTGCCCATGTACAGCCGGCTCCGATAGAAGCACTTACTTCTACCATACGTTCGTCAGACCAGTTTACAAGGTCTGTAGACTCCCATACCATCAGACTCTGGCTTCCTGCAGTCTGTGCTGCACCCCAGCCATTTCCTCCGTTGATCTTCAGGTCTGTTGCGATCATGTAGAACTTATCGCCTTCTGCAGAACGGATGATGAATGGATCACGTACTCCCTTTTCTCCGAGTGTAGATGTAAGTACCGGTTTGTTATCGTTCAGATCCTGCCATTTCAGTCCATTCTTACTTGCTGCGAAGTAGATCTGCTCTCCGTCAGAATATCCTTCACCTGCGAAATATGTAAAGAAATATGCACTGTAATCATCGGCTGTCTTTGCTTTTACTGCTTTCTTAACTGTGAATGTAAAGTCTTTTGTTGCTGTTACATCACCCAGTTTCAGCGTTGCTGTCATTGTAACATCGGTATCTTTGTCCGGTCTTGTTACAGTTCCGGCCGGTGTTGCATCATAGCCTTCGTTCTCATGAGACTGTACGTCCACGATCTCCGGCTTATCTGTTGTCCATGTTACGGCAACTCCGTTACCTGCTTCCGTAGGAAGTGTGATATTTCCATATACAGCCTGATCGGTTGTGTTATATGGAAGTGTCAGGGCTTCTTTTGCTTCTGCAACTTTTGCTTCATCGGAATGATCTTTCTCTGTTGCAGATAATTTGAATGATTTTAATGTTCCCTTGTAAGCCGGGTCCGGGCTGTACAGGGATTTTCCGATATATCCCAGTGCAGTTCCATCTGTTCCTGCTGAGATAATATCCTGGATGGAATATCCACTGTCTGTTGTCTCGATCAGTGCGTCATTCAGGTATACGCTTACCACACCTTCATTGAATTCATATTTTACAGTATTGTAAGCATTCTCTGTAATCTTTCCATCCTGTGCAAGAAGAATTTCTTTGGATCCGTCTTTTAATCCTGCACGGATATTTCCGTCTTTGCTGTTACCATTTCCTCCCTGTGTCGGGCAGAAGAATACATAGTTTTTCACATTTGGCCATGTGCTGACCTTGTTACCAAGACAGAATAACCACTGGTTGCTCACCTTTTCTGTCTTAAATGTAGCTTCGATCGTGAAGTTCTCTTCTTCGATCAGTCCTGCCGGAATCTCAACATATTTTCCAGAGTCTCCGGAGAAATTCAGAACGTTTTCCCCGTCCTCTTCTGTGAAATCCGAATCTGTGATTCCAACCAGTTTTGCATTATTTCCGTTACCGGAAATATCTGTAAGCGTTCCGTCTGCATGTGACATGTCATATTCTGCCATCACTTTCTGCTCCGGCGTTCCGCTGTTTCCTGTGTCACTGCTGTTTTCTGCTTTTACGGAAAAAGCCGGAAGCAGTGTCACTGCCATTGCCGCACTCATTAAGAGCGCAAGAAATCGTCTTTTCATAGTTTTCTCCTTTTTCATTTATTTTTCAAAGGGATGGAACTTAAGGCTCTGCCTTTTACGTCCTGTCCCATCCCCCTTGGATTACAAATGAATTTACTGGGTAACTGTCAGTGTCGCTGCATCGGATGTCAGCGTATTGCCTTCTACGTCTTTGATCACGCAGCGGTATTTCTGTCCGTTTCTCCAGCTTCCAGCTTCCACTTTAATCGTATCGGTCTGATTCCCTTCCATAGAAGATGTTCTCCACTTGTTGGAAGATGCATTACAGTATTCCCACTGATAGGTAAGACCATCTCCGGTTGCCTGCACCTTGAATTCTGTCATGGTTCCCTTTGCTGCATTCACACTTACCGGCTGGCTTACAATAGCCAGTCCGGCCGGAAGCTCTGCCACTTTTACTGCCACAACAGCAGATATAACTGTTTTTCCGTTTTTATCGGTTACGGTACAACGGTATTTCTGTCCGTCTCTGTATTTCTGTACCGGTACTTTTACGGTGTCTGTCTTGCTTCCTTCCATAGAAGATGCATACCACTTGCTGGAATTAGCATTGCTGTATTCCCATTTATAGGTCAGACCTTCTCCGGTTGCTTTTACTGTAAATTCTGCTGTCTCTCCGATTTTTCCTACATAGTTCTTCGGATTTTCTATAATTGCAAGTTCTTCTTCGCCACTGTTATCTTCTACAGTTACCTGAACCGTTACATTCTTATATGTATCATTTAACTCTTCTTCATAACTCATATTCAGGATTGGTGTTCCGTCTGCTGCCCAGTGTACACGTTTTACTCTTGCATGACGGCATGGGTCATACAGAGAGCTTGCACTTGACCACTGACACTGATTCTTGTAACACTCTTCCGAACGTGCATGGTATACGAATACTGCATTTCCATTCTCATCTACAGTGAATGAGTTGTGTCCCGGTCCGTATTCTCCCGGTACGTCTGCGGATGTAAGAACCGGATAAGCAGTCTTTGTCCATGATTCCGGATTCATCAAATCTGCATCTTCATCTGCGGTCAGAAGTCCGATACAATATTCCGGACCTGTTCCGGCTGCTGAGAATGCAAGGAAGATCTTTCCATCGTGTTTCAGGATCGTAGGTCCTTCATTTACACGCTCTACATTACGCTCCCATCCGTATTCCGGAGTTGTAAGCATGATAACTTTTCCCTGGCCTTCCCAAGGTTTGCCCGGGTTAATCTCCTGCATGTAAAGTGCAGACTGTCCGATAATATCTGCCCAGATCACATAATGCTTTCCATTGTGTTCAAAGTATGTCATATCCAGTGACATGTGTTTGAAGTATGCGGATTCTTCACTTGTAGCTGCGTGGATCTCTGCAGTTCCGTCTGCCTGTACCCATGAAGATGCATCGTATGGATCATCTCCCTGGCATACCAGGACATATGGCCTGATATTCCAGATGTTGCCGGAATCGCCGGCTGCAAAGAATACATACCATTTTCCTTTGATCTTATGAATTTCCGGTGCCCAGACGTGTCTTGCCATCTTGCCTGTAGATGGTGCTTTCCAGATTGTAATCTCTTTTTCCAGTCCGCCTTCTGCGTCTGAAAGTCCCTGGATCGTATCTGCCTTACGCAGGATAATTCTGTCATAACCGTTGTCCGCATTGTAGAATGCCGGATAAGAAGCTGTGAAATAATAAGCTTTTGTATCTTCGTCATACTTAATCTGCGGATCGGCTCTCTGCTCAATCAATGGGTTGGTGTACTCGGTCTGGTTTACCATACCATTTACGGTATAAGTACCTGCTTTACTGAAATCAATGCCGTCTGTATTCCATGTAACTCCCATATTGGCAGTAGAACCATCACTGTAATATGCTGTAACAGATTCTGGAAGTTCTACGTCTTCCCCGCTCTTTACAGTTACATCTTTGACTTCGCTGATTCCTGTATTGGTTACTTTTGTGAATTTGTTAATGATCTTATCATATTCTGCTTTTGTAACACCGATCACATTACCGGTTACAGCACCCTCTGGAATTGTCTGGATTCCTTCGGTTGTTTTTTCTGTATAATCGTATGCCTGTGGTGCTTCCAGTGTTGTAAGATCTTCTGTCAGGTTCGAATATTTTACTCCGTTGCATGTCCAGTTCACACGGTATGCGCCGGCTTTTGAATCATATACGACCTGTGGTGATAACGGATTACCGATATCTGTATTCGTCTCAACCATTCTCTCTCCTGTATAGGTAAGAAGGTCTTCTGAGTCATACATATAGATTGATTTTTTGCTGTTGCTCTGTGTTGCTGTGAATCCGAAGCTTCCGTCTGCCTTTCTGAACAGATATGGGCTTGTAAAGCGGATTCCTGTCGTTAAGTTCTTATTGCCGTTATTGGTATCAATGGTTGCAAATAATATTCCTGTGTTAGAGTTCAGTGCTGTAAAGTTTGCTCCGTCCGTGCTGTATGCAAGATGCAGACTTCCGGTCAGGTCGTTATTACCAGTTACATAACTCATGATATAACCGTAGAACTCTTCCATTACTTCGATCTTGAATGGCTTTTCTACTGATTTGCCATTCAGGCTTAAGGTTGCTGTTAATGTTACCTTCTGATTACCTTTTCCGCTTTCCGGTCTGGAAGCGATTGCTCCCGCATCGGAAAGGACACTGTCATCAGATGATTTCCATGTTATTGTGCTTCCGTATTTTCCTTCTTCCGGAAGTTCCATATCTTCGGAAATGACTTTTGCAAGCTTTAACTGTGCTGCAGCTTCTGCAAGGTCTTCATCCAGATTCCATGGAACAACGGTTACTTCGAATTCTTTCGTTACTGTATAACCGTTCAGGCTTAAGGTTGCTGTCAGTGTGATTGTCTCGGAAGTCTTTCCTTCTTCCGGACGTGTTACCTTTCCTTCTGCAGTGATCACAGAAGCTTTGCTTGTCTCCCAGCTGACGTTCACACCATTCTCCAGTGTCGCCGGCAGTGTAAGGTCTTCTTTTACTGCACTGGTATCACCAATGGAAAGTCCGTCTTTTGCTGCTTTTAATACTTCGTTATAGTAATCACTTTTTACCTGTTTGTAAGACTGTGCTCCATCGTAGATCTTTACTTCTTTGACACTTCCTTTATAGAACATATCAGAATAAGAAGATTTTCCGATGTATGCAAGAAGGTCTGTTCCGAAGTTCTCTACTTTGTTCGTAACTTCTACGGTACCGATCTTCTGATCATTGTAGTATCCGGTAATACTGTTTTCCGTAATAACGGTTGTATATTTTGCCCAGTCACTTCCTGTCTTTGGTCCTGCAATACCATTTGCGGAATTTGTCGGAGAAATACCATACTCTGTATTGTACGGTGCCGATTCATTCACACTGTTTGTAATAACGGACTTCATCTGTCCGCTTAAGTTTGCCGGATTTAAAAGCCAGTACTGTGTCGGGAATCCTTTGCTGTTCTTGTCATTTCCAAAGAACATTGCCGCATAGTTGCCGCTTCCTGTCTGGTTCTTAAGCCATGCAGAGATTGTAACGGTATTCTTGCCGTCGAACATTCCCTTTGGAAGTTCTACATAAGCTGCGTCACTTCCGGATGCTCCGCCTGGGAGTGAAAGGCTTCCGTCTTTAAAGCTTCCGTTCTGTCCCTTAAGCTGTGCATCTTTGTCATTTCCGGATGCGTCTTTCGTATCCTTTTCCAGTGGATAGTAAGCAAGATACGGAACATCGGCTGTCTGTGCTTCTGCTACCAGAACTGTGAAGTCCTTTGTAACAGTGTAGTCATCCACAGATAATGTCGCTGTCAGCGTTACTTCCTGTGTTCCTTCTACATCCTCGCCTCTTGTAATCTCACCTTTTTCATTCAGAATCTCCGGATTGCTGGAAGACCAGCTGATCTTTACGCCGCCGTCAGATGTTGGCAGCTGGATGTCATCCGTGATCGCACTGTCATTGGCAATCGTAAGATTCTCTTTTGCCATCTCAAGTGCCTCTCCAGCATATAATTCTTTTACCTGTGCTTCGTTCAGTTCGTTTTTATAAATGGCAAGCTCTTTTACGCCGCCTTTATAAAATTTGTCCGGATAAGAAGATTTTCCAATATATGCAAGAAGATTTTCTCCAAAATTTTCTACCTTATTGGATGTCTTCACGGTACCAATCTTCTGGTTGTTGTAATATCCGGTAATGCTATCTTCTGTGATTACCGTTGTATACATTGCCCAGTTGCTGTCCGTTGCCGGCCCGCTGATTCCGTTAGCGGAATTCGTCGGAGTGATTCCGTATTCCGTATTCCATGGGGAACCTGCTGATACCGAATTGGTGATGACACTCTTCATCTTGCCACCCTTACTTGGATTCAGCAGCCAGTACTGTGATGGATATCCGCTGCTGTTCTTTCCAGTTCCAAAGAACATTGCCGCATAATCTCCGGCACCGGTCTCATTCTTTAACCATACGGAAATGGTCAGTGTATTCTGTCCGTCGAACATTCCCTTTGGAAGTTCCACATAGCCGGCACTGCTGCTTGCTGCTCCTCCAGGAAGATACAGGGCTCCGTCTTTGAACTCTGCGCCCGTTCCTTTCAGTTCTGCATTCTGCGCCATCTCATTGCCCGAATGATCCTGCACGTCTTCCGTGAGCGGATAATATGCAAGATATTCGAGACTCTCATTCTCTGCCGTATCTGACAGAGGAGCCGCCTGGACTACACTCGATGCAAGCATAGCCCCAAGCAAAGTAATCGATAATAAGCGTCTTATCTTTCCCTTTTTCATAAGCTCCCTCCTTATTATTTTACGCTGACTTTAATCTTCGCCAGCCCTTCTTTTCCTACCTTTGCAAATACAAACGTAGATCCTTTTCCAACGGCCGTGATCTTTCCATCTTTTACGGTTGCCACTGTCTTATCCGCACTCTTCCAGGTCATCTCTTTTTCCTTTGGAGTTACAGTCGCTTCCACCGTTTCGGAAGAGCCTTCCTTTAGTGTTACTGCCTCTTTTGAAAGTGTGATCTTCACCGGGTTAGTGATACAGTCTACTTTCTTATTGATCGCTTCTACCGCATCTGTATCCACCGTCGGTACTTTTGAAAGACTGTCTGCCCGGATCAGTGCCTGATTCAGACTCTCTTTCTGGCTGTCTGTCAGTGTGTTATCTTCCAACTGATCTTTGATCTCGTTTTTAATATCTTCCAGCTCTCTCTTATCGCAATCTATATATTCAATCTTATGATAATTATCCACTGTCGGATCTGCGTTGTAGGTATCGATCAGAGTATTGTATTCTTCTGCCGTAACAGGGATCATCCCTCCGTGGCATCCTACATCGCCGCCAGTTCTTCCGTATCCGCTTGTCAGTTTCTTTACGCTGTCCGCTTTCGAAAGATCAGTTGTTGTATATGGTTCATACCGTACACTGCTGCTGCCATAATAGTCGATCATGATGCACCATTCGTCACGGTCATTGAACTTAAACATCGTCGCCCCCTCATAGGCTCCTTTTTTTGCTTCCATGTTCTTCTGGGAAATGTATTTGAAATGGTTTCCTGTACTTTCGTCTTTGAACCAGTTCCATACTACTTCCGCTTTCTGGAAGTCATTTAATCCGCTCAGATCTCCAAGGCTGGAATAATTTTTCCCATTCATTGTATATGGAGTGATCCTGTTCGGATTTGAATTGTCATAATCAACATCTGGATCTAATACTGTATCCGCACTCATAAGTTCGATGTGGTTATCCGTCTCATCTTTTACGACACGGTACAGTGTTCCATATGGATTTCCGTCTTCATCTGCTACCCATAACTGGGATGTGTCGATATTGCCGTATCCGTCATTCGATGATACAAGCTTGCCCCATTTCTGATAGAAGGCTTCTTCCTCATACATCTTGGTCGGTCCGAAGGTCTTGAAATCTTTTGTCTCGTTACAATATAATCTGTTTCTTGCATATCCGTCTGTTCCCACACGGCAGGACCAGTATACAAGATAGTTGTCTTTTTCCGGATTGTAAACTGCTTCCGGTGCCCATGCTGCCCCGGCATCAATCTCGCTTCCTACATCAATGTATCTTCTTTCCCAGTGCACCCAGTCTTCCGTCTCATATACGAAAAGTTTTGTACTTCCGGCAGTTGACATCGTTCCCCAGTTTCCTACGGAATTGTTGCTCAGATTGCCGCCGTACTTGGATGCCATTGTATTCAGGTCTGTTGCCAGGATCCACACCTTTCCTGAATCTTCTTTTCTTGCACCTCTGATAAGGTAAGGATCACGCACACCCTGATCATTCCCTTCAAATGGGAATAATACCGATGCATCTCCGGATGTGGTTGACTTTATATCCGTACCGGCTTTCACTGCGTAGTTGTGTGTGCCCACAGTCTCAATATCGTCCGCATAATCGGTTCCCACTTCAAACAATGGGTGAAAACCATTCAATGCTGTCCAGTTCAGTCCATCTTCACTTAAGAAGAAATGAAGCTGCTGCACATCGGAACCTTTTACATTACCAAAGCATACATAGACATATCCGGCTTTGGTATCTGCGGAAGTTCCTTCCACGATCGTCAGGTCAAATCTCTGCTTTGTTACGTCATCTCCATCGGTTACTGTTGCGGTCAGGGTGAATTTGTAATTGCCCTTTCCTGCATATGGGCGTGTTACTTTTAACTTATTTCCCTTTACAGATACATATGCAGGATTGGCATCTCCTACACTGTAGCTGATCTTTGCATCCGGTGCACCGTCAATACTGTCCGGGAGTGTAAGATCACCGGTCAGGAGCTGATTGATCTGTGCTTCTTTGATTGTAAGTTTTGTATCTGCTGCCATCGCCCGGCTGCCCGCTGCCGGCCCCGCAAGTACGAGGGCCGTAACAGCTGCCAGACCGAAGGAGACTGCTTTCTTTACATATTTTCTTTTCATAGCATTTCTCCATCTGTTTGTTTCGGTTGACGGTTTATTTTACAGTCATAACTGCCACATCTGAAACTACGATTCTTCCGTCGGTTCCTGTTATCACGCAGCGGTATTTTTGTCCGTTACGCCATGTTGCTGCAGGTACAATCAGATTATTTGTCTGATTTCCTCCCATGGAAGAAGTTCTCCAGGTATTAGAGTTGGCATTACAATATTCCCACTGATAAGTTGCACCTTCTCCGGTACCTGCTTTCAGTGTGACTTCGAATAATACAGTATCACCTTTTGCTGCAGTTACGCTGACTGGCTGTGTCTCGATCACCGGTGCGGTCACTGCTGCACCAATCGTAACTGTTGCTGTATCAGAAATTACCTGGTTGCCATATCCGTCTGTAATCACGCAGCGGTATTTCTGGCCGTCACGCCACTTTGCTACAGGTACGCTGACAGATGCTGTCTGGCTGCCTGTCATGGTAGAAGTTCTCCAGGTATTAGAGTTGGCATTGCAGTATTCCCACTGATAGTTCAGGTCTTTTCCTTCTGCTTCTACAGTTAATACGGCTGTTTCGCCCACCACACCTTTATAGCTTTCCGGATTCTTAGTGACCTTAAGTTCTTCCTTTGCACTGTCTGATCTAACATCCAGTGCTGTCGAATATTCTACGGCATAGCCGTCATATTTTGCTGTAACGATTGCTGTAACGGTTACTTTTCCTTCTTTTAATGCAGTTACGGTTCCATCTACATAAGTAGCTGCACTGTCGTCGCTGGATACATATTCAACATCAACCATGTCCTTTACACTGTCCGGAATTGTAAACAGTTTTTCGCTTTCGCCGACTTTCATTTCTTTCGTGGTCTCCGGTGCTTCCGGATCGATTACGCTGAATGGATCTACATATTCTTCTACATAGGCAAGACCTGCAATGGCTTTGTTCAGTTTGGTATATGCCGTATCTACTTTATCAAAGCTGTCTGCATCTTTTGCTTCCTGAATCGCTTCTTTCAGGCGGTCTGCCGATACGGTTGTACAATATGTTGTATCAATTGACTCTGCGGACTTGATCAAAGCATCCAGTTCTGCACGTTCCAGTGCTTTTACTGTTACTTTGATCTCTTTGGATGCTTCCAGTTCTCCTGATTTTGCTGTTGCGGTAAGTGTAACTTCTTTGGACTCTGCCGGGCTTGTTACGGTTCCGTCTGTTCCGATCACATTCTCATCAGAACTTGTCCATGTGATCGTCATGCCGTTATCTTCTGTAGGAAGTGTCAGGTCATATTTTACATTATCCAGACTGTCGTTCTTTCCAAGCAGGTTCTCATCTGTAACTGCTTTTTCCAGTTTTTCCTGGAGCATCTGGGTATAATCTGCTTTGTTCTGTTCCTGTACTTCTTTTTCTGTCAGTGCAATGTCGTATACATTGACTTCATCGACCAATCCTTCGAATTCTGCATCCCAGTTGGTAACTCCAAGATAGATTCCCTGATTTTCTCCGTCTAACGGATCATTGGAATCATGTGTTCCGAGTTTGATGCCATCTACATAAGCAGTTACCTGTCCGCTCTTTCCGGACAGTGTGATATTGTGCCATCCTTCTGTATCAATCTCCGGAGACCAGAATGTAGACCACTTGTAGCCATTTCCATTTTCCCAGATCTTGCATGTGTTCGTTCCGGTCTTTTTACCGGATACTGCCAGCCATTTTTCCGGATTGTGATATCCGAGGAACAGTACGTTCTGGTTCTCTGCCAGTGTTCCGTCCGGTTTTACCCATGCAGATACCGTGTATTCTTTTCCGAGATTCTCTTCATCCAGTTTCAGTCCGTAGTCTCCTAATCTTACGGCCTTTCCGCTCTTACCTTCTTCGTATACAACATCTTTGGAATAAGCCGCCAGCTTTGTTGTAACTGCTGTTGCGTCCTTATCTGTAATACTGTTCGTCAGATTGTCTTCGAAAGAATATGTTGCTTTCAGGTTTTCTTCCAGTCCACTCTTTACCATTACTTCAGTCACAGCTTCTTTCGTCGTACTGCCAAGCGTAACCTTTGTTGTGATCTTTGTTGTTCCGGCTCCGGTTGCGGTAACCTTTCCAGTCTCGTCTACGGTTGCAATATCCTTATTATCGGTCACATATGCAACAGAAGGATTTGCTTCTTTTACTACCGCCGGCATCGTTACTTCGATGTTCTCTTCTCTTCCGACAACCATGTTCAGAGATTTTGTTGCTTCAATTCCGTTTTTTTCAAGAAGGCTCTCTGCTGAAGAATCATCATATAACTGATATACTTCTCCTTCTGTCAGAGTCTTGTTATAAACTTTAATGTCATCTGCAGATCCGGTGAATTCTCCGTCCCAGTTTGTAACACCGACGTAAATGTCCTGGTTGCTTCCGGTCAGTGGTGCACTCGTCTTATTCTCTGCAGTCTTCTCTCCGTCTACGTATACTTTAACATTATCTTTGTCGCCGGTAATTGTTACACAGTGCCACTCTGCACTGAGGTCTTTATTTGCCCATTTCGTCCAGCTGTATCCGTTACCATTTGCCCAGATCTTGGTGGTACTGTTGTTATTTCCATCACCTGCAATAGCCAGCCATTTTTCCGGATTATGGTATCCGAGGAATAATACGCTCTGGTTATCGCTGATATTTCCATCCGGTTTCAGCCACATAGATACTGTGAAGTTATCTCCCAGATCCTGCTGGTTCAGTTTCAGTCCATAATCTCCGAGTTTTACAGCTTTTCCGCCGTTTCTGTCTTCTGTGTAGGTAACAGTTCCGGAATAATTACCAAGACCTGTTACGATTGCAGATGCAGCGGTTCCTCCTTCTACATCATTCTCCAGTGTTTCATTCTCAAATGTCCACTCACCTACCAGTCCGTCCAGACTTGCGGACTTTGCAGCGAATGCCAGATGCGGTGGAACCATCATGGTAATTACGAGTGCACCTGCAAGTGCTGCAGACATTACTTTTTTCCGTTTCATAGCAATTTCTCCTTTCCATCAGGACCTTTTATTTCTTTTTATATGCGGAATCAACAACTGTGATCTGAATATTGTCAGTCTTCTTCTCGCCGTTGTATTCATATGTCACTTTCAGTGTCTTCTTACCTGTCGTTGTCATGTCAATCTTATCTGCATTCGTTGTATAATCCGTAATTTTAACCGTTTTGCCTGTCTCAAGATATAACTGAATACGGATATCGTTTGTCTTCAGTTTCTCTCCGACTGTGTACATACGTTTTGTCTTTCTTGCTTTTCCTGATTTAATTTCTGTATCTGTAGATACAAAGAATGTTGCGTCTTTGTCAGACGGATCCTGTGTCATAGAAAGGACTCCGCTTTTACTTGTCAGATAATAACCCGGATATCTGACACTTTCGAATGTAACACCACTTCCGTTAAATCCTTTTAAGGTACGGAATGTCATGCTCTCGGCTTCGGCAGTTGTTCCTTTTACATCCTGTGACAGTACCGGTGTGATCACACCGTTTTTCGGATCCTGTGCCGTGATATAGAGTCCCGGTTTGTTGTTCGACTCAATCGATACATATTCGTCTTTTTTGCTGGATTTTCCAGGATTGATCTCCCAGCTGCTTTCTTCGCCATCCTTATAGAAATCAACCTGAAGTGCTTTTCCTGTGATCGGATAATCTGCGTCCAGCAGTGTATTCACGAATGATTTATGAGAAATGTAATTGCCATCGGAATCTGTAATCTGTGATGCTGTTCCGGTAAGTCCTGTTGCGGTCTTTTTGATCGGATCGATCGTTCCGTCTTCATTGATCGTAAATGGCTCACAACATGCAACTCTGCGGTATCCGCTTCCGTGTGGAAGGCTTCCGTCATGATATACGAAATATGTCTGTCCCTTGAAATCAAATACTGCCATGTGGTTTGTGTTGGCTGTTGCAGAAGGTTCCATAATGATTCCACCGAACTCCCATTCATTGCTCATGATGTCATCGGTCGTAGCATATGCCATCTGCTCTCTCCAGTCACATGCAAAGAACATATAGTACTTGCCATAATAATTGCCGTTTTCATCCTTCTGACGGTAATACCATGGTGCTTCCGTATAACTGTGTCCCTGGAAATCGTTGATCTTTCCGATTACGATATCATTTCCTTTGCCATATCCGACAGAAAGATTATCCGGATTGCCATCCTGATCTTTTACCGATATCATATCCTCATTCAATTCACATACGAAGAATCTTGTATTTCCCCATCCCAGATATCTGTGTTCCACACCATTTTCATCAGTTTCGATCCATACAGTCGGGTCGATATCTTCCCATGAATGTACGCTGTTCGGGGTCTGGCTGTTACTTACCAGCGGCTTTTGATTCACATCTTTAAACGGACCTGTCGGACTGTCCGAAACACCGACTCCGACTCCTTTTCCATCTGAAAACTGTGTACAGTAATAGAAGTAATACTTTCCATCAGAACCTTTTGCCACCTGTCCTGCCCAGGCCTCATGGTTATTACCTCCTTTGATATCCGAACTGTTCATGATCTTGCTTTCATATGTCCAGTTTTTCATGTCTTTGGAAGAATAACATCTCCAGTCCGGCATCCAGTAAGACTCATTGCTTGAGGTATCGTGTCCTACGTAGCAATATACGGTGTCGCCGTCAACCAGAACCGACGGATCTCCGCCGTAAAGAATGTCTCCGTTCTCATCAAACCCAAGCATCGGGTTGCCGGAGTTACTCTTTTTCAATGTCTTCGTCTCGACATTGTCTTTCGCATATACCAACGGCGTACACAAAGATATCGATAACACCGCTGCCAATGCTCCTGTTAGTAATTTTTTCATCTCTTACTCCTTTCTTTTTGCTTTTCTTCTTTTTGCTTTTCTTCTTTTTACTTCTTCTCCTTTCTTTTTCGTTTCATATCATATTGACTCGGGAGTGCTCCCATGAAACTCCGATTCTCGAATCCGGATATACTATTCCTTCTCAGTTACACAATACTTCCCCTCTTCTTCCAGAAAAGCATCCTTAAAATGAGACAGCACACCCGTAGCCGGTGTAAATGTCATCTCTCCGAAATAGATTTTCTCATCTGCCAGATATAGATCCACTCGTACAAACGGGATTCCCTCTCCCAGCTTTTCCGCCATACAGATCATCTCTTCCAGCTTATCTGGCCGCTTTACTGGATTTTTGTCAACCTCTGTTCCTTCCACAACATCCAGTTCCTTCCAGTCTCTGTCAAACACATTCTTGTACCTTTTTGCACCTTTTTGATTGCAAACAAGAATAAAGCGGACTTTCCCGTTACTACAGTGAAATTTATAATCCGGGAGTCCGCCTTCTGCTTCTATATATTCTTCACAGATGATCCGGCGCCTTATATCGCGATAATGCATTTCCAGTGATAAATAAGCTATATGAAAACTCAACCAGAAATGCATCATTTTTTTTAATCTTCTCTGTTCTTTTTTATCTAATTTGTTTTTATCCACACATATGTAATTCATATCACAACCATGTGTGGCTTTTAATACGAATTTTTTCGGAAGTCCGTCAAATGAAACTTCTTCTGCTTTGTCATACACACCCAGAAGAGGAACCAATGTATCTTTATATCCCTTTTGTTCCACAAACTTACGGACTTCATATTTATCCGTCAGCAGACTTCTCATCTTTCCATCCGTATTGTATTCCGTCCACAGAATTTTCTCATTCAGTTTCCTCGGACATGACAGATCAATTTTTTTATGGAAATGAATTCTTGTCTGAATCTCTTTCGTCCTCTGGATGCCGAATATCTTACTCATTCCATAGTTCCATGCCATTACAGCTCCTCTGTAACACCATTTCCCATAATAGCCTATCCTACTCACACACCATCACTCCATTTTTAGAAAACCTTCAGTCTGGCCGCATACACCATCCGCAATACAAAATCCGGCATAATCCTGGCAATCTTAAGCCCGGCCTGTACCATCTTTGCTTTCCGGGACAACTGCCCCTTCCACCTCTTCATTGCTTCTCTGGCTTCTGCCTTATTTCCCGCAAGAATACTGGTATATATATATACTGTCATCTTCATATTGTATTTGCGCTGAATCATTGCAAGTTCTTCTTTACTATGCGCAGAATCTTCAAGCTCTTCTTCCAGATTCTTTATAAACGCATCTGCTTTTGCTACTTTTACCCTTGTTCTGGCATTCGCTTCTGCCATCCTGTGATAATTCACACAGACTTCGGAAGAATATGCAACCTTCGGATTATTTCTGGCTACTCTTGACCACAAATCAAGATCCTGTCCGATCTTTTCTCCCGGTCTGAATAATCCGGCTTTTAAGACTGCCGATGTCCGAATCACGGTCGCCGATGTCCAGACAAAATCATAAGCATACTGATAGGTAAGCCAGTAACTTTCAAGACATCCGGTTGCCGGAGTCAGTCTCGCTGAATAATGGCTTTTCCCATTTCCCATATCTACTCTGTACGCAGTGACATACATATCACTTTCCGGATATTTTTCTATAAGGTGATCGATCGTCTTCAGATAATCAGGTTCCCATTCATCATCTGCATCCAGAAATGCGATATATTGTCCTTGCGCATGTAAGATTCCTGTATTTCTTGCAACGGATACTCCCTGATTCTGCTGATGGATGATTGTTATATTTTCACTCTTTATCTTCCTGGCTTCTTCAAGCGAGCGATCCGTCGATCCGTCATCAACCACGATTACCTCATAGTCTTTAAAGCTTTGTTTTTTTACACTTTCCAATGTCATGCGGATACAATTTTCTTTATTATATAAAGGAACCACAACGCTGAATCTCATGCAGTCTCTCTCTCCTTTATCATCTTATACGCTTTGTTTTCTGCTCTGTTTTCCGTCTTGCTTTCTGTTACGACACCTTCCGAACTTTCTTTCATAAAAAGGACTTTCACTGTTGCCAGAATCAGACGCAGATCCATAAGTACCGATGCTTTTCTGATGTAATAAGCGTCCATCTGTGCTTTCTCAATGGCCGGTGTATTATATCTTCCATAAACCTGTGCAAATCCTGTAATTCCGGCCTTTACCTTCAGACGCATTGCAAATTCCGGATTTTCTTCTGTGTATTTTTCTGCCAGCTCCGGTCTTTCCGGTCTTGGTCCCACAATGCTCATATCACCTCTTAACACATTGATAAACTGTGGAAGTTCGTCAATTCGTGTCATGCGGATCCATTTTCCAACCGTTGTAATTCTGTCATCTGATTTTTCTGCCAGTCTTGCTTTTCCGTCTTTTTCCGCATCCATCTTCATACTGCGGAATTTGTAAATTTCAAATATCTTTCCATCTTTTGTCAGCCTCTTCTGACTGTATAAAACAGTTCCTCTGTCCTGTGCTTTGATCAATCCGGCTGTTATAAGCATAACCGGCGATGCCAGGACCAGCCCCACTACCGATATACAGATATCCATCATTCTTTTTACCAGCTCATACACCGGTCTTTCATTCTTATTTCCAATCTGCAGCAGCATAGTACCATTTACAGACACCGACTTCATGCTGCACATCAGTACATCTTCCATTTCTGGTTTCAGATAAACTTCTATTCCATTTGCAGCACAATACCGGAGAATCTGATCCTTCTGTACTCTGTCAATTTCCTGCAGGATAACAAGATCCACATCTTTTAACCGTTCTAAAGTCTGCGGTGTAACCTCAAGAACCCGGATCCACATTTTTACATGAATCCAGTCTGACATATGTCTTAAGTCTTTCATTTTCTCAAACATTTCACTGTTTCCATAGAGAACAGCTGCCTCTTTCTTTCCATACAGATGGCACATAATCTGGTTGCTTCCCAGTGTATATATAGCTGCAAATGCAGTCTGTGCCACTAACTTAAGAAGCATCATCCAGATATCATTTATACTCGTTTTTGTAACGTATCCTGTCAGATATGTAACTGCATCCGCCAGAAACAATGCAAGCCCCTGCGAATATATCAATTCCATGCTTTTCTTTGTCTGTGTTTCAAAAGCTTCATATGTACGAGTCATAAAGCAGTATACAATTACAAAAAGAAGTAGCTGATACAGCATATCTTTGCCGGATATATATCCGGTATGCCCCCCCACAAAGATAAAGGCCATTCCTGCAATATTAAAAACTTTAAACAGTCTTTCCATTACATATTTTCCCATAGCTGCATCCCTTCTTCATCATACGTTAACTATTTGCTGATCGTAACAACATTTCCCTGATCGCCTTCTGTTAACACAACGTTTCTGTCTTCGTAACTCCAGCTTGTCTTATCGGCTTCCTCAGTACCATCCGCTCCAAGCTGTTCTGAAATTGCATTAACCAGAGAATCTTTTGCAACAGACGGGAATGTAAGCTGCGCACTTGCTACATTTCCATCTTTGCTTTCTACAACAATCTTTACATCTGCTCCAAATAACTTTGTATCATAAGAAGTTGCTGCCTCTTTTGCTCCCAGAAATGCAAGCATATCCGCATCTGCTCCTCCGACTTTTGTCACGAGATCAGCCATCTGGAATGTATCTTCTGCAACATTTAACGCATCAGAGCTTTCCACTACTTCACCTGCATCCTGTGATTCTTTTTTGGAATCTTTGTCCTCTTTCTTTTCATTGCTTTGTGTTGTCTTCTTGTCTGACTCTGCTGCTTTTTTATTATCTGAACCGCCACATCCAACTATGGACATTACAACAATTGCTACCGCCATTAACATTGCAAAACATTTCTTTTTCATTTAAATTTCCTCCTTCAACCATATATTTTACACAATTTAATTATGATAAATGATATATTATCTGGCATTTTTTACAACAGTATTATTTGTGAAATTTTTACACTTTTTTATTCATTTTTATTGTCAATGTGATTTTTTTTGATTTTATGTTGATTTTTTTATACTATTGACTCAAATATCATCTGATGTAATATCGAGACAAATTTAGAAATGATGTCAGAATCTTTAAAGCTTCTACTGTATCTTTTGATGAACCGGAATACGCGATTCCAATGGCCACATCGTCCTTTGTCAGATGTCTGGCACTTATCCTGTTATAATAGCAATCCTGCTTATACCAGCAGTCAATTCCAAGATATAACAGTTTTGTAAATAAATCCTGTGCTGCCGGATTTGAATTTTCAACACTGTATATGTCAACACTTCGGGCATTTCCAATGCTTTTGCCATTTTTACCACCGTTGGCTGACTGACCCCGCTATTTCTCGCCAGCTTTTCCATCGGCATCTCCCGTACCTCTTCCAGATGTTCCAATATATAATCTGCAGCTTTCTTTTCCGATGTACGAAGCTTTTCATACCCTGATTTTATCATAAATTCTACTCTGTCCTCCATATAGCCTCCTATATAAAATCAAATGTTCTGATTTCCAGCATAAAACCCATCACCGGCATCCTCTTTTGCATGCTTAAACTTGTAGAAATCCTACAGAAATCCATTTACTTATGATTTCCATCTGTCATTTACTCTTTTATAAGGATAACACATTCACAGACTATACTTATGTTAAATCTTAGTAAAGCTTCTTAATAAATACGCAACAAAAAAACAACCAACATATCGTTGATTGCTTCTTATCTTTCATATACCTTCAAAACTGCATACAAGAAATATTTTCTTTCATCCTACCTATCACCTTGCTTGGTCATGCCCTCGACCGATTAGTATCAGTCAGCTCCATACATTACTGTACTTCCACCTCTGACCTATCTACCTCGTCGTCTTCAAGGGGTCTTACTACTTACGTAGGGATATCTCATCTTGAGGGGGGCTTCACGCTTAGATGCCTTCAGCGTTTATCC
>ERZ837487.379-NODE-379-length-67452-cov-13.744825_pt1 | contig 67452 bp, 94 predicted proteins | sample MGYA00519911_ERZ837487 | MGnify/ENA primary metagenome ERZ837487 (study PRJEB31850, sample SAMEA3708818) | human gut metagenome | biome: human gut; feature: human-associated habitat; material: faeces | place: China | collected 2014 ... | reverse complement strand
CAATTCTATCACTATATCTTTCCGCATTTCACTTTTTTGTAGTAACTTTGCGGTGAAAAGTTCGCCAAACTTTGATTTTATATAGCATATCGAAAGTGGATATTTTATATCTACTTGACAGCTTTTATCGCAAAGATATAGCCGTTAGTTTTCCCTACGGACTGCTTTCGTTATGCGAATTTAGTCGGAGTTTGGCGACTTTGGGAAGCTAACGGCTTTCCTTTTATACATAACTCAAATTTCATCGTATGCCAAACTCCATGAAATTAGAGCAGAAGCGAAGTACAGTAACTTCTACATCTACGTTATCGGCTAACGTAAAAGCCATTTTCGTGTTGATAATGTTAGTACTCACTATCATTAACCCTATCTTGTTTATATTACCGTTTATCTCTTGCTTCATTTCAGCGAAGAAAGGAGGTCTGCTATGAAAAAGAAAATAGCAACCGTTGAGATTGAATGCTCAAATTCTCATTTAATACCAACATTCAGTGACTTTTTAAATGAATTACAAAAGCAGTATGATATTGAGAAAGACTGCAAGAATGAAGCATATTCTTTTATAATAACAAACGGACTGTTTGAGGATTTTAAGAAGTTCAGTGAAAACTACAAAGGAGTGGACCACTACAAAGCAATAATCGGAATGCTTATCACTGATGCTGAAATGAAAGAAAACAAGTAACCTGAAATTATATGAAAACAAATCAAGAAATGGTGCGATACATTGATAATTTTTCAGTGGTACAGCGCACGAGTGATGGATATTTTGACGGTAGCGAACTTCTTCGGCAGTGGAATAATGTAGAAGGGAATACCCGAAGAAGAATGGATAAATTCTTAGAATCTGATAATACATTAGAGTTTCTGAAAGCCCTTGCAGAGGACGAAAGCCATAGGTCAAAAATGACCATTGGTGAAAATCAATTAGTTATAAAAGTCAAGGGTAGAAATACCAAAGAAGGCAAAACACCTGATAAAGTTTGGATGAATCCGCTTCTGTTTATCAAATTTGCCATGTGGATAAATCCGACTTTTGAAGTCAAGGTATTACGGTTTGTGTACGATGAAATGATTCGCTATCGAAACGATGCCGGGGATGCTTACAAAGAACTTAGTTCTGCTGTTATGAAGATAGTTCCAAAAGATTTCATGCCAAAAGCAATGCAGAAAGTTGGTGAAGCGTTGAACTGGGTAGTATTCAATAATCACGAGAAGATGCTTCGTAACAAACATGGTGATGAAATGAAGCAACGTGAATTGTGGCAGCTTGAAAAGAAGGTTGCTGATTTAATTAACGAGGGATTTATTACCAATTTTGACAACCTTCTCAACTATCTGAGAAATCAGTATCAAAAACGTAATTACCCAAGTATATTTATTGCATCATAATATTTTAAAGTTATCATAAGTGATAGCTTAAGTCATTTAGGTTTTGCTCCTATAGCCTGTGAAGGTAACAGGAGCTTTTTAATTGGAAACAAGTTAAGTTATGGATATAAATATAATAAAGGAAAAAGCCAGAGAGTATGCAAATAGCATACATGGAATTACGCACAAAAGAACAGCATCAGTGGATTTTGAGAAAGGTGCTCAATTTGTTTTGGAATCCATGAAATGGAGGAATGCAGAAAAAGACCCTCCACCATTGGACACAAGAGTGCTTGTAAAGAGTTCCGGGAAATTTGTGAATACCGGGATGTTGGTATTCGATAGTGAGCATAAGAAGAACATTTGGATATGTGGAAATACTAACCGGGCATGGGACATTGATTTTTGGAAGCCATTGCCACAATAATTAGATAAACTTAAAATAAAATAGATATGATAACGAAAGAAGAACTTGCTAACAAAAGCAAAGAAGAACTTATTGAACTTGTGGAAGTATTACAGAATAAAATGCCTTTGTACGAATATTACAAAGGCACATGCGAAAATCAGGGGAAAATACTGGATGCAATTGGGCTTGTTTATGAGAACTATAAGACAGATAAATTCAGAACTTGATAAGCTTTATTCAGAGCTTGACACGGTTCAGCAAATGAGTGAAGAAGCGGTAATGCTCACATTCAATGCTGACAGTAAGGCTGAATATATTGCACTTATCAATGAAGAAATTTATTCTCTTGAAAATGAGCTTGAAGAAGTGGAGATATATCATGGCAGGAAGCGGAACTTTGTAAGGACTGCGGACCTGCCTTTTTTGTGTTGGTAAAAGCAAACATTTTAAAATTTAAATATTATGCCTATAGTTAAGAAAAATGATGTTTTACCGGAGCGTCCTGTAATTATTGTATTATATGGAGTCCCCGGAAGTGGAAAAACCTCAGTAGCTACAACAGCGGATAATCCTTTATTGATAGATTGCGACAGGGGGGCAGACCGCGCAGTACAACGTTGTGATACCATAATGGCTAAATGTTGGAAAGATATTGATTCAGAACGTGAATCTATGAAAGATTACAAAACAATAGTTGTCGATACAGCCAAATCAATGATAGACGATTATCTGAGTCAATATGCTATTGACAATAATTATAAATTGAAAACAAATACTTTAAAACGGTTCGGGCAGATGGGCGAGGACTTTAAAGAGTTCGTCAACTTTCTTCGCTCGAATGGTTCTGACATTGTTTTTATATGCCATGACAAGGAAACGGCAGACGGCGATGTGATAAAGCACTCTCCGGATTGCACAGGGCAATCAAAAGACCTGCTTGTTAGGATAGCTGACCAAGTTGGATATGTATTCATACAAAATGGGAAACGTTCTATTTCATTTGCACCGTTGGATAATTTTGTAGGCAAAAATGTAGCAGGACTTGGAACTGTGGTAATACCTGATTATGGAACAACCGAGTTTGATACATGTATGTCTGACATTATATCGAAAGTGAAGATATCGATTCAAGGAAAAGGAGAAGCGCAAGCAAAAGCTAACGAACAGCTTGCCGCAATACGTGAACAGCTTGCCGCCGCAATGACCGAAGAAGATATTCTTGCCTTGATGGAGGCTACAAAGCTATTACCTAAAATTATGCGAGTACCCTTCTTTTCTGAGATGCAGAAGAGTCTTGCAGCAAAAGGATTCACTTTCGATCAAGATAAAAAGTTATTCGTGAAAGTATGATACCGCTAATTCGCGTAACAATTTTAGAAGCATTCCGAAAGTACATAGAGCAAAGCGATTATGCCAACTATGAGATAACGGAGCAATCCGTTATTGACAGTATAACAGGCAAGTTCACGGGTAATGTGTATACAAAAATTGGACAGGCATTTCATAAAATAGTGGAAGAAGGTACACCGAAATGCGATAAAGTAGATGCAGGAGAACGTACCTTCCTCCATTATAATAAAGAACAAAAAGAGCCTGTTCCTTGTGGTAGATCCTTTGACATTGAAGGTGATAAAGTGATTATGGATATTGCACAATGCGAGACCGCGCTTTCCTATCGTAACGAATACCCGAATGCTTTTCATGAGATAAGACTGTATAAGGATTTTGGAGATGCTATTATAACAGGATGTGCCGATATGGTGAATGGTGTGGAGATCAGGGATATTAAGACTAAATATTCTTATCCTACCGATGCCGATTACATCAATTCTTGCCAATGGCGATTTTATCTCCAGCTATTCAATTTAGACGTGTTTCACTTTGACTTGTTCATCTTTGAAGGATACGACAAAGATAAGCATGGATATGATGTCAGAGGACTTCCATTGAAACGCTATGAGCCTTCTATTACATGTTATCGTTATGATGGTATGGAGCAAGATAATACGAATCTATTACACTCTTTTTTAGAGTGGGCAGAATACAGAGATTTAACCAGGTATTTATTAAAAGAAAAAATAGAAAATTAATTATGGCAATTTTAAGTGGTTCTATATCTAAAGAATTTGAGATATGGAAAGATATTGTCGGATATGAAGGATTATATCAGATAAGCAATTTAGGCAGGGTGAAAAGTTTGAAAAGATATGTGCCACACTTCAAAGGAGGATTAAAAGTTGTACCTGAAAGGATGAAGACGATTTTTTATCAAAAAGACGGAAGGCCAAGGGTTGAACTCAGTAAGGGGAATTTAAACAGGAAATTCTTTGTTTATAGACTTGTAGCACAGGCATTCATTCCTAACCCCAATAACTATCCTTGCATAAATCACAAGGATGAGAATCCGGCAAACAATTCTATTGAGAATTTGGAATGGTGTACTTACAAATATAATGCAAATTATGGTACAAGGGGATATCGGATTTCTATAACTAAATATAAGCCAGTTGGCATGTTTCATCCGACATTGAACGTGCTTATGAGAGTTTTTGACAGTGGTAAAGAGGCCGCAGAGTTTTTAAGGGTAAGTAGGTCATGTATGACTGCTGCGATAGATGACGATAATAGAAAAATAAAAGGTTATAAATTTAAATTCATTTGATTATGTTAAGAGGAAGTATTTGTTTATCAGACATTCCAAAGGAATTGATAAAGAAAGTAAAGTGTAAAGATGGTAAGGAAAGATGTTTTTTAAACTTCGCAATCTTCAAGCGGAAAGAACCTGCTACATTTGGAGATATTACTTATACTCATTTTATGAGTTGTGCCCCTAAGAGAGAAGAGAGAAAAGAGGGTGTAAGATACATCATAGCAGATTTATCAGAAATTGTTGATTCTAATAAATATCCATCTTCCACAGAAGTAGAAGCTGCTCCGAGTGTTTCCCAGGATGATGATCTGCCATTTTAGCCTATGAAATACGATGGTTCCAATCCTCTCCACGTCCAACAGGCAAGAGCGAAGCTGGAGAAGTTGATAAAGGAACAGAAGGTGTTTGAATTGACGGAAAAGAAACCCCAAAGATCTTTAAATCAGAACAAATACCTTCATGTCTGCCTTGCTTATTTCGGTTGCCAAATCGGTGAGACGATGGAATATGTAAAGCGGAACTATTACAAGATTCTCTGCAACAAAGACACTTTCGTCCGTGAGAGAGAAGACAAGTTTCTTGGGAGACTAAAATACTTAAGAAGTTCGTCTGACCTTGATAGTACAGAGTTTAGCCTTACCATTGAAAGGTTTCGGAATTTCGCGAGTGCCCAATGTGGCATATATATCCCATCTCCAGACGAAGAACGTTTGATTCAGTTGATGGAGATTGAAATTGAACAACATATAAATTACATTTAATAAATGACACGAGAAGAGTTGCTCAAATACAGGTTAGATGGATCAAAGTCATTCCCTTTTTATATTAAAGAGCAAGAAATAACAGACAAATATGGAGTATATTCTACTGGAGTATTTAAATACAAAGGGATGAGTTTGATAATTGCAATAGAAAATGGGTTATGGCATTTATCAGTAAGTGCTAAGTTTCCATTAGGTTATCAGCAGTTGAAAGATGTACGATATAAGTTTTTACCAAATAACATTCAAGTGGCACAAATATTCCCTCCGAGAGAAGAATTTGTGAACTTACATAGTACTTGCTGGCATTTATGGGAGATTAAAGACTAATAATTATGAAACTTACTTTGACAAAACAAGAAGTGCTTCTCATCCAGAAGTTGCTCAACACTTACAAAAACGAGTTGCCCGATGACGGAACAGAGAAGCATGGACGTTTTGTCGGGAAGCTCTGCAAGAAAATCAAAAGACAAGTTATTAATCAATTAAAGCAATAAAATTATGGAATCTAATATTTCGCGCGATCATATTGCGCTTGAAGCAATGAAGTGCATAATGATGACAGCAAAACGCAGAAGAACTTTATGGAATAGAGTTGTAACATTGGTTTTCCCATCCAAAGAGGTTAGTATGATAAACTACAACTCTGAAAAACAGGCTAAAGCCGCTTACCAGATAGCCGATGCGATGATTAAGGAACGTAGTAAGATAAAGGAGGAATAATATGTATTACGAAGTAAAGTTAAAGGTGATGAAACCTAACAAGGAAGGCCTTGAAAAAGAAGTAAAAGAACATTTCATTACAGACTGTTCACTTTTTGCAGAAGCGGAAGCCAAAGGGCTTGAACAGTACGCATCTGATAATATGGAATCTGATGTATTCTCTATTTCACGTTCAAACATCATTGAGATAATCAACGAAAAAACAGAAGACAAACCATTCTTCAAGGCTACCATTGTAGATACTCAGATTGATGAGAACGGCAATGAGAAAGAATTGAAATACTATAATTTGGTTTGCGCAAAGGATTTAAAGGAGGCAAACACTTTGATGGAACAACACCTTTCACAAGGTTTGTCTGATATGAGATTGGATGCGATTGTTAAAACCAAAATAATTGATTTGATTTAGTTATGGAAGAGTTTATTTCAGACTGGTTCATTCCGATGGATTTCGGTAATGATATGCCGGACGAAGAACCTAATGGTGAGGATAATTTTAATTTTGATTAAGTGCATTTGTTTACATGCCTGCTCGGTCTGTGAAGATGGGGCGGGCGAAAATGGTGGTATGGCGGAAGGGTGTAAACGCTATGTAGACTTTCGAGATAGGTTCGTAAATGGGAGGATATGGATTTTTTAATCAAAACACCTATCATGCAGGTTCGATTCCTGTTACCGCTTCATAAATGGCAAGGGTTAGTAAATAATGGTTGTGCCCCGGAGAATACGCTTCGGGGCTTTTAATTGGCGAAAATTATGAGAATAGACAAAATTAAGACAGTAGGTCAGCTTAGAAAGGTCATTGAAAATATTTCTGACGATTACGAGATAGAAATGCGTATTAGACGTAAATTGACGGATGAAGACATAATCAAGTTATATAAAAAGTACGGTAAGATATATCCTTATCCATACGAAACAAGTTATTCAGAGCTTGAATTTGATGATGTAGGTGTGTCTGAAAAAGTATTATGCTTGGGAGTTGAACTAAAAGACGAATGATATGCCGTACTACATAAATAATAATTATGACTTACGAAGAGATGAAATCCAAGGCTTGTGTGGCAAGCAGCCGTAGCAAGCCCAAAAATGAGGAACATAAAATACAATGTTCTTGTGTTAGGTATTTCCGTTTAAAATATCCCCATCTCAGAAATATGCTGTTTGCTGTTCCTAATGCGGCAAGACGTTCTGCAAGGAACGGAGCTTATATGAAAGATGAAGGTATGCTTCCCGGAGTTGCAGACCTGATACTTCTTAAGAGCAATCGTTTCTATGGAGCTTTGTGTGTGGAAATGAAAAAGCCGGGAGAATACCAAAGACCGGTCCAAAAAGAATGGCAAAAGGAATGTGAGGCAAATGGTAACAAATACATCGTTGTCCGATCATTGGACGAGTTTATTAAAGTGGTGGATAATTATTTGAAAGATATTTGAATTTTATTTTGGTATTTTGAATTTGAGTTGTATCTTTGCGGTGCAAGTACGCCAAACTTTGATTTTATATAGCATATCGAAAGTGGATATTTTATATCTACTTGACAGCTTTTATCGCAAAGATATAGCCGTTAGTTTTCCCTACGGACTGCTTTCGTTATGCGAATTTAGTCGGAGTTTGGCGACTTTGGGAAGCTAACGGCTTTCCTTTTATACATAACTCAAATTTCATCGTATGCCAAACTCCATGAAATTAGAGCAGAAGCGAAGTACAGTAACTTCTACATCTACGTTATCGGCTAACGTAAAAGCCATTTTCGTGTTGATAATGTTAGTACTCACTATCATTAACCCTATCTTGTTTATATTACCGTTTATCTCTTGCTTCATTTCAGCGAAGAAAGGAGGTCTGCTATGAAAAAGAAAATAGCAACCGTTGAGATTGAATGCTCAAATTCTCATTTAATACCAACATTCAGTGACTTTTTAAATGAATTACAAAAGCAGTATGATATTGAGAAAGACTGCAAGAATGAAGCATATTCTTTTATAATAACAAACGGACTGTTTGAGGATTTTAAGAAGTTCAGTGAAAACTACAAAGGAGTGGACCACTACAAAGCAATAATCGGAATGCTTATCACTGATGCTGAAATAAAACAAATCAAGAAATAACAAAAATATAATCAACTAAGTGCTGGTAGCCTTATACAAGGCTGCCACACCTCTTATATCATAAATTATGAAAACAATAGGAGAAATAATGAATGAAATAGAACATATACCTAAATGCCCTAAAAGTGGGGAAGTCAATTTGCTTTATTTAATTGGAATAATGAAAAGTGGTCATGGGAAGAAATAGAAAAGTAGGACTTGATTACTTCCCTATGGACGTGGATTTCTTTCAGGATATACGCATTAGAAAACTAATCAAGTATCAAGGCGGTAAAGCTGTAACTGTATATGCTCTCCTGCTATGTATTATCTACAAACAAGGGTACTACGTGAGGTGGGATGATGAGTTGCCCTTTATTATCTCGGAACAAACCGGGTTTGAAGAGGCGTATATACAGGAAGTCTTTAAATGCTGCCTGATAGTCGGGTTGTTTTCTAAAGAACTGTATGATTCTGACAAAGTAATTACATCGAAGGGGATTCAGGAACGTTATAAGAGTATTTGTGACCAGTTGAGACGTGTATGTCAATTTGATGAATTCGGACTTATTTCCTCCGAAGAAACAGGCATTTCCTCCGAAGAAACAGGCATTTCCTCCGAAGAAACAGGCATTTCCTCCGAGAAAAAGCCTATAAACTCCGCGAAAAGTACACAAAAGAAAAGAAAAGGAAATAATAAAGAAAGCTCTATAAATAGAGCAAAAGAAAAAATGGGTTCTGATTTTGGAAGTTGTGATATAGATCTCAGTGAATTGCAACATGAGCTGTCATCAGACAGTGGATGGGAGGAAGCAATAAGGCTTCATTTGTACCGTAACGGGATAAAGGTTTTCGACCATGATATGTTTCTTCTATGGCTTGACAAGTTCGTGATAAGCCTAAAAGCCGGAGGGACTATCTCGAAAGACAGGAAAGGTTTTATGGAGTATTTTAGGAACTGGATATTGACCGAGATAAAAAAGGGGGCTACAAATTTGTTCCAAGATACGAATGATGCGTTGTTGGAATCTTCTAAAGATAACAATGCCTATTATAAATTCCTGTCATATATCAAGAAACAAGCACCGTATTGTTTTTCCAATATGCGATTGCCTACGGAAGAAGAATTTTTGCTTTTACGGGACAAATATGGGAACGATATGTTTAAAAGCGCATTGCGCACAATAGAGGGCAGAGCAGACATCCGTTCAAAATGGGATGTTTTGTATTATGCTATTTTAAAACAACTCAAGTTTATGAAAGATGAAAGATGAAATAATGCCGAGTGGAATGCGTATATTGCCAAGAGATGAAGAGTGTGAGAAACGTGTTCTTGGGACCATTCTAAGCGAGAGAGATACCATTTACGAAGTGAGGGATATCCTTACTGAAAATTGTTTCTATAACGATTTTCACAAGCAGATATACAGGACTGTATTGGAAATAACGGATTCCGGTGGAAGAGCTGATGCCATCAGTGTGAAATCAAAACTGGAGTTCTCATATCCAGACTTTAGTTTATATGAGCTGACAAAGATTTCAGGAATGTACACATTCGATCTGTATCAATATGCGTGCAGACTTCATGATCTGATGATACGGAGACGGTTCTTTGATATTGGGAGTTATCTCGACAGTAACGCTTTTAATGAGAAGGAAGATATTGCCGACGTCGTGCAAAAAGTGTCAGATCAGCTTGCTAATCTGTTCTCATCCAATTGTAATTCTATCAGCACGGTCAAGGAATGCATAGAATCCGTATATGAAACGATAAACCGCAACATGTCAGGGAAAACAGAATTAACAGGTACACCGACCGGATTTGACAAGATAGATGGGAAAACAGGTGGACTTCAAAAATCAGACTTGATAATTATTGCAGGTGAAACTAGTGCTGGCAAAACGTCAATGGCTGTAAGCATGATGAAAAACGCTGCAATAGCAGGTGCTAAGATAGCCATGTATTCAATGGAGATGAAGAAGGAACAAATTACGTCTAGAATTATTTCAATGATAAGTGGTATTCCTTCAAATGTCATACTTTACTCACCGCTTTCCGGAATACAGTTGGAAAATGTAGACCGGGCTGTGGATACTGTATCAAAAATGCAAATCTATTTCGATGATAGGAGCACGTCCAATATCGACACGATAATATCTTCAATCCGTCAGATGAAATTAAAAAATGGGATAGACGGGGCTGTGGTAGATTATTTGCAGATTTTGAATGTTAACATGAAGGGAAGTAACAAAGAACAGCAGATGGGAGAGGTTGCAAGAAGGCTAAAGAATCTGGCAAAGGATTTGGATATATGGATTATTGCATTGTCGCAGATGAATAGGGATAATCTTAACCCTGTACCTACATTGGCAAGGTTAAGGGATAGTGGACAGATAGCGGAAGCAGCAGATATAGTTATGCTGATTTATCGTCCTGAGGTAAAAGGGAAGCGGTATCCTGATGAGTTTTCAGACGTGGACACAAAAGGAACTGCCATGATTGATATAGCTAAAGGCAGGAATATAGGACTATTGAAGTTTATTTGTGGCTTCAATGCTGCATCTACTCACTTTTACGACTTGAACATTATTCCCATATCAAGTAATAGCACTGAAGATGATAACAACCCATTTTAAGTATGCCAAAGAAAGTCAAACCGGAAATTGTATATGTCAAATGCCGGAATTGCAAGAATGCCTCGGACTTCGGGGATAATTCTGCGTATTGTAAGGCTAAAGGGCATAGAGTGTGTGCCTGTGACAGATATGGGCAAATTTGCAACAGTTTTCTAAAGAAAGAATTATAACGAAAAAGGAGAAATTTATGAATACCGAGATGCAGAGAAAGATACGTGAATGGGAAGCGGAACGCGACAGAAACCTGCGCATACACTGCCCTCTTGTAGCTGCCAAATTCCAAAGGTGGATTGACAAAATTAATAAAAAGGAGAACGAAAGTATTAACCGCATGAAAGGAAATGTAAAGTGAAAATATACAATTATGAAACCAAAGAAAAAAATAATAGATGCCGCCATAGCCAATGGTAGCATAGATAGATTGAATATGCTGCTTTCAGCCGCTCACCTGTTGAATTGCGAAGCCAATAACTTAGTAGAGGGAGCGAGCGATTTAATGGCAGAGAACTCCCTTCTGCTTGGAGATTTAAAAAAGTTGCACAATGACTTCGTAAAAGTTGCCGATAAGTATTTCAAGGAGTTCTCCACCCTCATTACTACTGATACCGCCAAGATGGATATGTTCTCTGACCTTGATGGATTTGATAAGGCATTCAGAGAGTGGGCTAAAGTACCGTCAGAGTGGAAACCTAGAGAAGTTTGTAGAAACCATTAATTAAAAGTAATACAGAAACAAACAAGAATCATGAAAAGAGAATTAACACCTGAGAATATTCAGGAACTGAAAGAAAATCAAATATTCGTTTTTGGAAGCAATATGAACGGCAATCACGCCGGAGGTGCAGCTAGATTGGCAGTTGAGAAATTTGGCGCAATTATGGGGAAAGCAAAAGGGATACAAGGTCAGTCCTATGCTATCCCTACGTTGGATAAGGATATGCAGAAAGTAACTGAAGAAGAGCTGATCGTATTTTTAGGCAACTTCAGGAATTACGCTAACGAGCATCCGGAAAAGGAATTCCTCCTAACTGCCATTGGCACCGGGATAGCCGGATTTGATGCCAGCTACATGGCGTACATGGTACTTAGAGCAAACCTGCCGGATAACGTTACCCTGCCAAAGGAGTTTGTCAAAATCAAAGGCTACAAAGGTTTTAACCCCGATATGACATGTAGGGATTTCCAATACAAAGAAGGTAAGGACTATGAAGAAACAGGCGATATAAGAGCTTGCGATAACGGATTTCACTTCTGCCTCCATCCGTTGGACGTGTTCGGTTACTATCCACCTGCCAAAGTTGGTATGAATAAGTTTCACGAGGTTGAGGGAACTGGCGATATGGACGTAGATACGGGTGATACGAAAATTGCTTGCTCAAAAATCCACATAGGAGCTGAACTAAGTATTAAGAGTATTGTAGACGCAGCCGTTAAGTTTACGTTTGAAAAATGCAAGTGGAAGAAGGGTAAGACAGCCACAGGCTACCGAGGTGCAGCATCAGCCACAGGCAACCAAGGTGCAGCATCAGCCACAGGCGACCAAGGTGCAGCATCAGCCACAGGCAACCAAGGTGCAGCATCAGCCACAGGCTACCGAGGTGCAGCATCAGCCACAGGCGACCAAGGTGCAGCATCAGCCACAGGCTACCAAGGTGCAGCATCAGCCACAAGCTACCAAGGTGCAGCATCAGCCACAGGCTACCAAGGTGCAGCATCAGCCACAGGCAACCGAGGTGCAGCATCAGCCACAGGCAACCAAGGTGCAGCATCAGCCACAGGCGACCAAGGTGCAGCATCAGCCACAGGCAACCAAGGTGCAGCATCAGCCACAGGCTACCGAGGTGCAGCATCAGCCACAGGCGACCAAGGTGCAGCATCAGCCACAGGCTACCAAGGTGCAGCATCAGCCACAAGCTACCAAGGTGCAGCATCAGCCACAGGCGACCAAGGTGCAGCATCAGCCACAGGCTACCAAGGTGCAGCATCAGCCACAGGCAACCAAGGTGCAGCATCAGCCACAGGCAAGGATAGCATTGCTCTTGCTGCCGGATACAGGTGTAAGGCTAAGGGAGCTATAGGTTGCTGGATAGTCCTTGCAGAGCGTGGAGAATGGAACGGTAATGCCTACTCGATTAAGGAGGTCAAGGCGTTTGAAGTTGACGGGAAAAAGGTTAAGGCTGACACATGGTATATGCTAGTCAATGGACAGCTTAAGGAGGTTTAGCGGAAGTAATTAATTAAAACCGAGAAAGAGAGGAACTAATATGGAATGTCAATTTATTCAAGACGTAGAGGCATTTGCTAAAGAAATAGCAGTACGCCTATCTAAGACTCGCGAAGGTGGAATTATAATAATGGCTACCGATAGCAATAAAATAATGAAGTGTATTATAGCCACACCCTCGCAGCAAAAAAAATTAGTTGAGCACATGTTAACTGATGAAAATATACAAAGCGATATTTTGGAAATCATGTCAGAATACGATAGTGAATAACCCTCAAAACGATATAGAAATGAAGCAAAGTAAATTGACTCATGGCTCTCTGTTTAGTGGCGTTGGTGGCTTTGAATTAGGAGCTAAAATGGCAGGAATTAATACTTTATGGAATTGTGAATTTGAGGAGCATAAAAGGAAAGTTTTAAAACGTCATTTCCATGATGCAATACAATACACAGATGTTTGCACCACTGTATACCCTCCTTATGTAGATATTATTAGTGGGGGATTTCCTTGTCAAGACATATCAATAGCAAATGTTTCAAAAAAAAATGGGAAAATGGAAAAATTAAAGGAATCAATGGAAAACGTTCTGGATTATGGAAACAATATAAAAGAATTTTGGGGGAAGTTAGACCTAAATACATCATGTTTGAAAACAGCCCAATGCTCACTATTCGAGGATTCGAGCAAGTCCTTTGCGACCTTTCCAAGAGCGGGTATGATGCGGAATGGCAATGTTTATCGGCTTCGCAATTTGGGTTCAATCACAGAAGAGAACGTATTTACGGCATTGCCTACTCCAGCGAAATCGGACGCAAAAGTCATATTGAAATCTTCCGTCCAATACAAGAGATATTACATGAAAGGGCACCAAGACAAAGCCCTGTATCAATTCCAATTAAACGGTTTAACAGCAAATCAAGCTATGATGATGTACGAATGGATGATGGGTTTTCCGATGGATTGGACAAGAGAAGAATAGAAGATATGGGTGATGCGGTGATACCAGTGATTGCCTACTATCTATTTGAATGTATTAAGATTTTCGATAAACAATTAGAGTAAAACAAAAACATGAATAAGGAAGAATTTCTGAGCAAAAGAGATGCCATCGATTTAAAGTTAAAAGAATTGAACGGCGAAAAGAAGAAGTTGGAAAAGGAATACATTGAATCCAACCAAGGACTTCCTGTTGGAAGCAAGGTTTGTATAACAGTCCCGACCCATGAAAGGTTTTCTCTTTTGGACAATGAAAGGATATTGGTCCCCGAAGTGAAGAAGTTAGCCTATATTGCATATTATGAGATTGATGATAACGGAGAGGTTGTCCCCTCTTTAAGACAGTTAGATTACAATGGGGGCATGTCAGAAATGCCTTTATATGTTAATTTTAAAAAGGTTATAATTGAATTAGCGTAAATTATGAAACAGAAATTAGAAGAAGCAGCAAAAGAATATGCAGAATCAGTAATTGATTCATTCGGAACAAACGGAGTTTCGAATGGTGTTTCCGATATTAAGGGAATGATTGCTCTTGGTTTTGAAAATGGCACATCATGGCTTTCAAATCAGATTAAATCTATCATCCTGGATGATACGTTGACAGATGGGGAAGTTATAGATAACATTAGTGAGCTATTGAAGGTATAAAGGGGAAACGTAATCTTTTTAGTAATAAAATATGAAAAAAGTAACGATAATATGTGATGCTTGCGGAAGAGAGATACAGCCATCGTATTTCCGCAGCGCAAGATTGGATTTCAAGATAGATAAATGGGATGGTGGCTCTGTTGGTGGAAGGGAAGATATATTCATCCAAGAAGCCGATTTATGCTCGGAATGTGCCCATAAGTTACAGAAATTTATAGAGAACGAATTGAACATTCAACCACATCACCCTAATTGATTAAATTATGAAACAGACAGTAGAAGAAGCAGCAAGAATTGAACGTGAGAAAGTTATACAAGAGCTTCATGTTGCTTATAAAATGCATAAAGACCCGAAGCACTACATAATATCTAATGCGGCAATTCAAAAATATGCCGTTCCTCTTTTTAAGGCTGGTGCAGAGTGGCAGTCAAAGCAATCATCTTGGATAAGCGTTGAGGAACGGTTGCCAAAAGACTTTAAACCAAAACTAATACTTTTAAAGTATGGAAAAGTTAGAACTGCTCTATTGGATTCAAATTATTATCCTCACAATAATGAATTTGAAATTATTTATTTTTGGCATGACAGAGAAGCTAATGAGAGTTTTGATTTAGAAGATGTCGTTGCATGGATGCCTATTCCCTCTTTTGACGAGATACTCGAAGCGAACAAGGATGTACTTGAACGGATTAAAGAGAAAGGAGATTAAAATATGCAGAACGAAATTTTTTGGAATGAAAATACTTGTTATGAGATTTATAATCCATATAGTGATATTTCTCCTTTAGAACCGTGTGATGCACCCAAAATGAAAAAATATCGCCCAAAAGATGATAGGTGTACAAACAAGCAGATTGCGAAACGCAGGAAGAAGAATAAAAACCGTAAAACGCATAGGAGAAAATAATTATGGAAGTAAAAAACGGAATAATAATAGACGGAGTGCTGCATGAATTGAAAGAAACGAAACGTAATGATTGTTTAAAATGTTCGTTACGTGATTTATGTCAAAGTGAGTTCGGAAACGAGTGCCTATGTTGGATTGATTTAGCTTCGGAATCAGAGACAAGAAATAATGAATTTAAGTGTCGTGGCAAAGTAACAGATATTAAGATAGATAAGGAGGAATAACTATGGGATTTACAACACCGTGCTTTATACGCAAAAATACACCGGAACTTCGGAAGAAGTTGGAAGAGTTGGGGTATAAGCTCAATAATGGCAAATGGATGGGCAAATATCTTGCGGCATTCCAAATTAAAGAAACAAAGGAATGGAGATATGTTGCATCCCCTGAATGGGATTTGCAAAATAACCCAGATATAGATGCTTCTATTGATTGCGGAACCAACGAAGAACTTTTCTTGGCTATAGCTTCATTAAGAGATGATACAAACAACAATCAACTATTCACTAATGATAAGGGCGATTGGGGTATATACCGGGATGGCTCTAACGGCGGTTTACTTGGAATGGATTTCTATGGGATGTCTAATGATTTTAACTTATCACATTATCACAAGGCTACCGTAAACGAACTGATAGAGTATTTTAAAACTAAGGAAGAATTATGAAAGCAAGAATAAAAAGAAAAATTCAAAAAAGACCATATTTATACAATGTAGGACAAGTTTTTAAGGCTTGTGATTGGCTTACTAGTATTCAGCGTGGAAATATAGTTTGGCATCGGTATTATTCATTCGGTACTATTACTAAGCGTTATGTTAAAATAAATGATTAAACAATGAAAGCAAGAGTAAAATCAACAGGAGTTTTGGTAGATGTAACTCCCCAATTAAACATCAACTCTCAACATAGCAGAGATTATTTATATGTATGTGATAACATGGTTTTCAAGGAATACGAACTTGATTTTTCAGCTATCGAATGGGAACAGAGGCGATATGAACTAGCTAAATCCGCGATGCAAGGATTTTGCAACAATCCACATGAACAGATAATGAGTGCTGGTTCAGATATGATAGCAGAATGGAGTCTTGGTTTCGCTGATGCGCTAATAAGGAAACTGAAAGGAGAATAGCTATGGATAGTGTACAGACACAAACCTTTTCCATTAAAGGGGATGGAGGTGGTGAAGCATATATTAACTTTTGCGATGGACAATTATATATTTCTGTCGTTGTAGAAGGGAAACAGGCAGATTTTCACTTTGAGCCTGTTACTTTGAAAATGTTTGCCCATGCTTATAAGCTGCATTGTGAAGATATGCTTGCTAATGCTTTAAAGAGTAGATAACTATGAAAGTATTAAGAAATGAAACTCCTGTCGCTCGCAAAGAACACAGGTGCGATTTTTGCGGTGAAGTAATTTCCGTTGGAGAAAAATATAACAGACAGACCAATGTTTATGACGGTCGTGTTTATGACTGGGTAACCCACTGTGAATGCTCCAAGTTAGCCTGTGAACTTGATATGTTTGATGATTGCGATGAAGGACTTGATAGTGATGGGTTTGTTGACAACTTAAATCAGTATGTTTACGACAATCATTATGATGATAAAATAGATGATATTGCGAAGGATTGGCAATTACCACACTATGAATTAGTAAAGAAAGTGTTGGATGAATTAAACAAGAAATAGTTATGACCGAAGAACTTGTAACATTGGAAACAGCGGAGCTGCTGAAAGAGAAAGGATTCAATGAAAGAAAATATATTATGGATGTTTCTACTTTACTCTATTGTTATAGATATTTATCTGTTCCTCCGTAATCCGTTGCACAAAAGTGGCTGCGTGAAATAAGAGGCGTGTATGTATATGTAGAACCTGTTATTGGAAAAAGATGGAAGCTTTCTTTTTGTGATTTCAATGTTCCAACAGAAGAAAGCGACTGGATGGAGAACGAAATAAACAAAGGGAATGGCTATAAAGTATATGTCACCTACGAGGAAGCACTTGAAGCAGGATTACAGGAAGCATTAAAACTTATATGATTATGAGAAAATTCACATATGTATTGGCATCTGCCATCATATCATATCTAATTTGTGTATATGAGTATAATATGTGGGACTTTATTACAGGACTAGAACCTTCGCAAACTTGCGAAAGATTACTCGGATATGTGTTATATTGCGTGATATTCTATTGGACTGCAAAGCTATTGATTATGATTAAATAAGTATGGAAACAGCAGAATTAATATTTAAATCCGTACTTGCCCCATTAATTTTTTGTACTTTGGCATTTTTACCTTAATTTTGGTAAGCAAGTGTCACAGACGCATGGAGAATAGGTTTGATGAGATAGAAAAATGCGTCCGTCATGTGCCATATCGTAACGACATTGTTTACATCACCCAGCTCTTGGAACTGCAAAGATGTGGATAAATAAGGAACGGTATGAGGAAGCCGATAAGATTGGAGAATAATCAAGGATGAAGAAATCAAATTAGGAATAAGGAAATGAACAATATTAATTTAAACGAATTGCGCGATCGCGCTTATAAAACCGCTTGTGAACACGGTTTTCACGATGAGGAATTGAGTAATAAGCACTGCCTTTGTTTAGTTATATCCGAACTTATGGAAGCTGTGGAAGCAGATAGGGAAAAGCGATTTGCAAAAGTTCCAGTCGATAAAAAAGGTACAATATTTGACGAACGGACTTTTCATTATCAAAATAAGTATTTTGCGGAAAACTTTGAAGCATATATCAAAGACCGTGTGGAAGACGAACTTGCCGATGCAGCTATACGCCTGCTTGATTTGTGCGGATTGTGTAAGATAGACATCGAGGATTTTACGGAAGAAATGTTATACGAGGCAGAGGAAAGTTGCGAGGATGAGACCTTTACAGAAAGTATATACGCTATATCCACAATTCCCATCAGATATGCGTATGAATATGACTATCCATTAGAAAAGCAATTAAATGGCATGCTATTGGCTATTTTCGGGCTTGTCAACCATTTGGACATAGACCTCACATGGCACATCAATCAGAAGATGAGATACAATGAATTGAGAGAAAACAAAAATGGGGAAAGGTATTGAGAAATAATCTAAAAACAATAAGACGATGAAGGTTAACATTGAAAATTTACGCCAATCGGTTATGATGCCAACTAAAGAAGACAGGGCAGAGTGGACCAATGGCTTGTATCTAATCTACGAAGACGGACATGCAGAACCGTTTACCGGCGATAACTTCAAAGATTGTGTACGATACATCGGATTAAAGCACAAAGACGTATCGTTTGCCATCTCGTTGACGGAGCATAAGGATGTTCAGTTGCTTGACAATGACAGCCGAGAGGAATTTGGAAATCAAATCTATTATGGGCGTGAATGTGATGCACTATTTGATATGAATGGACAGCGTAACACTACTCAGCTGATTGAGCGAAATCCTAAACTGTCTAATCTGCTGAAAGATGACGAATATATCCCATCATTAGGACAGCTTAATTTAATGGCTCATTATCAAGATAATATAAACGATGTGCTGAGGTACATAGGCAAAGAACCGTTATCTTCCACATGGTATTGGTCCAGTACTGAGTACAGTCTCAGCCTCAGTTGGTACGTACACTTCTTCAGTGGGCAGACGAGCAACGGCGACAAGTGCTACAGTTACAGGGTGCGGGCAGTAGCAGCATTCACTTTGTGAACTACCGCTAAACTGAAGATTTAGGGGGTTTCAAATGCGAGTCCTTATAAAGTAACCATTTTTTTTGGGGGGGGATCATTCTTAATCGGGTAGTCCCCTTTTCTTCACACTAACAAGCTATGGACAATCAAATGATAGGTAGTTCATCCCAAATATCCCATAAACTTCAATTAGCCGCACAACAAAGCCACCTTCATCAAAACGACAAAGGGAATCATTTTACAAATCCACCTCTCTAAACGTTCCATTGTATCATGGCTAGCAGTTGGCAGAATACCCAATGAGGAATATCATCCGATTGCTCAAGCAATATGTTCAACTTATCATCTTTCATATATATTATGTTAACATAAAAAAAGCGGTAAAACCGTTGGGAATTACCGCTCTGATTTATTTTGAATCAACAAGACTTTATTGATATTTGCCTTTTAAGTTTTCGGTGAATATTTTTCAATAGATATGCCTAGAAATACATTCTTATCAAATTGTAGCCAGAAAAGATGTCAAACTTTCCATATCATCAAATTCTTTTATTTTAGTATCATCAGTCTTTCTAACTCTTTTTTTCTTCCTACTTTCAGAAACAACAGATAGCATATTTTGCACAACACCACTGGCATTGTGTAATTGAATAATATGTTTTTCTACTAAGATACATAGTTCATCAGCGAATGATCTTGAAATAAAAGAAACATCGCTTAAATCAATTATAGAACCACTATGCTCTGCTATTTTTTCTCGTAAAATTTCAGCATTAGAACGTGAGCGTATTTCAGATCCTAATAGATCATGAAGCTTAATTATTTCTTTCATAATACCTCCTATTTTATATACTTCGTATAATCAAATTCTTCACTAACTGTCAATGGTATTCTCATAAGTATAATCGTGCCATTCCAATTAATAGTATCAGGCAATTTTACATAATCACTTCCACCAGATGCATCATGCCTATGAAATGCCCCTCCTGATAACATAAAGAATGCTCCTCCAAGACCTTCCACAATCATACTTTTAGTAGATGATATACCAAATCCTCTACTTTCAGCATCGGGAAGATCTTTAGTCGAATATCCTTCATTTGCATATTTCAATGCTTCAGCTTCATTGTCACCTATCTTATCAAGCATCTTTTGTGACTTGACATAACTTCCATAAATTGTTATTCCATCATCAGCAATGCATATATCCAAACAATTCTCACGTTTCAGATATTGCGTATATATATAACCATAATCACTATCAGAATGTTGATTTATATTGCAAATTAACTCACTAATCAAATACGAAAGTGGAGTTTTAAGTTTTAAATCTAAATTTTTCTGTTTTTCAATAACTCCTTGAATAATGGTCTGCATTGAATCTATATTCTTATTCAATCGACTAAAGCGACATATAGGGATATAACTTTTCCCTAAATATTCTTTCAACGCACTATTTAGGTCCATGTCATCTTTTATCGTCAGCATATCAAAGAACTTAACACATTCTAAATAGTTTTTCATATACCCAACCACATTTTTACACTGTACGTTCTTGCATTTGCTTTTATATATGGCAAATGGGAACAAAAAAAATGGATGGAAAAATGAGGTTTTTGAAAAATCCCAAACAGGAACATCATTATCCCTTATTTGTTCATTCGCAAAAATGACAGAAAATAAATGGTTAAAAACACTACCTATCCGTTCATCTCTATCCGCATTTGGAATATTAATTACCTTATTCATAGTACAAGAAAATAATACTAATATTTACAGAAGGATATCTAATTACGGTATTCCTGTAAATTCCTTATTATAGTGCAAGATAATGCTGTTGTACATACCAGTACTCCTATATGACGCAAATATAGGCAATTATATCAATATGACAATACCAAAGATGGCTATTAACACTTTAAATTTAGCGGTAATTCCAACAAGTCAAAGAACGCTTCTGTTCGATTATTATTTTTCCATTCCCTTTCTGCAATGTTCACACAAGAATTTCTTGGCAACAGGAAACATCTTCTGACCGACATATCCGCTGAGATATTGTGCTTCCTCTCCATAAGGGTCAATTCCGAAAGCCTTGGAAATATGCCGGCATAAATGACCTTTTTCGTGGTCCCACGAATTTTGAAACTGTTCGGGGGTAGAAGTCAAAGAGAGCACCATTACCGTCTCTCTTCTCCTGTAGTCCGAATAGGTAAGTCCGGTATTCATCCTGCCTTCCGTCAGGTTGCGATACGCACGTTTGAGGGAATCCCCCCTGCATCCTATACGGTACAGGTCGGTAATGATTTCCTTAGCCCAATAAGTGTGTACCGCATAATACACCTTGACGTGCCAATCCCCATATTTCGGTATGTAGAACTCCTGAACAATCATATAACATCAGACCAAATTACAGGAACTCCTTTACCGATGCAGGTGGCAAAGAATTCATCAAACGCCCTGCAAGGGTCCCCATCAATATCATCAAGGTAGCACTTTATGTGTTTGCACAAATGTGCTTCGTCAACCAATGATTTTTTGAAAAAATCTGCTTTCAACATATTTGCAACATAGGCAACGTCATATCCTTTGTCGTGTTCGATGGTAATTCCGTTTGCTTTGAGCATATCGTCCACCTCATCTTTACTCCAAGGGTCAAGTTTCTTTTCCTTGCCTGTTGCCTCGTCTTTCACTTTCATTTTTGAAACAGCCCATTCGTAAAGTTTTTTACTGAAATGGAATCCGTATGATTCCAGGTATTCTTGCATTCCTGATGGGAATTTGCTATATGTATCTAATCTTTGTTCCATAGCCTTAATTTAAAAAGAGGGGCGTTTCACCCCTCCTGTTATTAATAGAATTCACCGTTAGAGCGTCTGCGTCTGCGTTCGCCCATTTCATCCATACGCGGATATTCAGGAAAGTATCCGGGGTATCTGCGTTCATCCATGCCGGATGAGCTTCCACCACCTGAATAACTTCTCCCACCATCACGGAAACCCATCTCTCCGCGCATCTCTCTCATGGCTTTTTCGTAACCTTTGCGGAAGCCTTCCTTGTAGGCTTCCTCCACTTCGTCACCTCTCATACCGAAGCCGCGTCCGTAATCGTCACGCCCTTCTTCTAATATTTCCCACATTCCCATAATCATTTCTTGTTTTTAGATGCTTCAACCACTCCGAGCTGTTCCATTAACTTCTGATTCTGTGCAATGAGATCAGCCATATTTTTGCTCATTTCCTGCATGTTCTTATCCATATTGGACATTTGCCCTTTCAATGCGGATATTTCCTGCTCCTGCTGTTGCTTGGCTGCAAATTCAGGGTTCAGCATGGCAAGCATTTGGTCACATACCCTAAGAAAGTTCTGATGATATTCCACACTTTTTAGGACATCCTCACTTTTCTGCTTCATGGTAAGGACCTCAGTATTCATTTCGTCTCTTGACCCTGTAATCAGCATCCCTGTCTTAATATCATCGGCAATATTGGCATTAGCCGGTATCTCTTGCAAATTGACATTCTGTCCGTTTATATTCACGACAAAATCAATAACCTGTACCGGCTGAGGATAAGGCATGTTGGGAACAGTCTTATATATGGTTTTTATGGGGCTTACATTAACGACCTGCCCACATTCCAAACTTGGATTTGCACCTCTATGAAGAAGATATAATGTACTGTTTACTCGTAAGTTCTGAAACATGATTGTTTGATTTTAAAGGAGTGTGGCTATTCCCATTTTGGAAATCACCACAAAACTCCATGTTAATTATTACTTGCTCCTTAAAGAAGCTGTTTCTGCTGTAGGAGCCGGAGCCGCTGTCGGTCTGTATCCACCATTAACAAGATACAATTCGTTGGTGTACTTGTTATAGTGAATTTCATAGATGCCTGTTCCGGCTAAGTTTTCAACAGTCACAGGCTCATTGTTATAAGCCATCAACGGTCTTGTGTCCCCATTAGTCCCTATCAGTATCGGAAGAGTTGCAGTCGTGCCGGCAGGTATAGCCTGACGGAGGCTGATATAGAACCCTCCAACATAATCCCTGTTACGGAATGCGTGGTTAGGAAGTTCCAAAGTAACATTCTCCGTGCCGACGGTCACAGCCACCGTAGGAAGAGTGTTGAAATTTGTTCTTCCGATTGATGGGAATGGGGATGGGAATCCTGTAAAAAAGTTAGGCCACATATCTACCTCCTTTCTTACCGGATTAACCCCAGTAGTTGTTGCAACCACATCCACTACGTCCGTATGCAGCATCACCGGCATAGGCTCCAAAAGCAGCAGCTCTGTATGTGTCAAGATTTACGCCAACGATGTTAGGGTATTGTACCGGTACGGTTTGTGGCATGCGACATTTAATGCCATCGACGTCTGATTGCAGGCTTTGCAATCCGGCTGCTAAAGGAGCAATCTGTTGTCCTACTGCACTCAGGATAGTGGCGTTCTGATTACGCTGGGATATTTCGGCTGTTAAAGTAGCCTTTTCCGCAGTAAGAGATGCAATCTTGTCCTGCAATGCCTGATTTTGAATTGCATCAAGTTTGGCAAGGATAGCATTCGTATTTGCAGTAGCCCCGTCACGCAATGACAATGTGTTTTGGTTAGCAGTATTGATTAATGCGTTAGTTTGGTTGCACATTGCAAGCTGGCTCTCGTATCCTTGTGTAGTTACAAGCTGTTTCATATCGCAGCAACAGCTACAAATCTGAGATGTCAGAGCGTTGTTACCTTGCATAATCGCAGTCAGGATACTGTTGGTGTTCTGACCCATTTGACTACCGAGACCGCAGATTGCCTGTGATACAGAGTTAATACCGGCAAGGATTTGGTCTGAAGAGGTGTTCACTGCTTGGGCTAATGATGCAATGTCTACACCGTTTCGGTTAAGTGTCTGCATGATCATTTCTCTTCCTTCATCGGCACCCTTATTGTTGTTGCCACCGAATCCAAAGTTTCCGTTACCGAAGATGGCTGCAATCACAATCAATGCGATGATGTCCTGAAAACCGCCATTGTTACCAAAGAAACCACCATTGCCGTTACCGTTGCCAAGTAACCCCATCAGATAGCCTGTGTCAATGCCACGGTTTTGCAAAGACGGAAGGATGGAGGCAAGCAGATTATTAGCAGCACCTCCATTACCTGACGGATCTCCAAAAACATAAGTTCGTTCCATAAGTATTTGTATTTTGTATCCCGGTCAAAATTGACCGTATGCAAAAGTACATATGTTGTAACTTATGTAAAATCAGTTGTTTCCCAATGATTTCTTTATATTATCCCAATATATTCTCAACATTTTCCCACTTTCCATCCTCTCATAGAAATTTGATATCATGTAGTTGACAGCACGTTTGGTTTTGTGGATATGAACGGCTATTTGTGAAGGGTACATGCCGCTTTCAGACAGGAGAGACACAAGAAGATACCGGGCATCCACTGTTTCCATGTTTTTATCAGAGGATAATATTTGGTCTACAGGCACTTCGGTTTCTTTTGAAACAATATTAATTATCTTGGCAAAGATTTCTGATTTGCACATAGTTTTTTCTAATTTTTATGCTTATCTTTGCCTCGCCACATAAAACATGAGATTTTGATGAACAAAGCATAAGATATTTATGTTGAAGATATTAGCCCCCAACATCAGGTATCTTATGCTTTATCATGTTTTTATGTGGCAATATTAATATGATGTATGTTGGGGGCTTTTTTTTAATTCTTAGCCCCCGAAAGAACTGCTTTTGTTATTTTTGAGTAATTGCTACGCTTCTACTCGTAGCGTTGTGAGGATAATCCTCGGTATAGTGTTCTATTTCATTTTGAACCTCCTTTCTTTTTTATATTATAATTATGCAATTATACAAATAAATTACCACACCAACAAATTATAACTAATTCCAATTCCTACATAACTCCCCACCGGATAACTATATCCTGCCTGAATCCCTAATCCCCATTTTTTTGATGGACATTTCGGTATGCGCACAATATCATTAGTAACCGTGACAGTCTTAGGATATACCTTCAAACTGTCCAAGTTCGGGTTATAGCCACTGACATAAGCCGTATAGTTACTGTCCCGGTATATCTTCTGCTCGACAGGGAGCACCGTATCACCTACATGGATAGTATCGCCCGTGTGCCAGCAAATCAAAGGAGTAGGAAGGTAGTAGGGAACCGTATCCCTTCTTACCACAAGGCTTGAACTGAATACCGTATCCGTTCTTGCCTCTATAACTGCTTCGGGGGATGGCTTTGCGAACCATCCTAAACCGAAAGCGAGTACAATCAGTAATATGTAAGGAAGCCATTTCATTTCAATTTGGTTTTAGCTTACAACATTAACATACAACCCTACCAAGCTGCTTAAGTCATGGGTCAATGCCTGGCCGCTGTCCCTTGTGCAGATATACAATACGTCATTCTGAGTATAGTACTTGTCCTTGAATATCTCCATAGGAGGTGTATAGGGTATCGGGTCATCCTTGGTGCCTGATGCGGTCTCTACAACCACTTCGTAGAGTGCTGCCGTAGCCATGCCGGGATATTGGCTCTCCAAAACCATAGGGATATCTTGCCGGACCTTATACAGGTGTTCCTTGTAATTAACCTTCATTCCCTTGGATAAGGATTCGTCTATATATTCCGCCCAATCGGGATACAGCGATTTAACTTTCAAAGATTCGCTGTCTGTCAGGCTCAATGTCTGTATCTGTTTTTTGGCGGATTCCACCATGTTTTGTGCGGATGCAGCCAATATGTAATCAGCACTATAAGGTTGCGGTTCGTGATTCCATTCTTCCGATTCCATGATTTGTACGAATTCGGGGTCATCCATTCTGTAGGTGGGGAAGGAGTCCTTTGGGAAGAGGTTAACGAATTCCTCATGCAGCACTACTTTAGTGCCGTCTGCGTTGCTTCGCATTGTCGGCAGAGCCAACAATCCATGTTGGGTCAGCCATTCTATCGTAACGATTGTATATCTCATTGTCCAATTATATTAGTTAATACGTAATCAATTAATTCTTGCTCTGTGAATCCGTCTGCCTCTGTTGGTATGGAGTCGAAGGCTATGGAGTTGTAGAAGGCACATTTCATTCTTAAACCACCTCCCCTTATTCTAAAGAAATTAGGAGATAATGAGTTGGTTTCATTTACTTCTGAATTTACTATCGTTATGATTTGTTTCTCGTTTTGAAGCTCATTGGAAGTTTGACTTTCATTCAATACGCCGTTAATATAAGTTTTTCCTTTAGTATTATAGGCATTATAAGCAACCTTATTACTTTCAGTAATTACTGCAAAAAAATGCCAACCTGATGTAAATCTTTGATCATATATAGCGGCTTCGAGCATCATCGGATAAACCGTCATAAACAGCATCTTCACTCCACTACTCAGATTCTCTACCAATCCGTAGTCATCTACACCATCTGTCACTAATGCACCGGGATATTCGGGTATCTGAGTAATGGTGATGTCTGTGGAGTAGGGTTGATCGGAGATAACAGATATATAATTATATCCAACTTTACCTTGATTAGTATCTAATTCTATATAATTATCTCCATTATGTAACTCAACTCTATTGTCGTATGCAGTATATTGGGCAACGTAAACTTTATTATCGTCTAATATCCCTTCAACATGCCATTTGCAATAGATTATTCTTTCAACCATGTTTTTAGCTCTATAATACCCGAATTTGTCCCAATCTTGTGCCGGTTTCCCTTTAATTTGTCTGCCATTTATATGGTCGAATCTAATATCAATTACACCATTTACTTTAACAAACGCCTCATTCTTATACCCATCTACACCACTCATCATGTCGAAGAGAAAGTTGGTTAACTTCATCCTCCTTCCTTTACCCGACAAGTCCTGCAAGTAAGCAGACTCCTTCAATGTTTCGTTGGTCGCACCTTGCTTCTTTACGTCATAGTAAAAAACAACATGCTCTCTTATCCATTGAGGGATAGGGGAAGGCTTAGAACCACCGCCACCCGAACGGATTTCGCCAATGTGATTCAGTGCGATTGTATTCAACCGCACCGAATTTAAAGATATTGTGTTAACCTTCATATCACTCCAAAATTAATGCCTTGACAGGCTTAACATTGCACTGAATCTTGATATGCTGCTCACCAATAACACCTTCGATGTTCTTCGACCAAACCGACCCAACACCGTAATCGACTTCAAAAGACACCCAACTCTCACCGTCCAAACTCTGATACAATACCACCTTGGACGGATGTGTATCGAATACCAATTGCAAACCAAATGTAGACGCAGCAGGCTGAAACTTATACTCCTGATTGGAGCCGGATGCTGCAAAATTGCCGGTTATATCCTTTAATGCCATAATTGTAGATTTTATAAACTTAATACCTGTTTCCGATTCTTACCATCTGCCCTAAAGCTTACATGTACCCATGCGAAGTTGCTCTCATCAATCAACTGGTCATAAGGCAGGTTCTTGCGGATATACTCAAACAACAGCTTATTCTGTTGTCTGTCTCCTGTGTCAATATCGGCTGCTTCACCCTTCATGTGCCGAGAAGACTTGCTTCCCTTGACAGCTTCATTCAGCTCCGGGCAGCGATAACCGCTGTTTACTGTTATAGGCTTTCCCCACCATGTGCGTAATGGGTCCAGCACGTTATCCACCAAGGCAGTAAGAGCTGTTACATGCTCCTGTCTGCATCTGTTGTTGATACCCAAGCGGTCGGCAGTCGTGGACTTGCACAGCTCCGCAATTGTAAAAAACTTCATTTCTTTTCCTCCTTAATTACTTCTTTAATATCTTCTTTGTCAACTTTTAATGTCTTGCCGAAAATCAGCCTGAACGCTTCGACAATATTCAGCTCGATTCCCTTCGGCTTAAGTATGTTGCTGATAATCGAGCACATTTCCAAGAAACATACCATCAGGCAGGAATACATATCAATGTCGTAACGGCTACCCGATGCCTTGTTTATCATAACTACCATGAATACAAAGCTAAAGTATGTAACCATCTTGCCCATGGTTCGCCTTACCGCCCGACTGAACCGGACCTGTTCGCCCATTATAATACTCTTTCTCAGCCCGCAGGCTAAATCACATATAATCACGGCAGCAGACACTATCAGCCACGGAATCATGTGTTCTATACTCTCCTGAACGAATGCGGTAGCTATTCCTGCCAATCCTCCGGCTACGCTCTTATCGATGCCATCTCTAACTATTGCACTAATCATTTGTCGGATTAATTTTTAATGTTATATTTGCAAAACCTTGTTAACCGGACGTAAAAGCTAAGCTTGATTCCCTGCTGCCTGCGAAGGCATGCAGGGAGTTTTTTCACTAAAGCAACTGATACAGTTTATTTTCATTTAAATTCGTAAAGATTGAGATTTTTAGAAATACATTTTTTATTAAGGAACTCTATATAATCTCTACCTTTGTCAGAATCCTTGATATACGGCGTATAAAAATAAGGCTTGACATCATTAGCACCCCTTAAATTATACCATGTTGTCATGTATGCTAATCTAACATCATATTGCATCAGTAACCTTAGATATAGTTGGTTGGTGTAGAAGTTAGCTCGTGATGCGAATTTATTGCCGGTCTCAGGTAGACACGGTATTTTATTTCTTAATTCCGCTGCAATCACAATTCGCCTTATTACCGGCAGAAAACTCTCTATTTTATTGCCAATATCGGGAGTTATATCTTCGCTCCAGTCAACAGAATCATTAAAATAGATATCCGAACCAACTACGTCCACATATTCATCGCCCGCGTATCTTTCAAAAATGGAATCTTCACCGGATAACGGATTGACACCGGGGTTATATGCCCACAGCACATTAGTACACATTCCATTTATATGCCTAACCGTTCTTCTCCAAACTTCCTTATACTCTTCTGATGTACAATTGTTCCACCACTTAGTCATACTGTAAGCGCATTCATGGAATGGCCTGAATATAATGGGAATTTTGTTACCTTCTTCATCGACAAGAAGGTTAAAAAAGTCTGAGGCTGATCTTAGAAAATCATCGAACCATTTTTTTGCGACACCTCCATCCTTCTCATTAAGTATCTGATAAAAAGCATTCGGGTATGTGCTGTTGATATGGTCGTATGAACCGTCCCCATAAGGGTTGTTGGCATGGTAGCAAAATGTTATGACTCCTCCGACCTCTTTATAATATTTTTTCACCAAAGAAATAAATGTAAGTTTGTAAAATTCGGCTAATTCATTTTCCCCGGAAAAATGAAAATTCAAATATTTGTTCAAATCCAAGGCCAATACATTACCGAACTTCCCTGCCATGTCATATATACCGCTGTTAAGCGACAAGTCTATTTCATCAGATGCTTTTTCCACCCACACATTATCAACCTTTTTAACATACAAAGGATTGGTTTCCTGATTAGCCCACGGTGTTCCATCATTTCTTATTCCGCAGGTAAAATCTTCTTCTTGCCCATACAGCACATTGTTTGTAAAGGCATTGCGTCTGAGGTTGTAATATAACGCAATAGTTTGCAATGATGCATTTTTGTTGCTGATGTACTGTTTGCAAAACTCTATCTTATCGTTTACGCTCTCTTGGGCTTGCAATTTATCTCTTACCGACAAGGCTTCACCGCTTCTGTTTATATTCTGAGATGTTATGTATGCGTATATGTAAGGACTGTTAGTTATATCGTAACATGGCATCTTACAGTTTTTTTTGAAAGAATACATTCCATCTTTAATGCTATTTAAATCTAATAGAGCGTACCCGTACCCCCCTGCATCGGGACCTCCACTATCCTCAACGAATTTAACGAGTGTTCTCTTACTGGCGGGTATCATCTCCCGTATAAATGATACTTGATTACCATCCTTATCTATGGCAAGCGAAATCGTATTGTCACTTATTTTTAAATACCTTAAACCGATGTTATCCTGCTCTGTCTTTCTGACGTAATAAAATTCCTTGATTATTTCACCAAGTAGGTAATCATTAAAGTATAAGCCTCCATTGATATCCTCATTCTGAATCTTATATGACAATTCGCGCATTTCTATGAATAGCTTATCATCCTGTGAAACCTGAGAATCGTCAAAACCTACATAGACGGTAAGTGAGGCAATAGGCTTCTTATAATACAGGCAAACAGGTGTATCCAGCACGAATTGGAATGATTCGGTACTACCGTCGCTAAATCCTATTGTGTAGTACAAACCTGTGACAGGGATATTTTTTTTGCTACCTTGCGAATCTGCTATGTACATTAACAGTTTACTTGTGTTATCCATTACATACGGCAATTGAAACGTTTTTTTAAAAAAGAAATAGCCACTTTCTTTTTGAATGGAATCAGAAATAACTGTCGAACCTTCTTTTATGATATCCATTTCCTTAGACATTATTTCTTGCATATTAGATAACACTCTATTTTGGTCAAGAGCATATAAGTAAGGAGAATTCTTTATATTGTAAGCTGTTTTTTCAATTCTTGCTTTGGTTGCAAAATTGGAATTTTCCGGCAAGGCCGACCAGTTAACAACTAATTTGACAGTAATCTTTTCCTCGTTAATAGAGCCACTAAACTCAAGGTAGTTATCTTCTGCATAATTATTTGCAAAGAAATCTATAACGTTACCATCTTCATCGCATATTGCAACCTGCCAATACTTAATATCGGGATCGTTTTGAGCACTTGACGAACGTCTGATTTGTTTCACGAATAGTTTTTTTGTTGTTCCTTCAATGTAAAATTCTTTAATAAAAGAGGCATAAAACTTGTTTTCAACAAAAAACGGAACTTCCACAAAAAACCATTTTTGACGGTTGTTAAAACCTCCTCCTTGATACTCCCATGTTTCGATCTCCCCGGTCACTCCCACGAACGACAACTTCAATCCATTTCTCCTAAGTCCTACGGGAACCTTATCTATGGCTGTTTCCAGCGTATATCTGTTACCGCCTTGGATATTATCGGCAGTAACACCGCCGGTCGGATAGACCACGGATACATTTATCTCGTTTATGAGCGCGTCTATCGAAGTACCTGTTCCGGGATGTTTAACTGCATCAGTGGTTGTAGCCGGGTAAATGGTCTGACCACCTTGGGTGAGTTTGTGAATTTTAGCCATATAATTTCTATTTATTATAGCTTAAGTTCCGCAAGAACTTAGGCTGCTGTTGTCTTATGTAATTATTCATTTTTCTTAAGATTAAAAATTATATTGATGTCACATCGTCAATTTCCTCGGCAAGCAGATACTTCTTGTCAGCGTCTACTGTTTTCTGATAAGGTGTTAAATCAGGTGCCACATATTTTTTTAATGCATCGGAAGATGTCCTTCCGTTTGTATTCCCTTCCTGAAAGGGTATGCTTTCCTTGCCGTTCAGTGTTGTCCGTTCGGCAAGCTCGTTAATCGTTTTTCCTGCCATAATTATTTGTTTTACATTATAAACATTCTGCCAATCTCCGCCAATACGGTGATGCCATTAACCTTGATTTCCCCGTCTTCATTTTTCCCGATTGCAAACTCCTTATCCGTAGGGATAACTTCCGCAATGGAAACCAAATCATCCTCTGTGAGTGCCCTTTCGCTGACTGTATAGTCATTGTCTGCCGAAGCGCATTCTCTTGCCTCTTCAAACTCGCGCATCAATGTTTTTTTCATATCAACATAAGAGAGGTATTCCTCACTCTGCTTAATCGACTCAAGCTCTTGTTTTTCTTCGTTGCTTATGTTTCCTTTCTTCTCCAATTCATTCACTCGTGGGAAGGCTTGGGCGTCATATCCTTCGGGCTTCAGCTTGGCATAGATACCGCGCATATCCTCGTTAAAGCTCTCCATTGCCTTTTCGTAGGCTACCAAATTCAAGATAATCTTCACCTTCGTTTTATTGGCAAGCGGCTCGCCCTCATCCGATTTCAGAGGCACGAGTTGCAAAAAACTCATTTTTTTGATGATTTCGTTGATTTTCATTTTGCACCTCCTTCCTTGGGAATGGAAGACAATATGCTTCTAAGCATACTCTCTATATCTTCGATGGGAACTTTCATGCCTACTGTCATGGTAAACCCTGTGGGCATGATAGAGGCTGTGCCGACATAAGCATCTCCATCCAATACGATATATTGGATATCATTGGTTGTGTTGTTTGAGACTTCACCGTTTTCATAAAGCCTTGTAATACTTTCTTTTTTTCTTATCAGTTCCATATCTTATAATTTAATGATTAGTATATTATGGGTTAGGGTTCAAAGCCAAAGGATAAGCCTTCTTCGTGTACTTTCCGTTGGATAGTGTAACATATACATAGTACTCTTGCAAGAAATTCATCAAATCAAATTGACCCGATATCACAACCGGATTGTCCAGAGTCAAATCCTTGTCTCCTAAAGATTTTTGCTGCTCACCTGCCTGGAACGGGTCGGTCACGTCACTCGTTATGAATCGCAGACTAATCCAATTGTTGCGAAGTGTCATATTGCCATTGGTAGCCTTTAACTTGAGTTCCCACTTGACAGCCGTATTCAGACCTGTCATTGGATGCGTCACATACTCTGCATTCAGATTGATTACCAAACCACCCGCTTCTTCTTCCGATACATACTTAACCCTGCCGGGAGAGCAGTTCATAACGGGCAGGAACAAGTTAACCGAATCCAAGTCATAGATGCTATCAATCTTATTCATGCAGAGAAACGGATATACATCATAATATTGACCTAGTGTCAGACCCCTGGCAGGCATTTCCAATGACACACCCGGCTTCACGTTCGCCAGTTTCCTTACGATTCTGTTGGACGAGTCAACCAACATCGCCCCAAACCACCATGTTTCAAGGTTAGTCCCGAAATCTATATCGGACAACGTTATAGAGCCGGGTCCTGACTTGTCCACATCGGTAATGTTGATTCCAACCGAACATGATATAGTTCCGGATTGGGATACTTTGGAATCGCACTGAAAAGCGAATATGGGTGCCCATGCATTATGCTTGTACAACAGAAAATCAGCCAGCCTATACGGACTCCCACTTCCGCCCCAAGGTCTCTCATAGGTATATCCGTTCATCTTGTCTTCCGTATACAGCTTGGGGATTTCCTCATAAGACGCTACAGGGGGCGGCTTAATGCCGCAATTCTTCATCGAGCCTTTCCACCAAGCCCCTTCACCGTCAGATGGCATGCTCCTGTCAGGAGCAGCAGAGGCAATATGGACAGGCTTGCATCTTGACCACATATTAATCTCATGGCTCGTGCACAACCCGCTCACATTCGTTGCAGACGTCCCAAGTACGGAAGCAACGTCACTCCTCAGATTGACAGGAGACGTAATTACGTTATTCGAATTAGCCATATCAGTAGAGCAGTAACAGGGTTATATAAGTCGAGATAAAGGCACACATCTCCATCCAAAACACAGGCTTCCTGAACTTAAGGCATGCCAATACGATTACACCGCCAAGGAAGGTTATAAGAGGGACGTACCAAAAACTCATCAACACTTGCCATACAAGAGAGGCAAGCGCGCAGATTCCCGCGCTTACATAATGGATATTGCGGTTATAGTCCTCCTTGAACAAGGGAGCCGAGCCGACAAACGCCAATGATGCACTTGCGATAAACGCCAGGAATTGGTATTCTTCCTTGCTGGCTTCGATGAACGATGCAACCAGCAGGGAAGATTCGGCAAGACAGAAGAGCGTGAACAGCCAACCCTTCTTTCCAAGCCGATAGTATGTGTCACTGATACTTGCAGGGATACCATACATCCCGACTGTATATCCGATATAGGATACAAACAGAATAATCGAAACAATCAATAATGTAACCATAGTTTTTAATTTATAAATTTACGTTTCAAATCATCAATCTCTTTGTGCAACTCAATTATCTGAGCCTGCAATACTGCCGTATATTGGGCATAGTTCACGGACAGGTAATGTTCTTTCGAGCTGCCTATAGATACCAATTCAGGATACAATTCTATCATATCCTGTGCGATAAACCCTATACTTTCCTTTCCATCCTTGATATAGCTGACAGGGGTAATGAACCCTCTGTTCCGTAGCGGTTTTATGTTTGATTTTAAACGGGCGTCTGAATAAACGGCAACCTCACCTTCTGTAAGCAAGTTCCCGGAAACAGTAAAACGCGAAGCTACAAGGTCCGCTGTACCTTCTCCGTTTAATTGAAAATGTACGCCGTTTGTAGAGCCATCATCCGAATTGGATACCGCAATCAGCATGCTTCCCCAGTCGTTTACGCGTCTAATACTACCAATTGTATATCTCGTTATGAATCCGGCTCCATTTAATATATCTTTCCATCCAATGATAGGTCTACAAGCAGAGCCGCTGTTTGACATCATCGCCATTTGATTAGCCCTGAATACGCAGTTATCTACATTTTGGAAAATTCTCCACTCGTGTTCCCAATAGTCTGTCATGCTAGACACAAACGAAGAATCGGTATTAGCATTACCTTCTGCATACAGATTAACTATGTGCGACTGATTATTACCCAAGTATATCATTCTGCCGTTACTGGTGTAGAATCCAATACCATAATATCCTGATATATCCATTCCGCTTGCACCGCCGGTGAATCTGATTCCATACCAAGGACTATCCCCATCGTGAGCATCATTAACATTTTCACCAATGACGTTGCAATCAATCTCACCATTAACTGCCAGATTGCCTGTTATCGTATCACCCGACTTCAATACATACTTGGATAAGTCGGAGGATAGTGCCGCACCGATGCTCGAAGGTGTTATGTTGATACTCTTAGCCGAACTTCCGTCATAACCCCCTTGTGATTTCCCGTTAAGACTTATGGTAAGCGCATTAGGACTTCTCAGAGCGGTCGGATACGCAGGAAGAGATATCACCCCATTGGATACATTGTAAGGAGTCGTGCCCAGCTTTACCTGCTTGGCATATACACTGCCCAAGTCCGGTATGTGGGAAAAATGGATTCTCTTGGACGTGTCAGACTTGGCAAGCTCATCCCACATGGCGTCTATATCCAAACCGCCACCGCCTTTTTTGTTCGTCCACTTGTTTTTAACCGAGTCGTAGGTCAATACCTGTCCTTCCGATAGAGGAGTAACCAGGTCTACATCGTCCAGCATGTTCAATGAGGTAGCACCACTTCCACTACCGGTTGTCGAACCGAACGCAGCAAGGTCTCCCGTAGCGTAGAAATTAACCATAGACCCATCATCCTTCTCTACATATACGGCATTATTGGTCGCGTCATATTTCAGCAAGGCATTACCGATTTGGACAGAATTGATGGCTTTTATATGAGTGAACGGATATTGAGGTTCCAATATATATTTGAATTCTGCCGAGCGCAAGAACTTAAATGCCGACAGTAATACACCGACCGTTTCCTCACCGACAAAGAATGACAACGGGTCTGCATGGAGTGTACCATCTTCTTCCCACCAAAGTGCACCGTTGGCAAAATAACCCGTACCGTCAAAGCGCACAAGACCTTTGGCAACGTTTTCCTGCACGCTGCTTTCCGGGTAATCGAATTTGTCCAGCATGGAACCTCCCCACCAGGAAGCAATACCTCCGCCACGCTTGTCGGATTGGTATACACCGTTCGTGCCGCTCATTATCTTGAAACCGCTTTCCGAGGTGTATCCTAAAGCTAACAATGAGGATTGAATAAGACCACCCTCAATATTGGTATATTCCTTAAGTGCTTTCGTCAGATAGGATATATCTCCTATATTCTTCGATATTTCCTTGATGGATTCGTTAAGCTTGCCCTGTATATAATTGTTCGCGGCATTGACATTGGCAATGAAATCACCGTACTTCAAGTTGAACGCTGAATACTTGCCATCCACCATAGCCACTTCGGTAGCTGTGGTCTTACCGTCCTGAATCACACCGTTAATGGTGTTTATAAGCTCCTGTGCCGAGCTATTGAACAAGCGGTACGCGGTTTCCAACTCCGTCTTTACCACGCCTTCATCAAGAAGCTCATTCTCTATAATCTTATTATAGGATTCTGTTACATCGTTTTTGATGGAATCAATATTATTCAGGTATTTTTTAATCGCAGCCGCTTCCCCTCTGTCTACGATACCATCATTGAATGCTTCATCGGTAAAGTCCTTCATTGAACTTACAGTACTATCCAGCTTTTCAGCCGCTTTCTTCGTTTCTTCGGCTATTTTCTTTGCTTCTTGCGCCAAAGTGTCATCAGTGTATTTTGATGCAAGCTCCCAATGGGAGATACTAAATGCTTCCGCTGCCTTTTTTGAAGTGTTCGCTCTGAGCATATCGTCCTTGTAAGTGCTACCATAGGTCGCATTTACCCACATATCACCTATGTCGTATGCGTCCGAATTCTGCGGTTGTCTCACAAAGATGCGTCTTTTCCCATCTGCGGTATCCTGTGCTTTTTGAGCGTTTTCCAAAGCCTTGACAATATCCGTATCGGTAATGGCATTCCAATACCATCCCTTTTCTTGTTCATATTGGAACCGGTATGCTTTTCCCTCCTTGCTGTAATAGAGGTCTCCCAAATGATTGTTCTTCTTCTCATCTGTATCCCAATCGGATGCGGGAAGATTTTCAAGGGTGGGCACAGGGTCGTAAAACCATGTTTCTATCGCACCGTCAACCTGATTCTGGATATTATCTATTTCCTGCTTGATGTACTCTTTCAGAGGGTCTAAATCCTCAATGTACTTTTCAGATGCTTTTTTGAGAGCATCTTCGATGGTGTCTCCATTGCCGATGGTAGTACCGACCGACAGCTTTCCTTTCAATTCCACGCCTTCACCTTGGGTGAACTTAACAAAGCTGTTACCATCACGGTCCCCAATATACGCATCACCGTATACATGGAAAAACGCCTTGTTGTTAGTTTTGTCTACGCCATACTCAACATACTCCTTGTTCAAGTAGGAGTAGGAGTCTATACCGTGATACAGAGTAACACTCGGGCTGAACACATCGGTAGAAGAGAAAACAATGGCATTCTGTGCGTCAATATTGCTTTCATCCGTCACGTCCTTGTTGTCAATGCCTTTCCATTTGATTCGTGCACCAAGGTGGGCTACAGTATCACCCTTTGCCGGAATGTCACTGCCTGTGTCGCAATCCGCCATGCTGAGGTCAATATAGTGCAATTTGTATATGCCGACATTGATAGGCTCTTTGCTTGCCCCTACACATAAACGCCAATAATAATGGTTCGCTACCTGTTGGTATTCTCCCGGTTTTTGTATGTTGAAGTTTTTGCTCTGTATCTGGAAGCCTGCACGGATGCGGTTCTCCACTTCCACACCGTCCTGCTCGGCAAGGAAGAAACATCTGTACACGCCTTCGGGGACGCCATTGTCTACCGTTTCTTTATCCATCAATTGGAGTTCACTGCCATCTGCAAGCAATATAGGATTCCCGTCTGCCATTGAAAGTATGGGCGTTTGTTCAATGGTGCCCTTGGTCCAAACATCAATAAGCGTAACAGCACCACCCGGAGTTAGAACTATCTTTCCACCTACAGAATTTACATTTTGTATCTCCAATGATTCGAAATAGGCTTTCATGCGGACTTTCAGTTTATCAACCTCCGCATAGGTTTGACCTGTTTCCTTATCAACCATTATGATACCACCTGTACTACCACTGACAAATTTCCCTATTTCAAAAGCTTTGTCAGAGGATAACTTGTGCGGGGTACGGTCATCTTTATCTTTTCGCAAGAAGAAATTACTTCCAAAGGCTTTTATCAGGCTCTTAATTTGTTCTGAATTATATCCACCATTACCTTGACCACCGCTTACTATTGAATCAATCTGGTTCTGAATTTTTTCTAATGTGCCTACAATTTTTTCTTCCTTGAGAGTAATTTCATATTCTGGAATCATATCATCACCTTCTTTTATAGAAAGAGAATCAATGATTATACTCCCACTTATTCCCAAATCATCATCCTCAAACAACATCAAATCACCTTCTTTTATGGTATCATGAATGCTTGTCTGATTATTGGCAACAGCATCATCGTGTTGCCTTGCCATGTAAATATTGTCTACTTTGGGAATGTATGAATAACGAATATAGTCATTTTTTGCTAACCATTTTTTGGCAGATGAAAGTAATCGTTGGGAATGTGCTTTTATATAGACATCAGGCATTGATATATCTAATAATACAAACTTATCACCTGATTTTATATTATAATTTTTATATGGGAAGAACAGTTTTATTCCATCATCATATACACGAGTGCATGTAAGGATATATTTATTACCATGTTTCTCACATTTAGTTATTTCAAAATCACGTCCTCCACACATTCCGTCTTTCATTGACAAGGTAGCAGTTTCTCCCAAAAGGTAGTTGTTGATATCAAAACCTATATCCTTCAATGTGACAGTAAAATTCCCTTTTTCTATTTCCCCTTTATTATCTGCTTGACCATCATCGGTTAGCTGTTCGGCTGAGTACACTTCGTCAAGATTCCCATTATCTCCTGGGTCTATTGAAACAGTTATTCCTGCATCTTCGAGTTGCTGTGCTGTCATTCCCTCTATTGAAGGAAATATTTCTTCCAAACCTTCCTGGCTTCCATCAAAAAAAATAGTACCTTCTCTTATACCAAGTTCTTCTATGTTATCGCTGTCGATATAAGGGTCTAATGTTGTTTCGGGGAATCCAGGTAACATAAGGTTATCTACTGCCATATTATTTGGCAGATAATTGCCGACAGAGGAACCGGATAATTTATTGTAATATCTGTCAGGCATATTTCGTGTGCTTCCATATGCTCTTAGACGAGTAACAATCTTTTGGTCAGCTTCGGCATTGCGTTCTATCTCATACAATCCTTTGCCTTTCCCATATTTAAAAATATTGTCTACTGCTATCCCAGCAGTGCCTATAGTGATCTCTCTTCCTCTTATTATGAAATTAGCTTCAAATTCAGAGTTTGTTAATGCAAGTGCATCCCATACATTTATTGTATCTACACTTATGTTGATATTTTTCTTGTTGACATATTCAGGATGAACGATTACAGTCCATTTTTTATTCCCTGTATATATACGATCAAGGTTTACCTGAATGCGTTCAGCGAGATTTGATATAGATGATGCAAAAAAGCTGAATTTTGGCAGTGAGGTAAAATGTATATTGTTGTCATTGGGAACATAATCAAGGAAATCACATCTCGCAAGTTCGTCACTTAAAGAGTTGAATTTTACATTGTCATAAGTGAATGCATCTCCTGTAGAATTTTTACTTGCTTTCTTTAAAATAGTAGGGTCATAGTTTATTTCAAAACGTTCCCCACGATATATAAGATAATCACCTATTGCAAACTCTATAGGGGATTCGCTTTTTATAGTACAAACAACAGAACATTCACCCATAAATTCACCATTATATTCCAACTGATGAATTTTACATTTTGCTATCTGTCCTGTTTTATTATATATCGTCCAACTCATAACACTTTTTCTGTAAGTCCCGTTATTGTTTCACCAATGCCCTTTACCGGAGTTACTCTTGATAAAGGGTTGTCAACTTTCATAGTAAGCTCAAATTCCATAATATCATCAAGATTGCCTTTTGTAAGTGTAGGCTTCCCTATTTTAAAAAGTCTGCAAGTCCGACCTATTCCGTCATGTGGAACAAACAGCTTTGTTTCCACCCCACTACCATCTTTTCCTGTCAAATAATCTAACAGAAAGTCCATTTTGTCCCATGCTGTATTTGGTTTCCCTTTATAAGCTATCCTTATAGTTATATTGTATGGTTTTAAAGGAAGGGTAGGAGGTATATAAGTGTCTTCTCCGTTTTCATCTGACCAATTCCTTGAAGGGAGGTCCTTGATTTCCATGTCTGGTAAAGATATACCCATACATACCATTCCGAAATCAGTAAGACTGTCTTTCAAAGAGGAACTTTCCTTTACTTTTTGCATTAATATGGAATAAGGCTTGCTCATCGTACTATTGTTTGTTATATAAGATCATTTTATAGAGTATTCGCTAAGATCTATCTGTATTCTGTCAGTTCCTTTGCCGTATTTATCGCGCCACTCCTTGGCTTTGCGCTCCACATCGTAGGCATCAGCTTTGTTAAACTTGTTTTTTTTGTTTCTTTTGTCCTTATGGTTGTATACTGTTATTGGGCAATCAACTGCCATAAGTTCTATTTGTGCTGCGGTATATCCCCAATAATATCCCCACATTGGAATATTCCACAGTCCCCATAGCAATTTCAAGGGCTCTGTGAGGCATCCATGTTTTTCTCCGATGAACCATGCTGCTCCCCAGTCTGTCCTCGAAGGATACGCCTTGCTTCCTCCCTCGTCTTCATCATCTCGGTATCCCTCATCTCTGTCAGATATATGATAGACATGAAGTAGCTCTCCACATCCTCTTTTTTTTTACATGTTTCCAATAATGGCAGATATTCTGCATCGGTGTATTGCTTCACATAGAAAAACCATCTCCAAAGAAACCAATAAAGAAAAAATATCGAGAAATAGCCGTTAAGCAGAAGAGCTGCCACACATTTGGCATTCACTTTTCGCTCGTCCTTCTCGTTTAAGATGATGTCTGTCACCTTGCTTTTGGCTCCGTTTCTTATATAACCTATCTTCCATTTGGATTTTCCAAGAATGACAATATCCTTCTTATTGCGTTTTACCGCATTAAGTTCTCTCTCATCAGCTTCTGTAGGCTCTGATATTATCTTTCGTTTTGTCATGATTATATATTCGTTAATGAACAGAAGTGGATATGCATTATTCCACCTCTGTTTTCTAAAAAAATCTCATTAACCACCTATTGTTTTCCATAAAATCATAATGTCAGCACCTTCACTGTTCTCTAAAGGGCTGACGGCAACATTGAAATAAGCCGGTTTGTCACCATCAGCAGCAACAAGACTAGAATACATTTCCACATTAGGCAAGGCGATAATAGTCTGTCTGTCTTCGCTGAACATTAATAAAGAGCCTACAACTTTTTTGGGAGCAAGAGAGTATGCGCCTCCTGAGTATGTTACACCCTCAACAAGAATACCTTCTGTACTTGTGATATCTCCTCCTACCTTGTTCATCAACAAAGAGTTTACAGGTCCTGCAATGCTTGCCACTTGGAATGAGATGTCGCCATCTCCTTTCGTTGCCTTGCTTACCCATGTACTTCCTGTAGTAAGTTTGATTTTAGTAACTTCTGCATCTCCGGTATTAAAATTTACTCCTTCTTCAAGTACTGGAAATTCTATATCGACAGTAAATGCTTTGCCTAAATCTGCTGTCTTTATTTCAGAACTCTTGAAATAAATTTCCTTTACGTCATTGAAAAGTGTTTTCAAATCGGTCAGTTTGGTTGTAACGGTTAGTCCTGCCATAATTTTGTCGTTTTTATTGTTTTACTTTGTGTTTGTTAATATGAATAGCTGTCGGTTGTGTTTACCAACAACTTTGCTTGTATGTTCCATACGGTGAAACCTAATCCATCATCTCCTTTAAGGACTATCTTCGGATTCGTTACCGAATATCTCTCAGAAACAATTGGGAATTTCTCAAGAACGGCATTAAGTATTTGTTCTAACTCCCTAGTCGGAGATATTCCGCTGCTACGGTTCCTCACAAATATCTCTATACGCATTGTAGTTTTCTGCCATGCATTCTGATCATCAATAACTATCGGCAGAGATACCACTATCATATTATCCGTTTGTTTGGATAAAGCGGATGGTCTGTGTTCTGGGAATACCTTTTCTGCCACATCTGAAAGCCTTTTACACATGTCTTTCAATATTTCACTGATATAGTGCTTGGTTATATGCGCCATCAGGATATCGGTTTTAGATTGTCTAACAATATACTTTTAAGCCCTTGGTATGTTTCGGTTAGAACATTAAGTTTGCGTGTGTTTTCCAAATAAACTGAATATTCTGTTCCGGTGGTCATTACTATGGCATATCCTTTTTTAGGGCTTCCCTTATAACTTTGTAGAAAATTTAATGAGGTTTGCTGACCATATAAATTATCTACATCAACTGCTCCACTTACACTCCTTGCCTTTCCTTCATAAGGGCGTGTCAAATAGATGGTTTTACCCTTCTGTATTTTTAACCTTATTGGTTTCCTTAGCCTATCTCCGGAAGATATTACGAATGCAAGTTTACCGTCAATATAGAAGCCACAGGAGTAAGAGGTTTGAGTGTTCCCGGTAAAACCGTCGAATTGTCTTTTTCTCTCTGCATCATCTATCAGTTGGTAGCATATTCTTGCCATTTTGTCTATAAAATAAGCATTTTTTATGGCTTTGAACATTTGTACACCTTCATCAAACCCTTCTATCTTCCCCATATATTTAGTTTTTAGACATATTGAAATAAACTGTGGTTCCCATTTCAGTAGGGTAGGCATCAGTCACTGTCAGCTTTTTGTTAGTTCCCGTATAGTCGGTCACATCCAATATACATCCTGTACAAACGCCCTTTACTAGCCCAGGTATATCAACCGCATAATCTCCTTTTAATACATTGTCTGTTTTGAATGTGCGCAGGTTACTACTTCCATATTTATTGCATTTGCCTTCGTACAACACAGTTTCTACGCCATCATCCCATGATGTTTCATCGGATATCTTGTATACTCTGCATGTATGTGGGAATCGTGGGTTGCTTACTTTCGCCATAACTTCATACCATAGGTTTTCATCCGTATCGTCCCTTTTATAGCATTCTCTCCATATTTTTTGTAGATATCGTTAGCCATAGCTCGAAGATTGCGCTTATCGAAAGCGGAACTTTGTGTACCTCCTTCTTTGTGTTTCCATACACCGTTTGCATCTTCAATGCTGCCGGTTACACTTGGGGTGCTTGCACACCACATATATAAGTCGGCTTTGCATAATTCTTTCGTTCGTTTATCTATATCCCTTATATCAAGATTGGGGACAAGTTCACGATCTATCAGAATTGAGTTAATAGCATTATCGCTTACATCGAATCCGACACAACCACGGAGATAAGACTCTATGGTCGTGTTGAGTTCTGTAATATTTTGAGAAGCATTAGTCATTATTTCCCTTTAATTTCTAGATAATACATCCACCGTACCTTATTTGGAACTACTAGCCCTGTTACTTCGGATTTGATTACTTGGGTCATTGTCTCGTCATCAAACAGTTGACGAATCAAAGTGCGTCCACCGTCATACAAAGCTGTTCTCGCTCCCGGCGTTTCCATATAGATAGGCTTACCGCATTGGACATCACCAATAGCACCATTTGGAATATAAACCATAACTCCTTCGTTAAAACTCTGTAAGTTAACATATTCCATCTTTTTGGCGGTCTTGTTGAATTTTTCAACAACAGATATAGCATCGATTACTACAATAGGAGCTCCAACTCTCGCCTCAATGAATGCTTTAAGGGTTTCATCGTCAATCAAAGAACCTAATGCCTTTTTATTAGCATCATCTGTAACATCTGGGCGTGTATAAGTTACATATAAATTACGGAAATATGGGAGCATCATCAAATCATCCCATGTAGTTTTACTAACTTCCCAATGTCCGGCAGGAGCAAAATCTTTTTGTTCGCTGTTACGTTTCACATCACGCATTACTTTTATAGGGTCAATGGCATTAGTATCAAATTTTTGAGTGACTGTTCCATGAGAACTATCTTTAGAATACCAATGACTTTTTTGAATATTCTTAGAAGGAACACCAAAATCTATTTCTGTGGTAATGCCTAATGGGTTATTGGTGGCATTGATTACTAGCTTCCCTTTATTGGATACAATTTGATGACGTTGGTGGGCAATAGTATTATAATTACCACCAATCAAATCGTCAATACCGTTAAATAATAATTCCATAATGGTATCTTCGATTTCCGGCGTAGTATCTCCAATAGCATTGGCGAGCATCATCTTCTCTCGGAGGATTTTGCGGCTCATTACAACTTCATGCTTAAATGTAGGTAAACCACCCATTTTCAAGCTGAGACCATCAGTTGATTTGGTTGCACCGTCACTGTCAATATCCACATAAGTTGCCATAGTGTATGGGCGGATAGTTGCCTCAATCTGCTCATACGTAGGATTGATTGGAATATTAGGATTCAAAGGGAAACCCATCTGTGAGAACGTTCTGTCTGCATTGTATTTTTCGGCAAACATATCGTTGATGTATTTAGTCAACGCACTACCTTGTTTATCGCTTACGTATCCCATTGAAGCAAGTCCTTTTGCTACAATGTCGTAGAATTGTTTGTCTCTTGTGTACATTATATCCTCCTTTCTTTAGGCTTCTCTTACAAATTCAATCATTGGGAGATTAGACTCCATGGCTGTAGGAATACTTGCTCCTACTACTCTGTCTGCATAAATTCTTCCTGCTCTCACTACGGCACAAGTAGCTAAAGTGCAACCTTCGGGAATGCAAACATCTTCAAAAATCAATCCGTTTACAGTGTTTGTAATATCGGTCCATTTGGAAGCATTGAAAGATTCAGGAGATTCAATTTTTGTTTCGTTCTTATATATTTTACCTCCATTCTCTACGATATCACCTACTTCATAAGTTTTTTGTTCATACGCCGGTCCAGCCAGCACCACTACCGTTTCACCTGCTCCCATAAATTGTACCGGTGTACCTGCACCAATAACTGTACCTGCCGGGTATTTGGTGTGATTTATCATGCCACCTCCCTGATACAGTTCTCTTACTCTGCTCCACACAGGAAAATGGCCTCCGAACTCTGCACTTCCTTGTGCTATGGTATTAAAAGTTCCTTTTTGTAAGTTCATACTTGTTTTGTTTTAATTTGTGTTTGCGTTAATACTCTCTCAGTCTTGCTGCTCGTTTTTTGGTAATTTCCCTTGGCTTTGCATACGGGCTTTGAACGCTTCTCGTTTCACTTTGGCAGCTTCTTTATCTGCTGTTCCTCCATTACCGCCACTGCCTTCCCCTCCGTAAGGAGATGCTCCGTTACCAAAATACGACTTCAGTTTTTCCTCATAAACATTCTTAACAGCATTCATGAATGCAGTATCATCCATGCCTTCTTTCAATTCTGTCATTTGAACAGCGTCATTCCATAAGGCAGTGTTCTGTACTTTCAGTTCCTTTGCTTTCCCTTTAACAGCACTACGTATTTGATCCATGGAACGTTTCTGTTGTTCTCCTTTCAATTGAGCTTTGAGCTCTTCAACGCTTTTTTTCAATTCGTCCAACGCTCCATCTTGTTGTTGCGATGATTGTTGAGTCTGTGGCTTGTAATTTTTAACAAATTCGCTTTGTTCATGCCGCATTTGTCCACCCATGGATTTTAGGATTTTCACATGTGTGTTCACGTAATCATCTGTCACAATTGCATCATCCGTAATACCAGGAAGAATCGCTTCAAGATATGTGTCAAGTGTCCTTACAGATAATCCGGTGTCTCCGTACATCTGCGTGTTAGCATCAGGTTCTCCGATACTTGGCTTAAATTTGGATAAAAGGGTCTCTTTGTCCATAATGTTCGTGTCTTATTTTGTGTTTATGTTGAAAAAAATAGAGCCATATCAAAGTGGGGTTTCCACCTCGATACAGCTCTATCGGCTTTATATCTTAATCTATTATGTCGTTGCGGAAGGTGGAATCGAACCACCGACCTCTTGGTTATGAGCCAAATGAGCTACCAACTGCTCTATTCCGCGATATTATTTTATTCTCCGTTTCCTGTTGCATTGATGTCAATATAGTGTTTGCATCTCCTACATTTTACCCGAAGCATAACAATTCCTTTAAGGTAACGTATTTCGCCTATCTTTTGACCACATACAGGGCAGATTGCCATGATCCCCTTGATCTCTGTCTCATCAAAATTTATTTCTGTATGAATCTTTATCATAGGCTTTCTTTTCTGCAAAGATAAATGTTATAATCTGATTTGCAAATAAAAATAGGATATATTTTCTTTATTTTAATGGAGTATATGTGTATATTTGCATAAACAATTGTAAATACAAGCCAAAGAGCTGTGTTACCCATACTGATTGTATGGATGCACAGCTCTTTTCTATTGAATATGGATATAATAGATTGCAAGTTAAAAACAAAGTACGGTCAGGATGTGCTTGATTCTAATTATATACTTTCCCTTCGTGAAGTGGACAGGAAGAACCCAAACAGGTTGAAGATTATCGCACAAGCAGGGGGACAAGAAAAGCTATTGTCCACTAATGCTGATATATGCATATATGGTGGGCAGCGCGGTGGAGGAAAAGCACTGATATTCGATGAACCGATATGTACTCCATTTGGTTTTAGAAAGATACAAGAAATAAAAGAAGGTGATATTATAACTGGACTTGACGGGGGCATGCAACGGGTTATATACAATTCCTATCAAGGCTATAAGGAATGCGTAAGGCTGAAATTTGTTGACGGTTCATACACAGACTGCTGCATAGACCATCTTTGGAATATAAAGCAATCAAATTATTGTTCCAAGAAACGTACCATGTATAGATTGGGGCTTAATGACGAATGGAGAGTATGGACTACAAAGATGATTATAGATCATATGGAAAAACAAAAGGGGAAGAAGCGACCAAAACATCTTTCCATTCCATTATGTAGTCCTGTAAGATTTACAAGGAACAAGCCATTTAAGTCCAAATTCAATCCGTATATAATTGGTGCTCTTATTGGGGATGGGTGTATAACGGAGAATATAATAAACGAGAACAGCTGCATTATGCTGTTCAATCCAGATGAGGAAGTTATCAGTGAATTTAAGAATAATGTAGAATATTCTTCTTGTAAATTCAAAGGTGGGTGTTATCACATGCGAATAAACGACAAAGAACTTATTGACGAAATACAGAAGATTGGGATAGTCGGAAGTTCTGTTGAGAAGCATATTCCAAATATGTATTTATATGGTACATTGGAAGAAAGATGGGCACTTATTCAAGGAATGATGGATACGGACGGAACGATTGACAGCAGAGGTCACCTTTCTTATACGACAGTAAGCAAGAACCTTGCAGAAAATGTGAAGTTTATTATAAACAGCTTAGGCGGATTGGCGACAATAAGCAAGGGGAGAGCCGGGTATAGAAATTCACAGGGTGAGTATGTTCGATGTAATGATGCCTACAATATTTATATAAGAATACCTGATGCGGAAAGATTATTCAAAGTACAACGCAAAAAGGATAGATGTAAGCCTTATAACGGTGGCATAAGCATTAATGCGAGAAGAATTGTAGGATACGAGAGAATAGGAATAAAAGAATGTTGTTGCATTGCGGTGACAAATCCCGATAGTTTATTTCTTACAAGGGACTTTATTGTCACCCACAACTCCTATGCACTACTTATGGAAGCGTTGAAGGATGTAAAAAATCCTAATCTTCGGTCTATCGTGATGCGTCATGAATTGAATGACCTTTCAGATATAATCGAAACATCATATCAGATTTATACACCATACGGCAAATACAACAAATCTAAGAATGATATGACTTGGAATTTTGACCGTGGAGGGTTTTTGGAGTTTTCTTATCATGCCGACAGCGTAGAGGACTTTAAGACACGTTTCCAAGGACATCAATACTCGTATATTGGCGTAGACGAAATAACACACATGGACTATCCGAAATTCAAATACATGATAACATGTAACCGTAATGCTTTTGGTTTGATAAATCGTTTTATTGGTACTTGTAATCCTGACCCTGATTCGTGGGTCGCTCGTTTTATCGATTGGTGGATAGGAGAGGATGGTTATCCAATTCCCGAGCGTGATGGCATTATCCGTTATTGCTTTATGGACGGAGAAGATGTTTCATCTATATATTGGGGAGATACACGTGAAGAGGTATATAAGCAATGTAAACACATTATTGAAAAATACTATCGAAAGGAATACGAACAATACGGCTCTCCTGAAGAATTGTTCATCAAGTCTGTAGCGTTTATTGAAGGTAAACTATCAGATAATGTCCAGCTTCTTCGTTCCGATCCGACTTATCTAGCCAATCTTGCAAATCAAAGCGAGGAACAACGTGCAAGGGATTTAGATGGCAACTGGAAATACCGCTCAATAGGTGATGATATGATAAAGCTACAGCACATGGAAAATTTTTATAAGAATGCTTATTGTCCCGGAGATGGTGTACGCCGGGTATCATGTGACGTGGCTTTTGATGGTGGAGATGCTATGGTCATGTGGTTATGGATAGGCAATCATATTCAAGACTTGTATGTATGCCGGTTTAACTCAAAAGGCGCAGTTAACGCTGTAAAGACAAAACTCAATGAATGGCATGTGCGTGAAGAGAACTTTACTTATGACCTTAATGGGTTGGGACAGGCTTTTAAAGGTTTCTTCCCTAAATCTGTGCCTTTTAATAACAGGGAATCTGTAGCGGATGAATACAAGTATATTTATGCTAATATGAAATCACAGGCGGCTTATATGTTCGCACAGGCTGTGATAAACTGCGACATTTCTATTTCAGAAGATTTATTAAAGAGGAAAATAAGCACACGTTCATTCACGGATACTCCTCTTACATTGGTGCTAAATAAAGAAAGGAAGGCTATACGCCAGAATGTGACGGAGGCCGACAAAGGTTTTTCTCTTATAAAGAAAACGGAAATGAAAGCATTGGTCGGTCATTCGCCTGACTTTATCGAGGCTCTTTTGATGAGGTTTGTATTTGATATTAAACAGAAACATCATACGAAGCCTAGAAGATTGCCGAGATATGTCAATCCTTTAAGGAGATTTGTAAAACAATAAACACAAGATAAACATGAGAACAAGAGACATTAAATCAAAGCGACCATTTCGAAGGATACGCCCGGATGGTTACATATCACATGGTAGATTTTCTTCTTTGGAAAATGCGGAAATGCCTTCTGATGTGATTAATTTTGATATCGTAACACAAGCGGACTTTCTTCGTGAATTTTATCCTACGGGACATGCAATCAATGACCCTACTATCTATCCAGATATTTGGAGGGAGGAAGATATTCCTGTATTGGATGAATCTGGGAATGATACAGGGAAAACCACACGTAGGTTATATAAAGAATTAGTTCCTCGTTATGCTTTTGCCTTTCAACAGATAATTACTGTTAAACATCTTGTACATCTGTGTGGGAATGATGTGCAATTTGAGCTTAATTCCACTAAGACAACCGAAAAAGAGAATGAGGATTTTGCCATTTATCGTACAGGATGGCTTAAAAAGGATATGGAGATAGCTTTTTATGAATCAGCCAAATCAGTGAAAGTTACCGGAGACAGTGCCTTTGTCGGTTATCTGAGAGATGGAGAGTATTATTGGAAAACATTGTCTTATCTTAATGGTGATACATTATACCCACACTACGATTCGGTTACAGGGGAAATAAATCTGTTTGCACGTGCTTTCAGAGATTATAATGAAAATGGAGATATATTGACTGAATGGTTGGAAGTATGGGATGATACATATTTATATAGATACAGGCAAGGGAGCGAAGGGAATAAGACGCTTAAAGAAAGATTGTTAGGTATATTTGGTATTAACGGATATATATTGATATCTAAAAAGCCACACGGATTCCCATTTATTCCTGTGGCATATAAACGTGATGATAATGGTGCTTGCTGGTCTATGTCACAAGATACAATAGACGGTTATGAAATGTCATTTTCCCAAATGGCACACAATAATCAGGCTTATGGTGAACCCATTCTTGTATTCCAAGGAGAGGGGGATAACTTGGATGCATTGAAAGATGTGAATGGTACAATTAAATCGCTCTCTATGACAGCTGAAGATAAAGCCTCATACCTGCAAGCACAATCCGCATCAGACAGCTATATGAAACAACTTGATACACAATATAAGATGATATTCTCACAGTCATTCATTGTTGATCCTCCCGAATTGAAATCAGGTGATTTGCCTGCGGCAGCTTTGAAGATTTTATATTCTCCTGCTTATGAGAAGGCTATGAATGATTGTTTGGAATATCAATCTTTTCTTAATGATATGGTGAAAATATTTTCCTATGGTTATGGAGTGGAGATGAAAAAGACTATAGATTTCACTAATCTTAGCATGAAATGGTGGCTGGAACCCTATGTTCATGTAAACTCTTCTACTGTGATTGCCGATCTTGCATCTGCCGTGGTAAATGGTTTCATTTCTCGTCAGACTGCATCGGAGAGAATAGAAACACTTTATGCTACCAATGCGGAGTGGGACAGAATATTACGTGAAAAGAAAGAGGAAGGAGAAAGAGAATTACTGAATCAGATAAAATTGCAAGAGGCAAAGACTAAAAACGCATCAAATAGTAATAGTTCATCATCACAAACAACAAAAAAAGAATAAGCCATGTTGAAATATTCCACAAGATTCAAAGGGGAGAACAAACGCCTTTTTATTACCGCCCAGCACAGAGCCGTTGCCGATCTTATGATTATGGGTTGGACTCCCAATGACGCTTATATTGCAGTAGGTTTGTATAATGCCGCTTTTTCTGATGAATACAACAATACCCAAATCATGCAGATTACAGAGGACAAGCGTTTTTTAGAATATATGCAAAAGAAGGAGCGTGCCATTGCCCGTGGTTATAAAAAATCCGTTCCTGCAAGTATCGGGACAGACGAGGAAGAGAAAGCTAAAACATCGAGTTTTCGTTCCAAAGACGAGGTGATAGATGCTTTAGTTGAAACTGTTGGAGATTTAAGAGGTAAAGAAAAAGCGGATGTACTTATGAAGATTGCAGATTTACAGCAGATGAAGAAAGAGGAAGTTATTGAAGAAGACAACACAGTGCACTTCTATTTACCTATTTCTTGCAAAATATGTGAGCTATATTTAAAAGCTAAAAAGAGGAAGCCCAAACAGGAAGAGATTAATGATGATTCAGAGGTAGGATAAAAAGCGGAGTTTTTCTCCGCTTTAATTATATTGCAAGTCATTTCTTGTCTGACTTAAAATCCTCCATTCTATAATATTGCGATGGAAACACGCTTAAGCTGCTCCCCAAGCTCAGATAAGGCGATTGAAAACGTTTTCAATTCATCCGGGGTAAAATCGGCAGGCTTACCGTTTACAATATTGCCATTTATACGTTGATACAACCATTGGCGAGACTTCCCGAAATAATGCTCTGCAATATATGACATAGAAGCAAATCCAAGTATATGGTCTAGTTTTTGTTTACGGTCAACAATCTTTGAGATTTTTTTAGCTTCATCTATAGCCTCTTTCGCGCCTTCCTTATACGCCTGTGCGAACTCTTTTCTTTCCGCTGGAGACAATGATGCGAGGAAGGCTTTAAATCGTTTGTCATATTCTGCCTTTTGTTCTTTGGTTTCCAATAAGACAAAATCAGCTTTCCATTTCTTAAGTTCTAATCTTACGTCCATGGTAATTTTGTTTTTAGTTATCTTGGAAAAGGTAGCTCCACCTATGGGGAGCTACCACTTTCTTTCAGCTTGTTTTTGGCGTCAATTAAGTCATCTAACGCGTCATTGACGCTTCCTTCAAGCTCCTCGTCTGAAATCCAGTCGGTCTCCCGAATGTCATCCCAGTAGAGAGAAAAGAAGCTAAGGTCTTTTTCCGCAGCTTCAATCCGAGCCTTTAGCTCTTCTTCGTCATCATACATTGTGCACTCTGTCTTATGACAGTGCAAATATAATAACCTTTTGGTAATTATACAAGGAAAGGGAAGTTTTTTTTAGTTTGTCTTTGCCATATTGTGAGGTTTGTTATAAAACATATAATAGTATAGTGTGTCTTTTTTCGTACAAAAAAGCCCCGAACTTGAGGAACGGGGCTGAAATAGTTAGAATTGTTTATCAAATATCGTCTAACGCTTCACTTTCTTCTTCCTTTATTTTTAGCTTAGAATTAATCTTATCCTCATAGCTCATTTGAATATAACCAAACTGAGATATTTGAACGATGACACCCCCTAAAGGTAGTCTGTAAAATGATATATAATCACATTTTTCTTTTCTTAAAGCTTGTAATTCATATCCATCCCCTTCATAATAAGGAGATGAGAAAAACTCATAATGTGCTTCAGGTTCACCATATTTTTTAGTAAATAATTCTTTCATGTTTAAATAATCAGATTTTAAAGAACTCCAAGATTCTATTTCGTTATAATTAACTGTTGTTTTCCACACTATTTTAGATTTAGGAGTTGCCAATATATGTATAGTGGCATAATTCCCTGCAAAAATGCCTTCCATCACTGCAACGTAATCTCTTACATATCCTTTAAATGTAAATCCCTCTTTACTTAGTCTCGAAACAAAATCTGAAAGTTTACCATCTAATGAAATACCTTTAAATTCTAAATGTTGGGAATCTTGTGCAAATGAAGATAATGCAATAGCAAAACCAATCAATAAAAATAATATTTTCTTCATAATTACATACTATTTATAGAAATTTTAACCCCAAATCAAAAACGTATGACCTCCATTGAAATAGCAGAGGTTATGGGCAAACAGCACGCTCATATTATGCGTGATATTCGCAACCTATTTATATGTTTTTCTTTTATCTTCCTTAAATAAATTCATGTATTTTTCATATGAAATTTCAAAGTAGAAATTATCAGTAAAAATAGGTTTCCCAAGATCCAAAGAAACAGGGAAAACAGAAAATCTTATAACATCCTTATTGTTATTCATTGTTCTTTTTACCCAAAGTATATATTTAGGTGGATTTTCTTCTTTATATTTTCTATTAGCATACTCTTCTCCTTCGTGTTTTTTATAGCTATTGTATAAGATTTGGCTAGATGAATAAATCGTATTCATTAAATCCAAAAAGTAAGGAAAAGAATAATGTTTATTACCTTTGTACATATCAAAATTAAAAGAAGATATAATATTAACAACTTTATTTAATTGTATATCCTTTAATAAAGTGTAGTCATTATCAGTTATTAATGCACCATGTAATTTCCTATAATATCTCCAATCTAATTTTAAATTAGGATATTCCCATTCTGCTTTATAATAATCTATAAATAAGAACTTTAGTGAATTTATACTTCCAATAAATATAGTATTAAAATTTTCAGATTGGACGCCTTCTTCAAATTGAAAGTTATGGCATGAACGACTTTTCCATTTTCCGTTATCCTTATGCCAATATTTAGCATTAGAAATAACTTTGGATTTATATTCTAAAGTTATAATATTTTCATTTTCTCTTGTTTGAGCAAAAGAACAAGTTAGATATAGTAAAAATGTTATACAAGATAGTACCTTTTTCATGATTGATAAATATATTTTAAATTTATATTTGTTTGCAAAAGTATGTAATTATTGGCTTATTATGTAATTATTTTTATGAAAAAATCCTATGTTGTATGGTAATTAGACTAAATATAATTGTAAAATATAGAATATATAAATTGTTTTCTCCGCTTTCGCAAGGTTGGCACAAGTAACCTATGCTAATAATATGTTATACAACATATATGTGTAAATATTCTATATAAATATAGAATATGCAAGTATAAATGGTTATATTTGCTGCAAATGTTAGACTTTTCGTTTGGCATTGATGAATTTGTTACTATATTTGCAGCATCCTTCACATATCCATAGGCAAGCGTGCGAGCCTGCCATTTTTCGAGCGGGCTATTTTTGTGTTTGCTTGTATGCTGCATAATATAACTATACGGCAACTTACGTAACCCCGTGTCGGAAAGTTAATGCTTCCGCTGCCTATGGTAGGTGAAGGATAACGGGTAAGTGCGGAGTTGCCGTTTTTTGTCCTTCCGCGCACAATGCCAAAAAATCCTTCAATATGGCAAAAGAAATTCAAATTTTCAGCAACCCCTCATTTGGGGAAATCCGTACCGCTGGTACAAGTGAAGAACCTTTGTTTTGTTTGACAGACGTGTGTCGAATACTTGATATTAAAAATGTAAGTGACTGCAAGTCAAGGTTAGACCAAAAGGGTGTCGTTTTAACCGATACCCCTACAAAAGGAGGTGTTCAGCGAATCGCTTATATTAACGAAAAGAACATCTACAAGTTAATTATGCGTTCAGACAAGCCACAAGCAGAACCTTTTCAGGATTGGGTATGTGGTGAAGTTCTTCCTGCCATCCGCAAGACAGGCGGCTACATCGCCACTACCGAAGAAGAATCTCCTGAAGAAATCATGGCGAAAGCACTACTTGTTGCACAGGCTACAATCAAGCGTAAAGAAGGGCGCATGAAGCAGTTGGAAGCGGAGACAGAGCAGCAGAGAGAAACTATCGAACTCCAAGACACGGAAATCAAAAAAGCTGCACCGAAAGTCAACTACTACGACAACCACTTACAGAGTGTGAACACGCAGACCACCACGCAAGTTGCCAAACAAATCGGCATGGAAGCACCCAAACTCAACAAGAAACTAAAAGAACTCGGTATTCTGTATAAACAATCTGGTCAATGGTTGTTGCACTCTCCTTATTCGTCGTGGGGTATGCATTCCACTCGCACACAGACCTTCACACGTTCAGACGGTTCGACAGGAACAAGTGTATATACAGTATGGACTACCAAAGGTGTGCGTTTCATTATTGCTCTATATGAAAATGATTGGAACGTGAAGAAAGCCATCAAGCAGATAAAAGGTGAGATGAATCCAGCCGCCTAATTTAAAAATCACATATTAATAAAATTTCCCCACCTTGTTTATGAGGTGGGCGGACCTTTTACACACTAAATTTACTAGAAATGGAAATATCATTATATCATAATCAGAAAATCACGATAAGTGTAGAAGAACTTAATGAAATTAAAGCAAAGAACAGAGTGCTTTCAAGGGATTTGCAGAAATCCATAAACGATTATGTTGACTTATTGGCTGTTTTGAAGAAAGAACGTGAATCCAATAGTGACAAAGCCAAGAAATGGGATGCGTTCAGCAATTCACCTCTTTACGGTGCTATCGGATGCCTGATAAACGATTGTCAAAACGCACAGATGAATTTCTCATATCTTTTGCAATACATACAGGAATGTGTTGCGGATAATGACGAAGTACCTGTATATATGGAAGAGATTCAAACTGCCACATACCGGTATTTGGAAATCCTTTCAGGGATAAACAAAGAATACAATACTTTGAAAGATTTATTTTGATTATGAAATCTTGCAAATGATTGCTTTTTCTGTAAAAACGTAGAAAATATAACTATATTTGCATAGTTATTATAAAGCCAAAGAGCTTGTTAAGATTGGGAATCCCTATTCTTGACAGGCTCTTTTTTTATTTCAGCACAAACACAAAGTAATATTATGGCAGACTTGGGCAATTTATTCTTCTCCATGCGCATAAAAGATATGACGGATGAAGATTTTAAGAAACTGGAAAAGAAATTGGAGCAGAGAGGCATGAAGATAAAACTTACCGCATCTAATATTGACCAGTTTATAAAAGATTTGCAGACACAGATTCGTAGTAAAACGCTGAACATTAATGTAAAGCCTATTGGGGTAGGTAGTACAGGAGCTGCAACTACGGCAGCAGACTTAAGGCATCAGCGTATGCTTGAGGTGCAGCAGCGTATGGCGAATGCAGCGGCTTTAGCACAACAAAGGCTTGCCAATGCACAAGCGGCAGGGCAACGTGCAACAGAAAGACACAATGCGTCTATGCTACGTGGGAACAGTATAATGGGGAATCAATCACGCCTAGCCGGTCAGTTACAGAATCAACTCCTTAATATTTATTCTGTTTATCAGGCAGAACGTTTCGTGCGTTCTTTGATAGAAATTGGTGGCGAATTTCAGAAACAGCATATTGCACTTAACGCTATGCTTGGAGATGCTGCAAAAGCGGATAAGATATTCGGGCAGATAAAGGGACTGGCCGTTGAATCTCCATTCAATTTCCGTGAATTAATGGGATTCACCAAACAGATTGCGGCATTTGGTATCCCATACGCAGAAATGTATGAAACGACTAAACGTCTCGCTGACATTTCTGCGGGTTTGGGAGTAGATATGGGGCGTATTATTTTGGCTTATGGGCAGGTGAGAAGTGCAGCGTTCTTGCGTGGTCAGGAATTAAGGCAGTTCACAGAGGCAGGTATCCCATTAGTTGATGAGCTTGCTAAGAAGTTCACAGAATTGGAAGGACGTGTAGTAAGTGCAGGAGAGGTTTTTGAAAAGATATCCAAGCGAGAAGTGTCTTTCGGCATGGTAAAGGATATTCTTTGGGAGCTGACCAATGAAGGAGGAAAGTTCTATAATATGCAGGAGGTCCTGACCGAATCTCTTTCAGGTAAATTAGCCAAATTAGTAGACAGCTATGAAATGATGCTGGGCACTATTGCAGAAAGTAATAATGAGATTCTTGGAGGCGGGCTAGATATGCTTACAGCCTTTACAGATAAATGGAGAATATTTTTGAATATGTTACTTTCTGTTATAGCTGCTTATGGTGCATACAAAGGTGTCATGATAACAGCCAATGCTTTAAGAGCATTAGCTATATCTCGTGAAATAGCCTTAACAGGAGCAGTAAACGCAAATACTATAGCTACGTATGCCAATAATATGGCTCAGAATAAGGTTAACCAAGGTGCAATAAGGTTATTAACTAATCTTCAAAAATTAAAAATGGCATTTTCCAGCCTTGGGGCTGCCGGATGGACAGGCATTCTTATTGCCGGTGTGGTTGCGCTTGGTACTGCTGTTTATAATACAAGTAAAGAGGCTGCAAGGTTAAGAAAAGAGCTGGATGATATCGGGGAGAAAGGAGCATTATCAGTTCAAAATGAGATAGATGGGTATAAAATTCTTATAGAGAAATTAGATGATGCTATAGAAGGGACACAAGAATATAATGATATTTTAAATAAGATACAGTCAAATTATGGCAATTATATCGGGAATATTGAAAACGAAGCTAGAGCATACGAATATCTTCGTGGAAAGATTGATGCTGTAAGTGAGGCGTTGCGAAATAAAGCCCGTGAGAGTGCACGCCAACAAATGATGTCAAGTATTGAAGACAAATATTCTTCTAATGTTTCCGAATCAATGAAGACAATAGTAGAAGAATTAAAACAAAATGTACGTATTAAAAATGAAGATACAGAAGAACTTTCTCCCATATCTGACAGACAAGCTAAAGAAATAGCATCTATTATAAGAACTCGTTTGCAGGACGCGGTAAAAAATGGGCTTGACCCACGATTTATGCGTTACGATATAATAAAAGGTCAGATAGAGACTATCGGGTCGGAACTAGGGCTTGCACTTTCTTTAAAAGACGCAAAGAAAATGGATGTGAGTGGACGTGGGGATTATTATAACTTCGGTGGATTAGCAAATGCAGCTAAGGGAGTGAAAAATTTAGCAAAAACATTCAAGTTATATAATAATGATATAGCTTACGCAAATGAACAACTTGATTTAATGTTTAAGAATACCACTTCCTATGGTGTCATTATGGAGAAAATTCAAAAACAGCGAGATGAATTGTATAAAAGTACAAAATTTAAAGATGAGAGTGAAAAAATAAAATTTGAAATAGAAACATATAAACAGCAAATTAATGCCATACAAGGGATTGCTGGTAGTGGAGATGCTATTCAAAATCTTAAAGCGGAAATTGCAGAATTAAGTAAAGTAGAAGCGGAATGGAGAACCATAGCTAAAGAAAAATTTTCTGCTTATGTGGGGCTTCAACCTGCTGTTGATGAGAAGTCGATAGATTATCTCAGTAGATTACGGAAAGAATATAAATCACTTGAAGAAATTTCAAAAGAAAGCCTTGAGCCGGGAGAAAAAAATGATGCTTTGAAGAGAATGCAAGCTATTAAATCTTTCATGGATGAATACAACAAGTCATTAGATTCATCCAACTCAGATATCAACAGTTATTCAGATAAGATGAACCGAGTTATCGAACTTCGTGAGAAAGGAACCCGTGAACGAATACAAATGGAAACTGATTTGGAAAATCAGGCGGCACAAGCACGTATCAATGCCATGAAAGACGGATTTGAGAAAGAACAAGCACAACGGAATCTCGACAACAAGAAAGAATTGCAGGCTTTGGAAAAGCAGAAGAATGATTATATCAATAAGGTAAAAGAACTTGCGAGAAAAGTATTTGAAGCCGAGGAGGATGCGAAAGCCGAAAAGGATAAAAACTATAAAAAAAAGAGTTTTGACCCTTCCTCTGTGTCTGTTGATACTTCCATATTCGGCATGATAGGGAATTACACCAAGGAAAGGCAGATAAATGAGACTGCACAATTCTATAAGGATATTCTTTCCAAGTACCAGGGTTATATTAGCAAACGTCTTGAAGCCGAACGGAAGTTTAAGGAAGACCGGGAACGGTTGGAGAAAGCGGGAGCCGGCAAAGAGGATTTACAGGAACTAGAATATCAACGCAATAAAGCTCTTGCAGCAATAGACATGGAGTTTGCCGAGCGTGAAACGTCTTTTCAGGCGTGGGCTGATGGCATTGCAAATTTATCGTTAAAAAAATTACAACAGCTTCTTATAGCGGTTTCACAGGAACTTGAGCGGATGGAGTTCTTGAACCCTAATAACCCCAATCTGGCTGTACAGCGGGCGAAAGTAAATGTGTTGAGGGAGAAGCTACCCAAACCCGGTGACAAGGAAGATACATCACCGGACAAACGCAGTGTGAAGGACTGGCAGGAACTTTATAAAGTCCTTTCCAAGGTAGAAAAGGAGTTTGATGAGATAGGAGATGCAGTGGGCGGTGCTGTCGGGGATGTGATTTCAGCCGCCGGAAGTATCACTGCTACCACTCTTTCAATGATAAATTCGATTATCTCATTGGGCACGATATCAGCGGATAATATAAAGGGAGTGTCGGAAGCTACTGCTCAAGCAATTGCCACAGTGGAAAAAGCATCTGTAATTCTTGCTATTGCGTCCGCAGCTTTACAGATAGCCACCAAGATAATGAATTTTTTTGGCGGTGACAACTCCACGGAAAAATATGAAGAGGCAGAAAAGATTTATGATGCTTATATTCAGACAATGGATAAAGTCATAGAAAAGCAGTTGGAGCTTGCGGAGGCGTTAAGCGGAGAGAATGCGCGTGCAGCGTACAAACAGGCTGTGGATATGATAGAGGCTCAAACTGAGGCTGCACGGGAATTAGGGCAAATGTACTTAAGTTCCGGTGGCTCTTGGAAATCCCATACCGCTGGATATAATGAGGTAAAAGATATGAGTTGGGAGGGATGGGTACAAGCAGCAAAAGCTTTAGGCATGTCTGTAGACCAGTTCCGCAATCTTATGGGAGGACGTATGTCCGGCTTGTTTGAGCTTACAGCAGAACAGTTATCTGAATTACAGGAACAGGCACCTTCATTTTGGGCACAACTAGATGAGGATACAAGAAAATATGCCGAACAAATAGCGGACAGCATTGAGGATATTGCAGAAGTTACTGAACAAAAAATGGAAAATGCCACAGGTGTCGCATGGGACTCTTTCTCTGATGATATTCTTGAATCTCTGTATGATGTGGAGAAGGGAGCAGAAGATATTGCGGATGATATGTCAGAATATATGCGCAAAGCACTCATTAAAGCCATGTATGTAGAAAACTATATGCCGGAAATGCGTAAATGGTATGAGAAATGGGCGAATTACATGAGCGATGGTGTTTTGTCTGATTATGAAAGTAAAGAGCTTGACAGTATAAAGAACAATCTTATAGATCAAATGGTAAAGGAGGCGGAGACCATAAATAAACAATGGGGTACAAATTCTAGCGGTGGAAGTGGGTTAAGTGCGGGTATTAAGGGTATAACCGAGGACCAAGCCGACCTCCTTGCATCTTACGCCAATGCCATGAGAAGCGATTTGTCCGCAATCCGTCTGTTGCTGGAACAGCGTTTCGCCAACTATCCGCAGGAACAAAGGGGAAAGATAGAGAATGCTGTTTCCAACTATTACCAGAACGGAGGAACAATCGACTACAATACGGTACTCAATAATATAACTGTCTATCTTGATGAGCACTCCGGGTTGATGGAAAGAAGCAATATACTAGCGGAATCGCAGTTGACTTATTTGAAGAGTATTGCCGACAATACAAAAAGGACAGCAGACAGTAACGACAAAATAAAAGAGGCAGTGGAGGAAACTCGGGACATGATTCATGGGGCTAGAACAGATAAAAGTAGGGGATTGTATGTTAGGTAGTATGAGGGCGTATTTACGCCCTACAATATCATTCGCTGGTTCTATCATCTAATCCATTCGTTGCTTCATATTCTGCTTTCATCTCTGAAATTATATTCTGACTTTCTTCCTCAGTCTCAATTTCATTTGATATGGAACTATGATTTATACGATCTATTAATGACTGAGTGGCAACAATTACATCATGATGAAAATCCGCATCTATGACTGTAGCTACTGCCATTATATTTCCGAATATCACAGCCAATGAGTCTTTGTTCTCTTCTTCTAAAGAATCCAACATACTGTATATAATATGGTCCATCCGATACATTACCCGAAATTCACCACCTATAGTGCGTACCTCCATATAATCCGTACCATCCATCTCAATTTTTTCTACAATCCAGTTGCGGACTTGTAATTTTTCTCCGTTTTTCATGTCTATAATTTTTTTATGTGATTAATAACTCTATATTTGATTTCCTTTTCTTGTATGTTTGTACATAAAGTGATGCTTAAATACTTGTTTTTTATAAATCCGTTGTCATTAAGCAGTTTTTCAATAAATGTTCTTCTTAAAAAACTATCGCCATGAGGCATAACTATAATACTTCCATTATTCGAGTTAATTTCTAAAAAAATATTCAATTGTTCTTTTTCCGGAAGATTTATTATGTCCATAACACCATATTTTACAGCTAATGAACCTATATTGTAACCATATTTTATACTACAAGGAGGGGAATATCGGCTAAGTAATCCTATATTATGTATTGTTATCATATTTTTATTGTTTTATAAGTCTTCTGCATCATATTCCACGTTTCCGTTGTATTCATTAAAGTCCATCTCCATATCGGCAACAACAGGAACAGGGGACTTTAATTCCGTATCGCTACATCCATATACTCTGTACAACATACCTTTTGAGTCTCTTCTTCTGTTTAACTTGCCAAATCCCAACTTAGTAAGTTGCCTTCCGAAATCTTGAGTACTCACGCTTTCAAATCCGTTAGCATCTGCATAACGTACCATGTCATCGTACATGTCAGATGCCCTTATCCATGTGGAAAGTTCTCCCTTGGCATTTGCCGAAGGTCTTACACCGCGTGCGAAAGCCCATGAGAAAGTTATATTGCTTTCTCCCATAACAAGCAGTTTCTGCTTTTCACTGTTCTCGCTCTTGGGAAAAACAAAATGTCTCTGTTTTAAATATTTACCCCCTCTTATAATCCAATTTAATATTCCCGGGTATTCTTGCCTTAGGTCATCTGCAAGATGCTTGTTCTGCATCTCTTCCGGTATTACATTCTCAAATATCACATACAGAAATCTTCTGAAATACCCATACGAAGAATCTGAAGCTTTTGGAAGGTTATTCATATTAAATATCATCCATGGGACATTACGGACTTCGTAAACATTACCACCGATATTTCTTCCGTATACCATCTCTCCGGAACATAATGTCTTAAAAGCATCCTCATATCCTGATATGTCCTTGGCCTGTATTTCAGGGCACATATTTACGAGTTTCCCATCTATGCGAGCCACATTCCTAAGCCTTTCATCCCCTCCCCGGATAAGTGACAGAAGCCCCATAGAAGATACATTCTCTCTACCAAATATGCCGGTTATAGTCTCATATATGACAGACTTACCATTGCTCCCGGTCCCAAACAGCATAAGACAATTCTCAACCTTGTCAATCATCTTTCCCCTGTCATAAGTACAAAGGCCTAAATACATTTGCAATATTAAACGACTGTCTTTTTCAGGGAGGACAGTACGAAGAAAGCTCTGCCACATGGGACATTTTGCCGAAGGATCGTATTTGTACGGGTGTTTATAAAGAACATGAAATTCAGGACTGAAAGGACGAAGTTTTCCATCCGTAAAATCAACAACACCATTTTGGTAAGCTTTGATATGAAACATCGGGCAAAAAGGATTGTTTATCCTTATCGACAAAAGAGCCTCAGACTGGAATTTCTTGCTGGAAAAATGTAATACTTTAGGAGAAACATGAACCTTAATAAGCCATTCCTCCACTGCCTTACATATTATCTCAGGGTTCACAGCTTCATATATCTCGCCTGTAAAAAGATAATAGCAGCCGTGAACGTAACGAAAATCACTTGAAGGCATTACATTAAAAACTAAACTCTTTACACGCATAGAAGCCTCTGCGTAGTCTGAACCGGCAGAACAACCGGCAAATAGGCTATCGTCAGATAACGTGTATAGTTTAGTGACGATTAAATGAAGAATACGGTCATAGTAACTGTTCATATAAACGCGCTGATAAATAATTAGTTATAAAAAAATAAGTGAATAATACGTAGGATAGGGAATAAATATATAAATTCACTATAACTACTTATATACTATACAAAAATATAGAATATATACATAATATACAAAATAAAGCATAACTTATTATCAATAAATAGAATATATAATGTAATATAAACAAATAATTATACAGAGAATGAAGAATGAAACTACATAACTAACCTAATTAATTTATTGTAGATTTATATTTTCCAATGGAAACAATTAAAGACAAAATGGGAAGAAAAATAAAAAAAATAAATAAAAAAAATCGAGCTGATATGACTGCGATTATTGTTTACAATCGTATCGGGGGGGGTGGGTGTGATGCTTGCCGAATATTATATACATAATATTCTAATATGTTGTATTATAGTTACTTAAGATGGCTTTGTGTGGTATAATATATGTTTATCAACATATGGAATATTATTATTTACTAAGAAAATATTTGCTATTTTGTTTTGTAATTATGTAAATATGTTGTATATTTGTGTTAGGAAAAACGAAGGGAAAGAAACAGCGATAATTCACTATATTATACTCTTTCTTTTTTATGTTAATTCCAAAAGCGTGTTGTTAAATGTTGGAATAAAAAAGAGAGCCTTAACATTGCAGTGTTAAGACCCTCGTAAGTTGGAATACTTAAAGTAAGTACTCTCCATGCTCGGAGGCAAAAATACTTCTTTAACTTCTTACTTGCAAATATTCTCCCATTTAATTTTTGATTTGTTGATGCGGTTATAAAAAAAAGGTGTAACAGTTGGAAGCCTGCTACACCTGGATAGGTGGAATAATCCACCAGAAGCGGCTAACTTGCATTAGCCTATAAAACCGTTCGTTTATGGGAATTAAAGTCTGTATTCGTGTTTGGTTCTTTAAGCCTTTGATTATAATGATCAAGTTTTAAAGTTCTCAAACGGTGGGTAATGTAAGGCGTTACCCGCCAACGGTTGCGCAAATATAGCCGTAATTCTTCAATAATCAAAATCACGCTGTAATGAATTGAAATATTAACATTAAACATTATAGCATTATGAAAGCAATGAGTTTTTATACCGCAAATGGTTGGGCCGGTTCAAATTATGACAGCAAATTAAGTACAAAGGAAATCGCTGCAAAGGTTAGATCTTATGCAAAGAAGAATTTCCCGGAATTTAGATTTTCTGTCCGCTCTGAATGGAGCATGTACACTGATTCAATGTATATCGAATTAAAATCCGGTCCTTGTGTTCCTTTCATTGAAGGATCAAGAAGCGCGGAACGTGGTTATATGTCCACAATGTCCAACGTGAAGGCATGGAAAGACGAGTTAACACCGGAAGTATTCGCATCGCTAAATGCTGTATCAAATTACGCTAGTTCTTTCCGTTATGATGATTCGGACGGCATGCAAGACTATTTTGATACTAATTTTTACTTGAGTATAGAAGTAAGTGATGAATATAAGGTTATAGAACCGAAGGCAAAGAAAAGCAGCGTTAAGCCTGAAAAGGTTGAGGAAGCTAAAGAAGTGGAAGCCGTGACGGTTGAAGGCCTGGAAATCGTGGACTATTCCGGAAAGGCTATCGCGGTGTTTGGCGATACAAAAGCGATCAAAGAGCAATTAAAGGAACTGGGTGGACGCTTTAACCCGTCTTTAAATTATAACGGTGAAAAGCGTGCCGGATGGATATTCAGCAAGAAGCAAGCGGACAAGGTGAAAGAATTGATAGCGCCTACAGAGTTGCCGGCGCTTCCTGAAATAGAAACATCTAAGGATAATATTATAGAATGGAAAGAAATTCCTGGATGTGGTTACGAAGGTATAGAACTAGAATATATAGGAGAGGGTAAGGAATACGGATGTATAGGGCGTTGCGACAATGGTACATACTGGGGGGCATTCGGAGGCGTGCAGGGTTCTACTAGTGGATTAGCTCCAGTTCGGAAAGTGTTTGATAATGAAACGGATTTATTAAACTGGATGAAATCTAATGGATTTGTTTATGAAAAGAAATGCACTTTACGCGATTCTGTGATATTAGAAGAACCTCAAGGGAATGACACCCCATTAATTATTGATGATTATGCAAAATATGATTCGTTTGATTATCCGACAATACCCGAAGAACTGGACGGGTTTAGACTGGGGGAGGTCGTTTATGATCAGTGTGGAGAAATAGGCGTTATATTGGCTTTTAATGAAAAAAACGGTACTGCCCGTGTAAATTCAAACGGTTGTTGCAATGTCGGTAATTTAAAGAAATGTCCTAAAGAAATAGCGGAAAGAGAAGTTAAGTACATGGATATAATACGACCGGGAAAAGCTTTAACGGATTGTACAGCTGAAGCGCACCCGTTCGATAATATAAGCTTTACCAAAACGGACAACTTTAACGGTGTGCGCTATTACGACATTGAAGGCGCGGGAATCATAACCAGCGCGAAAGTACGTGCAGACATACAGCCGGGCGATATATTCAACGTATATACAAATAAGGGATGGAAATTCGGTGTAACCTATGACGGTGTAAGCGTGGAAAGCAGTTTAAAAAACGATTTACCCGGTATAATTGAATATAACGGCAAAATAGAATCGGGCACGCTTAGCATTTCATCATATTACACCCCAATGGCTGAGGGTATGGAATTTTACGAGAAAAAAGTAAAAGGGAAACGATACATAACGGAAAACAGGACTAAACGCGGCTATTACGTTATAGATACCTTGAATAATTGCCCGGTAGGATTCTTCCAAACAAAAGAAGAAGCCGAAAGAGAGGCGGAAACACTTAACGGGTTTACGGACGGTAACGGACGATTAAAGACGGTCATTTAATTAGCTGAATATGGTTTTGTTGGTTTTGTTATTCGGTGCCGTGATATTCATTTCCGGCACCGACAGGGATAAGCTACGCGAATTTATAAACAAGAGTGATGAATCAGATAAATTTTAAAGATATGAAAGAATATAAGTTAACAGTAGAGTTTCACAATGGGGCGCGTTATTGCTATTACGGAAAGACAAAGGAAGAAGCGTTAGCAGCGTTTAAAAAATCGTTTGGCAGCTTTAAAGGCTTCGTAAAAAAAGAGTGGACGATAGAACAAGATTAACCAATGTAGGAAGGCGGAGCGACACCGCCCCGGGAACTATTTATTAACTTAAAACAAAAGATTATGAGAACAAAAACCCCCGAACAATTACACAACCAATGGAAGCATATAAGCGGCTATGTAAGGCAGCGCGGCAAATTCATGGAGTACTTTCATGCATACGTGCGTTATAGTAACCGTATGGCAAAGTATTTGGGTTCATCGACTTATTGGCACATGAATACAGGCTACCAATATACAAAGCAAAACAACGTCCCCGTACCTGTTAGTATATATACAGAATAAATTAAGGATATATTGCCACAATTAGCATAGATACATTGTTGGGGCTTTGCCAACATATCATCTTATGACACCCCGGCAGTAATACGGCTGTCGGGTAGGCGATAGGTAAGAATGAACGAATAAATTTAATTAAGGAGGAATAATATGGCGATAGGTTTACTTATATGGATTATCATAATTATATTAATCGGATGCAGTGGCAATTATTGGATAATTCCTGTGATATTAATTTTTTCTGTAATGGGAGGGGTTGTCGCTAGTTTTAACGATAATCATTAAAGTATATAGAATTAAAATAACAATAATATTAAAATCTCAATAATTATGACTTTGGAAAATATTAACATACAGGTTTTTAAAGGGAAATTAAGTCTTGCGGGACTGACTAATATGAAAAATGCAGAAGTATTACCAAATTTGTACAACGTATCATTAAATGAAACAGGGAATGCTATAAAAATTATTAGAGACTGGAAACGAACTTTTGTCGGAAAATTCGTTTATAAGAATCCCAAATACTACGGCATGATTGAACGGCTTGAACGGTTATTCGGCCACGTCCCTGAATGGAGTGATTTTACTAAGGAAAATATTGATTTAATTGTAGATATGTTTTCTCAAGTTGCGCAAAGCAGTGCTAAAACTTATCTTTCTATGTTAAAGAGTGTATTGAATGACGCAAAAGACGAGATAAATCTACCTTATCCACGTTTTGCAGAGAGAATGACTTTAAAATCTATTCCTTCGGTTGGGGTGTATCTTAACTTAAGTGATTTAAAGAAGTTGGAAGAATATTGCCCCATAAATGATAAGGAAAAAATTATCTTGGCTCAGTTCTTATGCGGATGTTATACAGGTGCAAGACATTCGGATGTAATCAATATGACGGTTAATAATATAGATGGAAAGTATCTCACTTATGTAAGTCAGAAAACCAAAGTGCAAACGACAGTTGAAGCTAAACCTATTTTACGAAAGCTACTTCTTGTTGCAGGGAAACACATTTATGCGGACAGCGTTTTTAACGAGACTATCCGTACCATTTGTTATAAGGTCGGGATAAATGAACAAATGAGAATTTTTAGAAAAGGTAAATATGAAGTAGGGGAGAAGTGGAAGTTTGTAGCCTCCCATACGGCTAGAAGGAGCTTTGCTACTAATTTGGCGGAATTGGATGTTCCTCTGGTTCAGATAGCTAAACGCATGGGGCATAATGATGTGAAAATGACAATGCGTTATATCGTTGGTACTATTTCAAGGCTTGAAGATAAGGCGAATGAATTTTTTATGTAACTTGAGTTCAACTTATAAATGCAACTTTTTGGGTGCGGATAATAAGCAATAAAAA
>ERZ837487.353-NODE-353-length-69420-cov-4.489959_pt1 | contig 69420 bp, 70 predicted proteins | sample MGYA00519911_ERZ837487 | MGnify/ENA primary metagenome ERZ837487 (study PRJEB31850, sample SAMEA3708818) | human gut metagenome | biome: human gut; feature: human-associated habitat; material: faeces | place: China | collected 2014 ... | reverse complement strand
CCCACTTAAGGGGCAGTGTCCGTAATATGCCCTTATAGGGCTTTCTCAAACCACCCGTTTAACGGGTGGTTTTGATTATTTCACCGCATCTTTCTCCTCCTTCACCAACCCCACCGCTTCTTCCGCACTCCTGCAAATGCCGGCGACCGCACCGGCGTCTCGCATCTGTTCCAGGAAGTGTTTCTGTTCTTTGGTAGGTCTGCCTTTCGGCGTTTTCACTTCGATGAATAAGGCTCGCCCGTCCGACTTCCGCACCCCGAACAAGTCCGAAAATCCTGCCGGAACGTCGGAACTGAACCATCTCCCGTCCATGGTATAACCTTTCCCCACGTTCATGCGGAAGATGATGCAGAACACCGACACCGCCGCCCGTATCTCATTTTGGATCCGATGTTCTTCGGTCATTGTGTATCAGCCCCATTCGCTTTGCCATGTAGTACGCCCAGCCGGGCTTGTACCCTTGGTGTTATACTAAAAAAGTAGACAAGGAAAAAGAAAAGTAGTATAATAAAAGCAAACACGAAAGAAGAAAAACCAAGGAGGAAAAAAATGATGACAAACAAACAGCCGCAATACGATGAAACTTTTAAAAAGAACATCGTGGCATTACACCAGAACGGAAAAACCCAAACTGAGCTTTCCAAGGAATACGGAATATCGGTAAGTGCGATCTCAAGATGGATAAAGCTTTATTCGGAAGTCAGGGTCGACGACAATACTGTTATGACAGCAAAGCAGATAAAGGAACTACAAAAAAGAAACGCACAGCTTGAGGAGGAAAACATCATATTAAAAAAAGCGCTTGCCATAATGACTCCACGCTCAGGGAAAGAATGAGAGCTGTACATTTACTTCGGCACGAACATGCAATAATAACCCTATGTCGTGTTCTGAATGTAAACCGCAGCAGCTATTACAAGCATTTTAACTCTAAAGAACCTAAAAGAACAATTGAAAACAGGAATATAAAGAACTGTATTTTACAGATTTATTCCGAAGCAAAATGCCGTTATGGAGCTAAAAAAATGCGTAAGGTTCTTGAAGTTAATTATGGCATACATATCAGTCAGGGAAGATTGTACCGACTGATGAAGCAAATGCAGCTTCCTAAAATGTCGACTGTCAAGCCGAAATTCAAAGCCGCAAACAAATCCAATGACAGAGATTGTCACAACATATTAAAGCAGAATTTTAATCCCAAAGAGCCAAACAAAGCATGGTGCAGTGACATTACATACATAAAAGCCGGAGGAAGATTTTATTATTTATGCGTTATCATTGATCTTTTTTCAAGACGTGTGATAGCTTATAAAATAAGTAGCAAAATCGATGCCAGGCTTGTCCTGGATACATTTGAATCTGCTTTAAAAAACAGGAATTATCCTGAAAATGTGATTTTCCACTCAGACAGAGGTTCTCAGTATACCAGCGATGAATTCCGAAAAAGGCTGGACAGAGCTTCTTTTATTCAGTCGTTTTCTAAAAAGGGACATCCTTATGACAATGCCGTAGCAGAAGCTTTTTTCAAGTTTTTGAAACTTGAAGAAACTAACCGCCGTTCATATGCCTCTTTTGATGAATTGGAATTGTCTGTTTTTGAATATATTCACTTTTACAATTTCAAACGACCTCACTCTGCTAATGACCTTTTATCTCCCATTCAATTTGAAGAACTTTTTTGATTCTTTTCTCTTCTTCTGTCTACTTTATTGACTATGGTCCAATATAGTCTATGCCCATGAACAGCAGCAGCGTGACCAGAGACGTGTCCCAGCCGCCGAACAGCCCGGCAATAGCGCTGCCGACAACGCCGGCAATCGTGCAAATGGTTTCTTTCATAATTACCTCCTAGTCAATAAATCCAGTGATTGTAAAATACAGCGTAGCGCCGGCAGCGATTTTGCTGCCAAGGGAAAACACGTGTACAAGGTTTTCTCCGCTGTAGTTCTCTGCTTCAACATACACCCCAACGCCTGACGATGACCGTCCAACACCGGAGCAGCCGACAATGCTGGAAAAGTCAAAGGACGTTGAGCGATGTTCTGCGGTGCCGGATAAGACATGGCGATGTCTTTCGCCAAGACAACACTTCTGGTTATCGTGATCTGTTTTCCATAGATGCGGTACTTGACACTGCCGGATTTTGCGTAATAGCTATCTATGGTCATGGCTATCCAGCCGCTGTCGGTGAGCGTAGCAGCCGCTTTTGCATACGGCATCGATTCGAAATCATATATCGTTCCCGACTTGCCTTGGAATGTAAAATACCATTTTGGCTTTGTGCCATTGCCGCCAGCTATTTTTACTTTTGGAGTGTCATACGCACACATGATAACACTATGAGTGTCAGCACCACCAAAACATATACTGGCTGCATAGTTGCCAAACAACCAATCTGGGGCGTTAGCACTTGTACGGATAGATTTTAGTAAATGTCCGGTATAGGTGGCGTTAAGTAAAGCCCAGCCAGAATCTTCTGTTGTGCTAGGAATTGTAATGCCTAAAGCTTTATTAAGCAATCCATGACTATGATCTTTACTCGCTGCATAGTTCGTGTAGTTAACGCTATCCAGCAATACCCGTTCACCCTGCCACTTGCTTCCACCAGTTTACTTGTTCCAAGCTAAATTTCCTTCAGAAGTTAGTAACGACCTCAAATAAAAGCCGTAATTCACACCGTCACCATAACCATTTCTATGACGTACAGATATGATATTGTGCCATACACTATTTTGGTCGAGCCAAGAGCCAATTAGCGACTTTCGCTTTGGCAGTCCGGTTTCAATCGATAATTTTCTACTAACTGTCCCACCAGCAACAGCTGTTGGTAACTCTGATGTTGAGGAACGATGTGTTCCAACAACAATATCTTTTTGATTTGTCGCCATATCGATGTCGCCAGCCATCGTCCCACCAGCCAATGGCAGATACTTAGACAAGCCCATCCCATCCAACTTCTTCTTGTCCGCCGCACTCATCAACCCGGCAGCACTAGCCGACGCATTGCCATAGGTCGTGTCTTTTGCGCTGATTGTATTACCGCTGATCGTGATGTTTGCACCGGCAGTCAGCTTGTCTTGCTTGCCGCTGATATCCTGATGCTTTTGCAGCGCCGTATCCGCCTTGCCCAAACTTGCCTGCACACCGCTTGCAAGGTCGCTCTTTGGGATACCCGTAGAGAGCTTGGTGTATGTTCCATAGCCGGCATCGTTTTCCAGTTCAGATACTTTTTTCGGGATGGGAATGTTGATAGCCGTGTCCTTTGCCGCATTTGCGGAAAACGTCCCTACACTCTTTCCGTTGCGCTGCACAGACAGCACGCCGTCTCCTACAGTCGGGATAGCGGATTTGTCGGCTTTTTCGTCGATCTCTTTTTGCAGGTCGGCGGCGGTCTGTTCCAGATCTTCGGCATCCGCTTTTTGATTGACCAGCTCAGCCAACCGTATCAAGATCTTGCTTTTTCCGTTGTACTGGATACGCATATCACACCTCCGTTATGGTGTAGATCACTTTCATGGTCTGCGTTTCCGTCTTTGTGACGGCAGATGACAGGTTATTGATAGTCGCAAGATAATTGCATGGGACAAGGAAACCGCTCCCATCATTCATCACCGCAAATGCAACATGGCTGCCGGTTACAGCAACCCACTTCTTTGTACTACCCTTACTGTCGTTAAGATAGTTTTGCGTATATCTTGCTTTATTGGTCGCCGGATCTACAGCTGCAAGCCGGTAGTTCCAGGAATTCAAACCGCCACAATTTGCAAAAATACGCCCGTGATTCCAAAAACAGCACCGGTTGAAATCCAATGCCGTGTTAACATCGGAAAGCTGTGCATAGTCTGTATCGCTTTCCAGATTGATCTTGTAATTCTTTAGGTTACTGCTATAACCGCCTATATACAAGTATCCGCCGTACACACCGCCGGTGTTGTAACTAAGTGACACACCGGTGCGGTTTGTAATATTATATGTTCTGGCAATCATTGTGCCTATCGGAATCGCAGCAATGTAGAATTCCCTGCCGTTTTGGAGCTCAGAATAGCCGTTGTTCGTCATGAAATAGAGCGTATTGATTCTTGACCGGAACGAAGTTACAATCGTTCTGGCACACGTAGAACGATATCGCCGTCTCTGGGGCAGAAAGACGTGGGACAGCGTAATGGCACTGCCGGTATATAAACAGCTCAGCTGCAGCGCACTGCTTCGCAAAGATCCCGTCTGGCGGCATCAAGTGTTCCGCTGGATCAAGGAAGAAAGGATACATCTTCTGGGCAGTGATGCACACAACTGTACACTGCGTCCCGTGACTATGGACAGGGCTGTGTCCTGTCTGCGGCAGAAACAACTGGATGGTGCATTGGAGCGAATGATGCAGACAGCGGAAAAACTTCTGTTGACGGAATGACCGGGAATAACTTTTGAAAAAGCGTACCGTTCTCAAAACGGTGCGCTTTTTGTCGTCATATTCCCCAAGAAATCCACATCCCATATCATGAAAATTCTCCGTGAAGAATTTGTAAACCTGCATTTCGTCCCATTGACATACTAGGTTGGTAGGTGTATAATAGGGACAAACAGGGAAATACTGAAAGCAATATGTCAAACTGTTCTCAGAAATTCCCGGAGCAAAGGAAAGTGGTAACCTATGATCGTGTCCACAAAAGGACGCAATGCGCTCAAGCTGATGATGTGCCTGGCGCAGGTGGACGACCATTCTTACACGCCGCTGAAAGTCATTTCTGCCCAGCAGAACATTTCTCTCAAATATCTGGAAAGCATCACATCCATGCTGTCCAAGCAGAAATTTGTAGAGGCTGCCAGCGGGAAAGGCGGCGGTTATCGGTTGTCCCGTCCGCCGGAAGAATACAGCGTGGGAGAGATCCTGCGTGCGGTGGAAGAGTCCATCGAACCTGTAAAGTGCATCGAAAACGGCACGCCGATCTGCGAAACGGCAGATTCCTGCCACACCCTTCCGATCTGGAAAGGGCTTTCTGCACTGATAAACAACTATCTGAATTCCATTACCCTTGCCGATGCGGTAAATTATAAAGATGAAGAAGGAGAAGATGTAACATGAGTCATAACGATCTGCTGCGTATTCAGAATCTGAAAGTTTGTGCCGGAGAAAAAGAGATCCTCCACGGCATTGACCTGGATATCCACGAGAATGAGGTACACGTACTGATGGGACCGAACGGCACCGGTAAGTCTACACTGGGTGCGGCGCTCATGGGCAATCCGGCTTATACCGTAACCGGCGGCGACATCATTTATAAGGGACAGAACATCAACGAGATGCCGGACAACGAGCGTGCCAAGAACGGCATTTTCCTGTCGTTCCAGAACCCCATCGAGATTCCGGGCATCACCGTCAGCGCCTTTATCCGCAGCGCTCTGGAGGCAAAGACCGGCAAGCGCATTCGTCTGTTCAGCTTTAAGAAAGAGCTGGAAGAGAAGATGGAACTGCTCCAGATGGATCCGTCCTATGCAGAACGTGATCTGAACGTAGGCTTTTCCGGCGGCGAAAAGAAAAAGACTGAGATTCTCCAGATGCTGATGCTGAATCCGGAATTCGTTATTCTGGACGAGACAGACTCCGGTCTGGATGTAGACGCAGTCCGCACCGTTTCCAAGGGCATCGAGGCATACCGGAAACAGTCCAAGGGCAGCCTGCTGGTCATCACCCACAGCACCAAAATCCTGGAGGCTCTGCCGGTGGATTATACACACATCATGGTAAACGGAAAGATCGTCAAAACTTCGGACAGCTCGCTGATCGAAGAAGTCAACGAGAATGGTTTCGCAGCTTACGAAAACGCTGAGTAAATAATTGCCGCAGGATGACCGAAAGGGTGAAAAAACGTGAAAGAAAAACAGCAGATCGCAGACATTGACAGAAGTGTCTATGATATTAAAGATAAAGAAACCGATTTCTATAAGGTGGATGCCGGTCTGACACCGGCGCTGGTCGAAAAGATCTCCAAAGAGAAGAACGACCCGGTATGGATGCAGCAGTTTCGTCTGCACTCGCTCCAGATCTACAACGAACTGGAAGTGCCGGACTGGGGTCCGTCCATCGACGGGCTGAACATGGACAACATCGTTACCTACGTTCGCCCGAATACCAAGATGAAGGCGAAATGGTCTGACGTGCCGGAGGATATCAAGAATACATTCGAGCGCCTGGGTATTCCGCAGGCGGAGCGAAAGTCTCTGGCAGGCGTTGGTGCACAGTATGACTCCGAACTGGTGTATCACAATGTACGCCAGGAAGTGGCAGACCTGGGCGTTGTGTATACTGACCTGGAAAGCGCCATGCACGGCGAGTATGCGGAGATGATTCGGAAGCATTTCATGAAACTGGTTCCGCCTACTGACCATAAGTTCGCAGCGCTCCACGGCGCAGTGTGGTCCGGCGGTTCGTTTGTGTATGTGCCGAAGGGCGTGTCCGTGGAAATTCCGCTGCAGTCCTATTTCCGGCTGAATGCACCGGGCGCAGGTCAGTTTGAGCATACTTTGATTATCGTAGATGAGGGTGCATACCTTCACTTTATCGAGGGCTGTTCCGCACCGAAGTATAACGTGGCAAACCTTCACGCCGGCTGTGTAGAACTGTTCGTCGGCAAGAATGCAACCCTGCGCTATTCCACCATCGAGAACTGGTCGAAGAATATGTACAATCTGAACACCAAGCGTGCGCAGGTGGAAGAGGGCGGCAAGGTAGAATGGGTCTCCGGCTCGTTCGGCTCTCATGTGTCCTATCTGTATCCCATGAGCATCCTCAAGGGCAAGGGCGCAAAGATGGAGTTTACCGGCATCACCTTTGCCGGAAAGGGACAGAACCTGGATACCGGTGCAAAGGTAGTACACGCTGCGCCGGATACCACATCGTATATCAACACCAAGTCCATCTCCAAGGACGGCGGCATCAGCACATTCCGCAGCTCTGTTGTAGTCAACAAGAACGCAGAGGGTGCAAAGTCCTCGGTATCCTGTGAGTCGCTGATGTTGGATGCGGAGTCTCAGTCGGATACCATTCCGGCAATTGATGTCCGCACCCGCAAGGCAGACGTGGGACACGAGGCACAGATCGGCAAGATCAGCAACGAGGCGATATTCTATCTCATGTCCAGAGGGCTCAGCGAAGAGGATGCCAGAGCCTGCATCGTCAGCGGTTTCGCAGACAATGTTTCCAAGGAACTGCCGCTGGAATATGCGATCGAAATGAACAATCTGATTCGTCTGGAAATGAAAGGCAGCATTGGGTGAGGTGAGCATGATGGAAAATAATACAATTCGAGTAAATGCACTTCCGACTCTGACATGGCACAGACTGCACGTCAATGCCTGCCAGACAGAACCTTATGTTCCGGCAAAGCCCTGTGCTATCCAGGCAAAATCGGAAAAGGGCAAGGCGGTTGTTTCCGCACTGGAATCCGGCAGCGACTGCAGCGCTGTTGAGACCGGTGTCGGCAAGGTCGTGGACGATCTGTTCCAGTGGGGCATAACGGTGACTGCGGCTGAAAACACCGAGGATACCGTGCATATGGAGATCGGCAGCGAGGACGGCGGCGACTGTGCTGCATTCGTCAACGTCCAGGCAGAGTCCGGCAGTGATCTGACACTGGTGCAGATCTGGAAAGCCAATGCGTCCCATGCGGCATTGCGGACAGTCGTTCGTGCAGAGTCCGGCGCAAGAGTTCGTCTGATTCAGATTCTGGCAGATGCCAGCGAAGAGAGCATCAATGACGTGGGCTGTGTGACCGGCGAAAAGGCATCGTTTGAGGTGATCCGCCTGTATCTGAGCAAGGGCAATGTGATCTCCGGCATCCGTACCGAACTGGCAGGAAACGGCAGCAGCTTTACCCACAAGACCGGTTATCTGGTCCAGCCAGGAAAGAAACTGGATATGAATGTGATCGCTAACCACATCGGCAAAAATACCGAGAGCGATATCCGTGCCGAGGGTACGCTGTATGACAGCGCAGAAAAGGCGTTCCGTGGTACGATTGACCTCAAGCGTGGCTGTGCCGGCTCAGAGGGCAAGGAAGAAGAGAACGTACTGCTGCTGGGCGATGACGTTATCAACAAGACCATTCCGCTGATCCTCTGCACCGAAGAGGATGTCAAGGGCAGCCACGGCGCATCCATCGGCGAACTGGAACAGGGAATGCTGTTCTACTTCGAGGCACGTGGCATCAGCAGGGAAGAGGCTGAAAAAATCGTGGCAAAGGCACGGCTGGAACGGCTCTGCCAGGATACAGAAGATGCAAAAACAGCAGAATATATGCACCAGATCATTGAAGAGGTGATTTAAGATGACAGCATGGAATCCGGAAAAAGTGCGGCAGGATTTTGTCCTGCTCCGGAACACCGACCGGGTCTATTTCGATAATGCGGCAACTTCGCAGAAACCCCAGTGCGTTCTGGATGCAGTGGAGGAGTTCTATCAGAAATACAACGCCAATGTACTGCGTGGGCTGTATCCGCTGAGCGTGGAGGCGACCGAACGCTATGAGGCTGCCCGGAGAACTGTACAGCGGTTCATCCATGCTGCCTGTCCGGAAGAGATCATCTTCACCCGGAACGCAACAGAGAGTATGAACCTGGTGGCATACAGCTACGGCATGGCAAATCTGAAAGCCGGGGATGAGATCCTGGTTTCCATCATGGAACATCACAGCAACATCTTGCCGTGGCAGATGGTTTCCCGTGCCACCGGAGCAAAGCTGGTCTTTCTGGAGTGTGAGCCGGACGGCACAATCACCAAGGAAAAGATGGACGCAGCATTTTCGGAACACACCCGGATGGTGGCGGTGACCCAGGTTTCCAACGTGCTGGGATGTGTCAACGATATCCCGGAACTGGTCAAGCGTGCCAGAGCCTGCGGCGCAGCCATTCTCATGGATGCGGCACAGAGCGCACCGCATATGCCCATTGACGTGCAGAAACTGGACGTGGACTTTGTGGCGTTCTCCGGTCATAAGATGCTGGCACCTATGGGTATCGGCGTGCTGTACGGCAAGCAGGAACTGCTGGAAAAGATGCCGCCGTTTCTGACCGGCGGCGAGATGATCGAGACCGTTTCCCGTTACGATGCCGTTTATGCGGAACTGCCCCATAAGTTCGAGGCAGGCACGGTCAACGCCGGCGGTGCAGTCGGTCTGGCGGCAGCCATCGACTATCTGGAATCCTACGGCATGGACAAGCTCCATGCTGTGGAACAGGAACTGACGGCGTATCTGTTCCGGGGCATGAAGGCGATTCCGCACATCCATGTGCTGGGTTCTGACCGGGAGGATAACCATACCGGCATCGTTTCCTTTGCCGTAGACCAGGTACATCCCCACGATATCAGCGAGGTACTGAGCAGCGACGGCATGGACATCCGTGCCGGCCATCACTGCGCACAGCCGCTCCATGACCATCTGGGCGTACATTCTACCGCTCGTGCCAGTCTGATGTTCTATAACACCAAGGAAGAGATCGACCGGTTCCTGGAGAGTGTTTCCAATATTCGAAGAAGGATGGGCTTTGGCAATGAATAACTTTTACAATGAGATTCTGACGGAACACAACGTCCGTCCGGAGTTCAAATATGACCTGGAATGTCCCACCATCAAGCTGGAAGGCGTAAACCCCAGCTGCGGCGACGACATCTGGCTGAACCTGGTAATGAAAGACGGCGTCATCCAGGATGCGTCCTTCAACGGCGACGGCTGTGCCATTTCGCAGGCATCTGCGGATATTATGATCGGCATGGTACTCGGCAAGACCAAGGAAGAGGCACTGCACTTGGCAGATCTGTTCCTGAAAATGATTAAGGGAACAGCAACGGATGCCGAGGTAGACGAACTGGAAGAGGCATCGGCGCTGCAGGATATTTCCCATATGCCGGCACGTGTAAAGTGTGCCGTTCTGGGATGGCGCACCCTGCGTGAGGCAATCGAAAAGTTAGACGGCAAGGCATAATTGTGCTGCCTTGAAAACCTGTTTTCGTGGAAAGGAATACCACTGAAAGCAGGTTTTTCTGTGGGAGGATATCACGATGAAATCCATTTTAATCAAGGACACCACACGGGAGGAGCGCATCCGTATCGTGACCCAGTCGCTCCAGGTCTGCGGTCAGACCTGTGAGTTCTGCAATGGCTGTGACAATCTGGGCGGCGGTATGGTGGACAGCTATTTCCAGCCGTATATCAACGGCGAAAAGGAGATCGCAGAGTTAAACGCCGCTTATCACAGCGGTTTGGTGAGGTAAGTGCATGGTAGAAGAAATTACGATACAGGAACTGGCACAGATGGAACCGTCTGCCTGTCAGATCATTGATATGCGAGACGAAACGGCATTTGCGCTGGGACACATTGACGGTGCAGTGCTGATTCCGCAAAAGGAACTGGAAACATCCCACGGGGAACTGCCCAGGGACAAGATGCTGGTCATCTACTGCCGCAGCGGCATCCTCAGTGCAGACGTGGCGGAACAACTCCGGGACGAGGGATACCAGGCGGTAAATCTGGTGGGTGGCTATGTGCAGTGGCTCCAGGACAAGATTCGCCGGGAGACGAAAAACGAAAAGGCTGCCGAAGTGGAACAGGGACTGCGCAAGAAGTTCCACCGGGTCATTTTCAGCCGCTTTGCAAAGGCAATCAAGACATACGATCTGATTCAGCCCAACGATCGCATTGCCGTCTGCATTTCCGGCGGCAAGGATTCTATGCTGATGGCGAAACTGTTCCAGGAACTCCAGCGCCACGGAAAGTTTCCGTTTGAACTGGTCTTTCTGGTAATGGACCCGGGCTACAGCGCCGAAAACCGGCAGATCATCGAGTCCAACGCCAAGCTGCTGCAAATTCCCATTACGGTTTTTGAGACCAACATTTTTGACTCGGTCTATAACGTGCAGAATAATCCCTGTTACTTATGCGCCCGGATGCGCCGTGGACACCTTTACAATAAGGCAAAGGAACTGGGCTGCAACAAGATCGCCCTGGGACACCACTTCGATGATGTCATCGAGACCATCCTCATGAGCATGATCTACGGCGGACAGGTGGAGACCATGATGCCGAAACTGCACAGCGCCAACTTCGAGGGAATGCAGCTGATACGTCCCATGTATCTGATCCGGGAGGCGGACATCAAGCACTGGTGCCGCTATCACGACTTGCAGTTTATCCAGTGCGCCTGCCATTTCACAGACACCTGCACCACCTGCGACCCGGACGAGCGGACGGTTTCCAAGCGCATGGTGATAAAACAGCTGATTGCCAAGCTGGCGGAGGAGAATCCGCAGATCGAAAAGAATATTTTCCGCAGCGTGGAAAATATCAACTTGAACAAAATCATTTCCTACCAGAAAGATCATGTGACACACAGCTTTTTGGATGGGTATGTCAACGAGTAAATCTGTTTATAGAGAGCCGGTATTTTGTAGATTTACCGGCTTCTTTTTGTTGACTTTCGTTTTATGTTGGTGTATAATGTATCTAGCAAGCATTAGGATACCTTAAATGGAGGGATTATTGTGGAAAAAAATGATGAATTTGAAAACGGAAGAAAAAAGCCAATAAAAAAGATTCTTTATATTATAGTTATTCTAATTTTGGCTCTACTGGTTTTTGTTGCTGTGTTTAAGATTAAAGATTTCAAAAAGCCAAAAACACAAAATGCAATATCTACATTTTTAGATGGCGGAACAAAAGAGGCAGAAGTTGTATTCACAGAATCAGAATTGAAGGAAGTGCTTGGAATAAGCGAGTTTTATACAGCTGATTATACATACAATTCAATTGTAAAGGTTTATGATAAAGACAATGAAACACTGCGGTATAATGTAGCGTATGAAGGAAAAGTGAAAGCCGGGATAAACTTTCAAAACATCAAGACGCAAATTGATAATGAAAATAAAAAAATAACTGTAATCTTGCCAGATGTAGAAATATATGATACTACTGTTGATGCAGGAACATTGGAATATATTTTTACAGATAAAAAATACAATACAGAAAATGTAGCACAAGAGGCATATAAGTTATGCTGTAATGATCTGGCAGAAAAGGCTAAACAGGAAGATAACTTATATTCTGCCGCAAAAAGCAATGCCAAAGCAGCTGTGGAGGCGTTAATTAAACCATGGGTGGAGCAAACAAATTCAGATTATACTGTTGTTGTTAAATGAGGTGCTGATTATGAAAAAGAAAATTTCAATTTTAGTAGCTGTTTTAATGTTGGGAGTCACAATATCTGGTTGTTCAACTGCAGATAAAACAAGCAACAGTGAGGCAGTATCGGATACAGCAGAAACAACAATAGAAGAAAGTGTACAGAGTAATGAAAACGTTGATGTTCCTGAAATTTCGCAGATTCACTCGATCTGCGAACTGGCAACAACAGAGTGTTATTATCACAATGTTGCAAAATCTGAAAAGAAGAAAGGAAGTGGATTTGCTCATATCGGTGAAGTAGACAGAAATTTTTGGATGGAATACATAGGATGTGCTAAAATTGGAATTGAAGCATCAGAAGTGACAATGAAGATGGAAGGAACAGTTTGCACAATTACAATTCCCAAAGCTAAAATATTATCAATGAGTGTGGATCCGGATTCGTATAACGAACAATCTTATATTTCATCACAGGACAGTTGGAACTCAAATCCTATAACTGCAGAAGATCAAACGAAAACGATAAATGAGGCACAAGATGAGATGAGAAGAACTATTGAAAATGATTCATCTTTGTTAGCAAGTGCGCAGGATAGAGCGAAAAAACTAATTGAAAGTTACATAGAACAACTGAAGAAAATTTCGAAAACCAATTATACAATTCAATGGGAATATGAGGAAAACAATTCTACAAATCAAGATTCAAATGTGAGTGAAGAAAATAATTGAATCGCAATTTCGACCGCTGATTTTTATAATAACAGCGGTCGTTTTTTCATAAAAGCAACAAACAGGAGGAATGCACATGGATATGAATTTGCAGAAGTATCTGTCCTTTGTCAAGACCGTGGAGTACGGCAGCTTTACCAGAGCAGCAGAGATCCTGCACTATTCCCAGTCCGGGGTCAGCCGGATGATCGGCGACCTGGAAAAGGACTGGAACATGGTACTTCTGGAACGTGGAAAAGGCGGCGTGCGGCTGACTTCCAACGGGCTGCATATGCTGCCGTATGCCAAGGAACTGGTGGCAGACTATGAGAAGATGCAGATGCAGGTGAATGCGCTGAACGGGATGCAGTCGGGGCTGATCCGCATCGGCACATTTTCCAGCATCGCCACTCACTGGCTGCCCAACATCATCCGGGAGTTTCAGAAGGACTATCCGCACATCGAATACGAGCTGCTGCTGGGCAGTTATACCGAACTGGAAAAGTGGATCACAGAGGGCAGGGTGGACTGCAGCTTTGTGCGTCTGCCCACCCTGGGAAAGTTCGATACCATTTTTCTGGAAGAGGATCGCCTTATGGCGGTGCTGCCGGAAAATCATCCTCTGGCAGGACTGGAAAAGTTCCCGGTGGCAGCCCTTTGTGATGCGCCGTTTATGATGTTGGAAAAGGATGCCCGTGCCGATGCGGCGGAGATCTTCGAGCGCTGTGGACTTTCTCCGTCGGTGCGCTTTACCACGTGGGACGACTACGCCATTATGTCCATGGTGGAAAGCGGACTGGGTGTCAGCATCTTGCCGGAACTGATTTTACAGCGTGTGCCGTACCGCATCTGTGTCCGGGAACTGGATGTTCCCGCATACCGCCGGATCGGACTCGCACTTCGGGATCGGGAAAGCGCATCACTCGCCGTCAAGTGCTTTCTGGAGTATCTCAAATACCGGCATGACACCCTGGATTCCTCCAAATCCGAAAAAACGTAAAAAAATCGAAAACTTCTGCATATTTCGGCGGATTTCCACAGATTTTGAATTGACTTTTCCGGCAGAGAATGGTATAATAGACTACATATAACCGGCTTTTTGCCGCACAAAGACTGCGGCATTGCCAAAACATCCAGGAAGGAAAAGTGACATGAATTTTTTAGAGGAGAGAATCGTAAAAGACGGCATCGTAAAAGAGGGCAACATTCTGAAAGTGGACAGCTTTCTGAATCACCAGATGGACGTGCAGCTGTTCCAGCAGATGGGGGAAGAGTTCAAACGCCGCTTTGCAGACAAGGAGATCAATAAGATTCTGACCATTGAGGCATCCGGCATCGGCATCGCCTGTATCGTGGCAAGCTGTTTCCACGTTCCGGTGGTGTTCGCCAAGAAGTCCAAGAGCGTTAACATTGACGGTGCGGTCTATGTGGCAGAGGTGGAATCCTTTACACACAAGTGCAAGAACCAGGTGATCGTTTCCAAGAAGTTCCTGCACCCGGAGGACAAGGTGCTGATTATTGACGACTTCCTGGCAAACGGCTGTGCGCTCCAGGGACTGATCTCCATTGTGACGCAGGCTGGCGCAACCGTGGAGGGCATCGGTATCGCTGTCGAAAAGGGCTTTCAGCAGGGCGGCCGCATCATCCGGAATCTGGGCTATCCGCTGGAATCGCTGGCAATCGTGGAGAGCATGGACGCATCCAACGGAACAATTGTGTTCCGGGAGCAGGAACAGTAAGCGGGGTGCCGGATGAAAAAATTGAATTTTCGGGATGCCTCGATCAGCAATCTGTACCAGCTGAACGGCTTAGTGCCGGTACATAAAGCGATCCCGTTTGGATTGCAGCACATTCTCGCCATGTTCGTTGCCAACATTGCACCCATCCTCATTGTGGGCGGAGCGTGCGGTCTGGCATCTTCTGAAACGGCAATGCTGATTCAGAGCGCCATGCTGATTGCCGGCATCGGTACACTCATCCAGCTGTTTCCCATTTTTCACAAGGTGGGTTCCGGACTGCCCATTGTAATGGGCATCAGCTTTACCTTTGTGTCCGTGCTTTGCTTTATCGGAGCGCAGTACGGCTACGGTGCAATCATGGGCGCCGTTCTCATCGGCGGACTGGTCGAGGGCATCCTGGGGCTGTTTGCGAAATTCTGGCTCAGGATCATTGCTCCTATCGTTTCTGCCAGCGTGGTGACTGCCATCGGCTTTTCCCTGCTGACAGTCGGTGCGAATTCCTTTGGCGGCGGCAGCGGCAGTGAGGACTTCGGCTCTGCCACAAACTGGATCCTGGGTTCAGTGACGCTGCTTTGCTGCATCCTGTTTCACATTTTCGCCAAGTCCTATTTCAAGCAGCTGTCCGTGCTGTTTGGTCTGATCGTGGGGTACATTCTGGCGATCTGCATGGGCAAGGTGGACTTTTCCGCACTGCGGGAGACTTCCATCATCGCCGTTCCGCATCTGATGCCGTTCCGGATGGAGTTCCATGCGGATGCCATCATTTCCGTGGTGCTGATTTTCCTGGTGTCTGCGACGGAGACCATTGGCGACACCTCGGCGCTGGCTGCCTCCGGACTGGGACGTGATGTCACACGGGAGGAGACCTCCGGCTCTATTGCCTGTGACGGTTTTGTCAGTTCTCTGTCCTCGGTGTTCGGCTGTCTGCCCATCACTTCGTTCAGCCAGAACGTGGGACTGGTCGCTATGACAAAGGTAGTGAACCGCTTTACCATCGCCACCGGTGCAGTCATCATGATCCTTGCCGGTATCTTTCCGATTTTCGGCGCATTGCTGGCGACGCTGCCGGATGCCGTTCTGGGCGGCTGTACCATTATGATGTTCGGTACGATCGTTGTCAGCGGCTTGCAGATGATGAGCAAATGCGGCTTTTCTCAGCGGAACATGATTATTGCGGCGCTGTCGCTGAGCATCGGTCTGGGCTTTACCCAGTGCGCAGACCTGTTCAATATCTTCCCGGATATGGTGAAGAACGTCTTTGCACAGAACTGTGTGGCAGTTGTATTTTTGGTGTCCATTCTGCTGAATCTGGTGCTGCCGAAAAACATGGAGGCAGAAAAGGTGACGGAGAAGAAAAAGACAGCCGAGAAAGCGTGATGCGCTTTTTGTTCTGACAGAATCGGCTGCTGTCTTTTCTGGGAGGTGAAACAATTGCATAAAAAATATCCCGTTGTGATCCACGCAGTGCTGCTGCTTTTCTGTCTGCTGTTCCTGTTCGGAATGTTCGTGGAGCGTACAGATACCGGCGGCGTGATCGACAGCCGCCGTGAGCAGCCGACCTGCCAGGAAATCAATTACACAGAAATGGTGGAGGAAAACGACCCGGATGCGCCTGTGGGCGTGACCCGTATCTTTCACTTCCAGCTGAACAGCGATCTGGCAGGAAAACAGCTGATGTTCTACGTCATCAACGCCAACACAAGAGTCTACATTCAGGGAAAGCGTGTGTATGACCGGAGCAGGGATGCGTCCAATCCGGTGAGCGGTACAGGCTGCTACTGGGTGAATCTGCCGCTGATCCGTGCAGACAGCGGAAAAGAGGTAGTCGTTGAGATACAGCCGATCTATCGGGCAACGGTGGACCGGACCATTACCTTCTATGAGGGTGTCCGGTATCCGCTGTTCTGGAAATTGTTCCGGCACGACGCACTGTTTCTGCTGATCGGTGTTCTCCTGGTGATCTTCGGCATCTTCTACTTGCTGATCGGGGTGTATTACCGCATGAAGATGCAGTCAGCTCTGTATCTGTCGCCGCTCGGAATGGTTGCCGTTCTGGTCGGTCTGTGGAAGATCGCAGATACCCGTCTTATCACCTGGCTGATTCCGGGACACGCATTGTTCTTTTCCTATCTGAGTATGTTTTCCATCATGTTTGCACCCTTTTTTGTTGCGCTGTACATCCATATGTCGGCGAGAAAAACCGGGTCGATCCGAAAAGTAACCAGCGTGCTGCTGGTGGTCAACGCAGTGCTTGTTCTGGCAGCATTTGCGGCGCATCTGCTGCGTCTGCTGGCGCTGCGGGAGTCCCAGGAACTGTACAATTACTGCATCCTGGTGCAGGCGCTGTTCCTGCTGGTCTTTGAGATCTGCATCTATCCCAAGCACAAGGACGATATGCGGCACCGGCTGTTCCTGCTCTCCATGATTTTGCTCATGGCAATGGGAACGCTGGACATCCTGCACTTCCTGCTTGTTCGTTCGTCCAACTCGCTGTTTTTCATTATGATCGGCGTGCTGGTGTACATCATCGCAGTGGGCGTTTTCACCATGCGTGGTACACAGGACAAGCTGTTCCGGGATAAGGCAACCGGTCTCTATAACCGCAACAAGTGCAATGAGCTGATTCACACAGGCGTCATTTCCGATAAGCACCTCTGCTTTATGATGTTCGACTTGAACGGTCTGAAAAAGACCAACGACAATTTCGGACACGATGCCGGGGATCAGATGATCGAGTCCTTTGCGGCGGTTCTGCGCCGGTGTATCCCGGCAGGGAACTTTATCGGCAGAAGCGGCGGCGATGAGTTCGTGGGCATCATCTACAACACGGATGAGGTTCGTGTGAAACAGATCGTTTCCAATATCTGGGAGCAGATCGAATCATTCAACCAGGCAGAGGACAGGGGCTGGCAGCTGGGAACAGCAGTGGGATATGCGTTTGCCGAGGAGGCGCCGGACCGGTCATATACCACACTGTATGAGCTGGCAGACCAAAGAATGTATGAAAATAAACGGGCAATGAAAGCTGCCCGTACATAAGGAGCGTATTTTATCTATGACAACCAAGGAATTTGAACAGAAGATCAAGCGTGTCCTCATCACAGAGGAAGAGATCCAGGCGAAAGTCAGGGAAGTGGGCGCACAGATCAGCCGGGAGTATGAGGGAAAGCCTCTGCTGCTGGTCAGCATTCTGAACGGCGCATTCGTCTTTATGGCAGACCTGTGCCGTGCCATCACCATTCCCTGTGAGACAGCGTTTATGTGCGCCAAGAGCTATTACAACGGCACGTCCTCTTCTGGCATCGTAAAGATCACTATGGATCTGATGCAGGACATCAGCGGCTATCATGTCATCATCGCCGAGGATATCATCGACACCGGACGGACACTGAACGACGTCATCAAGCTGCTGAAGGCGAGAAATCCGCTTTCGCTGAAAGTTATCACACTGCTGGACAAGCCGGAGCGCCGTCTGGTAAAACTGGATGCCGATATTTCTCTGTTTACCATTCCGGATCACTTTGTGATCGGTTACGGACTGGACTGCGGCGAGATTTACCGCAACCTGCCCTATATTGCAGAATATGATGAAGGAGAAACCAAGTAATGTTTGAAAAACTGTTCCATTTGAAAGAAAACAACACCAATGTAAAAACGGAGTGCATTGCCGGTGTTACCACGTTCATGACCATGGCGTATATCCTGGCGGTAAACCCTAGTATCCTCAGTTCTACCGGCATGAATCCCACGGCAGTTCTGCTGGCGACCTGTCTGGCATCCTTCCTGGGAACTATGTGCATGGGCATGATGGCGAACCTGCCCTTCGCCCTGTCCGCCGGCATGGGACTGAACGCCTTTTTCGCCTATACCGTCTGCGGCAACATGGGCTATCCGTGGCAGGTCGCACTGCTTGCCGTGTTTGTCGAGGGTCTGATCTTCATTGTCCTTTCGCTGACAAATGTCCGTGAGGCGCTGTTCAATGTTATCCCTATGTCGCTGAAAAAGGCGGTGTCGGTGGGCATCGGCGTGTACATCGCCTTTATCGGTCTGCAAAATGCCGGCGTTGTTGTCAACAGTGACTCGACGCTGGTGACCATCGTTTCGTTCCGTGATAACTTCCAGACCGGCGGCATCTGTGCGCTGCTGGCGATCCTGGGAACACTGTTCACCGCATTCCTGTACATCAAGCGGGTAAAGGGTTCTATCCTCATCGGCATTCTTTCCACCTGGGTGCTGGGCATCATCTGCCAGCTGACCGGGCTGTACACTGTAGATGTTGAGGCAGGCTACAACAGCCTGATCCCGGCATTCTCTATGACAGACTTTACCGCACTGGGTTCCACATTCGGACAGTGCTTCAAGTTTGACTTTGACGGCGTAAGCATCATCAACTTTATTGTGGTTATTTTCTCGTTCCTGTTCGTAGACATTTTCGATACCCTGGGTACGCTGATCGGTGTCTGCAATAAGGGCGGTATGCTGGACAAGGACGGCAAGCTGCCGAAGATCAAGCCGGCACTGCTGGCGGATGCGATCGCAACCAGCGCCGGTGCAGTGATGGGTACTTCCACCACCACCACATTTGTGGAATCCTCCGCCGGCGTGGCAGAAGGCGGCAGAACCGGTCTGACTGCGGTTGTGACTGCGATTCTGTTCCTCATCTCCATGCTCTTTGCGCCGATCTTCATTGCCATCCCGTCTTTCGCAACTGCTCCGGCATTGGTGATCGTCGGATTCCTCATGTTCAGCAGCATCACCGAGATCAAGTTCACAGAGGACAGTTTCCTGGAGGCAATCCCGGCTTATCTGTGCATCCTGGCTATGCCGCTGTTCTACAGCATCTCCGAGGGCATTTCCATGGGCATCATCTCCTATGTTGTCCTGCACGTTGTCTGCGGCAAGGCAAAGAAGGTGAAACCGCTGCTATACGTGGTTGCGCTGCTGTTTATCCTCAAGTATATTTTCCTTTAATTCCAACACGCATTTCAAAGCCTGTTTCCGTCTCCGGAGACAGGCTTTTTTGCTTGTGTTTCCGGCAGAAATATGTTATAATAGTGCTATTGACAGCAGATGAGACAAGCTGCTGATTTCCAGAAAGGACATTTGTTTATGTCAGAGATCAAAACCATTACCACACTGCTCCGGGATGCCGTATCCACGCACATCTACGGCAAAGAGGATGTTATTGATAAGGTGCTGGCTGCGCTGCTGTGCGGCGGTCATGTGCTGCTGAATGACATTCCCGGCACAGGAAAGACTACCCTTGCCCGGAGTTTGGCAAACGCTTTGGATGCCAGCTTTCACCGCATCCAGTTCACGCCGGATCTGCTGCCCACCGACCTGGTAGGTGTCAGCATCCCCGACCCGAAAACCGGCGAATTCGTGTTTCGGAAAGGTGCAGTGTTCACCCAGATCCTTTTGGCGGATGAGATCAACCGTGCTACGCCACGCACCCAGTCTGCCCTGTTGGAGTGCATGGAGGAACGCCAGGTGACCGCAGACGGCGTGACCTATCCGCTGGAGTCGCCGTTCTTCGTCATTGCTACGCAGAATCCGGTGGAGATGCAGGGGACGTTTCCGCTGCCCGAGGCTCAGCTGGATCGCTTTCTGCTGTGCCTTTCTCTGGGCTATCCGGATAAGGAACAGGAACTGGCACTGCTGTCCCGGACAGCTGTTCCGGAAGAGGGAAAACCGGTTGTCACCACGGCACAGCTGCTGAACGCCCGAAAGGAACTGGCGCAGGTGAAAGTCTCTGCTGCGGTGCAGGAGTACCTGGTAGAATTGGCGCACGCCACCCGGACGCATCATCAGATACAGCTGGGGCTGAGTACCCGTGGAATGCTTTCCTTGCTGGAGGTCTCCAAGGCAGTTGCGGCGATACGTGGCAGAAACTATGTCACACCGGACGACATCAAGCACATTGCAGCGGACTGCATGGCGCACCGCATGGCAGCACGTGGGGCAATGTGGGAAGAAAATCACGAGACCTGCCGCCGCATTGTATCGGAACTGCTGGAGACTGTTCCCGTGCCAAAGGAATCACAATGGAACTGATCGCTGTTATTCTGTTGGTACTGCTGGTGCTGTTCGGCGAGATCGGACTCTACCGCCGGAACGGCTTGAAGGGACTGTCCTACCGCTGCCGCTTTTCGGAGACAGAATGCACCGAGGGCGACTCCCTGCAGTTTGTAGAGACAGTTTCCAACGAAAAAGGGATGCCTGTGCCGTGGCTCAAGGCAGAACTGACCACGTCCTGCTGGCTGGACTTCCCGGAGACAAATTCCTCGCAGACCGGAGAAAACCGCTTTGTCACCAGTTTCTTTTCCGTGCGTGGACACGCCAAGGTCAGCCGTGTCTGGAACATCACTTGTGAAAAGCGCGGAGCATACGAGATGGAACACGTGGTGCTGGTCACATCGGATTTGCTGGGCGTGGTGCGGCTGTCGCTCCAGGCAGAGGATACCGGCGGAACGCTGCTGGTACTGCCGCAGCGTATGACGGAGGCTGGACTGATTCTGCCACGGCTGCTGCACCAACAGTTCGGAGACCAGTCTGTCCGGCACAGCCTGCTGACAGACCCTTGCCTTTCCGCAGGTGTCCGGGAATACGTGCCGGGTGATCCACTCCACCGGATGCACTGGAAAGCCTCGGCGCACGCCGGAACGCTGCTCATGCGCCGGGAAGAGCATACCGCACAGCAAACGGTCACGGTATTGCTGGCGCTGGAATCCCACAGCCCGGACAGCGGCATTATGACGCAGGACGAGGCACTGTTGGAGCATACCATCCGGGTCTGTGCGCAGTGCCTGTGGGAGTTCTTCCGGAACGGCTGGCAGGTGCGACTGTGCATCGGAGAGCGCCGAAAAGACGGTTTGCCGATCATGTCGCCCTATGGCGGCGGCAGCGGAATGTACCATCAACTCATGCAGCAGCTGGCACTGCTCCGCCTGCAGGAGATCGTGCCGCAGTCCCAGATGCTCTCCATGCACGGCAGATCTTCCATCCAGGAAACACTGCTGCTCATCACACCGTACACGGACAGAACAACGGCGCAGTGGAAACAGCGCTGCGGTGGTCTGGTGCTGGTGACGGGTCACGCCCATGACGGCGGCAGTTGTGCCGATGCGAGGATTCCCTTGCCGGAATACCTGCACAGCGAGGAGGTGGCATCATGAAAAATGCACGCTTTCTGCTGCACCTACTGCTGATTACGGCACTGTCTGCCGCCTTGTATCCCTTTCCGCTGCTGCTTGCGATATGGAGCGGCAGTGCCGGATGGACGGCTCCGGTGATGACTGCGGCGCTGGTGCTTTGTGTATGGCTCGGCACGCTGTACATCCTGCTGCTGCGTCGGCAGTATGCCCGGCATCCTCGCTGGGTCAATGGCGGCGTGTGGGCGCTGACACTGCTGCTGTGCGTGCTGGGCAGTCTCTTTGCCCCGTATCCCACACGCCTGGCGCAGGTTCTTCTGGGTATCACTGCCGGCGGCTGCTTTTTCGGCGGCGCACGGCTGGTCTTTCATCCGCTGGAACACCTGGTGCATCCCAACGTGTTTGTCGGGCTGTGCCTATGGGATTGCTTTTCCGGCTTTCTGATCTATCTGACCAGGGTAAAGCTGCCTTTCCTGCCTATGGTACTGCTCTTTGCCGCCAATGCGGCGCTCTTCGCCCTGGTGCATAACCGGGACGCCATGGAGCGGATGCTGTCCGGGAGAGACGGCGACACCTGGGAACTGCCCACGGAGATTCGCCGCAGCAACGGCAGGCTCATGGGGATTCTCTGTGGTGTCGGACTTGCGCTGGTTTTGTGCAGCCGTCCTCTGGCGAGGGGAATGCGCTGGCTGTGGCGCTGGATCTATACCGGATTCTTTTACGCACTGCGCTGGCTGCTGTCGCTGGGCAGCAGTTCCGACACAGCGGAGGAGATACCGGAAAGCGCCAGGGATAAGCTGATGGAACTGCCGCAGAACAGCACATCCGGCTGGGTGAGACTGGTGATCGAACTGGTGCTTTTGGCGGCTGTGCTGGCGTTGGTCATCTGGAAACGGCACGAGATCGGGGATGCCATTGCATCCGCCTGGCTTAGCCTGCGGCAGTGGTTCCGGTCGCATCTGCAAAAGAACCACGCCGCCCAGGAAAACCAGAACGGCGGTGCATACTGCGATTATGTGGAAGATCTGCTGTACCACGAAAAAACGGCAGTCGACACAGTCACACTGCAAAGCCGTCGCAATTGGAAAAAGGCGTACCGTCGCTATCACAGGCTGCCCCACGGAGCAGAGCGATTCCGGTTGGGTTATGCGCTGCTGCTGGCGAAACTGCCGGATGATGCGGCAAGACCGGCAGACAGCCCGGCGGAGATTCTGGAACATTTACAGATACTGCTCCCGGAGGAAAGTTCGCTTTCTCAGTGGGAGACCGTAACGCAGGCGTACAGCGCCCTGCGATACGGGGAGATTCAGCCGGAGGAAAACGCTTTTCTGGCGATGGATGCCTTACTAAAACAGCAAAAATAATTGATGTCACGATAATTGATATCACACAAAAAGCCAGTCTGTGGGAACAGTTCCCACAAACTGGCTTTTCCATTTCTAAAAGCTTTTTCAAGCCTTATTCGTCGTCTTCGCTGTGTGTGACCTGAATGCCAAGAACGTCCAGACTCTCGGTATCCACCGGAGCCGGGCAGGCGCTCATGAGTTCGCTTGCGTTCTGTACCTTCGGGAATGCGACCACGTCACGCAGGCTGTCTGCCTGGAGCATAACCATTGCCAGACGGTCCAGACCAATGCCCAGACCACCGTGCGGCGGTGCGCCGTAGTGGTATGCCTCTACCAGGAAACCAAACTTTGCCTCGATCTCCTCGTCCGTGAGGCCCAGTGCCTGGAACATCTTCTCCTGCAGCTCGTAGTCGGTGATACGGATAGAACCAGAGGAAAGCTCTGTGCCGTTCAGTACCAGGTCGAATGCCTTTGCGGTGACACGTGCCGGATCGCTGTCCAGATAGGGCAGGCACTCGTCCATCGGCATGGTGAACGGGTGGTGCATCGCATCCCAGTGCTGGGTATCCTCGTTCCACTCAAAGAACGGGAACTGGGTGATCCACAGGAAGTTGAACTTGCCCTCCGGGATCAGATCCAGTTTCTTTGCCACTTCCAGACGCAGTGCGCCCAGTACCGGCAGTGCAACCTTGTTCTTGTCTGCCATAATGAGAACCACATCGCCCTTTTCGCAGCCCAGGTGCGACAGGATCTCATCCAGCTTGCCCTCCGGCAGGAACTTTGCAAAGGAACAGGTGGGCTTTTCGTCGTTCCAGCGAATGAATGCCAGTCCCTTTGCGCCGATGCCCTTTGCCTTTTCTGTCAGCTTGTCGATTTCCTTGCGGGTCAGCACAGATGCGGCATTCTTTGCCACAATGGCACGAACACTGCCGCCGGCATCCAGCGCAGAGCGGAATACCATAAAGTCAACATCCTTGACTACATCGGACAGATCCTGGAGTTCCATGCCAAAGCGAGTGTCCGGCTTGTCCGAACCATAGCGTTCCATTGCCTCCTGGTAGGTCATGCGGGGCAGCGGTGTGGTGATATCCATGTTCAGCACTTTCTGGAACAGATACTTGACGAATCCCTCTGTGATTTGGAGAATATCCTCCACATCCACAAAGGACATTTCCAGGTCGATCTGGGTGAATTCCGGCTGACGGTCAGCACGGAGATCCTCGTCACGGAAGCAGCGTGCGATCTGGATATAGCGGTCCATGCCAGAAACCATCAGCAGCTGCTTGTAGATCTGCGGCGACTGGGGCAGGGCATAGAATTTGCCGTTATGCACACGGGACGGGATCAGATAGTCTCTCGCACCTTCCGGTGTGGACTTCATCATCATCGGCGTTTCGATCTCGATGAAGTTGTTGGCATAGAAGTACTCTCTGGCAGCCAGTGCAATCTTGTGGCGCATAATCAGATTGTGCTGCAGCGGCGCACGGCGCAGATCCAGATAGCGGTATTTCAGACGCAGTTCCTCGTTGGTCTTGGTCTCGTCGGTGATTGCGAAAGGCGGTGTCTGTGCCTTGGACAGTACACGCAGATCGTCAACCAAAACCTCAAAAGCGCCGGTTTTCATTTCCTTGTTGACGCTGGAACGCTCTGCGACTACGCCCTTTGCCATCAGCACATATTCGCTGTGGCAGGATGTAGCCTTTTCGAAAATGGCACGGTCTGTCTGGTCGTTGAATGCCAGCTGTACAATGCCGGTGCGGTCACGGAGATCAATGAAAATCAGATTGCCCAGGTTTCGTACCTTCTGTACAAAGCCGCCGACAACGACAGTTTCTCCTGCTTTTGTCACTTCACCGCAGTAACAGGTGCGGCGCAAATCCTGCATCAAATCCATGTTTACTGACACTCCTTTTCAAAATCCTCCACGATGTCGTGGAACATATACTGGACGGCGATATCGTCGAAATTTTCTTCAAAGGTCTCGTCCAGAGCGATCTCTGTCTGCTCGCCGGTCTCCATATTTTTCAGTTTTGCCTTCTTTTCTGCCAGCTCATTTCCGCCCAGCACCATTACGAAGGACGCACCGATCTTGTTGGCATACTTCATCTGTGCTTTCAGACCACGCTGCATCACATCGTATTCGACCTGATAGCCGGAGATGCGGAGCTGCTGTCCCAGCTGCATTGTCAGCGGAACGGCGCTTTCGTCCATCGGGGCAATGTACAGGTCGCAGGACTTCGGCTCTTCGAAGTCGCAGCCCTGGCTCTCCATGGTGAGGATCAGTCGTTCCAGACCCATGGCAAATCCCATTGCCGGTGTGGGCTTTCCGCCCATCTGTTCGATCAGTCCGTCATACCGGCCGCCGCCGCAGACAGTCCCCTGTGCGCCGATGTCGGTGGTGACAAACTCGAAAACGGTCTTGGTATAATAATCCAGACCACGAACGATCTTCGGGTTGATGGTGAAGTCGATATTCAGCGCCTTCAGATATTCCTGGAGCTTTTCGAAGTGTGTCCGGCAGTCGTCGCACAGGTAGTCCAGAATGATCGGGGCATCCTTGGCGATTCCGGCGCAGATCGGGCTTTTGCAGTCCAGGATACGCATGGGGTTCTTTTCCAGACGGGTGAGACAGGTCTCGCACAGCTCGTCCTTTTTCGGTTCAAAATACGCCCGGAGCGCCTTGTGGTATTCCGCACGACAGGTGGGGCAGCCGATGGAGTTGATGTTCAGCACGATGTTCTTGAGTCCGGCACGGTCGAGAATGGTCTTTGCCAGCGCAATGATCTCAGCGTCAGAAGTCGGTCCCTGGCTGCCTGCCATTTCGATGCCGAACTGGTGGAACTCCCGGAGTCTGCCTGCCTGCGGACGCTCGTGGCGGAAACAGGACAGGATATAATATACCTTCTGGGGAAGTGCATCGTTGAGCAGACCGTTCTGGAGTATGGACCGGATCGTGCCGGCTGTTCCCTCCGGACGCAGGGTGAACTCGGTTTCCTTTGCCTTGACGGTATACATTTCTTTCTGTACCACATCTGTGGTTTCGCCCACAGAACGCAGGAACAGGTCGGTGCTTTCAAAGGTGGGGATGCGTGTTTCGTGAAAGCCGAAATTCTCCGCTGTTTCCCTTGCAATGCGTTCCACCGTATGCCACTTGTAGATCTGCTTGGGTGTCACATCTTCTGTTCCCTGGGGACGTGTGATTTTGATTGCCATGTATGAAAAACCTCCTCGCACTCCGGAGACCGGACTGCAAAAAATTTCCCCTTCCGAAAAAGGGGAGATAGTTGTACAAAAACTTGACGGCAGCCCTGTGCTGCCAGAAATGCGGTGTGCTTAAATGGTCGGATTGCCGATTTCCCGCCAGTCCAGATCGCCACGCTCCAGCGCCATGATGAGCGCTTCCGCAGTTGCAATGTTGGTTGCGACCGGAACATTATGTACGTCGCAGAGACGGAGCAGATTCATTTCGTTCGGTTCCGATGCCTTGCGGTTGATCGGGTCACGGAAGAACAGGAGTACATCGATCTCGTTGCAGGAGATGCGTGCTGCGATCTGCTGGTCGCCGCCCTGAGAACCGCTCAGATACCGCTGGATCCGCAGACCAGTCGCCTCTGCCACCTGCTTGCCGGTCGTTCCCGTTGCACATAGGGTGTGCCGGGAGAGGATGCCGCAGTAGGCGATACAGAATTGGATCATCAGTTCTTTTTTTGCGTCGTGTGCAATCAGTGCAATTGTCATGTCAGATAACCATTCCCTTCTACATTCTTTATCGTATCAAAAATGAAACTTAGATATTCGTTCTATGATTTCATTGTTTTCAGATAGTTAGACCACTACATCATTTATTATACACCATATCCCGGTATTTGTCAAAGAATTTCCGTGAGAAAAATATAAAATTGTGAATTGTATGGTGCTTCCCACGTTCACCCTTGTGCATTCTGACGAATTCTGCTTCTCAGTCTCTTGCGGTGGTGCTTGTTGTAGAAGTTGTGGTTTCCGTACCGGTCGTATCGGTGGATGCGGTCGTTGCGCCCACCATGTCTACATTGGTCTGTTCGCCCTTGACAGTTTTTTCGTATGCCTGGATGATCGAACGGATCATGTACTTGGAGTATTCGCCGCCTTCGATCACACCGGCGAAAGCGATTTCCGGATCATCTGCCGGGGCATAGCCGATGAAGAAAGAGTCCTGGACTCTGCCGCTGACCTGGGGCGTACCGGTCTTGACTGCCACATCAAATCCCAGGTTTGACAGGGAATACTGCGCCGGGAAATTGTTGGTGGATGCGGCGATCATACCGTTTTCCACATACTGGAATACGCTGTCGTTGAGCGGTGTGATCTGCTCTGCCACCGCAGGCTCTTTCTGTTCCAGTTTTGTGGTGTGGCTGTAGTCCCAGATGCTGTCCACCAGATGCGGCTCATAGCGTGTGCCGTTGTTGGCGATGGTGCAGGCAACATTCGCCATTTGCAGCGGCGTTACAGCCCATTCGCCCTGACCGATCGCACTTTGCAGTACCTGACCGACGGTCCAGTCTGCGCCCAGTTCCGCAAAGGTCTCCTGGTTGGACAGATGTCCGGCGGCATCGCCGGTTTCCAGCCCGGTGGACTGACCCAGTCCAAATTTGGAGGCATACTCTGTAATGCGGTCGATGGTCAGTTCCTCCGACAGCTTGTAGAAGAAGATGTTGCAGGATACCCGAAGTGCCTGTGTAACTGCAATGTCACCATGTGAACCGGTACAGTTGTAATCGTGGTCTTTGAAATGATAGGTGTGTCCGCAGAAATAGGTGCTGTTTCCGGTGATGATCCCCTCATTCAAACCGGCAGTTGCCGTGATGGTCTTAAAGGTGGAACCCGGGCGGTAGAGTCCGTCTGTCGCCCGGTTGACCAGCGGCGAATTTTCCGCATTCAGAATGGATTCATAATCAGTCTTATAATCTTCCAGGTTGTATGTCGGCGCTGTGACCATGCCCAGAACGCCGGCAGTTTTGGCATCCAGCACAACGATCGCACCGCAGGTGACCTTTTTCAGCCCCAGTTCTTCCGTCTTGGAATTCCGCAGGCTGTCAAAATTATTGATAAAGCCGTCCAGAATGTTTTGCAGTTCCCGCTGATAGTCGCTGTTGACAGTCAGCTGAACCGTCTTGCCAGCCTCCACCGGGGTTTCCATGTCCGAAGAAACGACAACGCCGTTTTCTACGGTGATTTTCTTGATGCCGTCAGTGCCACGCAGGGTGCTTTCCATGGCACGTTCAATGCCGCTTTTTCCCACGGAATCATCCAGAGCGTAACCCTCAGACTTCAGCTTTTCGTATTCCTCCGCATAGATGGGACCGACAGTACCGATCTCGTGGGGAATGACATCGCCCTGTGCTACAGAACGTATCGCCTCTTCCACAATGTCCATGCCGGGGAGCGTGACGCCACGTTCTTTCAGTTCCGTGACCACATTCAGCGGCACATCCTCTGCCAGAGTGAAACGGTTGCTGAGGGAAAAGCCACGAAGCTGCATCTCATAGCGGATTCCGGCGAGCAGTCGCTGTTCCTCCGGCGTATAGCTGTCGTCAATGTCATAGTCCTCTTTCAGCTTGTCCATGCAGTTGTCCGCTGTGGCATAGACATTCATGTTCAGGTTTTCCTTGAGCTTGCTGACCGCTTTGTCATCACCGGTAAAGGTGTATGGCTGTGTATCCGAGATCGGCAGGGAAGTGTCCCATTCTACGCCGTTTTCGTCCAGGATGTTTACCAGAGAGAGCAGCATCTGGTTGCCCTTGGCGTTGTCCTCCGGGAAAGTGTCCGGCTCAATGATAACATTATAGCCTACCTTGTTTTCGATGATGGCTTTGCCGGAGGAATCCACGATCTCGCCACGGGTGGCGCTGATGGTCTGGGTGTATTCCTGGGTGGAAACCCGCTTTGCGGTGTAGGTGTCGCTTTCCACAATCTGTATTTTCATCAGCCGCCAGGCACACGCACAGCTGGCAAGCAGTACCAGCATACTGGCGAGCGTAAGTTTGACATAGCTGGATGCCGTATGTTTCATGAAATGCTCCTTTCCGGAGAAAAACAGGGCGGCACAGCACGGGAAATGGTAAATTTCCGATGCTGTGCAGCCGCTGGTCACGCCGATTCTTCCATAGGCTTATGCTTTTTCTCAATGGTGCGCCGCCGCTTCGGCAGCAGAAAATGGTGAATCAAAGCAAAAATGGGGTAGATCACCACACTGCTGAGAACGGTGTATCCCAGACAGGGCAGCTGGTGGTGCAGATACAGCCGGGAGACATTGTCATATCCCCAGATGGCATACTGGAACACAAAATCCAGTCCTGTCACCACAAAGGAAACCGCCGCCGTCAGAAACATCATGTTCCAGAAACGCTGGAGCAGAAACCGATCATAGAGCCGGGAAGTGAACAGGCAGATCAAAAACAGCAGAATCCCATGATAGCCCGGCAGTGTGCCGCAGGAAATATCCAGCAGCAGACCGCACAGAATGCCGATGCCGCCGGAGACTACAGTTCCGGAGACGGATGCAATGCACAGCGCCACCGGGATCAGCAGCAGGGGCTTGATAAAATCGCCGCCGTTTGCCGTCACAAAAGCGAGAAAAATAAACAGCACGTATAAGATCCAGCGAATGGTATTGCGCAGTCTGGGACGGCGGACAGACCGCCGGGAAAGCTGCTTTCGCTTAGTTTGCCGCATCCTGCTGCTCCTTTCCGGCGAAATCCTTAATGACGATCACATTTTTCAGATTTTCCAGATCCACAGACGGACGAATAATGGCACAATAGCTCAGACCATTGTCCATTGGCTCGATGGATTCCACAGAACCGATGAGATAGCCCTGGGGGAAAATGCCCACAGAATTGGAGGTGGTAATCAGATCGCCGCTTTTCAGCGTGGTGTCTTTCTCCAGGTAGATCATCCGGCAGCGGTATTCCGATGCCAGTGTTACGTCACCCTCCACAATGCCGGATTCCGGCTTGCTGGATGCCTTTGCGCCAATGGAAAGATTGGGAGAGCAGACCGTTTCTACCGTTGCATAGGTGTCGGAAATTTCGGAAATAATGCCGACAAGTCCTTCTGCCGTCACAACCGGATCGTAAACGGAGAGGCCGTCATCGCTGCCCCGGTCAATATAAAAGCCGTGGAACGGGTCGTTTTCGACATAGCCGATGATGGTGCAGGGGTCGGAGAACTCGTTGTCCGGGTGATCCTCTTTGATGCCCATGAACTCGGACAGATCCGCCAGATCCTGTTTCGTCTTGTCATAGTCCACCATCTGGCTTTCCAGTTCCGCCACACGCTGACGCAGCTCCTCGTTTTCCGTCTGGTATTCCTTGGATTTGGTAAAAACATCCATGGTGTCCTGAACGCCGGAAGAAATGCTGTTGGAGACGGAACGAATCGGATTCAGCACCGTTCCCAGAAAGCCGGTAGTGGGCAGGGTATAGCCGTCCCTGGTTACGGCATAGAGCATCATGCCGATCAGAAGGGCAACGATGCACAGAATGATGCGAAACTTTTTGCTGCGGAAAAAACCGCCCATGTGGAATCAGCCTCCTACCTTATTCAAAGCCTTTGGACTCTTCTGAAACAGCATCCCGGTATTTGTCCAGATTTTCCAGGATCTTTCCCGTGCCTTCTGCCACGCAGTCCAGGGGATACTCGGCGATAAAGACGGGCATTCCGGTCTCCTTGTGGATCAGCTGATCCAGTCCCCGGAGCAGTGCGCCGCCGCCGGTCAGTGTAATGCCGTGGTCGATGATGTCAGCCGCCAGCTCCGGCGGTGTCTGTTCCAGGGTACACTTGACAGCGTCCACGATCCGGGACAGCGGCTCGGCGAGTGCTTCCCGGACCTCTCTGGAGGTGATGTTGATATTTTCGGGCAGTCCGCTCATCAGATTTCTGCCCTTGATCTGCATGGTTTCGTCACGGTCCACCGGATAGGCACTGCCGATCTGAATTTTAATACTCTCTGCGGTACGCTCGCCGATCAGCAGGTTGTACCGTTTCTTGATGTAATTGATAATGGCAGCATCAAACTCATCGCCGGCGCAGCGGACGCTCTGAGAGACTACAATGCCGCCCAGAGAGATCACTGCCACTTCGGATGTGCCGCCGCCGATGTCCAGCACCATACAGCCGGTAGGCTCTGTGGTGGGCAGTCCTGCACCAATCGCCGCTGCCATCGGCTCTTCAACGATCAGCACCGGCTTTGCACCAGCCTGGTCTGCGGCATCCCGGACTGCACGTCGTTCTACTGCGGTCACGCCGGAGGGGATGCAGATAATCACTCTGGCACGTGCAAACATTTTGCCGTGCATTGCCTTGCGGATGAACTCCTGCAGGAGAATCGTCGTGGTCTCAAAATCGGCAATCACGCCGTCTTTCAGCGGACGCACGGCAACGATCGAGCCGGGCGTTCTGCCGATTACTTCCTTTGCCTCTTTTCCCACGTATTTGGCACGGTCGGTGTGGGTATTGACTGCGACAACGGATGGCTCTCTGATGATGATGCCCTTTCCACGCAGATATACCAGCGTATTTGCAGTTCCGAGATCAATGCCGATATCTTTCGTAAACATAATGTATGCTCCTTTGGATGCAGTTCTACACGCTGCATCATTGTCCCCAGTAAGTCATTTCTTTCATGAGATTTGCGAAAAATTTCGGTGACTGACTCCAAAAACTGAGCCGGAAAGCGCCGATTTCTGCACTTTTCACCATAGAAAAGAGAACACTGCTGCCGAAAGATCCGGTGCAGTGTGTCCGGTTGCATGAAATTTTCCGCTCTGATGCAGACTGCTGCGCTTTCCTGCGCTGCGGCAGCCTTTTGCATCAGACCTCTTCTATTATACCACGAAAAAAGCAGGGTGGCAATCTTTTTTTTAGGTTTTTTCTGCGAATTCAAAATTCTATCATATTGTGAAAAATCAACAAGTTTTAATGCAATAATTACAGCAAATATAACAAACGCTGTATGGAGCAATGCGAGACGCCAGGCGGCACTGTACCGGAATTGTCCGGTGCCGTCTTGAGCCTTATTACTTTTTGCCGATCAGCGGTTCGATCTTCGGCGCAACGAAGATGGCAACGATGGTCAGCAGGAGCTGCGCAATGTTAAACTTGGACTGGATGCCGAAGGTGAGATCGGCAACATAGAGGTTCCAGGTGTGGCTTTTGAGGTGTAGCGGCGGCGCATAGTCCAGCCAGCTGAGGGGAGCGATGCCGGCGCAGAGATTGCCGATGACGCCGCCCAGGATCACTGCGACCACGATGGAGCAGAGATAGACGAGAAACTTTTTCATAGACGGGGAGACTCCTTTCGTTTACGACAGACCGCTTGCGCCGAATCCGCCTGCGCCACGTTCTGTTGTGTCCAGGCGCTGGACTTCTTTCAGTTCCGGGGTGAGAATGGGCATGACGACCAGCTGTGCGATGCGCATACCCTCTTCTACGGTAAATGGCTCTGTGCCGTGGTTTACCAGCGGAATCAGCAGTTCGCCACGATAGTCGCTGTCCACCAGACCTACACTGTTAATGAGTGTAATGCCGTGCTTGGTGGAAAGTCCGGAACGTGGGAAGATGCACAGGGCAACATCCGGACGGGACGGAGCAACAGCGATTCCGGTCGGCACCTTGCAGATCTCGCCGGGCTGAATGGTCAGCGGCGATTCCGGCAGGGCATACAGATCGTACCCTGCGCTCTGCGCTGTGGCACGCTTGGGGAGCTGTGCGTGAGGGCGAAGTTTCTGAACAGATAAGTACATAAAATAACTCCTTTATTCAACACCACGGAAAAACAAGCCCCGGGTGATCGTTTCGTTTGCAGTTTTGCCGCTGCGGTAGGCGTGGAGAACAGACAGCACGTCCGGCTGCAGTGTGCAGTCCAGCACCAGGAAATCCATGTGGGAAAATGCCTCCGGCTTGTCCGCCATCCAGGTGGGGACAGCGTTGTACATGGTCGTGATTCCGGCAGGTCTCCGGCAGTATACCGGGAACTGCCGACCAGTTCGGTCAATGAGATGGTGGGTGCAGTGCTTGCAGCCAACCTCTGCCTGAATGGGACAATTCCGCATGGTCATGACCGGTTGGTATCCATAGGCATAAGCGCCGACGGGCAGCCCGGTGCAGGTCTTGGTCTGGGCAATGGTCAGCTCCGGGGACAAAATCACATCCTGCAGGGATTCTTCCTGCAAAAATGCCAGACAGTCCGGATTGGCTGCGTTCAGTCCCATGCCGCCGTGCAGTGTCAAGCCCAGCTGTCTGCCGATCTGCAAATGAGAGACGTTCTCGCAGACAATGTGGGAGAATCCCAGCTGTTTTGCCTGTTCCAGCCAGCCCTTCACTTTTGTTTCGTCCGCACAGAACCGGGGCAGAGTCAGATAGACTCGTTCCCGGACATTTGCTGGAATCTCTGCCGATGCCGTTTCGACAGGCAGGAGCAGTGCCGCAACATCCGGCTCATCCAGCAGCTGTGCGGAAAGCCCGTTCCAGTCCGGCTGAATGATGCGGAACTGGCGCTGTTTTGTGCCGCAGGTCTGTCCTTTGGACAGGGTGACAGGCTGTATGGTATAATGAGGTGTGTTGGTGGCAATTCGCTTTGCATCCATTGCGGCGATGCCGTCCCGGCGCAGTGCATTCCAGGCAGATGCCGGGAGCATTCCCATGCCGTCGCAGTCTGCGTGCAGTTCTGCCAGAGCGTAGATCGTACCGCCCAGCTTTCCCAGCTGACGTTCCAGCTGTGCGGCATCCGTCGCCTTGGTTCGTGCAGGCTGTACCGTTTCGCCGGAGACGGTGACGCAGTTCCCGTCCGCATCCCGGAGTGTCAGAGCTGCCGGCTCGCCGGTTTGTACACGGACATCCATAGTCAGCGCAATCTGCGGTGTTGGCTTTTGGTAAAGCTGTGCCAGATGTGGCAGGACTTCCTTTGCCTGTAACACGTCCTCTTTCTGCCGGGTGCCGAACATCTGCTGCCGCTTTCCGGTGTAGTATCCGTCTGTGAAACCGCTCCGGGAGAAAACCGCACGCAGGGTGTCCAGGTCGGGTTCTTCTCCGGCTCTTGCCTGTACCAGAGCAGTGACTGCGGCGGCAACGTATTCCGGCCGTTTGCAGCGTCCCTCGATCTTCAGCGATGCCACGCCGTCCTGTGCCAGTTCTGCCAGATACGGCACCAGGCACAGATCTTTCAGCGAAAGCGTACACACGTTTTTTGCTCCCTTTGCAGAAAAGGGGAGACGGCACGCCTGGGCGCATCTGCCACGGTTGGCACTTCTGGAGCCGATCACTGCCGACAGACCGCACTGTCCGGAAACGCTCATGCAGAGCGCCCCGTGGACAAAAGTCTCTACCTCCACACCGGTCTGACAGACTGCGGCGATCTCTTCTCGGGAAAGTTCCCGGGAGACTACTACACGGGAGATGCCGTGCTGTTTTGCCCAGTGTGCGCCCTCCGGCGTGTGAATCGTCATCTGGGTGGATGCGTGAACGGGAACATCTGGGGACATCCGGCGGATCAGCCGCAGAACGCCCAGATCTTGTACCAGGAACGCATTCACGCCCATTTCCATTGCCGCCTGCAAAAACTGTACCAGAGAGGGAAACTCTGACTCGAAGATCAACGTGTTCACCGTCAGATAGAGCTTTGCGCCGTAGAGATGACATAGTTCCACAGCGTGCTGTAACTGCGGCAAGTCGAAATTGGCTGCATTCTGCCGGGCAGAGAACAGCTTTCCGCCCACATAGACGGCATCAGCGCCGCAGCGCAGTGCTGCCAGCAGAGATTCTTCCGAGCCGGCAGGGGCTAAGATCTCAGGCGTTCTCATTTGGCATTTTTCTCACGCAGTTCCCGTTCCAGTTCTGCCACACGGGATTTCAGCACCTCGACCTGCTGCATGGCTGCGTCACGTTCCAGACGGGTCTTTCCAGCCTCGTCCACATATTCCTTGGACTGGTCACGGATGCTGTCCAGCTTGGCGTTCGCCTTGTTCAGATCATCCAGTGTTGCCAGCCCCACCATGATCGCCGCTGTAAACGGAGAGGCGCTGCTGTTGGCATCGGTGATCTCAGCGATGCGGGATTCCAGTGTCCGGGCAAGCCCAAAGACATAGTTGGAGGATTCTGCGGTCTGCAAGGTGAAATCCTTGCCGCAGATCACGACTTTGACTTTATTTAACATAGCGTAGTGTTTCCTTTCATTCAAGTGCAGTGCTGCACTGCCTTTTCTATTATACAACATTTTTTGCAGCTTGAAAAGAGGGTATTTTGGAAATTTTTCGAAAGTTCCGCTTTATTCGGCATTCTGACGCCGTTCCAGTTCCTCCAGGATCAGCTTGTTGACCTTGTTGACATCGCCGCAGCCCAGTGTGATTACCAGGTCTCCCGGCTGTGCGTGGTCGCAGATATACTGTGTCACCTGGTCGAAGTTCTCATACTTGCGCTCGTCAGTGGTCTCCGGATTGCTTTCGTCCTGCGGGAACCAGACCGCACCGGGGATCTTTTCACCCAGCTGCCGTGTGAAGATGTTGTAGGTGTTCTTTTCCCGGGAACCCATAATGTCCGTCAGTACAGCGTGATCCGGGATGGAAAGCGCCTCTGCGAATTCGTCCAGCAGCATGGCAGTCCGGGAGAACGTGAACGGTTGGAACACAGCCCAGACCTTGCGGAACGGCATTTCCATTGCCGCTTTCAGCGTTGCGGTCAGTTCGGTGGGGTGGTGCGCATAGTCGTCCACCAGAGTGATGCCGTTTACTTCGCCCTTTTTCTCGAAACGTCTGCCTGCGCCACGGAATTCTGCCAGCCCCTTTGCCACATCTTCAAAGGAAACGCCTACATACATTGCTGCAGCCGCAGCCGCAGTTGCGTTCAGCACGTTATGTTCACCGGCAACGTGCAGCACGATCTCGCCAAGCGATGCGCCGTGGTGCATCAGCTGGAAGTGGGTCTCCAGACCGGAAACGTGGCGGATGTCAGCCGGGTAGTAGTCGCATTCCGACGTTTTGCCGAAGGTGATGCGTTCCTTGCCCTCAATGCCCTCCATCGCTTTGCAGGTGTTGGCATCGCTGCCGTTGTAGATGACTGCTTTAGAGGTGAGCTGTGCAAACTTGTGGAACGACTTGATGATGTTTTCTACCGTGCCGAAGTAGTCCAGATGATCTGCGTCAATGTTCAGCAGCACAGCGATGTCCGGATACAGTTTCAGGAACGTATCCACAAACTCGCACGCCTCGCAGGTCATGATGTCGCTGGAACCGCTTCTGCCGCTGCCGTGAATACAGGGCAGCTTGCCGCCGATGAATGCGGACAGGTCCACGCCGGCAGTGAACAAGATCTGTGTCACCATAGAAGTCGTGGTCGTCTTGCCGTGTGTGCCGGCAACGCAGATGGCGTTGTCATACCAGCTGGTCACGATGCCCAGCAGTTCGCTGCGCTCCAGCACCGGTACGCCGCTTGCCTTGGCAGCGATCAGTTCCGGGTTGTCTGCCATGATGGCTGCAGTGTGGACGATCAGATCAGCGCCCTCGATATTCTCCGCACGCTGTCCCAGATATACCGGGATGCCCATGTCCCGGACAGCCTGGAGCGTTTCTGTTTCGTTGTTGTCCGAGCCGGTGAGGTAATAGCCCTTGGTGTGCAGTATCTGTGCCAGCGGATACATACCGCTGCCGCCGATGCCGATGAAGTGGATGTGCTTTTTTCCCTTTAAGATATCAATGTTCAAAAAAATCACCTTTTTCTTTCTTGCAATTTTCAAATTTATCGTGTATACTTATAGGTAACGTACTTCAAAGGAGAAGCGTTTGTGTTTGCACAGGCGTTTCTCCTTTTTTTGTTACGAAATTGAAAATTCGTTTTTCAATTTCTGCTGGTTGCCCTTCCGGAAACTGCATGAACTCTAAGTCAGCATGGGGCAGTTTCCAAAATGACAGAACGGGGCGCAGCAGATGACGGAGGAGGTCATCCTATGGAAATCACAGATATCAAGATCAGAAGAATTATCACAGAGGGACGGCTGCGTGCAGTTGTTTCTGTGACGGTGGACAATATGCTCGCTGTGCATGACATCAAGGTCGTGCAGGGAGACGAGCGCTTGTTTGTTGCAATGCCCAGCCGCAAAGATGAGAACGGCGTGTTCCGTGATATTGTGCATCCCATTTCTGCCGCCGCCAGAAAAATGATGGAATCGCAGATATTGGAGGCATATCACGAGCATCTGGCTCTGATGGAGGCCGAAGCCCAGGCAGAGGCAGCTGCGGAAACACAGCCGGCAGCAGTCTGAATCGTCTGCGTCAATCTTAGATATGGTCCACAGGTCGTCGGAGTATTCGCTCCGGCGGCTTTTTTATGCCCGTTTTCGGATGTGCTGCGTTGTGACAGTGCCTTTTGCGATCACTCGCCTTTGTGCAGCAGCACCCAGGTTTTCAGCAAAGCGATCTGCGTCTTGGCATCGGGAATCTCGTTATTCATGACCATCTGCACTGCCTCTTCCAGGGGCAGCTCTGTCACATCCAGAAATTCGCCCTCGTCCAGCTCCTGTTCCTCCGGCGCAGACAGTTCCTGTGCCAGATACATATGGATGACTTCTGTATCATATGCCGGCGTCGGGAAGAGTTTTCCCAGAGACGTATATTTGCCGCAGGTGCGTCCTGCCTCTTCCCGGAGTTCCCGTTTGCCGCAGTCTGCCGGATCTTCGCCTTTTTCCAGCTTGCCAGCAGGGACTTCCAGAGTTACCTGCTGCATGGGATAGCGGAACTGTTTGACCATGAGAACGGTGCCTTTTTCGGTGAGCGGCACAACGCATACGCCGCCGGAGTGGTGTACCACATCACGCTGCACCGCCTTGCCGTCCTCCAGCCGGGCGGTGTCTTTGGTGACATAGAACACCTTGCCCAGATAGGTGGTTTCACTGCCGATTGTTTTTTCCTGTAAGTGCATTTTACGATACCTCCATATCATCATCCGCAGCAGCTGTTTTTTCGTCGGGTTCTGCTGCGGCAGGGGATTCTTCTGTTGTGTCTGTTTCATCTGTCAGTTCCGGCAAAGCTTCATCCTCGGCGGAGACCGGATAGTCTATACAGCATACGGTCTCTTTGTTCCGGCGGATGCCCAGTTTGCGGCAGATCAGCAGATAAACGATCAGCAGGATCACGCCGCCCAGTGTCAGCCATGCGCCCAGATGCAGTCCGGGTGTCTCATAGTGGAACTCGATGGTGTTGTCTCCGGCTTCTGCCGGAACAGCCATCAAGCCGTTGTCTACTTCCTCTACGTCAACCGGTTTTCCGTTGACGGTGGCAGTCCATCCCTCATCGTAGGGAACGCTGAAAAATACCAGGTTCGGGCTGTCCAGAGAGATGGTGGCGGTAAAGCCGCTGGAATCATATTGGAAGGAGTCACAGGCGGATGCGGCACGGTTGCTGCACTCCTGGAGATATTCCTCTTCCGTCATAGAAACATTGCTGTCCGAAACCGGCTGCATCCAGCTGCCGTATTTCTCGATCTGCTCGCTGGACAGCACCAGCGCACGCATCAGCAGATTGGAGCGGTAGCTGGTGGAAGTGCTGTTCCACTTGCCCTTGGCGATATAGTTGGAGAACGTGAATCCCATGGGAACATAGGCGGTGTTCCGGAACCGGTAAAAGCCATTTTCGGTGGTGTCATAGACAAAGCCCGGCATACTGCATTTCGGTTCGTCCGTGGTGATCTCGCCGATGGTCTGCCGTTCGTAGTAATATTCCACAGACAGCAGTCCACGCAGCGCATAGTAAGCGGTATCCGCACGGGATGCCACATCACGGGTGATGCCCAGTTCCTTATAAAAGTTCATAATAGAGCCGGGGACGACGCTGTGGAACGTCCGCATACAGGGCAGCCGCCAGAACATCGGATAGTTGTCGCAGTCCTCTGAAATATCGATGCGGAAGAAGTTGTCCTCTGAGACGGAGACCGAGATCTCCTGTTCCGGGTCGATCGCCTGGTCAACATAGGTTCTCGCACGGAACGGCTCAAATGCGCCGAAATACACCACTGCGGATGTGCAGGCAATGCAGCAGGCTGTGGTGAGGACAAGTGCCTGTTTCAGGAAAGGCTTGCGGGCTTTTCTGCGGCGCAGCAGATAGATGGTGAGTACCAGTCCGGCAGCGCTGATAAGCAGCACCAGGTAAAAATGGAACGGATATTCCGCAAACGAAAACCAGTGTATCTTGTCGTCCTCTTTGGTGGGCAGCAGGGAGATGAGTCCGAACGCTGCCAGAAATCCAAAGCAAATGCGGATGCCCTGTTTCCAGGAGATCTGGTGGTTGTCCAGGCTGTATGCAGTCATCAGCGCCAGAATGAGAATTGGCATATAGAACCAGCGTGCATAATACGAACCATTCAGCGCATAGAATGCACTGTTCAGAATCGGGACACAGGCGCAGATGCCGCAGATCACTGTGATGCGTTTTGCCCAGTGACCGTCACGCTGTTTGAGGAACGCCAGAACCCCTGCCATGGAGAACATGGGCAGATAGCCGCCGATGGATGCCCATTTGGCATAATCGGAGGAGAACAGGTTCGGGCGAGCCGGTACATCCGGGATCATGAACAGGCTCAGCAGAATGCGCCAGATCCGGGTGCGGTCGTTGTAGGCGATCATGTCCATGCCGAACAGATGCTCCGAGACCCGGCTGTTTGCCAGGATCGCCAGGGCAGCCGGCAGCAGGATCACACAGGCGATCATGACACCGATTACCGCCTCCAGCAGCACCAGGAAGAACTTCCGCAGGGTTGCATGAAAGTCCTTGGAGAAACAGCGCACAATGAAGTACAGTACCAGAAAGACCACTTGTCCAGTGAAGAAAAAGTAGTTGATGATGGCGAGGAGTGCGACTGACAGCGCAAACACGCCCCGGCGGTTCTGGTTGACCAGTTCCTCCATGGCGATGAGCAGCAGCGGAAAGAACGCTGTGACATCCTGAAAGTGGTTGAAGAAAATGTTGAACAGCTGAAAGCCGGAAAATGCGTAGAGCATACCGCCGATCAGCGCCGCATTGGGATTCCGGACAAAACGCCGGATATAGGCGTAGGCAGTCAGCGAAGCGATGCCGTGCTTCATGCAGAGCAGAACCGGCATGGCGAATGTGACCCAGCTCCGGGGCAGGATGACAGAGAGCCAGAAAAACGGACTGCCCAGAAGATAAAAGGCATATGAGCCGATAAAGTTGACGCCCAGGTCGGTGTACCAGTTCCAGCCAAAGCTGCCGCTGCGGACAGCGTCATTCGCCAGATTGTAAAACGGGATCTGCTGGGAGTTATAGTCGCCGTAGTAGATATAATAGCCGCCGTCTGCAATGATAATGGGCAGAATGACCAGCAGGAGACTGCCGAATCCCAGCAGGAATGCCAGAAGATAGCGGCGCATTTCATCCCGGAGGACAGGGCGGCGGAGTGTGACAGATTTCATGGAAGGGACTCCTTTGTGTCAAAATGTGGATTGCTGCATAGAATGAAATGAGACGGTCAAAACCGTGTTTTTGTCTCCAGGAACACCACATTGGTCATGACACCGGCGCTGGAAACGTCCAGGATACCATAAGAAGGCGGATTTCCGTCTCTGGGGCAGGAGGCGCTGCCGGGATTCATGACATAGATGCCGTTTTCATAGGTGCATTGGGATACGTGGGTGTGTCCGTACAGTGCAATGTCACAGCCCTCTTCCAGGGCAGCCTGTTCCAGGTAGTCCAGTGTGGAGTTGACCCGATAGCGGTGACCATGGGTGGCAAAGACACGATGTCCCGGCATCAGATCAATGGTCTGTGTCAGCGGTGCTTCACTGCCGTAGTCGCAGTTGCCCTTGATATAGCGGAACTTGTCAGCGACCTCCGGCATATTCCGGCAGAGCAGCTGATATTCGCTTTCGCCGTCTCCCAGGTGGATGAACATATCCGCATCCGGGTGGCGCAGGACGATGGTTTCAAAATTCCGGTAATATTGGTGTGTATCAGAAAGAACGATAATTCGCATAGTGACCTCCTAGAAAAAATATCATCTTTTATTATAGCACAATTTCATGGAGATGGCAACTTTTTTTGAAAAGTTCTGAAAGGAGCATTGTTTATGGAACGCAAGAACATGAATCCACAGCAGGTCGATCAGCTGTTGCAGGCAGCCAGCAAAAAACTGGGTGTGCCGCCGGAGCAGCTGCGTTCGGAGTTGGAGTCCGGAAAGTATGACAAAGTGCTGAAAAATATGAGCCAGAAGGATTCGGCAATGCTGCAAAAGGTGATGCAGAATCCGAAGATGATGGAAAAACTCATCAGCTCGCCACAGGCGAAGGCGCTGTATCAGAAACTTTCCGGGAAATAAGAAGAATACACATTCTGCAAAAACGGCAGCCGCAGTTTCCGGCTGCCCGTACATGAAAAGGCGGTGAAAGCGTGTGGACGATATGCTGGGAAAAATGGGAGCTATCCTGTCTGATCCGGAGAGTGTACAGCAGTTACAGGAGCTGGCGCAGATGCTCCAGCAGGAGAGCGGCGAGACAGGGGAATCACCAAAGCAGGAACAGAGCGGAAACGCTGACGGTGAGAGCGGCGGTTTCGATATGGGAATGCTGCTGCGCATCCAGGAACTGATGGGAGCAATGCAGCAGAATGATGAGGATGCCCGGCTGCTGCTGGCGCTGCGTCCGCATCTGAAAACACAGCGTCAGAAAAAGCTGGACCAGGCGGTCAAACTGATGAAACTGTATGCCGTATTCAGTGCCGTGAAAGAAAACGGAATGCTCCAGGATCTGCTATAATCGGGAAATGAACCGGAGGAGGTGAGAAGGATGGCACAATTTTCAGAGCAGGAACAGAACGCCATGCGCCGGGATGCGGCAAGGCGTGCGCAGGAGATGCAGCGGCGTGTGCATCCGACCGCCTCGCCCGGGAGACGGCTGCCGTCGCAGTTTGCAGATTATCAGCCGGAAACGTCTGCACCGGAGCCGGAACCGACACCAAAGCCGCAGCCGCCGAAACTGCCGCTTTTGGGGAATTTGCCGCAGTTCAATCCCGGCGGACTTTTGTCCAATCTGGATGGCGACACCATGCTGATCCTTGCCATGATGGTGATGCTCTATAAAGACGGCGGCTGGGATGGCTGCGACAAAAAGCTGCTCATGGCGCTGGCATATCTACTCACATAAAAGGAGAAATGAAAGATGCAAGAAGTGATTTTTTGGGGAATCTGGGCAGTATTGGGTTTGATAATGCTGCTGTATTACCTGCGGCGAAAGCGGCGTGTGCTGTCCCTGCTGGTCGGGGCAGGGAGTGGTTTGCTGGCACTGCTGGTGGTGCATTACGGCGGCAGTTTGGTTGGCATTTCACCTGTGCTGAATCCGCTGCATCTGGTACAGTCTGCTGTGCTTGGCGTACCTGGTGTGATACTGATGGTCGTGCTGCATTTTACACTGTAAACAACAAAAAACGGGGACACCTCATAAAGAGATGTCCCCGCATTTTATCGCGAATTGATTTTGTAAGAAAACTTACTTCAGTTCGATAGTAGCGCCTGCTTCTTCCAGCTTGGCCTTCAGAGCCTCAGCGTCAGCCTTCGGGCAAGCTTCCTTCAGAGTAGCCGGAGCGGACTCAACCAGAGTCTTAGCTTCCTTCAGACCCAGACCCAGAGCTTCCTTAGCAGCCTTGATAACAGCCATCTTAGCGTCACCGAAGGATGCCAGAACAACGTCGAACTCAGTCTTTTCAGCCTCAGCTGCGCCAGCAGCGCCGCCTGCAGCCGGAGCAGCTGCAACAGCAGCAGTTACACCGAATTCTTCCTGAATTGCGTCAACCAGCTCAGCCAGTTCCAGAACAGACAGTTCCTTGATATCTTCAACGAACTTCAAAACCTTTTCAGATGCCATGATAATAATCTCCTTTAACAATAAATTAAATGATTTGCAGAGCGAAAATCTCTGCGATACTTATGCAGCAGTATCTTCGGACTTGCTGTCCACAACTGCCTGCAGTGTAGCTGCCAGCTTCTGGATCGGACCCTGCAGAGAGCCAACCAGCTGTGCCAGCAGAGTTTCCTTCGACGGAATCTTGGACAGCTTTTCTACGCCGGCAGCGTCATAAGCAACGCCTTCCACGTAGCCAGCCTTCAGATTGAAGAAGTCTTCGTGATCTTCTGCGAACTTGCCCAGTACACGAGCCGGAGCAGTCTGATCGTCCTTGGACAGTGCAACAGCGGTTGTACCGTGCAGAACTTCGTCAAATGCGTCGATGCCCATGTTTTTGAATGCAAAACGCAACATGGAGTTCTTTTCAACTACATAGTGAACGCCGGCTTCACGCAGCTCCTTACGCAGCTTGGTGTCGTCTTCAACGCTGATGCCCTTGTAGTCAACCAGAACGAAGGATACGCTGTCCTGAAGCATTTCAGTCAGAGCAGCAACCTTAGCCTTCTTGCCTTCCAAAATCTTTTCACTTGCCATGAGATTTCACCTCCGATAGTTTATGTATCGTATCTGAAATCGCAATAAAAAAGCACGATTCGACAGGGAACCGTGCGCTGTATTTCACAGATCATTGCACATTCCTCGGTTGGACTTACGGCAAAACGCCACCAACTGTCTTTAGAATACGATATTGTGTTTGACAACTATTACAGTATAGCACACTTCAAAGCGCTTGTCAAGCCTTTTTTTCAAAAAAATCAAAATTTTTTCCGGATGCAAAAATCCCTGCCGCCGAAACCGGCAGCAGGGAAGTAACTTTGCAGATTTTTCTCAGCGGAAAAACTCAGACACCATACTTGTTGGTAGAAACTCTTACGCCAACGCCCATGGTAGAAGTAACGACGCAGGACTTCAGGTAAGTACCCTTAGCTGCTGCCGGCTTTGCCTTTACGATAGCTTCCATCAGAGTTTCGAAGTTCTGGGTCAGCTTGTCTGCGCCGAAGGATGCCTTACCGATCGGGCAGTGGATGATGTTGGTCTTGTCGAGACGATACTCGATCTTACCAGCCTTAGCCTCTGTAACAGCCTTTGCTACGTCCGGAGTTACAGTACCAGCCTTCGGGTTCGGCATCAGTCCACGGGGACCAAGCACCTTACCGAGACGACCAACCAGACCCATCATATCCGGGGATGCGATAACTACGTCGAAATCCATCCAGTTTTCCTTGGTGATCTTGTCAACCAGGTCCTGACCGCCGACATAGTCTGCGCCTGCAGCCTGAGCTGCCTCATACTTGTCTTCCTTGCAGAATACGCAGACACGTACCTTCTTACCAGTACCGTTCGGCAGAACAACTGCACCACGAACCTGCTGGTCAGCGTGACGGGAGTCAACGCCCAGACGGATGTGTGCTTCGATGGTCTCATCGAACTTTGCCTTTGCGTTTGTGCAAACCAGAGACAGTGCCTCGTCAGATGCGTACTGCTTTGCGCTGTCTACAGCCTTGCGGCTGTCGTTATATTTCTTTCCGTGTTTCATGATATTTTAATCCTCCTAGTGTAGTGGTAGTACCGGATTGCTCCAACGCAGATCCGGTTAGCGGAAATTTCCTCCCACCGACGTTCGGCTCCCGTTAGTCAACGACAACGATACCCATCGAACGGGCAGTACCAGCGATCATGCTCATAGCAGCTTCCAGAGAGCCAGCGTTCAGGTCCGGCATCTTCTGTTCTGCGATCTTCTGTACCTGTTCCTTGGTGATGTTTGCGACCTTGTTCTTGTTCGGCTCACCGGAAGCAGTGTCGATTCCGCAAGCCTTCTTGATCAGAACAGCAGCCGGCGGAGTCTTGGTGATAAAGGTGAACGAGCGGTCTGCGTATACAGTGATGACAACCGGGATAATCATACCGATGTCATTCTTGGTGCGCTCGTTGAATTCCTTTGTGAACGCCATAATATTTACACCGTGCTGACCCAGCGCCGGGCCAACCGGAGGAGCAGGTGTTGCTTTACCTGCGGGAATCTGAAGCTTAATAAAACCTGTTACCTTCTGTGCCATACTGCACACCTCCATATTGTGGTTAATGGCGAGACGTTGTGACATCTCTCCCACCGGAACCGCCGAGACGGTTCCGAATTGTTTTTGCATTCATGCAATTAGTCGTCCTGACGGATCACTTGATTCAGCTGTAATGTTGCAGCCGTTTCACGGCCGAACATCGAGATCATGACATCCACAGTGCCGTCCTCCAGATTGATGGCCTGTACCACGCCGGAGAATCCGTCCATTGCGGTTCCGGAGATGGTGACGGTATCGCCCACGGCATAGTTGACTTCGATGCTGGATCCCAGATCCACGCCCATTTTCTCCACTTCGCTTTCGGAAAGGGGAGTCGGCTCAGAACCAGGACCGACAAAACCGGTCACGCCACGGATGTTTTTTACCACGTGCCATGTGTCATCTGTGTAAACCATTTTCAGAAAGACATAGCCCGGAAACGTCTTGCGTTCCAGTTCCTTTGTCTTGCCGTCCGTGATTTCTGTCACCGTTTCGGTGGGGACCTGAACTTCCAGGATGAGGTCATGAAGCTTTCGGTTTTCAACCACCTTTTCGATATCCTGCTTGACTTTGTTCTCATAGCCGGAATAGGTGTGAATGATATACCATTTAGCGGCCTCTGACATAATTAATCCTCCCTGTTCTGGTCACAATAGTTAGTTGGAAAGTCCCATCAAGAACTGCATCAGCTTCAGCAGACCGGAGTCAATCAGACCGACCAGCACGGAGCCGACGATAACAACCACCAGTACGACCAGTGTGTTGTTAAAGACTTTCTTGCGGTCCGGCCAAACAACCTTTTTGAATTCTTTTCTCAGGTCTTTGAACCAGCCGGCGATTCTGGAAAAGAAGCCTTTCTTTTCCTTACCGTCTTTCTTGCCTTTGCCGGATTTGGTGGAGTCTGCGTTTGCTGCCTTTTTCGCCTTTTTTACAGCAGCTTCCTGCCCGGCGTTTTTTTCCTTATCAGCCATTGCGTCGGACCCCCATTACTTTGTCTCTCTGTGCAGCGTATGCTTCCGGCAGAACTTGCAGTGTTTGTTCATTTCAATCCGTTCCGGATTGTTCCGCTTGTTCTTCTTGGTGACATAGTTGCGGCGCTTGCATTCTGTACAAGCCAGTGTTACTTTCACTCTCATGATCGGCACCTCCTGCTCGTTTACTTCTTCCGATGTGCGGAAGTCGGTTCTGCTGTTCGTCCGGAACAGCTTTCCGAATCTTTTGCCTCCCTCAGAATCCGTATGGGCTTTATCGCCGCACCGAAACGGGTTCTCACCCGCAGATGGGCAAAAAAATAAACCCCATACAATGAGGTGATTCCAGTATACCATATCCGATGCGGATTGTCAAGCCTTTTCTGAAAAAAATTTGATTTTCGGAGAAAAATGCAAAAATGAGCCAGCTTTTTTTCAGAAACCCCTTGCAGATTTTTGTGAATTATGATAAAATAGAAAATGAGATATCTGCGCCCCTGTGTGTTTTGTCGGATTTTTGTGAGAGATCCTGGCATTTTTCCTGCTTTCGACAGCATATCGGTTCTAAAAGCAGTCTGCCTGCGGATATGATGCACCAGGCATCGAATCGTCCGCAGTACTGCCCGGCGGCAGGTTACCAATTGATAAAGGAGTTTAGACACATGGCAAAAATCAGAGTAGCCGTTCTGTTCGGCGGCGTATCCAGTGAGCATGATGTTTCACTGATTTCCGCAGAAAACGTCATTCGCAGCATTCCGAAGGACAAATACGAGGTACTGTGCATCGGCATCACGAAGAAGGGCCGCTGGCTCTATTTCCCCGGCGACATCACGGAGATCTCCACCGGCGCATGGGAACAGAATCCGGACTGCAGCGCTGCGATCCTGTCACCGGATCCGCTGCACGGCGGCATCATCACCATCGAGAACGGCGAGACATACATTAAAAAGGTAGACGTTGTCTTTCCGGTGCTGCACGGCAGAAACGGCGAGGACGGCAGACTCCAGGGCATCATGGAGATGGCACGCATCCCGTATGTGGGCTGCGGCGTTCTGAGCAGTGCTGTGTGCATGGATAAGGGCATGACCCACACTGTATTAGATTATAATGGTATTCAGACTGCAAAGTGGGCGAGCGTTCACCAGCGTGATCTGAACAAGCTGGATGAAAAGTGTGTGGCAATTGCCGAGACGCTGGGATTTCCGCTGTTCGTCAAACCGGCAAACGCAGGTTCTTCTGTGGGTGTAAACAAGGCAAATGACCTGGAGTCTCTGAAGGACGCTGTCCAGATCGCATTTACTCACGATGAAAAGGTCATCATCGAGGAATTCATCGACGGCAGAGAACTGGAGGTCGCTGTATTCGGTTATGATGCACCGATCGCATCCTATGTGGGCGAGATCGAACCGGCTGCGGAATTCTATGATTACGACGATAAATATGTAAACGGCACTTCCAAGCTGTACATTCCGGCACGCATCACCGACCAGGAATCCGACCGCATTCGGGAAACTGCACTGCGTGCGTACCAGGCGCTGGGCTGTAAGGGATTGTCCCGTGTGGACTTTTTCCTGGCAAAGGACGGCAGCGTGATCCTCAACGAGATCAACACCCTGCCGGGATTCACCAGCATCAGTATGTATCCGAAGCTGATGGAACATCTGGGTATGTCGCAGGAGTACCTGGTAGATAAGCTGATCGAACAGGCAATGGAGAATGTAGCCAGAACCTAAGCACGGAAAATCATGTTCTGAGGAAAGGAGATGCTGTTCTGGACAAAGAACAGCAGAAGTGATACCATGAGAAATGATGCGATCGGTGTTTTTGATTCCGGCATGGGCGGATTGACGGCAGTGAAAGAGCTGAACGCTATCCTGCCCCACGAAAACATTATTTATTTTGGCGATACCGCCCGGATTCCTTACGGCAGCCGCAGCCCGGAGACAGTGCTGCGCTATGCCAAGGAGGACGTGGCGTTTCTGCGGCAATATGCGGTGAAAATGATTATCGCCGCCTGCGGTACAGTAAGTTCTATTGTAGGCGACCAGCCCTTTGTGACGGATATGCCGTTTACCGGTGTCGTACTTCCGGCATCCGAGACTGCCTGCCGGGTGACACGAAATGGAAAAATCGGCGTCATCGGAACGCCCGCTACCATCCGCAGCGGCAGCTATGAAAAGGCAATCCACAAGATGCACCCGGAAATGACCGTGTTCGGGCAGGCGTGTCCACTGTTTGTCCACCTGGTGGAAAACGGTTATACCGACCTGCACAATCCGGTGACACGGCTTGTGGCGGAGGAATATCTGGAACCGGTGCGCAAAGCCGGGGTGGATACGCTGATTCTGGGATGTACCCACTATCCGGTCATCCGGGAGATCATCGCCGATTATATGGGACCGGAAGTGCAGCTGATCTCTTCCGGCGCAGAGGCGGCGAAATATGCCCGGCAGTGCCTGGAGACACAGAACCTGCTGGCAGACCGGCAGACACCCGGCGAGAATACCTATTACGTCAGCGACAGCACGGAAATGTTTATCGAAAACGCAGGACATTTCCTGCACCAGGATGTAATGGGAAAGGTGTTCCGCTGCAACTTATAAGTAAGAGAAAAGAAAGGAGCAGGTGACTTTGGAATCTGTTCTGATTACCATGAAAACCAAGCAGATCACGCCGGATGATGAGGAAGAAACAGAACTCATGACCGCCGGAACCTGTGAGAGAAAAGACGGTGTGCTGACCTTGTCCTATGAGGACACAGACGCCACCGGGTTTGCCGGCTCGACAACCACCGTACAGGTGGCGAATGAGTCGCTGGTGACGATCCTGCGCACCGGCACGGCAAATTCCAATCTGACCCTGGAACTGGGAAAAAAGCATTTCTGCCTGTATCAGACACCGTTCGGCGCAATGACCATCGGCGTACAGGCGAAACGGCTGCTCTGCGAACTGGAGGAAAATTCCGGTGTGGTAGAGATGGAATATACCGTAGATATGAACGCAAACTTCCTGTCCGAAAACACCATTACCATGCGGTGGGAACGGCAGAAAGAGACGAAAGGAACGAAGTGAAATATGGCAGATTGTATGAAAAATGCGTCTGAGGCACTGCACCAGCTGCTGGTGGAAGGTCTGGGACGGCTCGTGGCAGAGGGAAAAATTCCGGCAGAACCCATCCCGGCATTCCGGGTAGAAGTTCCGGCAGACAAGTCCCACGGCGACTTTGCGGCAAATGTGGCAATGGTAAGCGCCAAGACCTTCCGGATGGCACCTCGGAAAATCGCCGAACTGCTGCTGGATGCAGTTTCCCTGGACGGCACGATCTTTGACCGTGCAGAAATCGCAGGACCGGGATTCATGAACTTTTTCCTCCAGCAGAAGTGGTTTGCCGACGTGACGGAAACCGTTCTGACAGAGAAGGAAAACTACGGCAGGACCCAGACCGGCGCCGGCAAGCGTGCGCTGGTGGAATTCGTTTCCGCCAACCCGACCGGACCGATGCACGTGGGCAACGCCAGAGGCGGCGCACTGGGTGACAGCCTGGCAGAGATCCTGGACTGGACCGGCTGGGATGTGCAGCGTGAATTCTACGTGAACGATGCCGGAAACCAGATCGAAAAGTTTGCCACTTCTCTGGAAGTTCGCTATCTCCAGCATTTTGACCCGTCTGTGGAAATGCCGGAGGACGCATATCACGGCGCAGACATCACCGAACACGCCGAGAACTTTATCGCCGAGAACGGTGACAAATACGTCAGCACCGATGCCAAGACACGCCGGGATGCTCTGGTGGCATTTGCTCTGCCGAAGAACATCGCCGGTCTGGAACGTGACCTGAAAAAGTACCGCATTGTCTATGACAACTGGTTCCGGGAAAGTACCCTGCACCAGAACGGTCAGGTAAAGTGGGTAGTAGAGGAACTGACCAAGCGTGGCTATACCTATGAGCAGGAGGGTGCTGTCTGGTTCAAGGCAACCGATTTCGGCGCAGACAAGGACTTCGTTCTGGTACGTGCCAACGGCATTCCTACCTATGTTGTGCCGGATATCGCATACCACTATAACAAGCTGATGGTGCGGAACTACGACAAGGCAATTGACATCCTGGGCGCAGACCACCACGGCTATGTGCCTCGTCTGAAAGCGGCACTGACAGCACTGGGCGCAGACGCAAGCCGTCTGGATGTGGTACTGATGCAGATGGTCATGCTCATGCGTGACGGCGAAGTTGTCAAGCTGTCCAAGCGCAGCGGCAAGGCGATCACTCTGGTGACGCTGCTGGATGAGATTCCGCTGGATGCGGCACGGTTCTTCTTCAACACCAGAGAGGCAAATTCCCACTTCGAATTTGACCTGGATCTGGCTGTGGAACAGTCCTCGCAGAATCCGGTTTATTATGTACAGTACGCACACGCCAGAATTTGCAGCCTGCTGCGTGCAATGGCAGAAGAGGGTCTGACGCTGGAACAGTGCGACCATGCAAACCTGGCACTTCTGACACAGCCCCAGGAACTGGAACTGATCCGTCACCTGGCTGCGTTCCCGTCTGAACTGGATGCCGCAGCAAAGGCGTATGATCCGTCTAAGGTCACCAAGTATGCCACAGAGCTGGCGACTTTGTTTCACAAGTTCTATGACGTTTGCAGCATCAAGTATGCAGAGACACCGGAACTGAAACAGGCTCGTCTGCTGCTGGCTGAGGCGGCTCGCCAGGGCATTGAAAATGCGCTGCGCATTCTGAAAATCACCTGTCCGGAGAAGATGTGATCGCCGGAAAATACCGGAATCATTACAAACAGGTTACAGCAAAAATCAGATCATTTCTGCTGAATTTGTGCAAAAACACGAGAAAAGCAACGTAATACTCGAAATACCCCATAAAGTTTAACGACGTATTCACAAATGCCGTCGAAGAATGTGTTACAATTTGTAATATATTGAGCAGGCGAGTTGCATTTGTGCTTGCGAAAAAAGCAGCACTGCTGAAAAGGAAAGGAAGTTCTATATGTCGAACAGATTATTTCAAGGACTGGTTCACCAGATGCGGGATACCATCGACGCAACGGTTGGTGTGGTAGATGATACCGCAACCATCATCGCCTGCAGCGATCTCACCAAGGTGGGAACGACCAACGAGTTCGTTTCTCTGGATCTCAGCGATGTACACGATATTTTCATCCGTGACGGTTATACTTATAAGCCGTTCGGCTCCCGTGCAAAGCCGGAGTATGCCGTGTTCGTTGAGGGCATGGATGACACTGCTGCAAAGTATGCCAACATCCTGGCGATCTCCCTGTTCAATATCAAACAGTACTATGATGAAAAGTACGATCGCAACAACTTCATCAAAAACGTGGTACTGGATAACGTACTGCCGGGCGATATTGTCATCAAGGCTCGTGAGCTGCACTTCAACGCAGAAGTCAGCCGTGTGGTTCTGCTGGTGCGTATCGTATCCGCAAACGATGTTTCTGCATACGATGTCATCCAGAATCTGTTCCCGGACAAGAATAAGGACTTTGTCTTTACCATTTCCGAGACGGATATCGTTCTGGTCAAGGAAATCAAGGGTGCAGTGGATTCCAAGGACCTGGAAAAGCTGGCACGCTCCATTGCAGATACACTGAGCAGCGAGTTTTACACTCGTGTCAATGTTGGTATCGGCACGATCGTTACCGGGGTAAAGGAACTGTCCCGTTCCTTCAAGGAAGCACAGATGGCACTGGAAGTCGGAAAGGTATTCGATACCGATAAGGCAATCGTCAGCTACGAGAACCTGGGTATCGCCCGTCTGATCTACCATCTGCCGACAACGCTGTGCGAGACATTCCTGCACGAAGTGTTCAAGCGTGGCAGCATCGAATCGCTGGATCACGAGACCCTCTTCACCATCCAGAAGTTCTTCGAGAACAATCTGAATGTATCTGAGACTTCCCGTAAGCTGTTCGTACACCGTAATACACTGGTGTACCGCCTGGAGAAGATCAAGAAGCTGACCGGTCTGGATCTGCGTGAATTCGACCACGCAATCATTTTCAAGATCGCACTGATGGTAAAGAAGTACCTCTCTGCGAATCCGGCGAAATTCTAATTGAATCCTAGAACAGCGTTCTGCTGTTCTTATCACAAAGACCGCCGGTGCAGCGTCTGGCGTTTTTGCATCGGCGGTTGCTTTGCGCTTATGGTATAGATTGGCGAAAATTGGATGTCTGCGATCAACTGAGAGCCTGCCGCCGGGTGCGGCGGACTCGAAAACGGAAATGACGGACAAGCTTGTCTGTCAGCACCAAAAGAAAGGATGTGTGTGAACTATGGTTGAACTGAAGGATGTCTCTGTGACATATTCCAGCGGCGTAGACGCACTGCACAATGTCAACCTGAAAATCAATGACGGAGACTTTGCCTTTGTGGTTGGCGCTTCCGGTGCCGGTAAAAGTACCATGATCAAGCTGATCCTGAAAGAGATCAATCCGACCAGTGGTTCGATCTATGTTAATGGGTATAATTTGAATAAACTGCGGCGGCGGCGTATCCCGGCGCTGCGGCGTACCATCGGGTTTGTGTTCCAGGACTTCCGGCTGATCCCGTCCATGACCGTATACGAAAACGTAGCATTCGTGCTGCGTGTAATTGATGCGCCTACGAAGTATATCCGAAAGCGTGTACCGTATGTAATTGGTCTGGTGGGCTTGCAGGATAAGACGAACGCTTATCCGGACGAGCTTTCCGGCGGCGAAAAGCAGCGTGTGGCGATTGCCCGTGCGCTGGTAAACGATCCGCAGCTTATCATTGCGGACGAGCCGACCGGCAACATCGACCCGGAACTGTCCTACGAGATCGTAGAACTGCTCCAGGGCATCAACGATATCGGTACTACAATTCTGATGGTTACCCATGAACATAGTCTGGTGCGCCAGTTTGGCGGACGGATTATCAATATCGATCAGGGACAGATCGTCTTTGACGAAGTGATTGGAGGGAATCTGATCCATGAAAGTTAGTGGTTTCAAGTATCTGGTTGGACAAGGCGTGGAGAACATCTGGAAAAACCGGATGATGGCATTTGCTTCTTTCTGTGTCCTGCTGGTTTCTCTGTTGCTGGTGGGAATGTCGGTGCTGTTTTACATGAATCTGACATCCATGATCGGCGGCGTAGAGGACAAAAACGAAGTCATTATCTATATGGATGAAGGTACGACCGACCAGCAGCTTGCAGATTTTCAATCAGAACTTTCCCAGATTAAAAATATTTCCAGCATCACCTTTTATTCCAAAGAACAGGCGTTTGAAGATCTGAAAAACAGTATGTCTGATTATGAGGTGCTGTTCGATTCTCTGGGGGATGACAACCCGCTGATCGACGGCTACCGCATCCGCATCGACGATATTTCGCAGATCTCCACCACCATCACCCAGATCGAGCAGCTGGATCACATCTACTCGATCCGTGCGCCTATGGACTTTGTCAATGTTCTGACAGAAGTCCGGAAGATCGTCACCGTGGTATTGATCGTGATTTCCGTGGTCATCGTTTCCAACGCCACAAAGGCGAGCGTGTTCGCACGCCGGGAAGAAATTCAGATCATGAAGTATGTTGGTGCGACCAACGCCTTTATTCGTATCCCGTTCTTTGTAGAGGGTATGATTACCGGTTTGTTTGCCGGAGCAGTAGCGCTGGCGATCACCTGGTTCGGATATGATTCCCTGGTGGGACTGCTCACCGGACAGGTAGACTTCCTGTCGGTCATTGGCATGGGCAGCATCATTCCGTTCCGTGCGCTGGCATGGAAGGTTGCGTTGGCATACCTGGTGACGGGTACGCTGTTCGGCGCATTCGGCAGCATGATTTCGATGCGGAAACATCTGAACGTATAAATGGCACGTTCTGAGGAGGCTAAATATACAAATGAGCAAAAAGAAACACATGGGTCTGCGCTTTACCAGTGCGGCGCTGTGTCTGAGTATTCTCGCCGCAGGCGTTGCGGCAAACTGGACACCGGTGAAAGATATTCCGGTATCCGCAAAAACACTGGCAGAACTGCAGGAAGAGCGAAAGAGCAATGAGGCGAAGATCGCCGAAAAGCAGAAACAGCTGGATTCCCTGCAGTCCGATTTGAAGGAAAAAGAAGCATACCAAAAGACTTTGCAGGAGAAGATCACCTTGCAGCAGGAGAATCTGGACATCGTTTCAGAGGAACTGGACCGCATTGCCAAGTCGATCGACGAGACCACGCAGCAGATCTCTCAGGCAGAGGATGATATCAAGGTAATGGAGGCGGATATCGCCATCGGACTGGACGAGTTCAAGATGCGTCTCCGTGCCATGTATGTCCAAGGTAATGACAGCCTGGCGTCTGCGCTGGTTGGCGCAACGGACTTCTACGATCTGCTTTCCAAGTATGAGCTGATGTCCCGTGTGGCAAACCACGACAATGAACTGGTCAACGATCTGAAGGACAAGCTGGAGACCTGCAACGAGAAAAAGGCGGAACTGGAAACAGAAAAGTCCGACCTGGAACAGCAGCAGTCTGACCAGCAGCAGAAAAAGGATGAGTTCAAGACTGCCATCGAAGATCTCCAGCAGACTTATGCGGAGACCGACGAGGCAAAGGAACAGATGGAGCGTCAGAAAGAACAGCTGAACGGCGATGTTGCAACTCTGGAGAAGAACAACAAGGAACTGGATGCCGAGGAACAGGATATTAAGGCGGCAATCGCTGCGGCGGCTGAGGCAGAAAAGAAGAAAAAGGCTGCGGAGGCAGCAGCTGCCGAAGAGGCAAAGAAAAAGCTGGCTGCACAGCAGGAGGCGGAAAAGAAGAATCAGTCCACTTCCAATAGCAGTAATAACAGTTCCAGCAGTAATTCTTCCAAGAGCGACAGCAGCAGTTCCAACAGCAGCTCGAATAATAGTTCCAGCAACTCCTCTTCCAGCGACAACAGTTCATCCGGCAGCGATGACAGCGGCAGCACAGTTGCACCGTCCGGCGGCGGATTCACCTGGCCGTGTCCGGGATTCTATACCGTTTCCAGTACATTCGGCAACCGCTGGGGTACAACACATGGCGCTATTGATATTGCCGGCGGCAATGCCGGTGCGGCAATCGTGGCAGCGAAGAGCGGCACAGTCGTTCGTGTCGTAACCGGATGCTCTCATAACTATCCGAAGAGCGGCAGCTGCGGCTGCGGCGGCGGATACGGCAACTATGTCATTATCCAGCACGACGGTACATATTCTACATTGTACGGTCACATGGCATCTGTATCGGTTTCTGTGGGACAGTCTGTCAGTGCCGGTCAGACCATTGGCTATGTAGGAAGTACCGGTTTCTCCACCGGTTTCCACCTGCACTTTGAAGTGCGTGTCAATGGCACAAAGGTTGACCCGATGAAATATCTCTAATCAATCGTAAATACTAGGAAAAGGGCAGGGGTGTTCAGTTTGGACCCTCTGCCTTTTTTGGAAAGAAGGGCGATGTCATATGAAAGAGAAACAAAACGAAAGCTTGGAGACCAGTCAGAAAGACAACACGATCCCGGTGCGGAAATCCACACTGATTCTGCTGTTCTGTCTGTGCGGCGTTCTTGCTGCCGGAACAGGTGTGGGCATCTATCGGAACTACCGCAGCCAGGATACGTACCGGGAACTGGATCAGCTGGCGAAAACTGTCAAGCAGAACTACTATACGGATGTGGACGAAAACGACGTGATGCAGGGCGCTATGAAAGGCTATGTTGCCGGTCTGGACGATCCGTATTCCCAGTATATGACAGACGAGGAGTACAGCGCCTATCAGACGGACGAGGCAGGGCAGACCATCGGCATCGGCGTAACCGTGCAGCAGAACGAGGACGGCTACCTCCAGGTGGTGTCCGTCAGCGACGATTCTCCGGCAAAGGATGCTGGGATACAAGCGGATGATGTGATTCTCAAAGTCGGGGAAGATGATGTGGCAGAACTGGGCTATGCCGGCGCAGTGGCGCAAGTGCGTGGCGAGGCTGGCACTACTGTTACGCTGACCATTCAGCGTGGCGATCAGACCAAGGAACTGGAAGTGGAGCGCCGCAGCATGGATGTGATTACGGCACAGGGCAAGATGCTGGATGGGAATATCGGCTATATCCGGATCAGCGCTTTCAAAGGCAATACCCCGGAGCAGTTCCAGGCGATTTTTGACCAGCTGGTGCAGGACGGCGCAAAGGCGCTGGTGTTTGACCTCCGAGATGACGGCGGCGGACTGGTGGATGCGCTGGAACAGATTCTGGATCCGCTGCTGCCGGAGGGTGATATCGCCATCGCAACCTATCGGGACGGCACGACCAAGACGCTGGTAAAATCCGATGCGGAGGAGTGCAATCTCCCTATGACGGTAATCGTCAACGGCAACACTGCCAGTGCTGCAGAGCTGTTCACAGCATCGCTGCACGACTTCGGCAAGGCATCCATCGTGGGAACGCAGACCTTCGGCAAGGGCATTATGCAGGTGACGCAGACCATGCCCGGCGGCGGAGCGCTGACGCTGACGGTTGCGACCTATCAGACCACAAAGGGAGAATGCTACCACAAAGTGGGCATTACTCCGGATGAAATTGTAGAACCGGGCGAGGATGCGATAGACTACGATAATCCCGACCCGGAGAAAGATCCGCAGCTGAAAAAGGCAATCGAAATGGTGACACAGTGACTGTAAATCTTTTTTGAACAGACATCCGCTTGTCCCGGCTCTGTGCTATAATGAAAGCATCACCACAAGAAAAAGCAAAGGAGACGACAACAATGGAGTCAGAAAAAAACAGCCGGATGCTGGAACTCTTTTTTCGGGTGCTGCGTGGAGAGACGGTTTCCGTCAAGGCAGTTGCCGAAGAATATGGTGTGTCCACCAAAAGCGTGGGCAGAGATATTGCAAAGATACAGGAGTTCCTCACGGATCACCGAGATCTGATGCAGCAGGCGGAACTGATCTATTCCTATAAGGATAAGGCGTATCACCTCAGCTGTGACGAGTTCCTGAAAAACAAGGAGCTGTTCGCACTGGTAAAAGTGATGCTGGGCAGCCGCTGCTTTTCGAAAGAGGACGTGCTGCGCATGATTGCCAAGCTGAAACGGTTTACGACCATCCAGGATCGGGAAAAGTTCGAAAAGCTGGTACGCAAGGAAGTCTATCACTACCACGAGGTGAAATCGGACTGCAATGCTCTCATCGATAATCTGTGGGACCTGATCCAGATGATCGACGAAAAGCGCCTGGTGACCATCACGTATTACAAGATGAACCGGGAAAACATCAAGCGGAAGATCAAGCCGGTGTCGCTGATGTTCAGCGAGTATTACTTTTACCTCATCGCCTACGAGGCGGATGATGAGAAGTATCTGCCGAAGTTTTTCCGGGTGGATCGCATTGTGGCAATGACGGAGCATCGGGAGCGGTTCACACTGGAACGAAAGTATGACTTTGACGAGGGCGACCTCCGGGAGAAAAACCAGTTTCTGTTTCCGGGCAAGACGGAGAAGATACGCTTTTCCTTTTCCGGACTGTCTGTGCAGGCAATTCTCGACCGGCTGCCCACGGCAAAGGTGGTGGAGCAGAACGGCAATACCAGCATGATCGAGGCAGAGGTCAACCACGGCAGAGGCATTGTAATGTACCTGCTTTCCCAGGGCGCATGGGTCAAGGTACTGTCACCCCAGAGCCTGGTGGAGGAGATGCAGGAGGAGCTGCGGCAGATGTGCAGCGCCTATGACATCTGAGCAAATTGGATAACATGGATTCGAAAAGACTTGTGTGACATAACGCCGCACAGGTCTTTTTTTGGTATGCAGCACCTTTCGGAATGTTGTCATGAAGTTACTACTTTTGTCATGAAAAATGGTATTATTTCTGTGCAGAGTGTGCTAAAATAAAAACAATGAAACCGATGAAAAAACAGTCCGTTTTGGTGCAGTTCCTTCGGAACGCATGAAACGGCATAAGACCAAATAAGAAAGTGAGGAAAAAGAATGCGAATGAAAGTATTCCGGCGCTGTCTGGCAGTTTTCTGCGCGGCGGTGCTGAGTGTCGGCAGTCTGGCAGCAATGCCGGCGGCTGCCGAGACAAAAAACCTAATCACAAACTCCACATTTGACAGCGGTACAACGGGCTGGGGGACATACCAGGCGAGCGGCGGCAGCGCCACGCTTTCTGCCCAGAATGGCAAGCTAGCGCTCCAGATCAATTCTGTGGGGAAGCTGAATTATTCCGTGCAGTGCAATTATGATGTGATTCCGCTCTACAAAAACGGCGTGTATCATGTCAGCTATGAGATCTCTTCTACCACAGACCGCTATGTTGAGGCGATGATCCAGCAGAACGGCGGCACATACCAGGCGTATACCTGGAAAGGCATTGATCTTACCTCTGAGCCGCAGACCATCGATTATGAGTTTACCATGAAACAGGACACAGATATCATGTCCAAGCTGGTGTTCAACTGCGGACTGGAAAACGGGGAGGATCTCGACCCGCACACCATCTACCTGGACAATGTCAAGGTAGAACTGGTGGACGATTCCAAGGTGGAATATGACGATATCCTGCCCTATGCACCGTCGATCATCACCGACCAGGTGGGCTATCAGCCGGAGGAAACCAAAACGGCAGTATTCCGGGATGTAACAAATGAGACCAGCTTTTCCGTTGTCAACCAGGACAGCGGTAAGGTCGTGTATACCGGCGAGCTTTCCGCATCCAAGTTCAATTCCATGGCGAATGAAACCGACTGGACAGGAGACTTCTCCGCAATCACAGAGCCGGGAACTTATTACATCACCTGCGGCGGACTGGATCAGTCCTATTCCTTTACCATCAGTGAAGATGTGTATGACGGCTTGCTGGATGATACGGTGCGGATGCTCTACCTCCAGCGCTGCGGCACAGAAATAGAGGATGATACATTCAGTCACGCTGCCTGTCACAACACGCTGGCGACCGTTTATCATACCAGCGACAAGATAGATGTCAGTGGCGGCTGGCACGATGCCGGGGACTATGGCAGGTACGTAGTGCCGGGTGCAAAATCCGTGGCAGACCTGCTCATTGCCTACGGACAGAACCCGGGGATGTTCAGCGACAGCATCGGCATTCCGGAGAGCGGAAACGGTGTCCCGGATGTGCTGGACGAGGCACGCTATGAACTGGAATGGATGCTGAAAATGCAGGACAGCGAGACCGGCGGCGTGCATCATAAAGTCAGCTGTGAGAATTTCCCAGGATATGTGATGCCGGAAAACGAAACGGATGAACTGATCGTGACACCGGTTTCCACTACGGCTACCGCAGACTTCTGCGCCGCAATGGCGATGGCATACGAGTATTATCAGAATGTGGATCAGCCCTTCGCAGAGACCTGTCTGGATGCGGCAAAGAAGGCGTGGGCTTTCCTGGAAAAGAATCCGAACTTTATTTTCTCCAATCCGTCCGATATCACAACCGGTGATTACGGCGATAGTTTTGACACAGATGAACGGTACTGGGCAGCAGCACAGATGTGGCGTGCCACCGGGGAGGAAACCTATCGTTCTGCTCTGGAAAAGATGAGCGTACAGACCGGCATGGACTGGATGGAAATGGGCGATTACGGCAACTTCGCCATCCTCACCATGAAAGGCGTGGATACCGATTCCACGATCTATACCCGTGCAAAGCGTTCGATTCTGCAGTCTGCAGACAAGGCAAAATCCCTGGCGCAGAATGACGCATACGGCGTATCAGTGGCGAAATATAACTGGGGCAGCAACATGGGCGTTGCCACATCCGGCATGATCCTGAACCTGGCATACCAGCTGACCGAGGATTCTTCTTATCTGGAGACATCCCGGAGCAACCTGCACTATCTGCTGGGCAGCAATGCCATGGGTGAGTGCTTTGTTACCGGATACGGCACAGTCTCCCCGGAGCATCCGCACCACAGACCGTCTATGGCGAAGAACCAGGCGATGAAGGGAATGCTGGTCGGCGGCGTGAACTCCGGTCTGGAGGACAGCGCAGCCAAGGCATACTGCGCCAACTCTCCGGCGGCGAAGTGCTATGTGGACAACTGGGAAAGCTATTCCACCAACGAGATCACCATTTATTGGAACTCCCCGCTGACCTGCCTGCTGGCGATGAATGACAAGAGCAGCGCCGATACACCGGAGGAGGAAGTCCTGCCGGGCGATGTGAACCTGGACAAGGCAGTGAATACGGCAGACATCGTACTGCTGCAAAAGTATCTGCTGGGTGCGGAGACGCTGACAAAGGCACAGGCGAAAAATGCCGATGTTCTGGCGGATGAGACCGTAAACGGTTTTGATCTGACTGTACTGCGGCAGATGCTGACCGAACAGAATGACGATTCGGACAAGGGCAACGAACCGAGTTCCGATGCAGATGTTTTGGCTGATTTCCGCAAGGGTGCGACTAGTCTGTTTGAGGCATCTGACGGCTGGACAAACGGCAATCCTTTTGACTGCGGCTGGACGAAGAACAACACGTCCTTTGACAACGGCGTGCTGAATCTGACCATCGACAAGGATACTTCCGGGAAGTACAACTACACCGGTGCAGAGTATCGCTCTACCGACCACTACGGTTACGGCTACTACGAAACGTCTATGAAGGCAATCAAAAACGACGGCGTGGTTTCCTCGTTCTTCACCTATACCGGACCATCGGAGAGCAATCCGTGGGACGAGATCGACGTGGAGGTCCTGGGCAAGGATACCACAAAGGTGCAGTTCAACTACTACACCAACGGTACCGGAAACCACGAGTATCTGTACGACCTGGGCTTTGATGCTTCTGAGGGATATCACACCTATGGATTCGACTGGCAGAAGGATTCCATCACCTGGTATGTGGACGGCAAGGCGGTTTACACTGCCACCAGCAACATTCCGGTGACACCCGGCAAGATCATGATGAATGTATGGCCGGGCATCGGCGTCAACGACTGGCTGAAACCGTTTGATGGCACAACGCCGCTGACTGCCAGCTACGAATGGGTGACTTATCAGAAGGCATCCAAGGCAAACTAAGCCAAACTTCTATTCTTCATATTCATTCCCATTCTTCGGGTGCCGGCACCTGTTCCACGCTGGTATCCATCCGCAGTTTCGGCTTCTCTGAACTGCGATTCCAATGAAACAGCGCCGCATTTCCGAAAAAGGGAGATGCGGCGCTGTTTTGTGTTGTTGAATCAAATTACGAAAACCGTGTGCTGTTTTGAAACTGCCGGCGGTATTCCTTCGGCGTCATGCCTACGTATTTCTGAAACACCTTGATGAAATAGCTCTGGGAGCTGAAACTGAGCAGACTGCTGATCGCCGATGCCGGCTGCTGGGTGTATTGGAGCAGATTCTTTGCTGCCTCGATCTTTTTGATAGCGATATATTCGCTGATGCTGACGTGCATTTCTTCCTGGAATTTTCGGGAGAGATGGGGCGCACTGACTGCCGCTGCATCTGCCACATCCTGTAAGAAAATACGGCTGTGCAGGTGAATGCTGATGTAATCCATAGCTTTCAGCACCAGCGGCGAATGCTGTGCGGTGTCCTGCAGGCGGCGCATCTTTCCTGTAAAGTCCTGTATCACCTGATAATGCAGCACGCGTATCTGCGGTTCACTTTTTGCTGCATCGGTGCGCTGAATATACAGGTCGCTGAGACTGAACGCCTCTTCCTGCGGCATACCGCCCTGGATGCAGTAGCGTGTCAGCATGGAAATGGTGATGATCAGGTGATATTTCAGATTGCGCAGCGGATCTTCACTCAGCTTGCCGTAACCCTTTCCACCCAGCGGCGAGTACAGCAGATGCACCGTGTCGCTGTTCCCGGAAACGACACTTTCAAAAAAGGCAAGTTCCGTTCCCAGCATAGCGTGTGGGATCTCCTGTTCCCGCTGTGCCGTCAGAAAATGGGTGAAATCCTGTTCAGCGGTCTGGTTCTGTACCGCTGTGTAAAGCTGTAAAAACTGCCGTAGCTGTTCCAAGCGTTCCTGGTTGAGTCGGAATTGCTTTCCGTCCCGGCACAGGAATCCGAAATCGGTCATGGCATCCAGCAGTGCATCTGTGGGGACATCTTTCGGCAGCGCCTTTTTCAGCGCAGTGCGTGTCTGCTTTCCGTGCTGAATGCTGTACAGCAAGAACTGCACCGCCTCAGCGTGGGACAATATTTCTTTCAGTTCCATGGCTTATGCTCCCACGATCATTTGCCGCAGCCGTGCCAGATCGAGTCCGCTGACACTGCCGTCCGGGAAAATATCTGCCGCCTTTGCCTGGTCGGCTTGCAGTACGCCGCTGCCCAGCAGGTAACGCTGTAAGAGCAGTAAATCGGCAAGATCGGTTTTGCCGTCTCCGTTGATGTCTCCGGCAACAGGCTGTTCTGCTGTGGAAAGCGTCAGCTTTTTGAATACGGTTTTCCAGTCGGATGTGGTGTAGAGACAGTAGATGGTATGGTCTGCCGCCGCCAGAACCGGCTGGTTCACCGTCTCCTGTGCGATGGGATTTCCTGCCTGTGTCCAGGTCTGTGCCGTCTTGTCCAGCTCACAGAGGAGAAACTCGCCCGGCGACTGGGCATTGACTGCCAGGTAAAATCCGCCGTCCGCTGCTGCCGGTACAAGCTGGAACGCTCTGTCTTTGGCGGTATCCGGCAGGGGGTACGAAACGACAGCGCCGTCTGTCCAGCGGTACAGGTCGGCCTTTCCGCCGGAGGGTGCGATCCAGATATCTTCGCCGTCTGCCAGAACGCTGACCATGCCGCAGTCCTGGTCGGACAGGGCTGTGCTGTTCCAGCTGCTGCCGTTCCACACAGCCGCTTTGGGGACGCCGTTGTCATTTAAGTCCCGGTAGCCGATGAGGACCGTTTCTCCGGAGACAGCGATCTCCATGTTGCAGGCGTTTGCCGCAATGGTGCTGCCCAGGGCGGACAAGGTGTCAGTTGCCGTGTCGTAGCACGCCGCCTGTAAAGCGTAGGGGAATGTGCCGGTGGTATAGGTGAGATACAGCTTGCCGCCGGATGCAGTCATGTCTGCATACTGTGCCAGTTCTGTTCCGGTATAGCAGGTCTCCCAGGCGGTGCCGTTCCATCGGCACAGGCGCAGGAAATACTGGTCATCTTGGTAGAGCAGGTATGGGGTGTTGCCGGCGAAAGCAAGTTTGGGGTTGTAGACACTGCCGGAAATGGCAGTGCTGACAGGTGTGAGCGTGTCCCCGTCCAGACGGTACAGCACGGTGCCGCTGTCCGAGGCGGAAGCCAGATAAACGCTGCCGTCACTGCCGGTACACATATCATAGCTCTGGAGTTCCTGAGAGGTGGGAACATCGCAGACGGACTGCCAAAGTTGACGGTCGGAGACATCCGCAAAGGATGCGGAAAAGGTCAGCGTGCCGTCCGGCTGTATCTGGATATCGTCCAGGGCAATGCCGCTGTTTGTGCCGTCGCTGTAGACCAGCGCACCGTCCTGGAACGTTTTGGTCAGGTCGGTTGTGCCGATGGAATCCGGTGCATTTGTGCCGCCGTAGCAGGAACGGGTGAGGTCACCTTGTCCGGCATTCAGTGCCGTTTCGCCGGGACGGAATACGTAAATGCCGTCGGTGTCGCCACGGTAGTTCCCCTGGACAGCCGTGTTGATGCGGTAGACGACCATGCCCTCGCCGTAGATTTTGGTGTCCAGCTCATCGGAATACTGCTTGCCGGGCTTGCGGTATTCCACAGCGAAAAATTCCGTGTCGGAGAACGGCGTTTTCAGCAGGTACAGCCGGTTTCCGCTGTCTGAGGATGCCGGCTGTAAGGTGTACGTGCCGTCCTTGGTGATGGTTTCAGCATCCAGCCAGCCGGAAACCGCATAGCGCTGGTAGGCAAGGGGATATTGCAGGAAAATGGAGTTTGTCGCCATAATGTCCCACTGTCCCACGGGATTTCCGGTAGAAGTGTCCTTGCGGTATAAGTCGGGGTAGCCCATGCTGTGCATGAACTCGTGGCAGAGCGTTCCCACGCCGCTGAATATGGTGGAACTGAGCAGGGTATAGCTGCTGAGCAGGTTGATACTGCTCACCGGCGTACCGTTCAGTTCCAGACCGTTGACATGAAACGCCTTTGCCCAGAGCGGATCGCTCATATCCTCTGCCTGACCATCCACCACTAAAGTCACGTTGTCGATCACACCGTCTTGGTTTCCGTCCAGGGGCGTGTCCGCAGAAACGGTGATATTCTGTACCATTTCCAGGGCATACTGGTTGTAGTCGGTATAGCCAGACTTTTCCTGTTTCAGCACATAGGGCTGGATCACGCCGTCCTGCATCTGGGGAAAATAGGAGGTGACGTGAACCTTGCCGTAGGAAATGGTGTCCATGTATTTTGCCAGGGAACGATAGGTGTCGGTGCTGTTGCACATGGCGACCATGTCCTCGGTCTTGTCTGCCATAAAGTTGTCCGTATCAGCGGAGGCGAACTGTGCAAACAAAACGATATTGTTCACCTGCTGCACACTGTCGGCAGCCTGTGCGGAAATGCCGCCGAACGGGACTCCGGCAAGACACAGTACTGCACTCAGCATCACTGGAAATGGTTTCGGGAATCTATGTTTTTTCATCTGTTTTCTCCTGTCCGGACAGGTTTCGGGCTGTCCTGGTATAATACTTCTATTATACCATACGGCGGTGCATTTCCGCAATGGAAACACTGCACAAAACCGAGGGCGATTCTTTGGCAGAAAAGCTTTTTTTCGGAAATTTGCAAAAAACACTTGACAAGCTTTTCTTCGTCGTGTATAATAGCATATGTAACCTATCAAAAACATAGGATTTAGAAAACGAGAGGAGCGGACGAAATGGAAAAACACACGTTCGGAAAGGAATACGGCTTTCAGACCAGAGTCGTCCACACAGGCAATGACGTTGACGCAGAGACGGGTGCGATCAAGCGCCCAATCACCATGGCGAACAGCTATGCTCTGCCCTATGACCCCAGCGATTTGAACTGGAGCAGTGCCGGAAAGAATCTGTATACCCGGAACGGCGGCTCGAACCAGCAGTATTTGCAGGAAAAGCTGGCATCTCTGGAGGGCGGAGAGGACTGCATCGTGCTGGCGAGCGGCGTTGCGGCACTGTCGGGCTTGTTCTTTGCACTGCTGGAAAGCGGCGATCACGTGGTATTTTCCAGTGTGACCTATATTGCGGTGTACCGTCTGCTCCATGAGCTTTTGAAGAACAAGTTCCACGTGGACACCACCATTGTGGACACCTCCGATCTGGAGGCAGTGAAAAAGGCGATTCGCCCGAACACCAAGCTGGTGCATATCGAAACGCCGGGAAATCCCACGCTGACTATCTCGGACATCCGTGCCATTGCGGACATTGCCCATGAAAACGGCGCATTGCTGTCGGTGGACAACACCTTCGCATCGCCCTATAACCAGCGTCCCATTGAACTGGGCGCAGATTTCACCATTGAGAGTCTGACCAAGTATATCAACGGACACGGCGATGCTATGGGCGGTGCGATCATCGGCAAGAAGGAGTATCTGGATATCATCCGGGCGCAGTCGCAGGTCAATCTAGGTGCGACCATCAGCCCGTTTAACGCATGGCTCATCATGCGTGGTTCTGTAACTCTGCCGCTCCGGATGCGTCAGCACAACGAAAATGCACTCCGTGTGGCGAAGTATCTCCAGACTGTAAAGGGTGTCAGCTTTGTGGCATATCCCGGACTGGAAAGCCACAAGGGACATGACATCGCCGTAAAGCAGATGCAGGGCGGATTCGGCGGCGTGCTGTCGTTCGGACTGCACGCAGACCATGATACTTACAATCGCTTTGTCAGCCATCTGAAAGTTATCACCTCGGCAGTGTCTCTGGGACATGACGAGAGCCTGATCGTGTTCCTGGGCGAAAATGATGAGCGGCAGTATTTGTATCCGGAGGAGTTCCACGGCGGATTTTTCCGGTTCAGCGTGGGCATCGAGGATGCAGAGGACATTATCGCCGACCTGGAACAGGCGTTTGCAAAAGAGGGGCTGCTGTAAATGGCATTGAACGCATTTTCAAGAACAGAACTGCTGGTGGGAAAGCCGGCAATGGAACTGCTGGCGCAGGCGAGAGTGGCGGTATTCGGCATTGGCGGTGTCGGCGGCTATACGGTAGAGGCGCTGGCACGGAGCGGCGTGGGTGCGCTGGATCTCATCGACGATGACCGGGTATGCCTTACCAATATCAACCGCCAGATCTACGCCACCCGGAAGACCGTAGGGAAATATAAAGTGGAAGTAGCAAAAGAACGCATCCTCCAGATCAATCCGAACTGCCAGGTCGAGACACACTGTGCCTTTTATATGCCGGACACAGCGGCGCAGTTTGATTTTACACAGTATGACTATGTGGTAGACGCCATCGACACTGTGACTGGTAAGCTGGAGATGGTAGAGCAGGCATACCGTGCCGGCACGCCGCTTATCAGCTCCATGGGCGCCGGAAACAAGATGGATCCCACTGCATTTGAGGTGGCAGATATCTATGAAACATCGGTCTGCCCGCTGGCAAAGGTGATGCGCCATGAACTGCGAAAGCGTGGAATCCCCGGGCTGAAAGTGGTCTACTCCAAAGAAAAGCCCATTGCGCCAAAAGAGGACATGGCAAACAGCTGCAAGACCCACTGCATCTGTCCGCCGGGAACCGCCCGGAAGTGTACCCAGCGGCGGCAGGTACCCGGCAGTAACGCCTTTGTGCCGTCAGTGGTGGGACTTATCATCGCCGGAGAGGTGATAAAGGATCTGGTCGGCTGGAACAGCTGACAGCCTGCAAAATAAAGCATATAGAAAAGCCGTATCACACACCGGATTTTCCGGCAGGTGGTACGGCTTTTGTGTTATCGTAATTTTAGAACGAAACGACCAGCTGCATTTTGAACTGTTCTTCTCCGTAGACAGCATGGGGAATGTCCTTGGGCATAATCAGTGTTTCACCGGCGTGGAGCAGGAATACTTCTCCGCCGACGGTAAACTTTCCGGTACCCTCCAGCACAGTCACCATTGCGTCACCGCCGGCAGCGTGCGTGGAGATTTCTTCGCCCTTGTCAAAGGAAAAAATGGTCATGCTGACCTTGTCATTCTGTACCAGCGTTTTGCTGACAACCTGACCGGTCTGATATTCCACCAGATCTTTCAGCTGCAAAACAGCCTGCTTTTCAATGTTCTTGTACATGGCCTTTACCCTCTTTCATGCTTTTCCAGCCAGTGTGCCGCATAGGAACACGTCGCTGTCACCTGTTTTCCGTCTGCCCGGATCTGCGCCACGGCACGGGAGACCAGTTCTCCGGCAATGCCCATACCTCGGAGAGAATCGTCTACGAATGTATGGTCAATGCAGCATACGCCGGGCGTTGTTTCCGGAAAGGTGATCTCAGCCACACATTTTCCGGCAGCATCTGTGCAAAAGATGCGGTTCGGTTCGCTTTGATATTCCATAGAATGCCTTTCTCAGAGTGCCTTTTTGATGGCAGCCAGCAGATCGTCATAGGATTCGAACGCCGGCAGTTCCGGATAGTCTTTCTTGATCTGTTCGGTGCTGCGGAACAGGAATCCTGCCTTGCTTGCCTGGATCATTGCCAGATCGTTGTGGCTGTCGCCGCTGGCAATCGTTTCATAGCCAATGGACTGGAGTGCCTTAACGGTGGTCAGCTTTGAATTTTCACAGCGCATCTTGAAACCGGTGATCTCGCCGTCCGGCGCAACTTCCAGGGAGTTGCAGAAAATGGTGGGATAGCCCAACTTTTTCATGAGCGGACCTGCAAACTGGGTGAATGTGTCGCTGATGATGATGACCTGTGTTGTGGCACGCAGTTCGTCCAGGAACTCCTTTGCGCCCGGCAGAGGATCGATCTTTGCAATGGTTTCCTGGATCTCTTTCAGGCTCAGACCGTGTTCCTTCAGCACCCCCAGACGCCAGTGCATCAGCTTGTCATAATCCGGCTCGTCTCTCGTGGTACGTTTCAGTTCCGGGATGCCGCTCTCTTCTGCAAAAGCGATCCAGATCTCCGGTACCAGTACGCCTTCCAAATCCAAACAAACAATATTCATAGTATGTGATTCCTTTCCTTTGCCCGATACAACCATATTTTGTGCATTCGGACGTTGTTTACTCTTGCTATTATAACACACTCAGCCGGAAAATGCAACCGCTTTTTTCCGCCACTTTCCCGTCCGGTACTCCAAAAACGAGATAAGCCAGTTGGAAAACCAGCCGATGGGTACGGCGCACCACACCATCTGAATGCCGAACCGGGGCGCCATGGTAACTGCGAATATTACCCGGATGCTCAGATTCACCAGATTGGCGATGGTGAACATTTTCATGTCGCCTGCACCACGCAGCAGCCCGTCCACCGCCATTTTGAACCCGATCAGACAGAAGAACCAGCCCATGAATGTGAGATAGCCCTCGCCGGTGGCGTATGCCGCAGCCGTGCCGTCTGTCCCCAGGAACAATGTGACCAGCGGCTTTGCCAGCAGTTCTACGCAAATGCAGATCAAAACGGCACTCGCCAGCACCATCTTGTTGGCTGCGTGGTAGCCCTTTACCACACGCTCCTGTTGTTTTGCACCAAGATTCTGTGCCGTATAAGAGGACAGGGCATTGCCGAACGCTGTCATCGGCACAATGCAAATGGACTCTACACGCATCGCCGCCGAGAATCCGGCAAGTGCCTCTGAACCAAAGCTGTTTACCACAGACTGCACCAGCATCATTCCGATGGAAACCGTTGACTGCTGGAGAATAGAGGGCAGGGCGATTCGTGTCATTCCCATCAGTTCTGTCCGGCTGAATACACCGGGTTTCTCACAGGGAAAACGCCGCAGTTCCCACAGCAGCACGCCGAAAGAAAGCACTGCTGAAATTCCCTGTGCGATCAGCGTCGCCCACGCCGCACCAGCTACGCCCATATCAAAGCGAGTGACAAAGACCATGTCCAGCGCCACGTTAAATACAGAGGAAAAGATCAGAAAATACAAAGGAATCCTGGATTTTCCCAGGGCGTTAAACATGGATGAGAATACGTTGTACAGAAACAAAAACGGCAGCCCCAGGAAATAGATCCGCAGATACTCTGACGCCATATCCAGACAGTCTGCCGGGGTATTCAACCATACCATGATCTGCTTTCCAAGGATCAGTCCTGCTATTCCCAGGACCAGACTGATGCCAAGAAAAGAAAGAAGAGCTGTAAACACAGCCGTCTTCATCCGTCCATATTCCTTCGCACCAAAATACCGGCTTACGATCACCGACGCGCCAATTCCACCGCCGATGGCAACGCAGATAAAAATATTCGTAAGAGCAT